>Ga0209985_10000874_pt1 | contig 31596 bp, 31 predicted proteins | sample NOAtaG_FD_187305 | JGI IMG/M metagenome (GOLD analysis project Ga0209985, IMG submission 187305) | Freshwater lake microbial communities from Lake Erie, under a cyanobacterial bloom - NOAA_Erie_Diel6S_1000h metaG (SPAdes) (version 2) | ecosystem: Environmental > Aquatic > Freshwater > Lake ...
TGACCGCATGTCTGGCTCTTTGCCAGCCGGCGAATATACATCAGGGCACGACCGGTCACGGTCGAGAAGGGGAGACCGAAGGTACACTCCAGTGGTGATTACCCTGCTTCTCGCGTTTTTTGTCTCGATGGCGATTGCAGCTGCTCTCGTTCACAAGGCGCGAGGCAGCGGAGTTGCACTGCTCGATCAGGACTTTTCCGGTCCTCAGAAGTTTCACATTCGCGCGGTGCCGCGAGTTGGCGGCATCGGCATCGTGGCTGGTGTCACGGCCGCTGCGGTGACCCTGCCATGGATTGTTGATGAAGCCGCGACAACGGCACTGCTTCTGCTGCTGTGCGGCGCACCGGCCTTCGCGGCAGGGCTTGCCGAGGATTTGACCAAGCGAGTCTCCCCGCGCAAACGCCTGGCGGCGACGGCCTTTTCTGCCGTCCTTGCCTTTGTGCTGCTCAACGCGGTCGTCACCCGCACCGACATCCCAGGTGTCGACTGGGTTGTCGGCTCGATGGCCGGCGCCGTCGTGATCACCGTCCTCGCCGTCGCCGGCATCGCCAACTCCGTGAACATCATCGACGGCTTCAACGGCCTGGCGTCGATGTGCGTGATGATCATGCTCGCGGCGCTGGCCTATGTGGCCTTCCAGGTCGGGGATCCGGTGATCGGCACGCTGGCGCTGGCGGGCATCGGCGCCGTGCTGGGCTTCTTCATCTGGAACTTCCCAGGCGGTCTGATCTTCCTGGGCGACGGTGGCGCCTACTTCCTGGGCTTCTTCGTTGCCGAGTTGGCGATCCTGCTGCTGGTGCGCAATCCCGGGGTCTCGCCGTTGTTCCCGCTGCTGGTCTGCATCTACCCGATCTTCGAGACGCTGTTCTCGATCTACCGGCGCCGCTTCCTGAAATCGGTCAACCCGGGCATGCCGGACGGCATCCACCTGCATTCACTGATCTACCGGCGCATGATGCGCTGGGCCGTGGGCGACCGCAGCGCCAAGGCGCTGACACGGCGCAACTCGATGACGTCGCCGTTCCTGTGGATGCTGTGCATGCTGTCGGTCGTGCCGGCGGTGCTGTTCTGGCACAGCTCTGCCATCCTGGCGGGGTCTCTTTTGCTGTTCATGGTCACTTACGTGGTGCTGTACTGGCGAATCGTGCGCTTCAAGTCGCCGCGCTGGATGCGGCTGCTGGCTGGCAACAGCGGTGCGATGCCCCTGGGTGCAACCAGGGATAATCCCAAGGCATGACCCTCCCCGACGCCGTCTCCGGCACCCGCGACACGCCGGCCCCAGCGGCCCCAGCTCCCCGCTTCGACACCCTCCCGCTCGACCCCAAGCTGCTGCGTGCCGTGCTGGAAAGCGGCTACACGGCCATGACGCCGATCCAGGCCAAGGCGATCCCGGTGGTGCTGGCGGGACGCGACGTGATGGGAGCGGCACAGACCGGGACCGGCAAGACAGCCGCCTTCACGCTGCCTCTGTTGCAGAAGATGCTGCGCCACGAGAACAGCAGCATGTCTCCAGCCCGCCATCCGGTGCGGGCCCTGGTGCTGGCACCGACCCGTGAACTGGCCGACCAGGTGGCCGAGAACGTCAAGAAGTACGCCAAGCACTCCAACCTGCGCTCGGTGGTCGTGTTCGGCGGCATCGACATGAAGCCGCAGACGCTCGCGCTGAAGGCCGGGGTCGAGGTGCTGATCGCGACGCCGGGTCGACTGCTCGACCACATCGAGGCCAAGAACGCGGTGCTGAACCAGGTCGAGTACGTCGTGCTCGACGAAGCCGACCGCATGCTCGACATCGGCTTCCTGCCCGACCTTCAGCGCATCCTGTCGTACCTGCCCAAGACGCGCCAGACGCTGCTCTTTTCGGCCACCTTCTCGCCCGAGATCAAGCGCCTGGCTTCGAGCTACCTGCAAGACCCGGTGACGGTCGAGGTCGCGCGGCCCAACGCCACCGCGAGCACGGTCGAACAGCATTTCTACGGTGTCGTCGACGACGACAAGCGAGCCACCGTGCGCCAGATCCTGCGCCAGCGTGAGCTGAGCCAGGCCCTGGTCTTCGTCAACTCCAAGCTTGGCGCGGCTCGCCTGGCGCGCAGCTTCGAACGCGACGGCCTCAAGACCCAGGCCCTTCATGGCGACAAGAGCCAGGATGAACGTTTGAAGGCACTGGCGGCATTCAAGGCCGGCGAGGTGGAGTTGCTGGTCGCGACCGATGTCGCGGCACGCGGCCTGGACATCGCCGACCTGCCGGCGGTGTTCAACTTCGACGTGCCGTTCAACGCCGAGGACTACGTGCACCGGATCGGGCGCACCGGCCGCGCCGGCGCCTCGGGGCTGGCGGTGACGCTGGTCACACGCGACGACAACCGCCTGGTCGGCGACATCGAGAAGCTGATCAAGAAGAAGATCGAGATCGAGCCCTTCGAACTTGAGGACGAGCGTCCGCGCCGCACGGGCTCAGGCGAACGGCGTCGCCCGGACGCCGAACGCGACGAGCGCCCGGTCCGGGCCGTCCCCGAAGAGACGGTGGCCGAGCGCAGCGCACCGCGATTCGAACCGCGGCCGGAGTTTCGCCGTCCGTCACGGCCAGCCGACCCGTTTTTCGACCGGCCCTATGAGCCTTCGGACACCGCGGCCATAGCGCCCGCGGCCTGGGAGAAAACCGACAAGGGCGCCAGCCAGCCGACCAGCGGTCGCAGCAGCCTGTCGCCCAACATCAAGCCGAAGAAAAAGGTCGCGGCGCTGCTCGGCGGTGCACGCTGACGACGGCGCCGCAAGCCACCAGATCAGGCCTTCAGCACAAACACTGCCGGCAGCTTGTCCGGCCAGTCGATGGCGGGCCGTCCTCGCCAACCCGCCACCGTGTCGCTGAGGTTGAAGCCTCCAGGCAGCGTCAAGCCGCAAGCCACCGCCAGGCGCGTTGACGGGTTCAGGCCCGCCAGCAGGGCGTCCCACAGTGCCGCGTTGCGGTAGGGGGTTTCGATGAACAACTGGGCCTGAGACTGCTGGCGCGATTGCGCCTCAAGCTGGCGAATGCGCGTTGCACGGGTTACCGCGTCCTGCGGCAGGTAGCCAACAAAGGCGAAGTTCTGACCGCCAAGACCGCTTGCCGCCACAGCCAGTACCAGCGCGCTCGGGCCGGCCAGCACCTCGACAGCCACACCGGCGCGGTGTGCCGATGCGACCAACTCGGCGCCGGGGTCGGCCACGGCAGGCAGGCCGGCCTCGCTGAGCAGGCCCAGCTCCACGCCGGCGAGCGCCGGCGCCAGCAGGCGGTCCCATTCGCTGGCCGCCACGGCCTGGCCACTGCCCTTGCGGGGGCGCGGCAACTCGGTGATCGTGACTTCCTGCAGCGGTCGGACCAAGGGCACGACGGCGCCCACACGCTTGAGGAATACGCGCGTGCTTCGCGCATCTTCGGCCACCCAGTGCGTCAACGCCGCCGCGCGAGCAATGGCCATCGCCGGCAAGGCAGCTTCAATGGGTACCGCCTCGGCACCGAGGTCCAGCGTGTTGGGCACCAGGACCAGCCGGCCAGACCTCAAGTGACTCATGCGCGCAGAGGATCCAGCCCTGCGGCACGCAGCCACCTGGCGACTCGAATCAACGGCAGGCCGATCAGCGCGGTCGGGTCATCGCTGCCGATACGCTCGAGCAGCACGATGCCGAGCCCCTCGCACTTGGCGCTGCCAGCGCAGTCATAGGGCTGCTCGGCATGCAGATAGGCCTGGATCTCGTCGTCGCCCAGCGACCGGAACGTGACCTCCACGGTGGCGAGGTCGTCGGCTGCAAACGCCGTCGCGGCGCGCAGCACGGTCAGTGCGGTGTGGAAGCGGACGGTGCGGCCGCTCATCCGGCGCAACTGACCGAGAGCAGCTTCGTGGCCCCCGGGTTTGCCGATCGCCTGGCCGTCGAGTTCGGCCACTTGATCCGAGCCGATCACGACGGCCTCCGGGTGCCGGAGCGCCACCGCCTCGGCCTTGGCACGCGCCAGTCGCACGGCCAGCGCCTGCGGAGCCTCGCCGGGGAGCGACGACTCGTCGACTTCGGGTGGGATGGCCTGAAAAGGCAGGCCCAATCGGGACAGGAGCTCGTGCCGATAGCGCGAGGTGGACGCCAGGATCAGTTGGGTCTCGGAGATCACGGTCATCATTGTGTGCGACGCATGGCCTACACTGGATTTCCGGTCGGCCGCGCGACGCCGCCGACTCGCCGACCCCCACTCTCCCGATGAAACACCGGCCCCAGGATCCTTTGGCACTGGACATCGCCAGCCTCTGCCAAAACGCCGAGACGCTTACGGGGACATGGCCTCTGATCTCGATGAAGCGCCTGGGCGCCGATCTGACCGCAGCCGACGACGGCGCCCGTCCCGCCGGAGCCCACCCACTGGTGACCTGGAGGGTGCAAGGCAGCCTGCGTCCGTTGCGCGGCGGCGGGGACCAGTGCGTGATCGAGGTGTCGGCAGATGCCCGTGTCGTGCTTCGTTGCCAGCGCTGCCTGACCCCCATGGCCTGGCCGCTGACCGTCGAGCGTCGCTACGCCTTTGTCGGCAGCGAGGACGAAGCTGCAGAGGTCGACCCCGACAACGACGACGAGGATGTTCTGGTCCTGGCAAGACGCTTCGACCTGAGGGAACTGATCGAGGACGAGTTGATCCTGGCCTTGCCCATCGTGCCGCGCCATGACGTCTGTCCTCAGCCCTTGGCACAGGTCGTCTTCGACGACGAGGTCGCCGATCCGCCGGCGCCGCACCCGTTTGCTGCTCTGGCGGCCTTGCGCAAGCGGGGTGGCGAAGGTGACGCCGATGGCTGACACGCAGGGTGGATTTCCGGCGCGGGCTGCTATACTGGTCGGCTTTGCGCGCGCATGGGCACCGAGCTGTTCCGTCAGGAGCAGAAACCGGAACGCAGGCTTCACGCCAGTCCCCATGGGCGCATGCCCCACCAAGGGTTGCCACCCGCGCAACACTTGTTGCCCCGGGCCCGATGCGGATCGACCGCTGGGCAGGCCCAACCGACCGACCGAAAGACCCGACCCATGGCCGTCCAGCAAAACAAGAAGTCGCCTTCCAAGCGCGGCATGCACCGCTCGCACAACGCCGTCGCCGCCCCCGGTACGGGTCTCGAGCCGACCACCGGCGAAGTGCACTTGCGCCACCACATCAGTCCGACCGGCTTCTATCGTGGCCGCAAGGTCATCAAGACCAAGTCCGACGCCGCCTGAGGCCCGCCGTTTCCGGCGACCCGAAGCGCCCGTGAAGGGGTGGTTCCTTGGATGATGCGGTGACGGCACAGCCGTTGCCGAGGGCGCAGCCGGTGCCGCTGCTGTCGCCCGTCCGCATGGTCATCGATTGCATGGGCGGTGACCACGGACCGGCGGTCACGCTGGCGGCCTCGCGTTCCTTCCTCGACAAGCATCCCGATGCGGAGCTGGTGCTCGTTGGCACCGAGCCGGCATTGCAGCCGGCTTCCGGCTGGCCGCGCACCCGCCTCGTCGTGGCGACCGAAGTTGTCGCGATGGACGATGCCATCGAGGTCGCGCTGCGACGCAAGCGCGACTCGTCGATGCGGGTTGCGATCTCGCAATTGAAGACCGAAGGCGATCTGCCTTCGATGGCCGACGTCTGCATTTCGGCCGGCAACACCGGCGCGCTGATGGCCGTGGCCCGCTACCTGCTCAAGACACTCGAGGGCATCGACCGCCCGGCCATCGCCACCGTGATGCCGAACGTCAAGGACGCGTACACCACGGTGCTCGACCTTGGTGCCAACGTCGATTGCACGCCCGAGCACCTGCTGCAGTTCGCCCTGATGGGATCGGCCCTCGTGGCGGCTGTCGATGGCGTCGAAGAACCGTCGGTCGGGCTGCTCAACATCGGCGAAGAGGCCATCAAGGGCAGCGAAACCATCAAGCGCGCTGGCGAACTGTTTCGCGCCGCAGGTGAGGCCGGGCAGATCCGCTTTGCCGGCAACGTCGAGGGCAACGACATCTTCAAGGGCAGCGTCGACATCGTGGTCTGCGACGGCTTTGTCGGCAACGTGATGCTCAAGTCCAGCGAAGGAGTGGCCAGCTTGATGGCCGACTTCCTGCGCCAGGAATTGACCCGGTCGCCCTTCACGCGAGTCGCCGCGATGCTGGCGATGCCGGCGCTGCAACGCTTCAAGTCCCGGGTCGATCCACGCCGCTACAACGGTGCCGCGCTGCTCGGACTGCGCGGTCTGGTGTTCAAGAGCCACGGCTCGGCTGACGCCTTTGCCTTCGAGAACGCGCTGAACCGCGCCTACGAAGCCGCCCACCACCGCCTGCTCGACCGAGTGAAGGCCCGCATCACACCGCTGATGTCGGCTTCGGCGGTTTCATCGGCGGCCTGAGCCCATGGTCGCTCGGTACTCGCGCATCGCCGGCACTGGCAGCCACCTGCCACCTCGCCGCCTGAGCAACGACGACATGACCGCGATGCTCGCGCAGCGCGGCGTCGAGACCAGCGACGCCTGGATCGTCGAGCGCACCGGAATCCGTGCGCGCCACTTCGCGGACGATGGCGTGATGTGCAGCGACCTGGCGTTGCCGGCGGCGCAGGCGGCGCTTGCCGCTGCGGGCCGCAGGGCCGACGAGATCGACCTCATCGTGGTCGCGACCTCGACGCCTGACATGGTGTTCCCGTCGACCGCGTGCATCCTGCAGGCCAAGCTCGGCATCGCCGGCTGCGCCGCGTTCGACGTGCAGGCCGTGTGCTCGGGCTTCGTCTACGCGCTGACCGTTGCCGACGCGATGATTCGTGCCGGCAGTGCCCGCTGTGCATTGGTCGTCGGCTCAGAGGTGTTTTCACGCCTGCTCGACTTCAACGACCGGACGACCTGCGTGCTGTTTGGTGACGGCGCCGGGGCCGTCGTCCTGGAAGCCAGCGACGAACCCGGTCTTCTCGCCAGCAGCCTGCATGCCGATGGCCGCCATGTCGGTGTGCTGTGCACCCCGGGCACCGTGTCCGGCGGCAAGGTCAGTGGCGACCCATTGTTGAAGATGGACGGCCAGGCGGTCTTCAAGTTGGCGGTCGGCGTTCTCGAAAGCGCTGCCCGCGAGGTCCTGGCCAAGGCCGGGCGCACGGAGGCCGATCTCGACTGGCTGGTCCCGCACCAGGCCAACATCCGGATCATGCTGGGCACGGCCAAGAAGCTGAAACTCAGTCCCGACAAGCTTGTCGCGACGGTTGCCGAACACGGCAATACTTCAGCAGCCTCGGTCCCGCTGGCGCTTGACCATGCGGTTCGCGCCGGTCAGATCAAGCGCGGCGATACCCTCTTGCTCGAGGGCGTGGGCGGCGGCTTCACCTGGGGCGCCGTGCTCCTCGACTACTGACGCCCTCTCCTGCCTCACGGCCGGAAGGCACCCAGCCCCTCAACTCCCCGACATGAGCACACCGTTCGCATTTGTCTTTCCTGGACAAGGGTCCCAGAGCGTGGGCATGCTCGACGCCTGGGGCGACCACCCGGCCGTGCGTGCCACGCTCGAAGAAGGCTCAGCGGCGCTCGGCGAGGACCTGGCGGCGCTGATCGCCCAGGGTCCGAAGGAGGCGCTCGAACTCACCACCAACACCCAGCCGGTGATGCTGGTGTCGGCCATTGCGTGCTACCGCGCCTGGCGCCATGAAGGCGGCGCCGAGCCGGCGGCGGTGGCCGGACATTCGCTGGGCGAATACAGCGCCCTGGTGGCTGCCGGGGTGCTGGAACTGAGCCAGGCACTGCCTCTGGTACGTCTGCGGGCGCAGGCCATGCAGCAAGCGGTGCCGGTGGGTACGGGGGCCATGGCCGCGATCCTCGGACTGGACGCCGCCACCGTTGGACAAGGGTGTGCCGCCGCCGCCGCCGAGACGGGTGAGACTGTGGCGCCGGCCAACTTCAACGATCCCAAGCAGACCGTGATCTCAGGCACCCAGGCTGGCGTTGCGCGCGCTTGCGAGTTGCTCAAGGGCCTGGGCGCCAAGCGCGCGTTGCTGCTGCCGGTGTCGGCGCCGTTCCACTCGGCACTGATGCAGCCGGCGGCCGAGCGACTGCGCGAGCACCTGGCCGAGGTCGACCTGAAGACGCCGCGCATCCCGATGGTCAACAACATCGACGTGGCCAGCCCCACTGAGCCGGCAGCGATACGCGACGCGTTGGTGCGCCAGGCCGCCGGGCCGGTGCGCTGGGTCGAGGTCGTTCAGGCACTGCGCGCCCGTGGCCTGCTGCACATCGTCGAGTGCGGGCCGGGCAAGGTGCTGGCCGGCATGGTCAAGCGCATCGAACCCGAAGCCCACAGTGCGTCCCTGCTTGACCCTGCCAGCCTTGCCGCGGTGAAGGAACTGCTCGCATGAACACCCCCGCTGTCACGCCCCCGCGCATTGCACTCGTCACCGGAGCCTCCCGAGGCATCGGGCGCGCGATCGCGATGGCACTGGCCGCCAGCGGCCACACGGTTGTCGGCACCGCCACAAGCGAAGCCGGCGCCGCAACCATTGGCGAGGCCTTGAGCGCGCACGGCGGCGAGGGTCGTGTGCTCGACGTGACCGACGATGCCGCCAGCGACGCGCTGATCGACGCTGTCATCCAGCAGCACGGCGGGCTGCATGTGCTCGTCAACAACGCCGGCATCACGCGCGACAACCTGTCGATGCGCATGAAGGACGACGATTGGGACGCGGTACACGCGACCAACCTGCGCGCCGTGTTCAGGCTGTCGCGCGCCGTCATGCGCACGATGATGAAGCAGCGCTTCGGACGAATCATCAACATCACCTCGGTCGTCGGCGCCAGCGGCAACGCCGGCCAGGCCAACTACGCGGCCGCCAAGGCCGGCGTCGCGGGTCTGACCCGCGCACTGGCGCGCGAGCTCGGCCCGCGCAACATCACCGTCAACTGTGTCGCACCCGGCTTCATCGCCACCGACATGACGGCGGTGCTGCCCGAGGCACAGAAGGCGGCGCTGCTGGGCGCCATCCCGCTCGGCCGCCTGGGTACCGCGGAGGAGGTCGCACATGCGGTGGCCTTCCTCGCGTCGCCTTTGGCGGGTTACATCACCGGTGCCGAGTTGCACGTCAACGGCGGCATGTTCATGGCCTGAAACTGCACCGGGCCCGGCGCTCGCAAGCGCGTCGGACCCGACCCGTAGAATCCCGGCCGTTTTTCTCTCCTGCATCCCCTCCCGGAGGAGCCAATGAGCGATATCGAAGCGCGAGTCAAGAAGATCATTGCCGAACAACTCGGCGTTCCCGAAGCCGACGTGACGAACGAGAAGGCTTTTGTCGCCGATCTCGGCGCCGACTCGCTGGACACCGTCGAGCTGGTGATGGCGCTCGAAGACGAGTTCGGCATCGAGATCCCGGACGAAGAGGCCGAGAAGATCACGAACGTGCAGCTCGCGATCGACTATGCCGTCAAGCACCAGAAGGCTTGAGCGCCTGATGGACGACGCACGATGAGCCGTCGCCGTGTCGTGGTCACCGGACTGGGCGTGGTCAGCCCGGTCGGCAATTCGGTGGCCGAAGCCTGGGCCAACATCGTCGCCGGACGGAGCGGCATCGCGGCGATCACCAAGTTCGACGCGTCTGCGATGGCCTGCCGCTTTGCCGGCGAGGTCAAGGGCTTCGATGTCGAGGCCGTGCTGCCGGGCAAGGAAGCCCGGCACATGGACAGCTTCATCCACTTCGGCATCGCAGCAGCCATGCAGGCCATCGCCGACGCCGGCCTTCCCACCGGCGATGCGCTGACCGAAGAGACTGCCGAGCGCTACGGCTGCCTCGTCGGCTCGGGCATCGGCGGACTGCCGATGATCGAGCAGACGCACAAGGACTTCGTCGAGCGCGGCCCGCGCCGAATCTCGCCGTTTTTCGTGCCGGCGTCGATCATCAACATGATCTCCGGCCACATCTCGATCCGCTGCGGCTACACCGGCCCGAACCTGGCGATCGTGACCGCCTGCACGACCGGTCTGCACAGCATTGGCGAAGCGGGCCGGCTGATCGAGTATGGAGATGTCGACGTGATGGTCGCCGGCGGCGCCGAAAGCACGGTGTCTCCGCTCGGGATCGGCGGATTCGCCGCAGCCCGTGCACTGTCCACGCGCAACGACGATCCCGTCGCGGCGTCGCGTCCCTGGGACAAGGAACGTGACGGTTTCGTGCTGGGCGAGGGTGCCGGCGTCCTCGTGCTCGAAGAGTACGAACACGCGAGGAAGCGCGGCGCCAGGATCTACGCCGAGCTCGCCGGCTTCGGCATGGGCGCCGATGCCCATCACATGACGGCTCCGAACGTCGATGGCCCCAAGCGCAGCATGCGTGCGGCGCTGCGAAATGCACGTATCGACGCTGCCGAAGTGCAGTACCTCAATGCCCACGGCACCAGCACGCCGCTGGGCGACACCAACGAGACGAATGCGATCAAGCTCGCCTTTGGCGAGCAGGCCAGGAAGATGGTCGTCAGCTCGACCAAGTCGATGACAGGGCACCTGCTGGGCGGCGCGGGAGGACTGGAGTCGGTGTTCACGGTGTTGGCCATCCACCACCAGGTCGCACCTCCGACCATCAACCTCACAAACCCGGACCCGGATTGCGACCTCGACTACTGTGCCAACGAGGCACGGGCGATGAGGATCGACGTTGCAGTGAAGAACAACTTCGGGTTCGGCGGCACCAACGGCACGCTGGTGTTCCGTCGCATTTGACGCGGCCGTTGCGCCGCGCCGCGCGGATGTCCGCCTCCCCCGCATTGACGCTCGACGGCCGGCCCGAGGCGGTCTGGCTGGCCATTTGTGCCGGGCTGCCAGCCTTGGCGGTGGTCGCCTGGACGCTTGCGGCCGACGTGCCGGGGTTGATCCTGCTGGCGCCGCCGCTGGCGATGGCCAGCGCCTGGTTCGAAAGGCGGCGCTCGACCTGGCAACTGGCCTGGGACGGCCAGCTCTGGACGCTGGATGGTGCGCCGGGAACCGTGCGCACCGTCGCGCGCATGGGCGATTCGGTGCTGCTGGCGTTTTGCCCGGCTGGGCGGTCTTGGGGCCTGGGCGACCGGTGGCTGGCCAAGCGGGCGGGGACCGACCCTCAGGCCTGGCAGCGGTTCCGGATGGTGCTCGAAGCGACTTCAGGCGCAGCCGCGCCGGCTTCGAGATGAGCACACCCGACTCCGAAGCCGACGCCCTGCTCGTCGCCCGCGCTCGCGAGGGCGAGACCCGGGCCTTCGAGATGCTGGTCGTCAAATACCAGCGCCGCATCGAACGCCTGATTGGTCGCATGGTGCGTGACACCGACCTGGTGCAGGACATTGCGCAGGAGAGCTTCATCCGGGCCTGGCGCGCTCTGCCGGGCTTTCGCGGCGAGAGCGCCTTCTATACCTGGCTGTACCGGATCGCCGTCAACACCGCCAAGAAGGCGTTGATGGACATGAAGCGCGACCCGATGGTCACCGAGTCGGCCCTGGGCTCCGCCGATCCCGAGGACGAAGGCCCGAGGGTCGAGAACACGGCCGCCGACGGCTCCACGCCGGACGCGGTGCTGGCGAGCAAACAGGTGGCAGAAGCCGTCAACGCCGCGGTGGAAGGCCTGGCCGAGGAGTTGCGTCAGGCCATCGTGCTCCGCGAGATCGAGGGCTTGTCCTACGACGAGATTGCCGAGGTCATGAACTGCCCGATCGGCACCGTGCGCTCGCGCATCTTCCGTGCCCGCGAGGCCATTGCGGCACGGCTGAAGCCACTGCTCGACACCCGCCAAGGTGAGCGGGGTTGGTGAAATCCGGGATGCCGCTGCAATGAACTTCTCGCCACGCTCTGAATCTGTCCCTTTGGGCTCCTTGCCGTTGGCCGAACCGATGGCCCATGACTGCAATCGACCCCACCACGCGAAGTGGACCCCACGATGACATCTCCTGCTCCCGTCCCCAATCCCGTCCAGGTTTCCGACGACGTGCGTTCGCGCGCCTGGATGTCGGCCCTTGCCGATGGCGACGCTGAGGCCTGGGACGCGGCGCAGCGCGCCTGGCAGCACGACCCCGACGCACGCGAGGCCTGGCACCGCTACCACCTGATCGGCGATGTGCTGCGCTCCAGCGACCTGGCCCAGCCGGCCAGCAGCGCGTCGACCTTCCTGGACGGCTTCCGTGCCCGACTTGCAGCTGAACCCGCGGTGCTGGCGCCGGCTCCGCTGCCTGCGCCACCCTCCGTCGCACACGACGACAGCCGGCGCCACGGCGCACTGGCGGGGATTGCGCCCGTCAGCGCGCCGTCGTCCCGTTGGCTGGTGCCCATGGCCGCCGCAGCCGGGGTGCTGGCCGTTGCCGGCGTCGTCTACGTCAGCGGTGTGACCGGGCCTGGCCAGGCCCCGAAGCCGGTGCTGGCCGATGCCAGCCCGGCCAACCCGGCGGCACCCGTCCTGCGCAATGCCGAACTCGACGAGTACCTGCGCGCCCACCGGCTGCAACGGGGCGGTGTGGTTCCACTGATGCCGGGCGCGGGCCTGCAACGCGCCGAGCTACCGCTTGAGGCCGCACAAACCCCGTCATCATCGGTTGGCGATGGCCGGCGCTAAGGTCGGGTTTCTGGTCCTGGCAATGGCCGCCGCCGGTTTGCCGGTGGGGGCGCAAGCGCCGCTGCCGACACCGACCACCGCGAGTGGCGAACGCGCACTCAGCCCCTCGGAGGCCCGGCAGTGGCTGGTCCGAATGCACCAGGCCGCCACCAGCGGCAATTACCAAGGCACGCTGGTCGTCACTGCCGGCGGGTCCATGAGCACCTCGCGTGTCGGGCACTTCACGGTCGCCGATCAGACTTTCGAGCGCCTCGAATCGCTGGACGGCCGCCATCAACGCATCTACCGCATCAACGAGAAGGTGCACACAGCGTTCCCGATGCAACAGCTGGTGGTCGTTGAACGCCGCGAGACGCTCGCGGGCTGGTCGACGACGCCGCAGAACGTCGAGCCGGCAGCGCTGGAGAACTACGACATGCGCCAGGACGGCGCGGCCCGCATCGCCGGGCGCGACGCGGTCGTCTTCACGCTGTCGCCACGGGATGCCCTGCGCTACATGCAGCGTCTTTGGGCCGATCTGGCCAGCGGGCTGATGCTGCGTGCCGATGTCGTCGCGCCGGGACCGGTGACCCTGGAGTCGGTGGCCTTCAGTGACGTCGAGATCGGCATCAAGCCGCAACCCGAGAGCATCCTGTCGGGCTTCCGGTTGAGCGACGGCTGGCGCGCGCTGAAGATGCAGCAGCAGCGCACCCGGCTTGAAGACCAGGGTTGGCACCTGGCGAGGCCGATTCCGGGATTCAGGATGGCCGGCGTGGTGCTGCGCGGTCGAGGCTCGACTTCCGACGCCGCCCACGAAGGCGGCGGCCAAGCGCCCGAGCCGATGTTGCATGCGGTGTTCACGGACGGATTGACTCAGGTTTCGCTGTTTATCGAAACTTTCGATCCGAAACGGCATCGCATGGAAGGCGAAGGCCGCTTCGGCGCCACCGCGTCGCGCACCCAGCGTCGCAACGAATACTGGATCACCATCGTCGGCGACGTGCCGCCGGCGACGCTGAAGCAGTTCGCCGAAGCCATTCAACGCAGCCGTTAGGCCGCGTTTGGGCCCTCGCTCCCGCAACCGTCCCAACCTGCTCTTCCGTACGTCCATCTCTCAACAAAGCCCATGAACACTTCGCTGATCGTCGCCTGCGGCCTGGCCTGCGCGTTGTTTCTTGCAGGCCCGCCCGCGGTACAGGCACAGGCTCCCACGCCCACCGTCGTGCTGCCGAACTTTGCCGACCTGGCCGACCAGGTCAGCCCGTCGGTCGTCAACATTCGCACGGCGGAGCGCCGCGGCGCCGGCGCCAACGGCCAAGGCGGACTGGACCCGAACATCGAGGAGTTCTTCCGCCGCTTCGGCATTCCGATCCCCAATCGGCCGGGCCCGCGCGGAGGCCCTCCTCAGCAAGAGGAAGAACCCCAGCAGCGTGGAGTGGGGTCGGGTTTCATCCTCAGCGCCGACGGCTTCATCATGACCAACGCCCATGTCGTTGATGGTGCCGATGAGTTGACCGTCACCCTCACCGACAAGCGGGAGTTCAAGGCCCGCGTCATCGGCTTCGACCGCCGCACCGACGTCGCCATCGTCAAGATCGACGCCAGCGGCTTGCCGGCAGTCAGGATCGGCGACGTCAATCGGCTTCGGGTCGGCGAATGGGTGATGGCGATCGGCTCGCCATTCGGCCTGGACAACACGGTCACCGCCGGCATCGTGAGCGCCAAGCAGCGCGACACCGGCGACTTCCTCAGCTTCATCCAGACCGACGTCGCCATCAACCCCGGAAACTCCGGCGGCCCGTTGCTGAACCTCCGCGGCGAGGTCGTTGGCATCAACTCGCAGATCTACAGCCGCACTGGCGGCTCGGTCGGCATCAGCTTTGCAATCCCGATCGACGATGCGATGCGCGTCGCGGATCAGCTGCGCGCCACCGGCCGCGTCGTGCGCGGTCGCATCGGCGTCGACATCCGCCCGGTGACCAAGGACGTCGCCGAGTCCATCGGTTTGGGCAAGGAACGTGGCGCCTTCGTGCGCAGCGTCGAAAGGGACGGCCCGGCTGACAAGGCTGGCGTCGAGGCCGGCGACATCGTGCTTCGCGTCGATGGCAAGCCGGTGGACAAGCCCAGTGACCTTCAGAAGCTCATCTTCGGCATCAAGCCCGGCAGCCGCGCGTCGCTGCAGGTGTTCCGCAACGGTCAGACCCGCGATCTGGCGGTCACGGTTGGGGAGTTTGAAGCCGATCGACCGGCCCGCCGTGCTGGCGCCGAGCCTCCAGCGAGCGGCGGCGCACCACAGGCCGCCAAGTCCACCGCGATCGGGCTGACGGTGGCCGACCTGACCGAGGCACAACGGCGCGAACTCCGCGTGAAGGGCGGCGTGCGGGTCGAGTCCGCCGATGGCGCCGCTGCGCGTGCCGGACTGCGCGCTGGAGATGTGATCCTCTCGGTCAACAATCAGGAAGTGGCCGATACCAAGGCCTTCATGGCCGCGGCCGAGAAGGCTGACAAGAACAAGCCCGTCAGTGTGCTGGTGCGCCGCGACGACTGGACCAACTTCGTGCTGATCCGACCCAATCGATAAACCTGATCGCCGGCCAGGGTTTTTCCAGATTGTGGAAAGGCGTCGCGAGGCGCCTTTCTTGCTTTGTGGCTGCCGCGCCGCAAGTCGTTCAGACCGGCAAAGTCAGCGTATGCACACTTCAGTTCGACAGCCCGGGCATTGGGTTTGCCGGCACGTAGAATTCACGTCAGTTGCGGGTCCAATCGCGGCTTTGTGACCATGGATTCGGCGACGCCAGTGCTTGCTCACAACACTTTGATCAAGCCCTTGAAGATCTGTAGATAAACTGTGTATAACTTTTGCTTGTCGGAACAGCACAACGACCGGAAAACAAGCATTCATGCGGGTTCCCGGCCGATGCCTTGCGCTACACTGATCTCCCAACAAGCAGTTGCCAAACGTTCTGTTGGAAGGCGCGTCACCCTTTTGGACGCGCCTTTTTTTTAGCCTCGACGCCTCCGCTGAAGCGAGACCGCCGCGCTCCACGCGCGCGCTGCGTCCACTCACCCCACGCGGCCCACCGTTCGCCGGTTTGCAGTGCCTGAAGGCTCGGCAATACGCTGCAATCGAAGCCCGCCGATGAAGCACATTCGCAACTTCTCCATCATTGCCCACATCGACCACGGCAAGAGCACGCTGGCTGATCGTCTGATCCAGCGCTGCGGCGGCCTCTCCGACCGCGAGATGGAAGCACAGGTTCTCGACTCGATGGACATCGAGCGTGAGCGCGGCATCACCATCAAGGCCCAGACCGCAGCCTTGTCCTACACGGCACGCGATGGTCGGGTCTACAACCTGAACCTGATCGACACGCCAGGGCACGTCGACTTCAGCTACGAAGTGAGCCGCTCGCTCTCGGCCTGCGAAGGCGCGCTGCTCGTCGTCGACGCCAGTCAGGGCGTGGAAGCCCAGACGGTGGCCAACTGCTACACCGCGCTCGACCTCGGCGTCGAGGTCGTACCGGTGCTGAACAAGATGGACCTGCCGCAGGCCGACCCCGACAACGCCAAGAGCGAGATCGAGGACGTGATCGGCATCGATGCCGAACATGCCATCCCCTGCAGCGCCAAGACCGGCATGGGCATCGACGAGATCCTCGAGGCCGTGATCGCACGCATGCCGGCGCCACGAGGCAACCCGGCTGGCCCGCCGCGGGCCATGATCGTCGACAGCTGGTTTGACACCTATGTCGGCGTCGTGATGCTGCTGCGCGTCGTCGATGGCCGACTCGCACGCGGCGACCGCATCCGCATGATGGCCACCAACGCCACCTTCGGCATCGAGCAGATGGGCGTCTTCACGCCCAAGAGCGTGCCGCGCGACGTGCTCGAGGCCGGCGAGGTCGGCTTCGCGATCTGCGGCATCAAGGAACTGCAGGCGGCCAAGGTCGGCGACACGGTGACGCTGGAGAAGAAGCTCACGAACAACGCCGGACCGGCCACCGAAGCGCTGCCGGGCTTCAAGGAGATCAAACCGCAGGTGTTTGCCGGCCTGTACCCAACGGAAGCCAGCGAGTACGACCAGCTGCGTGACGCGCTCGAAAAGCTCAAGCTCAACGACAGCTCGCTGCGCTACGAGCCCGAGGTCAGCCAGGCGTTGGGCTTCGGATTCCGCTGCGGCTTCCTGGGCCTGCTGCACATGGAGATCGTGCAGGAGCGGCTGGAGCGGGAATTCGACCAGGACCTCGTGACCACCGCGCCCAGCGTGGTCTACGAAGTCGAGCTGAACGACGGCACCGTGCTGATGGTCGAGAACCCGAGCAAGATGCCGGACCTGGGCCGCATCCGCGAGATCCGGGAGCCCATCGTCACGGTGCACCTGTACATGCCCCAGGACAGCGTGGGCCCGGTGATGACGCTGGCCAACCAGAAGCGCGGCGTGCAGCTCAACATGGCCTACCACGGCAAGCAGGTTCATCTGACCTACGAGTTGCCGCTTGCGGAGATCGTGCTCGACTTCTTCGACAAGCTCAAGAGCGTCTCGCGCGGCTACGCGAGCATGGACTACGAGTTCAAGGAGTACCGGGCCGCCGACGTGGTCAAGGTCGACATCATGATCAACGGTGACCGGGTCGATCCGCTGGCGATGATCGTGCACCGCGTGCAAAGCCAGTTCCGCGGCCGAGCGGTGGTGGCCAAGATGCGCACGCTGATCCCGCGCCAGATGTACGACGTCGCGATCCAGGCCTCCATCGGCGCCAACATCATCGCCCGCGAGGACGTCAAGGCGTTGCGCAAGAACGTGCTGGCAAAATGCTACGGCGGTGACATCACGCGCAAGCGCAAGCTGCTCGAGAAGCAAAAAGCCGGCAAGAAGCGCATGAAGCAGATCGGCACGGTGGAAGTTCCGCAGGAAGCCTTCCTCGCCATCCTCCAGGTCGACGACTGAGTTCCCCCTTCCCCTCCCGCATGTCACCCATGAGCGCACTCACCGCCGTGCTTTACGGCGCCCTCGCTGTCTACCTCGGGGGCTGGTTCTTCGGCCACTGGATCGGCAACTTTTCGCTGCTGCTGTTCGTGCTGACGGTGGTCACCCTGGGCTACTGGCTGGCCGAACGGTATCGCTTCCGCCCCGCTCGGCTCGCTGCGGCGGCGAACCTTGAATCCCAGGACGCGGCGCGCCGGGCCGAACTGAAGAAGATGGGCATCGAGCGCGTCGACGGCGACGTGCAGGAGGCCAAGGCCCGGCTGATGATGCAGCCGTGGTGGCTGGACTGGACGGCCGGGCTGTTCCCGGTGATCCTGGCGGTCTTCGTGCTGCGGTCGTTCCTGTTCGAGCCGTTCAAGATCCCGTCCGGATCGATGGTTCCCACACTGCTGGTCGGCGACCTGATCCTCGTCAACAAGTTCCACTACGGCGTACGCCTGCCGGTGATCCACAAGAAGCTTGTTGCGAACAACGACGTGCAGCGCGGCGACGTGATCGTGTTCCGCTACCCGGTGGATCCGCGGCTGGACTACATCAAGCGGGTGGTCGCGATCCCAGGCGACGAGGTGTCCTTCCTGAACCAGAAGCTCAGCATCAACGGCCAACCGGCGCCACTGGTGGCACAAGGCGAGTTCTTCGACGAAGACAGCCTGCGCCACGCGCCTCGCTTCGCCGAGAAGCTCGGCGCCGTCGAACACGGCATCCTGCTCGAGCCCAATCGCCCGTCGTACTACGGACCAGGGCCGAAGAACTTCCCGCATGCCGAAAACTGCCGCTACTCGCCTGAAGGCGTGGTTTGCAAGGTGCCGGCCGGTCACTACTTCGTGATGGGCGACAACCGGGACAACTCCCAGGATTCCCGTTTCTGGGGCTTCGTACCTGACGAAAACCTGGTCGGCAAGGCGTTTTTCGTCTGGATGAACTTCGGTAACCTCTCGCGAATCGGCGGCTTCCACTGACGCCCGCCGCAAACCGAGGCCAAGACGCCCATGACCCAGCCCGTTTCGAATCGCCGCCTGCGCCGAACCCAGCGTGGCCTCACGATGTTCGGCCTGCTTTTCTGGGCCGTGGTCATCGGCTTTATCGGCTACCTTGCGGTGCGCACCTTCCCGACGGTGACCGAGTACTTCACGATCCAGCGCATCGTCAAGAAGATTGCCGCCGAACAACCGGCCACGGTGGCGGAGGCGCGAGCGGCCTTCGATCGCCAGCGCGAAATCGACTACGGCGTCACCTCGATCTCCGGCAAGGACCTGACCGTGACCAAGGAGAACGACAAGGTCGTGATCAAGTTCGCCTACGAGCGGGAGATCCCCTTGTTCGGTCCGGTGTTCCTGCTGCTGAAGTACGACGGGCAGTCCAACTGACCGGCACTTTGCGAGCCCGAAACCGATGAACGACCTCGGAGCGCTTCAACAGCGCCTGGGCTGGCAGTTCGTCAACGTCGGCCTGCTGCAGCGTGCCCTGACGCACCGCAGCTTCAGTGCCGACCACAACGAGCGGCTCGAGTTCCTCGGCGATGCGGTTCTGACCCTGGCCGCCAGCACCTTGCTGTTCCAGCGCTTGGGGACGAGCGATGAAGGTGATCTCACCCGGGTGCGCGCCCATCTCGTGCGCGAAGAAAACCTCCACCGGCTGGGCTTGGTGCTCGAACTGCACTCCGTACTGCGGCTGTCCGAAGGCGAGGCGCGAGGCGGCGGGGCGGCCCGGGCGTCCATCCTGGCGGATACGGTCGAGGCGCTGATCGGCGCCGTCTACGTCGACGGCGGCTTCGACGCCGCGATGGCCCTGGTGCAGAGGCTGCTGGGTGCCGACATCGATGGCAGTGCACCCGAACGCTTCACCAAGGACGCCAAGACAGCGCTTCAGGAGTGGCTGCAGGCGCGCCGGCTGCCGGTGCCGGGCTACCGGATCGTGGCCGCACGCGGGCCGGCGCATGCCCAGACCTTCGAGGTCGAATGCGAGGTTCCGTCGCTGAGCCTCTCGGCTCGTGGAGAGGGCCAGTCGCGTCGCGCAGCCGAGCAGCAGGCCGCCCAGCGCGTGCTCGACCGCCTGGAGGCCTCGGACAAGCCCGGAGGGCCCTTGCGTGCCTGACATCCCCGATCTTCCGGCCGTCCCGGCCCGCGAAGACGAAACGCAGCGCTGCGGGCTCGTCGCCATCGTGGGCCGGCCCAACGTCGGCAAGAGCACGTTGATGAATGCGCTCGTCGGGCAGAAGATCAGCATCGTCTCGAACAAGGCTCAGACCACGCGCCACCGCATCGTCGGCGTTCGCACGCGCGGCCCAGCGCAGTTCGTCTTCGTCGACACACCCGGCTTCCAGAAGCGCCACGACCAGGCGCTGAACCGGACGCTGAACCGAACTGTGCTCGGGTCCCTGGCCGACGTCGACGCGGTACTGCTTGTCGTCGAGGCCGGTCGCTTCGGGCTGGACGACGCCAAGGTCCTGGCCCTGCTGCCCGAAGGCAAGCCGGCGATCCTGGTGGCCAACAAGCTCGACAACGTGCGCCGTCGCACCGAACTTCTGCCTTGGCTGCAGGGCATGCAACAGCGCCATGCGTTTGCCGAGTTCGTGCCGATGACGGCGACCAAGGCCGCAGACGTCGAGCGCCTGCTCGGCATCGTCGAGCCCCACCTGCCGGTACAGCCTTGGCTCTATGACGCCGAGATGCTGACCGACCGCAGCGAGCGCTTCCTGGCGGGCGAGATCGTGCGCGAGAAGCTGTTCCGCCTGACCGGCGACGAACTGCCCTATGCCTGCACGGTGGTCATCGACAAGTGGGAAGAAGAAGGCACGCTGCGCCGCATCGCCGCGACCATCGTCGTCGAGCGTGAGGCGCACAAGGGCATGGTCATCGGCGACGGAGGCGAGCGGCTCAAGCGCATCGGCTCCGAGGCGCGCCAGGAGCTTGAACGCCTGCTGGAGGCGCGGGTGTTCCTCGAGCTCTGGGTGAAGGTGCGATCCGGCTGGGCCGACGACGAGGGCCATCTCCGCAGCTATGGCTACGAGTGAGCGCAGCGCGCGGGCCGGACTGCCGGCCTTCGTGCTGCACCGCTGGGACTGGAGCGAGTCGAGCCTGATCGTCGAGCTGTTCGTCCGCCCGCTGGGCCGCATCGCCGTCGCGGCCCGAGGCGCCAAGCGCGGGAACTCCGAGCTGCGTGCGGTGCTGCTGCCGTTCCAGCCCATCGCGATCTCGCTGACGGTGCCCCGGCGGCAGCGCCGGACCGACTCTGCCGAGGCTGAGCCGCGCGAGGCCGAGGTGCAGACGCTGCGTGGCGCCGAATGGCTGGGTGGTGCCCCGCTGCTGCCCCCCGAGGCGCTGTTTTCGGCCTACTACCTCAACGAGTTGCTGCTCAAGACGCTGGCCCGGCAGGATCCGCATCCCACCTTGTTCGACTGCTATGCCCAGGCGGTCGCCGCACTCGCGACAACCGCGCTGGCTGCCAGCGAGCAAGAGGCCGCAGTGCTGCGCGCCTTCGAGCTGCGGCTGCTGCGCGAGACCGGGGTGCTGCCCGACCTGGCGCACCAGACGCTGGACGGTCAGCCGCTGACGGCGCAGCGCCGCTACGCACTGCGCCCCGAAGGCGGCTTGGTGGCCAGTGCCGGCGACGAGGCGTTGCCGGCATCGGTGTGGCAGGCGCTGGAGCGGGCCCTCCGCGACAAAGGCCCGAATGACGATGAATTGCACGCCGCCTGCGCCGCCGCCGGACCCGCGCTGCGTGCGAGCCTGAGACCCACGCTCCAGTACCACCTCGTCAACCCGCGGCTGCGCACGCGCGAGGTCTGGCGCGACGTGCAGCGGCTCGCGGCCCCGGCGCCAGGCCGTGGCTGAGGCGCCCTGCCTTGTTATGCTTGCCGGCCGTCCTTCCGCAGCGCCTGCTGCAACGCTCCGATGAACCCCTTGGTCGCGCCCTTTGCCCAGGAGTCGGCCCAACGCGGCCGGACGGCACTGTCGGTCAACGTGAACAAGGTCGCCGCGCTGCGCAACCTGCGGCCGCTTTCGATCCCGAGCGTTGTCGATGCCGCCCGCTGGGCTCTTGAGGCCGGGGCTCACGGCATCACGGTGCACCCGCGGCCCGACCAGCGCCACATCCGCAGCCAGGACGTCGCCGACATCGCAGCGCTGATGCGAGCCTGGCCGCACGCCGAGTTCAACATCGAGGGCAACCCGCTGCACAACCTGATGCCGCTGCTGCGCGAGTTCCGGCCGCAGCAGGCGACCTTTGTGCCCGACGCCGAAGCGCAGTCGACCAGCGATCACGGTTGGGACCTGGCCAGCGCTGGCGACCGGCTCGTGCCATTGATCGCCGAGTGCCACGCCCTGGGCGTCCGGGTGAGCCTTTTCATGGACGCCGAACCCGCGGCGATGGCGCGTGCACGGGCCATTGGCGCCCAGCGCATCGAGCTGTATACCGAGCCTTATGCGGCGGCCTTCGGCACACCCGGTCAAGCCGAGCAGCTGCGGCGCTTCGCAGCAGCGGCGGCGGCGGCCCATGCGGCCGGTCTCGGGGTGAACGCGGGTCACGACCTGAACCGCGCGAACCTTCCGCCCTTTCTTGAGGCCGTGCACGGAGTGCTCGAGGTCTCGATCGGCCACGCCTTGATCGCCGATGCGATCGAGCTCGGCATGAAGGCGACCGTGTCCGCCTACCTGGCGTGCATCGCCGAGGCCGAAGCCGGTGCAGCGGGCTGAAGCCGCAATGGCCATCCACGGCGTCGGCACCGACCTCTGCGACATCCGCCGCATCGCGCTGACGCTGGCGCGGCGCGGCGAGCGGTTTGCCGAGCGCGTGCTGGGGCCTGACGAGTTGGCGGTCTTTCGCGCCCGCCGTGCCCGTGTCGAGCAACGCGGACTGCGCTACCTGGCCACCCGTTTCTCGGCCAAGGAGTCGTTTTCCAAGGCCATCGGCTTGGGCATCCGCGCGCCGATGGCCTGGCGCGACTGCCAGATCCTCAACCGCGCCAGCGGCCAGCCCCACATCGTGCTGTCCGGCGCCCTGGCCAGCTGGTTCGCGACGCGCGGGCTGCGCGCCCATGTCAGCGTCACCGACGAGGGCGACTACGCCAGTTCGGTGGTGGTCGTCGAGTCCGATGCTTCACCGCCCTCCCCACGAGACACCGCATGACTCTCCACGCCCCCATCGTGCTCGACGTTGCCGGCACTTCGCTCAACGCGGACGATCGCCGCCGCCTGAAGCATCCGTTGACGGGCGGCCTGATCCTCTTCGCCCGCAACTGGGAAAGCCGGCTGCAGCTCACGGCGCTGACCGCCGAGATCAAGAGCATCCGGCCGGACGTGTTGATCTGCGTCGACCATGAAGGCGGACGGGTGCAGCGATTCACCAGCGACGGCTTCACGCTGCTGCCGGCGATGCGCCGGCTGGGCGCCCTGTGGGAGCGTGACGGCCGCGATGGCCCCGGCGGCGGCGCGCTGAAGGCGACCGACACCGCCACGGCAGTCGGCTTCATCCTGGCGAGCGAGTTGCGCGCCTGCGGCGTCGACTTCAGCTTCACGCCGGTGCTTGACCTGGACCATGGCAGCTCGAGCGTGATCGGACATCGCGCTTTCCACCGCGACGCCCGCGTCGCGACGCTGCTGGCCAAGTCGCTGAACCAGGGCCTGCTGATGGCGGGCATGGGCAACTGCGGCAAGCACTTCCCCGGGCATGGCTTCGTGAAGGCCGACAGCCACGTCGCAATCCCGGTGGACAGGCGCTCGCTGAAGGTCATCCTCGCCGACGACGCCCGGCCCTACGAATGGCTCTCGACCAGCCTGACGGCGGTGATGCCGGCGCACGTGGTGTACCCGAAGGTGGACGCTCGGCCGGCGGGGTTCTCGTCGCGCTGGTTGAACGAGATCCTGCGCGAGCGGCTCGGCTTCACGGGTGCGGTGTTCAGCGACGACCTCAGCATGGAGGGCGCGCGCACGGTCGAAGGACGCATGCTCGGCTTCGTCGACGGGGCGCAACTTGCGCTCGGCGCGGGCTGCGACTTGGTCCTGCTGTGCAACCAGAGTGTCGACGGCGGCGCTGCCGTCGACGGCCTGCTCGACGGCCTGGCGGCCGCCCAGGCCCGTGGCGACTGGCAGGCCAGCGAGGCCAGCGAAGCCCGGCGCCTGGCGCTGCTGCCGCAGACCGCGCCGCTGCCCTGGGACGAGCTGATGACGAATGCGGTCTATCGCCGCGCGCTCGAACGTCTTGAAGCCCTGCCCTGAGCACCCGTGTCCGACGCGATGAGTCCGACCGATCCCGCGCGCAAGGCTCCGGCGCGCCGCCTGCAGATGGCCGACATCGCACGGCTGGCCGGGGTTTCGATGTCCACCGTGTCGCGGGCGCTCAGCGGCAGCCATCTGGTCAACGAAGAGACCCGGACTCGGATCGCCGAACTGGCGCGGTCGCTGAACTACACGATCAACCTCGGCGCCCAGAACCTGCGGCTGCAGAAGAACCAGACCGTCGCGGTGGTCGTGCCCTACGACGCGCAAAGCCGGCAGCACATCTCGGACCCGTTTTTCCTGTCCATCGTCGGCGGCATCGCCGACGCTCTGACCGACCGGGGCTACGACATGCTCTTGTCGCGCGTCGACGCCGAGCGGCTGGACAACGCCGCCCAGCTGTTCCACAGTGGCAAGGCCATCGGCCTGATCGTCATCGGCCAGTGGCGGCACCACGACCAGTTGAACGACATGGCTGCAGCCCGCGTGCCGCTGGTCGTGTGGGGAGGCCTGTTGCCCCAGCAGCTGTACTGCAGCCTGGGTGGCGACAACGTGACCGGGGGCCGCCTGGCCACCGAGCACTTGCTCGCGCTGGGTTGCCGGCGCGTGGTCTTCCTGGGCGATGCCCAACTGCCCGAGGCCGGACTGCGGCGTGAAGGCTACGTGCAAGCGCTGCGCGCCGCCGGGATCGATCCCGACCCGGCGCTCGAGGTGGTCAGCCCGTTTCAGACCATCGCCGCGCGGGCCGCGATGGACCGGCTCTGCGCCAGCGGCGTCGCTTTCGACGGTGTCGTGGCGTGCAGTGACCTGCTGGCCTTGCAAGCCGTGCACGCGGTGCGTGCCGCCGGCCGCGAGGTCCCGGGGCACCCGCAGCCCGGCGGCGGCCGCAGCGGTGTGGCCATCGTCGGCTACGACGACATGCCGGTGGCCAGCTTCACCGAGCCGCCGCTGACCACCGTGCACCAACCGGTTGCGCTTGCGGCGGTGGAACTCGTCGACGCGCTGCTGGCGATGCTCGGCGGAGCGGCGGTTGCGCCGCGAATGCTGCCGGTGCACCTGGTGGTGCGCGGCAGCGCACCCACCGCCGACGCCTAGTCTGCGCATCGATTGCATTCCTTGAGCCGAAATGCCTTGGCTTTCATGGTTTGTACCAGTTTGCAATCGATTGCATAACGACTCCAATGCGGCCGCCGCAGCCCAAAAAGGAGACACCATGCGCCCGACCTCTCGCTTTGCCCCTTCCGTCCGTGACCCGCGGGCCCTTCGTCCATTGGCACTGGCCGCCGCGCTGGCGCTGAGCCCGGCCCTGCTGCTGGCCCAAACAGCTGCGCCCGCGGCCGCACCCGCGGATGGCCTGCAACTCGAACGCATCGTCATCACCGGCAGCACCGTGCTGCGCACGAAGATGAAGCAGAGCGTGTCGGTTTCGACCGTGGATTCCGAGCAGATCTCCAATTCGGTGGCCGCCAGCGCCACCGAACTGCTGCGCGCGGTGCCGGGGCTGCGTGCCGAATCGACCGGCGGCGAAGGCAATGCCAACCTCGGTGTGCGCGGCTTGCCGATGTCCGATGGCGGTGGCCGCTACGTGCAGCTGCAGGAAGATGGGCTCCCGGTCCTGCTGTTCGGCGACATCTCGTTCGCGACCGCCGACCAGTTCATGCGCGCCGACAACAGCGTCGACTCGCTGGACGTGCTTCGCGGCGGCTCGGCCGCGACGCTGTCGACCAATGCGTCAGGCGCGATCGTGAACTTCCTGTCCAAGACCGGCAAGGTCGGCGGCGGCGGTGTCGGCATGTCGGTCGGCCTGGGTCACAAGCAGCAGCGCATCGACTTCGACTACGGCACGGCGCTGGGCAACAAGACCTTCCTGCACGTCGGCGGTTTCCACCGCGTCGGCGAGGGCACGCGCAACACCAATGTCACGGTTGAAAACGGCGGCCAGATCCGGCTGTCGCTGCTCAAGGAATTCGACGCCGGCTACGTCCGCGTGACGTTCAAGAACCTGGCCGATACGACGCCAACCTACCTGCCGGTTCCGGTGCAGCGCAACGGCAACCGGCTCGACCGGTTTGCCAGCGTCGACCCGCGCACGGCGTTTTTCATCAACTCCAGCTTCGCCCAGGACCCGGTCATCGACCGCAACGGCAACCCGGTCTCGACCGACCCGGGCGACGGCCTCTCGGTGCAGGTACGGTCGCTGGGCGTGGAGGCCAACTTCAAGCTCGGCGACGGCTGGAGCCTGGCCAACCGCTTCCGCAAGACCGACATCGGTGGGCGCTTCATCGGCGTCTTCCCGGCCGGCGCAGCGCCCACCGATCCGGCCAATGGCGTCAACCGCTACACCGGCACGGCGCCGGTGTTCTCGGCCCACATCTTCAACACCTCGCTCGACGACATGGGCAACGTGTTCAACGACCTGCGCCTGGGCAAGGAATTCGGTCTTGGCGGTGGCAGCAAGCTGAACGTGACCGCCGGCCTGTTCTCGGCCAACCAGAAGATCGCCCAGACCTGGTACTGGAACCGCTACAACATCGGCCTGGACGGCAGCAACGCACGGCTGTACGACAACGCCGGCAACGTCACCAACCTGCCCGCTGCGCCGGGCACCCAGACCTGGGGCGGATGCTGCGTGCGAACCTTCGACTACGACATCACCGGCTACGCGCCGTACGGTGCCCTGTCGTTCGAATCCGGCCCGCTGACGGTGGACGCCAGCCTGCGCCGGGACGTGCAGCGCGGCACCGGCAGCTTCACCGAAGACCTGAACAACACCGGCGTCTTCGACCGTGCCGGCGCCACCCGGGTCGGCTACAAGACCAGTGGCACTTCGTACTCGCTGGGCGCCAACTTCGAGCTGAACCGAAACCTGGCGTTTTTCGGCCGCGCGAGCAAGGGCGTGTCCTGGAAGTCGCCCGACCGGGTGCTCGGCGCCAACGGCGTCGCGCGCGGCAGCGAGCCCTATCCGGTCAATGAGGTCAAGCAGTTCGAAGGTGGCGTCAAGTACCGGCAGACCGGCCTGTCGGCCTTCGTCACCGCCTTCCTGGCCAAGACCAAGGAGGGTGCAGGCTTCGAGGTCACGACGCAGACCGTGAAGGCCAACGCCTACGACGCCCGCGGCGTCGAGGCCGAAGTCGCCTGGCGGATCGGCGGCCTGAAGCTCGCCGGCGGGGCGACGCTGACCAGCGCCGAGATCACCAGCGGCGACAACCGCGGCAAGACGCCGCGCCGTCAGGCCGACCTGGTCTACCAGGTCTCGCCGAGCTACAGCTGGGGCCCGCTGGAACTCGGCGGCTCGTTGATCGGCACGACCAAGAGCTTTGCCCAGGACGACAACCAGGTGGTGCTGCCGGCCTACTACGTCGTCAACACGTTCGTGAACTTCGAGTTCGCGCCGAACACCACCGTCTCGCTGGGCGTGAACAACCTGTTCGACAAGCTCGGCTACACCGAGGCCGAAGGCCAGGGCAACCTCAGCAACAACGGTGTCTGGGTCGCGCGTTCGATCAACGGCCGCAGCATCCGGGCGACGCTGAAGTACACGTTCTGACCGTGCCACACGGCAGCTGGCCAAGGCCGACATGAGCGACAACGCGCCACGCCCGGTGCTCGTCATCGGCGAGGCCCTGGTCGACGAGTTCCCCGACGGCACCCGCGTGGCCGGCGGGGCGCCGTTCAATCAGGCACGCTGGCTGGCGGCGCTCGGCGTGCCGGTGCGCTTCGTGACGCGCATCGCACAGGACGATGCCGGCGCCGAGTGCGTGATGACGAGCGCGCGCCGCTGTGGCCTGGCTGAGGACGGGATCCAGCGCGACCCCCGCCGGGCCACCGGCCGCGTGGCGGTTCAGCTTGGCGAGGCCGGACCCCGGTACCGCATCGAGGCCGACAGCGCCTGGGACCACATCGACGCCGCCGAGGCGCGTGCGCAGGCGCGGCCGTTCGCACCGGCGGTGGTGATGTTCGGCAGCCTCGCCCTGCGCGCGCCGGCCTCGCGCGAGGCCATCGATGCCGTGCTCGGGGCCTGCTCGGCGCTGCGCTTCCTGGACTTGAACCTGCGCGACACGCCCAGGTTGCAGGCCCTCGCGGCACAGGCACTGGAACGGGCCGACTGGGTGAAGGTGAACGACGAGGAACTGGACCGTCTGCTCGCCTGGTTCGGGCATGACGGCACGCCGCCAGCGGAAGGCCCGGCTCGCCGCGAGGCCCTGACCCGGCTGACCTCGCGCTTTGGCGTGCAGCGCTGGATCGTGACCTGCGGCGAGCGCGGCTGGTACACGCTCGACGGCGAGGGCCGGCGCGACGCCACCGGCGAGGCACCCGCAGTGCCGAAGATCGTCGACACCGTCGGAGCAGGCGACGCCTTCAGCGCCGTCGTCGTGGCCGGCATTGCGGCCCAGTGGCCGCTGGCACGGTCGTTCGACAGCGCCGCCCAACTGGCCGCGGCGGTGTGCGGCGTGCGGGGCGCCGTCCCTGACGATCCAGCCTTCATCGATTTCTGGCGAGACCAGCTGGGCCTGAACCGCGCCTGCCTGCCCGCCCCAACCGGACCCATCGGATGACCAAGCCCCACCTGAGCTTCTGGCAGATCCTGAACATGAATGTCGGCTTCTTCGGCATCCAGTTCAGCTTCGGCCTGCAGCAGGCCAACATGAGCCCGATCTACGCCTACCTGGGCGCCGAGGGCAAGGACCTGCCGCTGCTGTGGCTGGCCGGCCCGGTGACGGGCCTCCTGGTGCAGCCCATCGTCGGCGCCTTGAGCGACCGCACCGGCAGCAAGCGCGGCCGGCGCACGCCGTTCTTCCTGATCGGCGCGCTGATCTGCAGTTTCGGCCTCTTGCTGATGCCGTTCTCGCCCGCGCTGTGGTTCGCGGCCGGGCTGCTGTGGATCCTGGATGCGGCCAACAACATGACGATGGAGCCCTACCGCGCCTACGTCAGCGACCGCCTGAACCCGCCGCAGCACGCGGCCGGCTTCCTGACGCAGAGCGCCTTCACGGGGCTGGCGCAGACGCTGGCGTACCTCGCGCCCAGCATCTTCGTGTTCATGGGCATGAACAAGGACGCGGTCAACGCCAACAACATTCCGCACATCACCATCGCGGCCTTCATGGTCGGTGCGCTGCTGTCCTTCACGACCGTGTACTGGAGCGTGAAGACGGTGCCCGAGCTGCCGATGAGCGACGAGGAGCGAGCCGCGCTCAACGCCAAGCCGCGCACGGTGGGCGCCATCCTGGGCGAGATCTGGGACGCCGCCAAGACCATGCCGCCCACCATGCGCCGCCTGTGGTGGATGGCGCTCTTCCAGTGGTACGGAATGATGTGCTACTGGATCTACATCGTGCCCAGCCTGGCGCTCACGGTGTTCGGCACGACGGACGCGCAGACCAGCGGCTTCCGCGACGCCAGCCTGCTCAACGGCCAGATCGGCGGCTTCTACAACTTCGTGGCCTTCATCGCGGCCTTTGCGATGGTGCCGTTCACGCGGCGCTACGGCGCCAAGACCATGCACGCCATCTGCCTGCTGGCCGCGGCCGCCGGCATGTGGGCGCTGCCGGGCATCAGCGCCGAAGACGGCAAGTGGCTGCTCTTCGTGCCGATGCTGGGCGTGGGCCTGGCCTGGGCCAGCATCATGGGCAACCCCTACGTGCTGCTGGCCGGCAGCATCCCGCCCGAGCGCGCCGGCGTCTACATGGGCATCTTCAACATGTTCATCGTCATCCCGATGATCATCCAGATGCTCACGCTGCCGCTCATCTACGAGCCGCTGCTCGCGGGCCGGCCCGACAACGTCATCCGCCTGGCCGGCGTGCTGCTCGCGTGCGCGGCGGTGGCGGTGCTGTTCGTGAAGGTCGCGCCTGCGACCACTGCCCCGGACCCGGAGCGCACGACATGAAGAACCAGGTCCAGCTCATTGCCTACGTCGACCGCTTCGGCGGCGGCGGCCTCGCCGAGTTGCGTGCCCTGCTCGATGGGCCGCTCGCCGGGGTGTTCGGCGGCGTCCACCTGCTGCCGTTCTTCAACCCCATCGATGGGGCCGATGCCGGCTTCGACCCCATCGACCACACCCAGGTCGACCCCCGCCTGGGCGACTGGAACGACCTGCGCGCGTTGGCCCAGGACATCGACGTGATGGCCGACGTCATCGTCAACCACATGTCCAGCGACTCGCCGCAGTTCCGCCATTGGCGCGAGCACGGCGATCGCTCGCCCTACGCAGGTCTGTTCCTGACCCTTTCCAGCGTGTTCCCCAGCGGCGCCACCGAGGCCGAGCTGCTGAAGGTCTATCGCCCGCGACCGGGGCTGCCGTTTTCGGTGGCAACGCTGGCGGGCGGCGAGCGCCGGCTGCTGTGGACGACCTTCACGCCGCAGCAGGTCGACATCGACGTGAACCATCCGCAAGGCGTCGCGTACCTCGACGGCATTCTCGACACCTTCGCCGCCCATTCGATCCGCATGGTGCGGCTGGACGCCGCGGGCTACGCGATCAAGAAGGCCGGTGCGTCGTGTTTCATGATGCCGGAGACCTTCGCCTTCATCGCCGACTTCGCGGCCCGGGCACGGCGACGCGGCATCGAGACGCTGGTCGAGATCCATTCGTACTACCAGCGCCAGATCGACATCGCACGCCAGGTCGATTGGGTCTACGACTTCGCGCTGCCACCGCTCGTGCTGCATGCGCTGTTCGAGGGCACGGCAGAGCCGCTGAAGCGCTGGATCGCGATCCGGCCGAACAACGCGCTGACGGTGCTCGACACGCACGACGGCATCGGCATCATCGACATCGGTGCGGACTCAAGCGACCGGGATGGCCGTCCTGGCCTCGTGCCGCCGGCCGAACTCGACGCCCTGGTCGAACGCATCCACGCCAACAGTGGCGGTGAAAGCCGCAAGGCCACTGGCGCCGCCGCGAGTAACCTGGACCTGTACCAGGTCAACTGCACCTTCCACGATGCCCTGGCGCGCAACGACGCGGCTTACCTGGTGGCACGGGCGATCCAGTTCTTCCTGCCCGGCGTACCCCAGGTCTACTACGTCGGCCTGCTGGCCGGCGCCAACGACATGGCACTGCTCGGCCGCACGCAGGTCGGCCGCGACATCAACCGCCGCCGCTACGACCGGGCCGAGATCGACCAGGAGTTGCAGCGCCCCGTCGTGAAGGCGCTGCTCCGACTGATCCGCCTGCGCAACGAGCATCCGGCCTTCGGCGGCCGCTTCAGCGTGCTGACCAGCGCCGCGCACGAGCTGCGGCTGGCCTGGCATGCCGGCGCCGCCGAAGCGCTGCTGCAGGCAGACCTCGCCCAGGGCACGGGCACGATCCGCCATACGCAAGACGGCCAGGCCTGGGACACGATGTCCCTGGCCTGACCGCCGATCGGCGGGCCGACCTCAGCCCGCGTTCTGCTCGAACGGCAGCTTGAGCTGCGACAGGTCCTTGCGCGTCTCGACCAGGATCAGCGGGCCCTCGTCCAGCACCACGGCCGGACGCGGCGCACGCGGCACGTGCACCGGCTTGGGCTCTGCGGCCATCGCGGCCTGGACCGCCGCGACCTTGTCGCCGTCGCTGTTGACCCACTCCAGGCCAACCCCGCTGGCCAGCGCCGACAGGCGCTCCATCGGCAACGTGTAGGGCTCGATGTGGATCGGACGGGCCGACTGCGGGGGCTCCGGGGGCCGGGTGGCCTCGGTCCGAGCGGGAGCGGGAGCGGGAGCGGGAGCCGGAGTCGGAGCCGGAGCGGCAACGGGCAAGGCGTCTGCGACTTCCGCTGCCGCCGCGGCGGCCATTGGAGCGGTCGCGGCCGGCGCGGACACCGCCGTTTCGGCCAGGCCCGGGTCGGTGTCGGCAAAGTCGTTGCCGTTGGAGTCGCCATCGCCCA
>Ga0209985_10000875_pt1 | contig 31594 bp, 35 predicted proteins | sample NOAtaG_FD_187305 | JGI IMG/M metagenome (GOLD analysis project Ga0209985, IMG submission 187305) | Freshwater lake microbial communities from Lake Erie, under a cyanobacterial bloom - NOAA_Erie_Diel6S_1000h metaG (SPAdes) (version 2) | ecosystem: Environmental > Aquatic > Freshwater > Lake ...
TCAGGCCTGCGTTGTCGCTGGGGCGGGAGGGTGCGGCGCATTGCTCCGCTCATGTCCTCCGCCTCGGGCTCACGCCCGATGCTCCCCCTAATACTTCGCTGCGCAACACGCCGCACCCTCCCGCCCTGGTCAACATTGGCACGAGCGGAGACCATGCACAGATCCATCGCGGAAAGTGTTGCGGGCATACCCAGATGGTCGCAGGCCGTGGGGCGCAGGTACCCCCCGCAGCGAAGTATTAGGGGGAGGGCTCGGCCGAAAGGCCGAGGCCGGAGGACATGAGCGGAGGGGGGTGCCTGCGTCCCACGGCTCGCAAGGCGCAAACCTGTCACCAGTTGCTCCCGTCACGCGAGGTGGCAGCACGACTGCCAAGATAAAGCCTCACTCCACCCTCACCCAAGTCTGCGTGCGCCCCAACATCGGCGCGCCAATGTAGCCGCGCACGTCCAGCGTCTTGCCGCCGTCCTTGGGCGTCAGGCGGACCTTGTAGGTCTTACCGTTGTTGGGGTCGAGGATCGTGCCGCCCTCCCAGTGTTCGGCGCCCCCGTGACGCTTCACGCCCTCCAGGATGGTCATGCCGATCACCTTCTGGTCCTTCTTCGCACCCTCGCACTTGTCGCACTTGGCGTCCTGCTTCGTCGGGTCGGTGATCTTTTCGATGCGGCCGGACAACACACCGCCCGTCTCGGCAATGCGCACGTGCGACCGCTCCTGTTTGGTCTCGTCGTCGATGGTCTTCCACAGGCCCACGGGCGTGGCCTGGGCCAGTGCGGTGACCGACCAGGCGAGGGTGGTGAGGGCTACCAAGGCAGCGGATGCGATCTTCATGTTCGTGTCTCCGGTATGGGAATGCGAATAGGTCAGAAGGGTCAGACGGGTCAGAAGGCTCAGAACATCGCCTCTTCCATGGCCAGCAGCGGCGCCACGCCTGAGCGGGCCGTGCGAATGAGGCCGGCGGTCTCGGGCAGCAGCTTGGCGAAGTAGAAGCGCGCCGTGTGCAGCTTGGCCGCGTAGAACGGATCGCCCGAGTCCTTCTTGGCCAGCGCTACTTTGGCCATGCGGGCCCAGAAGTAGGCAAACACCAGGTGGCCGCACACGCGCAGGTAGTCCACCGCCGCGCCGCCCACCTCATCGGCGTTGCCAAAGGCCTTCATGCCCAGTTCGGTCGTGAGCTTGGTGACCTTGTCGCCCAAGTCAGCCAGCGGGTTGACAAACTCCTGCATCGCCTCGTTGACGCCTTCCTCCTCGATGAAGTCGGCCACCAGCTTCCCGAACTTCTTGAGCTTCTTGCCGTTGTCACCCAGCACCTTGCGGCCCAGCAGGTCCAGGCTCTGGATGGTGTTGGTGCCCTCGTAGATCATGTTGATGCGGGCATCACGAACGTGCTGCTCCATGCCCCACTCGCGGATATAGCCGTGCCCACCAAACACTTGCAGGCAGTGCGAGGTGGCGATCCAGGCGTTGTCGGTGATAAAGGCCTTGATGATGGGCGTGATCAGCGCCACCAGGTCGGCGCACTCGGCGCGCTCGTCTTCGTCGTCGGTGGAGATCTCGCGGTCGATCAACATGCCGCACCAGATGGCCAGAGCCCGGCCGCCTTCGGCGTAGGCCCGGGCGGTCAGCAGCATCTTGCGCACGTCGGGGTGCACGATGATGGGGTCGGCCGGCTTGTCCGGCGCCTTCACGCCGGAGAGGCTGCGCATCTGCTGGCGGTCCTTGGCGTAGGCCACGGCGTTCTGGTAGGCCACCTCGGTCAGGCCGAGCGACTGGTTGCCAACACCCAGGCGCGCGGCATTCATCATCACGAACATCGCCGCCAGGCCCTTATGGGGCTGGCCCACCAGCGTGCCCACCGCGCCGTCCAGCACCATCTGGCAGGTGGCGTTGCCGTGGATGCCCATCTTGTGCTCGATGGCGCCGCAGAAGATGCCGTTGCGCTCGCCCACGCTGCCGTCGGCGTTGACCAGGAATTTGGGCACCACGAACAGCGAGATGCCCTTGCTGCCGACCGGCGCGTCCGGCAGGCGCGCCAGCACCAGGTGGATGATGTTGGGCGCCAGGTCGTGCTCGCCGGCGGAGATGAATATCTTCTGGCCCGTGAGGCGGTAGGTGCCCTCCGGCGCCCCTGCCACGGGCTCGGCCTTGGTGCGCAGCAGGCCGAGATCGGTGCCGCAGTGCGGCTCGGTCAGGCACATGGTGCCGGTCCACTCGCCGCTGGTGAGCTTGGGCAGGAAGGTGGCCTTCTGCTCGGGCGTGCCGTGGGCGTGCAGGCACTCGTAGGCACCGTGCGACAGGCCGGGGTACATAGTCCAGGCCTGGTTGGCGGAGTTCAGCATCTCGTAGAAGCACTGGTTCACCACGATGGGCAGACCCTGGCCGCCGTACTCGGGGTCGCAGCCCAGCGCGGGCCAGCCGCCCTCCACGTACTTGGCGTACGCCTCCTTGAAGCCCGCCGGCGCCGTCACCTCGTGCGTCGCCTTGTCCAGCGTGCAGCCTTGCGCGTCACCACTGGCGTTGAGCGGGAAGATCACCTCGGCGGCGAACTTGCCGCCTTCTTCCAGCACCGCGTTGATGGTCTCGGCGTCGATGTCGGCGTGCCGGGGCAGCATCTTCAGCTCCTCGGTCACGTTCAGCAGTTCGTGCAGCACGAACTGCATGTCACGCAGAGGCGGGTTATAGATGGGCATGACGAACTCCTTGAAGGTTATGAGGCGAGGATGCGTTCGAATCCTGCGCGGGCACGGTCGGGCGCGCCAGGTGTTCTCAGAAAACGGGCGTCGTGATGAAGGGCCAGGATCAGGCCGTGGATCTCGAAGAGCATTTGCTGCGGGTCGGCGTCGGCCGGCAGGTGGCCCGCCTCGACGGCGAGTTCGATGGCGCGGCCCAGCGCCTGGTGCCAGGCACGCACCATCTCCACCAAGGCGTCGCGCACAGGACCGGGGCGGTCGTCAAACTCCACCGCGCCGCTGATGTAAATGCAGCCCGAATCGATCTCCTGCGACACACGGCGCACCCAGCGCTCAAACAGCGCGCGCAGACGCGGCAGGCCGCGCGGCTCCTTCATGCAGGGCTGGAACACCTCGGCCTCGAAGCGCGCGTGGTACTCGCGCACCACCGAGATTTGCAACTCCTCGCGCGAGCCGAAGTGGGCAAACACGCCCGACTTGCTCATGCCCATCAGGTCCGCCAACGCACCGATCGACAAACCCTCCAGGCCCATGTGCGAGGCCAGGCCCAGGGCCGCGTCCAGGATGGCGGCACGCGTCTGCCGGCCCTTGTTGGGCACATGCCGCTGTTCAACAGGGGACAAGGCGTCCATCATGGTCTCAAAAGCGTCTTTCCAAGAGGGTGTGGAGGAGCCGCATGACGCTGCGGCGCCCAAGATCGTGCCAAAAATCGAACGACCGTGCTATTTTGCGTGGGATCTGCCATTTGTCCACCCCGCAAAACCCATTGTTGAAGGGGCTTTCTCGCGGCGCCCGGGGCCGCGCTTGGCCCAGACCGCAGGCCACCGTGCCCGGCCAAGGCAGCCACTGACTTGTCATCATCAAACCGGCTGAACGTTGGTATCCTTCGCTTCCGAGGACGGATCGGCATGGAAGTACTTCAGCTCGACGTTTCCGGCAGGCCCCAGGCCTGGATTTCAGCCCAGGAGGCTGCCACGCTGTACGCCAGCAACACGGTGGCGTGGACGCTGGGCAATGCCGTCAAGGTGTTGCGCGGAGGCATACAGCGCGCCACGGGCGAGCAATCCCGCATCGAGGTGCACCCCATCCTGGCTGTGAAGGGCGCCGTACCCAGCCGGGCCTGGCGCACCGAACCCGCACTCACCAATCCCAAGCTCTTCGCCCGCGACAGGCATCTGTGCGCCTACTGCAGCCGGCACGTGCGCTTTGATGAGCTGACCCGGGAGCACATCGTGCCGGTGTCGCGCGGCGGCCACGACACCTGGATGAACTGCATCACCGCCTGCCGCAGCTGCAACGGCCAGAAGGCCAACCGGCTGCCTGAAGAAGCCCGAATGACGCTGCATTACCTGCCCTACGTGCCCAGCCTGCACGAGGACATGATCCTGCGCGGCCGGCGCATCCTCAGCGACCAGATGGAGTTCCTGCTGGCCAGCGTGCCGCGGCACTCGCGGCTGCACGCCTGACGAAGATCAAGGCCAGCGCGCCTGACCCCTGCAGGGTGACCCCTCTGGCAAAGGTTCTTCACGAACCGCAGGCATGATGCGCGCGTTGTGACGCGGATCTCCCGTCTTGCGCTCTCCTCATTCCAAGGACCTCTAGCCATGTACCTGCGCTGCATCACCTTGGCTCTGGCGGCCACCCTGGCGGCCTGCACCACCACCAGCCCTGACATCATCAAGCGGGAGGACGCCAACCGCATGTCCAGCGTGCTCGACGCCGTGGTGCTGTCGGTGCGCCCGGTGACGGTGGAGGGTCAGCAAAGCGGCATTGGCGGCACGGCCGGCGGCGTGGTGGGCGCCATCGCAGGGGGCTCGCTGGGCAGCGGCCGACGCGACAACGCGGTGGGCAGCGTGCTGGGCGCCGTGGCCGGTGCGGTGGTGGGCAACGCCATCGAGCGCTCCACCACGCGAGAAGATGCGGTCGAAGTGCTGGTGCAACTGCGCAGCGGCGAGCGCCGCGCCATCGTGCAGGCCAAGGGCGGCGAAGAACTGCGCGCGGGAGACCCAGTCATCATCGTCACCACGGGCGGCAAGGCGCGCGTCACGCTGGCGCCGGGCACGACACCCAGTGGCGCTTCCGGCACCTCAGGCCAACCGGCAGCGCCCGCCCAGCGCAGCTGAAATCAAACCGGCCGCGCCCCGGCCGTCCTGGCCGCCCCGGGCGTCAGCGGGGGCTCGAAGATCCAGGCCGCATCGGCGGCTGCGTTTTCCTCGAAGAGCTGGTGCTGCATGCCGTAGCGCACCAGCGAGGCCGTGCCCGCCACGCCCAGCTTTTCCATGATGCGGGCCTTGTGCGTGCTGATGGTCTTGATAGACAAGTGAAGCTCGTCAGCGATGTCGGTCAGACGCTTGCCCGCCACGATGTGACGGTAGACCTCGAACTCGCGGTTGCTCAGTTGCTGATGCAGCGGCGCGTCCTGCATGTCCTTCAGGCCCACGGCCATGCGCTCGGCCAAGGCCGAGGTCACGTAAGCCCCGCCCTTGGACAGCTTTCTGATCGCGTGCACCAGCTGGTCAGCGGCGCTGTCCTTGGTGATGAAGCCACTGGCCCCTGAGCGGAAGGCTCGCACGGCGTACTGGTCCTCGGTGTGCATGGTCAGCACCAGCACCTTCACGGCCGGGAACTCACTGCGCATGCGCTTGATGAGGTCCATGCCGGGCATGTCTGGCATGGACAAATCCAGCACCAGCACATCGACCTGGTAGCGGCGCAAGGCTTCCAGCGCTTCGATCCCGGTGCCGGCCTCGGCCACCACCTCGATGTCGAACTCCGCCGCCAGCAAGCGCCCCAGACCCTCTCGCAGGATCTGGTGGTCATCGGCCAAGACCACGGTGATGGCCCCCGTGATTGGATTGCTCATTCACTCACTCCCGTTATGTGCACGGGGCCGCAAGATCCAGAGCCCACAAGGCTCTTGGTCCGCAGTCCTCCGCTTTTCTTTGCAATTCCCATCGATCATTGTGCGCGTGACAAGCAATTTTGTCCATGACGATCTTGTGGTCACTGCGCCGTGAGCGCCTGAGAGACACCGCACACCCTGAATGTAGGCACACCCTTCGCCGCGTGGCGAACCGTGCAAACAACGCATTTGAGGCGCCGCAACCCCTGTGCTGAAGCGTGGCGGGCGACGCAGGGGTAGGAATGCGCTGACGGACGCATCAGACGGGCGGGACGGGCACCGGGACAAGTCCGAGCGCAGCTTCATCCGCGCGCCGATACCGCGAATGTGCGGCTTGAGGGAAGCTGGCTTCTCCATCAACAACGCCACCGACTCAGGGAGAAACCATGACGCTCGTCACACCCACCACCGTCTACACCGATCTGCCCAAACCCAAACCCGCCGCCGCTACGGGCGCGGCCCGATGCACGGCTTCGGACCTGCTGCGCTGGGCCGGGCTGGCCGATCAGGTCAGTGACCAGACTGACCGCATGCCCTACGCCACGCGCCGCGTGCGGGCCGACACCGCGCTGGTGCACGAGGGCAACCCCTTCGAGTACCTGTACTTCGTGTGCGCGGGCAGCTTCAAGTGCGTGCAGGTGGACGCTGAAGGGTACGAGCAGGTGCTGGGCTTTGCGCTGCACGCTGACATGATCGGGCTGGACGGCATGAGCCGCGGCCGGCACGCGAGCGGCGCCGTGGCGCTGGAAGACTCCACCGTGGCCTCACTGCCCTTTGCCGAAGTCATGAGTGCCTCGCGCCGCATGCCGGCCATGGAGCGGCTGATCCAGCGCGCGGTGGGCGCCGAACTGCTGCGCCGCAGCGACACGCAGTACCTGATGTCAGCCGCCAGTTCCGAGGTAAGGGTCGCGCGCTTTCTGCTGCACTTTGCCAAGCGGCAGAACGCGCTGGGCTATTCCGACCGGCGCATCCGCCTGCGGATGACGCGCCGCGACATCGCCAGCCACCTGGGCGTAGCACACGAGACCGTCAGCCGCGCCCTGACCGCGCTGCAGCAGGTGGGTGGCATCGTGGTGACCTACCGCGACATCGAGATCGTGGACGCCAAGCTGCTGCAGGAGATCCAGCGCGTAACGCGCGGCACCTGGAAGGGCGCCCTGCGCCAAGGCGGCCTGTCAGGCGCACCTCTGGTGGCGTCTTCAAGCTCGGCGTCGCGCCTTCACGCCTGATGGTGGGTGGCCGCCGCCTGCACAGGTCCAAGGGCGGCCACCACCTCCTCATCACTGACCTGGCGGAAGTCCAGGTAGTGCGCGCCCACCGCATGAAAGGGCTCTGGCGTCCACAGACACAGCAGCGTGTCCACCAAGGGTGCCAGTGCCCTGAGCGCACTGGCAGGCGCCACCGGCACGGCCAGCACCACGCGCGCGGGTTTCAGGGCCCGCAGCGCTTTCAATGCGGCACGCACCGTCGTGCCGGTGGCGATGCCGTCATCCACCACGATGACGTTGCGCCCGGCCACCGCGGGAGTCGCGCGCCCATGCAGATAGCGCTGGCGGCGCCTGTCCATCTCGGCCAACGCCCGCGCGGTTTCACGCTCCATGTGCGCGGGCTCAGCGCCAGTGGCTGCCATCAGCCCGGCATCGAGCACGGTCTGCCGTGAAGCCCCCAGACTCGCCACAGCACCCACGGCCAACTCCGGCTGGCCGGGAGCGCCGATCTTGCGCACCAGCAGCAAGTCCAAAGGTGCGGACAAGGCCTTCGCCACTTCCACCGCCACGGGCACACCTCCTCGCGGCAAGGCCAGCACCAGAGGCTTGTCCAGCTTCAAAGATTGCAAGGTGCAGGCCAGTGCTTGTCCGGCCTCCTGACGGTCGGCAAAGGGAGGCCGATCTCGCGCGGACAACCGCTCAACCGTGGGTTGGTCTGCACGTTGGGTTCGCAAGCCTTCTTGAGGCACGAGGACTCCTTGCGCGGCACCGCGCCGGTGCCCATGCGCCGGCTCCACCGAGGCCTGAGGGGCACTGTGGCCTGACGGGCACGACGGCTGGCTGAGCACGATCAACGGCCGCGGCATGCCGCGCGCCAGCATCAGGCGTCACAAGTGCGCGGTGCGCCAGGAGGTCCCCCATGCAAGAAGTTCCTGTGCTGATCGGCAGCCACCACCTGCCCGGGGCGCTGGCGGTGCCCGCCGGGGCGCGCGCGCTGGTGCTCTTTGCCCATGGCAGCGGCAGCAGCCGCCGCAGCCCCCGCAACCAGCACGTGGCAGAGGTGCTGCAGGCGCACGGGCTGGCCACCTTGTTGTTCGACCTGCTGAGCCAGGAGGAAGGGCAAGACCGCCAACGTGTCTTTGACATCCCACTGCTGGCACGCCGACTGGCAGAGGCCGTGGACTGGGCGGGACGGCAGCAGGCCTTGGCCCGCCTGCCCATCGGCCTCTTTGGGGCCAGCACCGGCGCAGCGGCCGCGCTGGTGGCCAGCGCGTTGCGGCCCGGGCGGGTGCATGCCATCGTCTCCCGCGGTGGCCGCCCCGATCTGGCCGCCTCGGCCCTGCCCGCCGTGACGGCGCCCACCTTGATGATCGTGGGCGGCGCCGATCTGGACGTGCTGGACCTGAACGAGCAAGCCATCACGCGCATGCGCGCGCCAGTGCGCCTGAAGATCATCCCCGGGGCGACCCATCTGTTCGAGGAGCCCGGTACGCTGGACCGCGTGGCCTTGCTGGCCGCCCAGTGGTTCTGCGACCACGTGCCCGCCAAGGCCCGGCCGCCCGCAGGGGTTCGGCCAGCCGGGTCGGATGAGCGTGGGGGGCCCGTTGAGCGGCGGCAACGCGACGAGCGGCGCCGGTGGCCCCGCCCCGTGAACATCACCCCTGGACCAGGGCGCACGCCAGCGGTCAGGGCCGGGCGATGAACTCCTGACGGCGCTCACGGCCCACCACGCTGCCCAGCGCCTGCAGCTGCCCGGCCAGCGCGTTGAGCACGTCGTCCAGCGTCAGGATGCCCGCCAGCGTGCCGTGCGGGCCGGTCACCGGCACGCGGCGCACGCCCCGGCTGCGCATGGTGCTCAGAACGTCGTACAAGGTGTCGGACTCGCGCACGCTGGCCACGGTGGCGGTCATCACGTCTCCCGCACGCAAGGTCTTGGCGTCGGCGTCCTTGGCCACCACCGCCATCACGATGTCGCGGTCAGTGAGGATGCCGATCGGCAAGCGCCCACCATCGCCCTGCTCCACCACGACGATGCAGCCCACGTGACGCTCGCGCATCAGGCGCGCCGCCTCATCCACCGACAAGGACGGCGGGGCGACCACCACCTGACGCGTGCACAAATCCCCCGCCGTGGCGGCTTCTCTCATCATGGCGATCTCCCGGCTTCGTGAACGAAGCCGCCAGCATCGCTGGGGCGGGATCAGCGGGCGCTGAGCGCGCGCAGTGTCGCGGCGCTGCGCCGCGCCGCGCGGGCGATGTGGGCAGCATCCACACCGAAGTACTCGCGCAGGGCCGCGCGGGTGTCGCTGCGGCCGAAGCCATCCGTGCCCAGGGTGACGAAGGCACGACCGGCCGGCACATAAGCGCGGATGCTCTCCGGCACAGCGCGCACGTAGTCGCTGGCCGCCACGACCGGGCCCTGGCCTTGCTGCAGCAACTGCGCCACGTAGGGCAGCGTGGACGGTGCTGATGGACCGCTCTCATCTTCGGCGTCCAGCGCCTGCTCCCAGGCCTGCCCCTCGCGTGCCAGTTCGCTCCAGCTCGTGACGCTGAACACCGTGCTGGCAATGCCTTCGGCCGCGAGCAGCCGCGCCGCGGCACGCACCTCGGTGAGGATGGCGCCCGAGCCCAGCAGCGTGACCTCACCGCGCAGATCACCCTCGGCGGCCACGCGCTCAAAGCAGTAGCCACCACGCACCACGCCCTCAATGGCTTCGCTCGGCAGGTCGGGCTGGGCGTAGTTCTCGTTCATCAGTGTGATGTAGAAGAACTCGTCGCACTGCTCGAGCAGCATGCGGCGCATGCCGTGGTCCACGATCAGGGCCATCTCACCGGCAAAGGCCGGGTCCCAGGCGCGGCAGTTGGGGATGGTGGCGGCCACCAGGTGGCTGCTGCCGTCCTGGTGCTGCAGGCCCTCGCCGCCCAGGGTGGTGCGGCCGGAGGTAGCCCCCAGCAAGAAGCCGCGGGCGCGCTGGTCGGCGGCGGCCCAAATGGCGTCACCCACCCGCTGGAAGCCGAACATCGAGTAGTAGATGTAGAAGGGCAGCATGGGCAGGCCATGCACGCTGTAGCTGGTGGCCGCAGCCGTCCAGCTGGCAATGGCCCCCGCCTCGCTGATGCCTTCTTCCAGGATCTGCCCGTCCAGGGCCTCGCGGTAGCTCAGCACCGAGCCGATGTCCTCGGGCTCGTAGCGCTGGCCCACGCTGGAGTAGATGCCCACCTGCTTGAACAGGTTGGCCATGCCGAAGGTGCGCGCCTCGTCGGCCACGATGGGCACGATGCGCGGCCCGATGCCCGGCTGCTTGAGCAAGGTGCCCAGCATGCGCACAAAGGCCATGGTGGTGGACATCTCCTTGCCGCCGGGCTGCAAGGCGAAGGCCGCATACGCGTCCAGCGCCGGCACCTCGACTTCCTGGCCGCCTGCGGGCCCTGCCACCCGCGCCGGCAGCGGCCCGCCCAGCGCCTGGCGTCGCGCGTGCAGGTAGCGCATCTCGGGGCTGTCCTCGGCCGGCTTCAGGAAGGCCAGCTGCCGCGCCTGCTCGTCGCTCAGCGGCAGGTTGAAGCGGTTGCGAAAGGCGATGAGGTCGTCTTCATCAAACTTCTTCTGGCTGTGGGTGGTCATGCGGCCCTGGCCTGCCGCGCCCATGCCGTAGCCCTTTTTGGTGTGCGCCAGGATCACGGTGGGCGTACCGCGGTGCGCAGCCGCCGCGTGGTACGCCGCGTGGATCTTCACCAGATCGTGGCCGCCACGCTTGAGGCGGTCGATCTGTTCGTCCGTCAGGCCCTGGGCCAGGGCGGCAAGCTCCGGGTTCTGGCCGAAGAAATGGTCGCGGTTGAAGCGCCCATCCTTGGCCGCGAAGGTCTGCATCTGGCCGTCCACCGTGTGGGCGAAGGCCCGCACCAGGGCACCCGTGGTGTCGCGGGCGAACAGGCCGTCCCAGTCACTGCCCCACAGCAGTTTGATGACGTTCCAGCCCGCGCCGCGGAACAGCCTTTCCAGCTCGTCCACCACGCGGCCGTTGCCACGCACCGGGCCGTCCAGGCGCTGCAGGTTGCAATTCACCACCCACACCAGGTTGTCCAGGCGCTCGCGCGAGGCCAGCGTGAGCGCGCTCATGCTTTCGGGCTCGTCCATCTCGCCATCGCCGAACACGCCCCACACCTTGCGCCCTGCGCAGTCCAGCAGCCCTCGGTGCGTGAGGTAGCGCATGAAGCGCGCGTGGTAAATCGAGCTGATGGGGCCCAGGCCCATGGAGCCGGTGGGGAACTGCCAGAAGTCGGGCATCAGCCAGGGATGGGGGTAGCTGGACAACCCGCGCGCGCCTTGGCGCGGGCCGGTGATCTCCTGCCGGTAGTGCGCCAGATCGGCCTCGCTCAAGCGCCCTTCCAGAAAGGCCCGGGCATAGACCCCGGGCGCGCTGTGCGGCTGGAAGAACACGAGATCTCCGCCCGGGCCGGCCGGCCCTTGGGCGCGGAAGAAGTGGTTGAAGCCCACCTCGAAGAGATCGGCCGCGCTGGCGTAGCTGGCGATGTGGCCGCCCAAATCGCCGTGAGCGGCGTTGGCACGCACCACCATGGCCAGCGCGTTCCAGCGCATCAACGAAGCCAGCTTCTCCTCGATGGCCAGATCGCCCGGGAAAGCGGGCTGCCGCTCTGCCGGGATGGTGTTGACGTAGGGCGTCACCAGCTCGGGCGACCAGCCGATGCGCGGGTCCCGCGCCAGCAGGGCCAGTTGGTCCAGCACGAAGCGCGCGCGCCCAGGGCCGTGCTGCGCCACCAGCGCCTGGAAGGCCTCGCGCCATTCGGCGGTCTCTGCCGGGTCCGGGTCGGGTACCGAGTCCGAGGCCGCATCGCTGTCGGCCGGCAAGTGGGGGGTGGAGTAAGCCGCCGAAGGGGCAGACAAGGCCTCGGCCGCCGCGTGCTCACGGTCGGCCAGAAAACGGGTGATGCCAGGGTCGCTCATGGCATCAATATAGGTCGCCGGGCGCAAAACAGGTTGCTGAAGAGAGACCTGCATCGGCTCATATCAGCATAATCTGCTTCAGATATGTTTTATTGAAGTATGTTGTGCAACTAGACACCCTGGACCTGCGCATCCTCGACGAACTGCAGCGTGACGGTTCGCTCACCAACGTGGAGTTGGCCCGCCGCGTGCATCTGTCGCCCTCGCCGTGCCTCACACGCGTCAAGGCGCTGGAGGCGGCTGGCGTCATCGAACGCTATGTGGCGCTGGCCAACGCCAAGGCGCTGGGCTTGGGCCTGAATGTCTTCATCAACATCAGTCTCAAGGAGCAGGGCAAGGAGTCGCTGGCCGGGTTCGAGCGTCGCATTGCCGAGCACGAGCAGGTGATGGAGTGCTACCTGATGACAGGCGACAGCGACTACCTGATCCGCGTGGCCGTGCCCGACATCGGCGCGCTGGAGCGCTTCATCCTGGAGCAACTCACGCCCATCCCCGGCATCGAGAAGATCCGCTCCAGCTTTGCCCTGAAACAGGTGCGGTACAAAACGGCACTGCCATTGCCCATCCCCACAGCGGTGGTCGGCACTGTGCAGGGGACGCCCAGATCTCGGTCGGGCTGAAAGTCTCGCCATGCCGCAGGCCCTTGGTGTGACGGGTTTTATCCGTTCCGACAGCGGGCGTCAAAGGGATGGTCATGGCCAGGCTCAACCTATCGAAGCCAATGTCTCTTCCAGACCGGGCCTGATGAGGCACGCCTCCCTCATGAAACACTTCAGCGCATGAACTCACCCTCCCTTGACGCCGTCGTGGCCGTGGGCGTCGACTGGGGCACCACCCACCGGCGCGGCTACGCGCTGGCCGCGGATGGGCGCTGCCTGGCCGAGCACGCGGACGCCGATGGCATGCTCGCCGCCCGGGGCCGCTTTGCCGAGTCGCTGGACGCCTTGCTGGTGGCCCTGGGCGCGCAGGATCCACAGGTGCGGGTGCTGATGTCCGGCATGGTGGGCAGCGCCAACGGCTGGGTGCAGGCGCCCTATCTCAGCCCCAGCGTGCCCTTGCGCGATCTCGGCCGGCACCTGCTGCGCGTGCCAGACACGGCGCGCCGCGTGGAGATCGTGCCCGGCCTGGCCCTCCAGACCGAGGGCACCGTGGACGTGATGCGTGGCGAAGAGACCCAGCTGCTGGGCGGAGCCCTGCTGGGCCATGACGAAGGCTGGTTCCTACTGCCGGGTACCCACAGCAAGTGGGTGCGCATGACGCAGGGCCGGGTCATTGACTTCGCCACCTTCATGACGGGGGAGCTGTTTGACCTGCTCAGTCGTCATGGCACCTTGGCTGCGGCAGCGGGCTCCGGGGGCTCCGCGGCCGACACGCACCACCCGCAAGCCTTCGCCCAAGGCCTGCACGCCAGCGCGAATGTCGCCCTGTCCCATGCCTTGTTCGGCTGCCGCGCACGCGTGGTCACGGGCGCCCTGCCCGCCGAGCAGGCCCGCAGCTACCTCAGCGGCTTGCTCATCGGGGCCGAATGGCATGAACTGCGCCACCGCGGCGCAGGCCAACTGCCCGGCACCGTGACGGTCATCGGCGCACCTCATCTGGCGGCCCGCCATGCCGAGGCCGCAGCCTCCTTTGGCGTGCATCTCCATCACCTGGACCCGGGGACCGTGCAGAAGGCCGCTTTGACCCATCTGTTGGTCGATTCGGGAACCTGAGCAACTCCCAGGCGCTCGAAGGCCACACCGGATGCCACAGCCGTCACTCTCAACCTCCACCAAACCCATGGCCCTGCCCACCCTGAACCCGCCCCTGGTGGCCATCCTGCGCGGCCTGCCGCCAGCGGATGCTTCATCAGTGGGCACGGCACTCTTCGAAGCCGGCTTCCAGGCGATCGAAGTACCGCTGAACCGCGCGGGCGCCCTGGACGCCATGGCCACACTGGCCACCATGGCGCCCGCTGGCACGCTCATTGGCGCCGGCACGGTGATGAGTCCGCAGGACGTCAAGGCCGTGGCCGAGGCAGGCGGTCGCCTCATCGTCTGCCCCCACTGCGACCCCGCCGTCATCGACCAGGCAGTCGCCCTGGGCCTGTGGTGCGTGCCCGGCGTCGGCACCGCCTCAGAAGCCTTCACTGCACTGCGCCATGGTGCCCACGGCCTAAAGCTCTTCCCCGCCGAAGTCTGGGGCCCGCGCGGCCTGAAGGCCCTGAAAGCCGTGCTGCCCGAAGGCACCCCGCTCTGGCCCGTGGGCGGCGTCACCGCTGACAACCTCTCTCAATGGACAGACGCCGGCGCCACCGGCTTCGGCATCGGCGGGCAGCTCTTCCAGCCTGGCGACAGCGCCGACCTTGTCGGTCAACGCGCCCGGCGGTTTGTTGAGGCTTGGAGGGCTTGCAGGTCATAGCGGCGAAGTGACGCCCCAAGAGGGGTCAACAGCCCGCGGATCGCGCTCGGCTGGATCTCCGATGCGTAGGATCGCCAGCATCATGGCCATATTCGCCACCGGCCGCACCCAAACCCCTCATTTCCAGCAAGAAGCCACGATGTGAACAGCACTTACCCTCCCAGCTCACGCCTTGCCGTGACAGCCTGCTGATTGAACTGGAGCCTGCCAAGGCACCCATCACGGTGAAGAACTTCCTGGCCTACGTGCAGGACGGCTTCTACGTCAACACGGTCTTCCACCGGATAGTCAGCGGCTTCGTAGCGCAAGGGGGTGGCCTAATCTTTGGACCGGGCTACGCACTGAAGACCAATAACCGTGCGCCAATCACACTTGAGAAGACAACCACTACTGGCCTGAGCAACACAGCGAAGACCATCGCCATGGCGCGCACTAATGCGCCCGACAGCGCGACGAGCCAGTTCTTCATCAACCTGGTGGACAACGCGTTCTTGAACGCTCAAAACTCGAACGATGGCAATGGCTACGCCGTCTTTGGCACCGTGGTCACCACCACCGACATCAACAGTGACGCGACCTTAACAGCGCTGAAGGCCGTGCAGGTAGTGTCCAACGGTTCCGAGGTGAGCCTGCCCCTGTCTCCGCCGGTTATCACCCCGGTGGCTCGGGTACGCTGAACCGAAGGGCTCAAAGGCAAGGCCAACAGGCCGCAGGTTAGGAACCGGCCGTGAAGGCAGAGCCCTTAATGATCGTCACGAAGCAGTAACCGATACCCACGGTGAACAGGATCATGGCGTCAAACATTGCGCCGCCCATCAAGCGATAGACCGTCGGTCAAGAATTGACATCGTCGGCTGGGGGGCGGTATGGCATCCTGAGGCCAAGTCACCCAGGTGCCGACGCAGAGGCAGGGACTTGCCTGCCGGGCCCGCGTCGAGGGAGGGAGCCGGTGCGCACTCAAGGAGTGCTGAGACCACTCAACTTTCAGATCTGCGATGGGGGAGATATTTGTGGCCGTCCTTTGGGCGCGCCCACTTCTCCACCAAAACACATCTGACACCATGCATTGCAATCCCTCTCGAAAGCTGAAGCTTGCCCTCATGAGCGTTGCTCTAGGCTCAGCCACGATCTTGGCGGCCTGTGGTGGCGGCAATCTCGATGCACGCGTCGCGTCTGTGAGTGCGATCACTGCCGATAGCGCGCCAGCCTACGACCGCGTGGCAACTTTCAACGTGGCGGGCACCAACCTGGATATAGGTTTGACGACCAGCGCGCTCGGTTGCTCTAGGCCCGAGTTGTTAAGCGGAGGAACTGCGACAGCGATGAAGGTAAGTTGTATACCCGACCGAGATGGCGACATCAGCGTGAGCCTGCATGTCGGCACTGGGGAAGTGCTCAAGACTGCCAGCTTTGCAGTACCCAAGCCACAGGTCAAGATGGAGACGTCCCTGGGTGGCCTGCTGATTGAGCTCGAGCCAGCCAAAGCTCCGATAACGGTAAAGAACTTCCTGGAATACGCGCAGGATGGCTTTTTCGAGAACACTGTGTTCCACCGCGTGTACAGCGCATTCTTGGCGGAAGGCGGTGCGTTTACCTTCCTCGGTACGAACTACGTAGCGAAGGCTCCCACGCGGCCGCCAATCGCCCTGGAGAGAACCACCATCACAGGACTGAGCAACATCTCCAGAACCATCGGCATGGCGCGAACGAACGTACCGGACAGCGCCACGGCTCAGTTCTATATCAACTTCGCCGATAACGTCTTCTTGGACGCGCAACGATCAACCGATGGGAACGGCTACGCAGTGTTTGGCACGGTAGTGTCGACTGCCGACACCAACAGCGAGGCAACGCTTGCCGCGGTGAAGGCAGTCCAGGTCATGAACAACGGCTCGGAGATGAGCCTGCCGCTCAATCCTCCCACCATTTCTGCCATAACCCGAGTGCGTTGAAGCGAAGATTAGGACTTATGGCGAGACCTGGGAACAAGAACCTGCATGCCTTACGAAGACTGAAACCACAGACCAAGCGCCCATGACAACTCAAGGTTGAGCAGCCAGTTGCCTTCATCCATCCGAGGTACCGAACGCCCTCCACGCCGTGATGAGCACAAACAGCAGCACCTGGGACACCAGCATCGCCGTGTAGGTACCCACCAGCCACTGAGCCGCCAGGTTGAAAAGGATGGACAGCGACACCCAGTAAACGGCCGAGACGTTCTCGACTTGGGCAGCGCGGTACCAGAAGATGCCCGTGGCGATGAGGATGAAGGTGCCCCAGGTCATCTGCCATCTCTGCGGTGTTGGTAGGGCGTGTTGGACTTGAACCAACGACCAAAGGATTATGAGTCCTCTGCTCTGACCAACTGAGCTAACGCCCCCCGTCCACACGGTTGGATTCTAGGAGGCTATGTTCAAGCTGCCGCGCCTGCCTCGGGCGGGGTTGAGTTGACGCAGCGTGAGGCGAGGGGCCTGACCCCAAACGCACCGGCTTCAACGCGCCGACAGCGCGTGTCCCACCAAGCGCGAGGTGATGTCCACGATCTGGATCATGCGGTCGTAGGCCATGCGGGTGGGGCCGATGACACCCAGGGTGCCCACCACCTGGCCGTCGATCACGTAGGGCGCTGTCACGACCGACAGTTCCTCGAAGGGCACGACGCGGCTTTCGCCGCCGATGTAGATGCGCACGCCTTCGGCGCGGCTGGAAACGTCGAGCAAGCGCATCAGCTCGGTCTTCTGCTCGAACACCTCGAACAGCTTGCGCAGGGAGTTCATGTCGTGGCCGAGATCCTGCACGCCCAGCAGGTTGCGCTCGCCGCTGACCACCACCTGGTCCACCGCCTCCTCCATGGCCTCGGCACCCACCTGCACTGCGGCTTGCATGAGCACACCAATCTCACTGCGCAGCGCTTCGATCTCGGTCTTCAGACGCTCGCGCACCGCTTCAATAGACAGCCCAGCATAGTGGGCGTTCAGGTGGTTGGCGGCCTCCACCAACTCGGACTGGGTGTGGTCGCGCGCAGTGAAGATAACGCGGTTCTGCACGTCGCCGTCGGGTGCCACCATGATCACCAGCACCCGGCGCTCGCCCAGGCGCAAAAACTCGATGTGGTGGAACACGCTGGCCTTGCGCGGCGCGGTGACCACACCCACAAAGCTCGAGAGGCTGGACAGCATCTGCGCCGCCTGCGCGATGACGCGCTGCGGCTGGTCGGGGTGGAGCTGCCCGCGTGCAGCCGCCAGATCGGGAGGCGCCTGGTCCAGGTCCACGGGCCGGGCGGTGAGCATGGTGTCGACAAACAGCCGATACCCGCGCGCAGTGGGGATGCGCCCTGCGCTGGTGTGGGGGCTGGCAATCAGACCCAGCTCCTCCAGGTCGCTCATCACATTGCGGATGGTCGCGGGCGACAGGTCCAAGCCAGAGGCCCGGGACAAGGTGCGCGAGCCCACGGGTTGACCCTCGGCGATGTAGCGCTCGACGAGCGTCTTCAAGAGGGTCCTGGCGCGTTGGTCCAGCATGGCTTCATTGTAGTGAGCACCCCAAAGACCCCTGCCAAGGCACCCTTCGGAGGGGGGCTGTTTTCAGGGGCCCTATGGTGTAATGATTTTCATCATGTCCTCTCGCTTCCGCCATGCGGCGATCGTCGGCAAGTACCAGGCCCGCGGCATCCGCCCGGTGCTGGAGGAAGTCGCGCATTTCCTCATCGAGCAGGGATTGGATGTCTCCTTCGACCGCGACACCGCCACCGCCACTGGCGTGGTGGACTACGAGGCGCTGAGCACCGCCGAGATCGGTGCGCGCTGCGACCTCGCGGTGGTGGTGGGCGGTGACGGCACCATGCTGGGCATCGCGCGCGAGTTGGCCAAGCACAACCTGCCACTGGTCGGTATCAACCAGGGCCGTCTGGGGTTCATCACCGATGTGCCCATCGACCGCTTCAAGGAATCGCTCATGCCCATGTTGGCGGGCGACTACGAGGAAGAGCACCGCACCATGCTGGACGGAAGTGTCTGGCGCGACGGCGAGCGCATCTTCGAAGGCCTGTCGATGAACGACGTGGTGGTCAGCCGCGGCGCCACCGCCGGCATGGTGGAGCTGCGCGTGGACATCGGCAACGACTTCGTGGCCAACCTACGCGCTGACGGCCTGATCATCGCCTCGCCTACGGGCTCCACGGCGTATGCACTGTCCGCAGGCGGGCCCATCCTGCACCCGGGCATTGCCGGATGGGTGCTGGTGCCGATCGCCTCGCACACCTTGTCCAACCGGCCCATCGTGCTGCCCGACCACGGCGAGGTCCGCATCGAGATCGTCGCCGGCCGGGACGCCTCGGCCAACTTCGACATGCAAAGCCTCACCAGCCTGCTCCACGGCGACCAGGTGCGCGTGAGGCGCTCGGCCCACAAGGTGCGCTTCCTGCACCCGCGGGGCTGGAGCTACTACGCCACCCTGCGGCGCAAGCTCCGGTGGTACGAAGGCGTGGTGTAGCCATGCTCAGGCGCATCACGCTCAAGGACTTTGTCATCGTCGACGAACTCGAGGTGGAGTTCGCCACCGGTTTCTCGGTGTTGACGGGCGAAACGGGCGCCGGCAAGTCCATCCTGATTGACGCGCTGCAACTGGCGCTGGGCAGCCGAAGCGACGCCGGACTGGTGCGCGAGGGGGCGTCGCGTGCGGAGATCGCTGCCGAGTTCGACCTCCCGCTTTCCTTGAGCCCCTGGCTGCTGGAAGCGGGGTTTGATCACGCAGGGGACACCCTCCTGATGCGCCGCACCATCGACACACAGGGCAAGAGCCGGGCCTGGATCAACGGCGGCAGCGCCACCGTGGGCCAGCTGCGTGAGGCCGGTGAACATCTGGTGGAAATCCACGGCCAGCACGCCTGGCAAAGCCTGACCCGCCCGGCGGCCGTGCGCGCCCTGCTCGATGCGCAGGCTGGCACCGACCTGGCGCCGATGTCGGCTGCCTGGTCCGTGTGGCGCCAGACCTTGCAGGCGCTCGACCAAGCGCGCCGGCGGCGCGACACGCTCGACCAGGAGCGGGAACGGCTTCAGTGGCAGGTGGGCGAGTTGGCCCGGTTGAACCCGGGGGAGCAGGAGTGGGCTGAGCTGAACGCCGAGCACACGCGGCTGGCCCATGTGCAGACCCTGCTGGAGGCGGCGCGCAGCGCGCTGGATGCCATATCAGAGGCCGACCCGGCGGCAGACGCCCTGACCGGCCGCGCGGCTGACGCGCTGGAGGACGTGGCCCGCTATGACGCGAGCTTGGGCAAGGTGGCCGAGGTCTTGCGATCGGCGCAGGCGCAGCTGCAGGACGCCGCCCACAGCCTGCACGCCTATCTCAGCCACCAGGACCCCGACCCCGAGCGCCTGTCCGTGCTCGACGAACGTTTGTCCACCTGGATGCAACTGGCGCGGCGTTACAAGCGCCAGCCTGCGGAGCTTCCCACCCTGCTCAAGGGCTGGCGCGAGGAACTGCAACAGCTCGAAGCCTCGGCCGACCTCGAAGCCCTGGAGCGCCAGGCGTCGCAGGCCGAGCAGGCCTGGCGGACTCAGGCACAGCAGGTGTCCCGTGCCCGGCGCAGTGCTGCGCCCAAACTCTCTTCCGCCGTGACGCAGGCCATGCAGCAACTGGGTATGGAGGGCGGGCGCTTTGAGGTGTCGCTGCAAGCCCTGGAGGAACCGCAGGCCTTCGGCCTGGAGCAGGTGGAGTTCTTGGTGGCGGGCCACGCCGGCGCCAGCCCGCGGCCCCTGGCCAAGGTGGCTTCGGGCGGTGAGCTCTCGCGCCTGGCGCTGGCCATCGCAGCCACAGCCGCCACCAACGCACGCCAGCGGCAGGCCCGTGACGCAGTGCCCACGCTGATCTTCGACGAAATCGATGCGGGCGTGGGTGGTGCGGTGGGCGACAGCGTCGGGCGCCTCATGAAGCAGCTGGGCGCCGACACGCAGGTGCTGGCCGTCACGCACCTGGCGCAAGTGGCTGCTTGTGCGGACGGGCACTTCCTGGTGTCCAAGGCCAGTGCAAACGGCCAGACGCTCACCGACATCCAACCCGTGGCGGGCGAGGCGCGCGTCAGCGAGATCGCCCGAATGCTGGGCGGCGAGCGCCTGGCCGGCACCAGCCGCGCCCACGCCCAGGCGCTGCTGGGTGCCTCGCGCTGACATGAAGGCCGCCGAGGTCATCCTGATCACCGGCATCTCGGGCTCCGGCAAGTCCGTGGCCCTGCACGCGCTGGAAGACGCCGGCTACTTCTGCGTGGACAACCTGCCGCCCGAGCTGTTGATGGACTTCGTGCGGCTGGAACTGGACCGCTACGACCGCCGCAAGGTGGCCGTGGCGGTGGACGCCCGTACTGCAGGCTCCTTGCCCACGCTGATGGGCCTGATCGACAAGCTGCAGCGCAAGGGCACCAAAATCCGCTCGATCTTTCTGGACGCGACCACGCCCGCGCTGGTGCGGCGCTTTTCCGAGACGCGCAGGCCTCACCCGCTGTCGATGAACGACCATGCGCGTGACCACGGCCACGCCTTGCTAGACGCCATCGAGCAGGAGCGCGGCCTGCTGGAAGCACTGCGCGATGTCTCCACCGTGCTGGACACCAGCCAGCTGCGTCCGGCGCAACTGCGCACCTGGGTGCGTGACCTGGTAGGCGCAACCACCTCCACCTTGACGTTGGTGTTCGAGTCCTTCGCCTTCAAGCATGGCGTGCCGCTGGACGCCGACTTCGTCTTTGACCTGCGCGTGCTGCCCAACCCGTTCTACGTCAAGGAGCTTCGGCCCCTGAACGGGCGCGACGCGGCAGTGGCCCGCTTTCTCGATGAACAACCCGAGGCGGGCGAGTTGCTCACCCAGATCGAGACCTTCCTGCGCCGCTGGATCCCGGGCTTTGAGTCAGACCAGCGCAGCTACCTCACCGTGGCCCTGGGCTGCACGGGCGGCCAGCACCGCTCGGTCTATGGCGTGGAGCTGCTGGCCCAGCGCTTCAAGGACCGCAACACCACGCTGGTTCGCCACCGTGAATTGGATATTGGCGAATGACGTTGCCCGACCCGCTGCCCCTGTTCCCGCTGCAGACCGTGCTGTTCCCGGGGGGGCTGCTGCCGCTGAAGGTCTTTGAAGCCCGCTACCTGGACCTGATGGGTCACTGCATGCGCAGCGGCGAGCCCTTTGGCGTGGTGTGCATGAGCCGGGGCACCGAAGTGGGCGCCAACGCGGAGGGCGTGCGCATCGAGAGCGTGGGTGTGCTGGCGCACATCGAAGACGTGGACGCCGAGCAAGCCGGGATCCTGCAGGTGCGCTGCGTGGGCGGCTCGCGCTTTCGCTTGCTCCAGGCCCCCGCCCAGCGACCCAACGGTTTGTGGGAAGCACCCGCCGAGCTGATTGAGGCCGATACGGCGAGGCTGCCCGAGGTCTCGCTGCAGCCGGCTGTGGAGGCCTTGCAGCAAGCGCTGGCGCAGTTGCTGGCACAGGACATCAAGCCCTTTGCGGAGCCGCTGCAATGGCGCGACGCCGGCTGGGTGGCCAACCGCTGGTGTGAGCTGCTGCCCATCACCCTGGCAGCCAAGCAGCGACTGATGGAACTCGAAGACCCGGCCATCCGGCTGCAACTGGTGGACGAGTTTCTGCGCAGCAAGCAGGTGCTCAAGCCGTAGGCAACGCTGACGCCTTTTTTGGCAGTTTTCAGGCGGGATGTCGGCGCCTGGCCGGTGCTCCCTCAGCCGCCGTTCAGCAAACGCCGAACGGGTGCTGGCAAACCAAGTTGCAGCGCCTGCGCCTGCGTCATCCAGCGGCCGGCCGGCAAAGCGGCTTCCAGCGCCTGCTGTGCCGCGGTCTCCAGCTCCTCGGGCCAGGTCCAACGCAGCGGGCGCAGGGTCCAGTCGAAGTGGGTCAAGGCGTGCTCGATGGCCGGCAGCGCTTCACCCTGGCCGGGCCAGGCTGACACGCGAGGTTCCAGATATTCATCTGCGGGCCACTCCGGCAGGCTCCACAAGCCCGCCCAGACGCCCGACTCCGGCCGCTGTACCAGCCAGCACCGGTCCCCTTGCTGCAGCCACAACAGGATGTGCTCGCGGCGGCTGCGCTTCAGTCGCCGGGTCTTGACGGGAAAGTCCAGCGGACGACCTTGGGCGCGGGCCATGCAGATCTCCTGCAGGGGGCAGCGCTCGCAAGCCGGGCGGCGCAGCGTGCACACCCCAGAACCGAGGTCCATGAGGCCCTGGGTGTAGGCCTCCACACCCACCTCAGGCAGCAGTTCGCGGGCTTTCTCCCACAAAAGCCGCTCCTGAGCCGGCAGCGCCAAATCGCCCTCGAAGCCCAGCGCCCGGGTCAGCACACGCTTGACATTGCCGTCCAGGATGGCGGCCCGCTCGCCAAAGCAGAACGCCGCAATCGCCGCCGCCGTGGAGGGGCCGATGCCCGGCAGGCTGCCCAGCACCTGGCTGCTGCGCGGGAAATGCCCTCCGTGCAGCGCCACCACCGCCTGCGCGCAGCGGTGCAGGTTGCGCGCACGGCTGTAGTAGCCCAAGCCGCTCCACAGGCCCAGCACATCGTCCAGCGGCGCAGCAGCCAGGGCCTGTACATCGGGAAAGCGATCCAGAAAGCGCGCGTAGTAGCCCAGCACGGTCGACACTTGGGTCTGCTGCAGCATCACTTCTGACAGCCACACCCTGTATGGGTCGCGCGTGCCCTGCCAGGGCAATCCGTGCCGGCCGTGCACGCGCTGCCAGGCCACCACCCGGCTGGCCAGGTCGGCAGCGCCGGTCAGCTCGTCCTGCGGCCCGGCTGCCGAACCAGGGGCGGCGCCATCGCCCAGCTTCAGCGCTTCTGACATGCCGAGCAAAAGTAGGTGGCCCGCTGCCCCTGCACGATGCGCCGGATGGCAGTGCCGCAGGTGACGCAAGGCTCGGACTCACGCCCGTAGACCGCGGCCTCGGCCTGGAACTCGCCGTTCATGCCATGCGCATCGCGGAAGTCGCGCAAGGTGCTGCCGCCCATGGCGGTAGCGCGCGCCAGGGTGTCGCGCACCGCCTGTAGGAGGCGCGCAGCGCGCGGCCGGCTGATCCGGTCGGCGCGGGCGCGCGGGTCGATGCCGGACTGGAACAAGGCCTCGCAGGCGTAGATATTGCCCGCGCCCACCACGGCGTCACCGGACAGCAGCACGTTCTTGATGGCGGTACGCCGCTGCTGCAGGCGCGCATGGAATCGCTCGGGCGTCAGAGCGGGGTCGAAAGGTTCGGGGCCCAGACGCTGCAGCAGGTTGGCAGCGGGCCCCTGGTCCAGGCCAGCGGACCACACCACGGCGCCGAAGCGGCGCGGATCGTGCAGGCGCAAAGTGCCCTGGGTGGTGACGAGATCGAAGTGGTCGTGCGGGCCGGGGGGCGCAGGAGGTGCCACAGCGGGATGAAAGCCCAGCGAGCCGGACATGCCCAAGTGCAGCAGCAAGCCACCCGCATCGTCTGGCGGCCTGCCCGGGCGAGGCCCGAGCACCAGCCACAAGTACTTGCCTCGGCGCATCACCGGGCCCACGGTGCGGCCGGCGAGCAAGGCCAGTTCGCAGCCCAGCGGCCAGCGCAGCGGTTTGCCCAGCAAGGCGGCCTGCACCACCGCGCCCGCCAAAGGCCGCTCGATGCTGCGTCGGGTGACCTCGACTTCTGGTAACTCAGGCATGGCTGGATTATGTGCAGGGGTACCAGCTCCACCGCCCCTACGTCACCCCGCCACATCCCCGATGACCCACCAAACACCGTGCGCTGTGCGGTCCCGGCACGCCAGGCAGTGCCCTGCGGGGTTCCTTGTCACAATCGACTAAGAGTCCCGGCAAACTGCTGACAAGCCACCTCCAAGCTGCTGCGACTCCAGCTCCTGCCATCGCCCTGCAACGTCCAGTTCCTCAGGCTCCGCACCGTGCAACTGCAACGACACGCTCTCCTGCCCCGCCAAGCCAGGCGCCTGACGGCCACGGCCGCCCTTGCGATGGCAGCAGCCCTGGCCTGGCCGCTCGCCATGGCGCAGACCGCCCCCCCCCCTGGCACGCCAGGGCAAGGCGGGACAGCGCCAACGCAAGGGCAAACCCAGGGACAAAAACAGGACGCAGGATCTGAGGCGGCGCCCACCCGCTCAGCCCTGGACGCCCTGCTCTTCTACCAGTTGCTGATCGGTGAGCTGGAGTTGCGACAGGGCCAACCCGCAGTGGCTTTCGAGGTGCTGCTGGACGCGGCCCGCCGCACACGCAACGAGCAGCTCTTCCGCCGCGCCGTGGACATTGCGTTGCAGGCCCGCGCTGGCGACCGCGCGCTGGCTGCCGTGCGGGCCTGGCGCCAGGCCACCCCAGACTCCCTGGACGCGCTGAAGCTGCAGTTGCAAATCGTGAGCGCCTTGAACCGGCCCGCCGAGGCGGCCGAGCCCCTGCGCACCCTGCTCACCCGCAGCCCAGACAGCGAGCGCAATGCGCTGATCGCCTCCATCCCACGCTTCTTCCAGCAGGCCAGCGACCCCAAGGCTGTGGCCTCGATGCTCGACGGCGTGCTGCAGCCCCACCAGCAGGCCTCGTCCACCCGGGTGGCCGCGCACACGGCCTTGAGCCGGGTGTGGCTGCGAGCGGGCGATGCACAGAAGGCGCTTTCACTGCTGCGGCGTGCTCATGAGGCCGAGCCCGGGGCCATCGGGCCGGCCCTGGCCGCCCTGGACCTGATGGGCAAGGCCGCGGCCGCCGAGTCCATCGTCAAGGCCTACCTGGCCAGCCCCCAGGCCGAGCCGGCCGCCAGGCTGGCCTACGCCCGCGTGCTGATGCAGGCCCAGCGCCTAGGCGACGCGGTGACCGAGTTGGGCGAGGTCACCCGGCAGCAACCGGACAACGCACCGCCCTGGCTGATGCTCGGCGCGCTGCACGTGGAACTGCGCCACCCGCGCGAAGCCGAGCAGGCCCTGGAGCGCTACCTGGCGCTGGTGGGGAAAGCGCCGGCCGCTGCAGCGTCCAACGCAGGGGCAACGCCGCCGGCGGGCCGCGGCACCCCCAGCAGCAACGACAGCGCTGATGACGATGGGGACGACGATGGCGAGGAAGCCACGGGCGCCTCTGCAGCGGTGGCCGAAGGCCTGGCCCAGGCTCGCATGCTGCTGGCACAAGCCGCCGAGCAGCGCCAGGACGATGCCGCCGCCGAGGCCCACCTGTCCAAGATCGACCAGCCCAGACGGCTGCTGGAGGTGCAGACCCGGCGGGCCGGCATCCTCGCCCGGCAGGGGCGCGTGGACGAAGCGCGAGATATGATCCGTAAGGTGCCCGAGCGCACTGAGGAAGGGGCCCGGGCCAAGCTGGTGGCGGAGGCCCAGGTGCTGCGCGACGTCAAGCGCTGGGGAGACGCCTACACCGTGCTGGAGCAGGCCGTGAGCCGCTGGCCGCGTGACACCGACCTGCTGTACGAACAGGCAATGGTCGCCGAGAAGCTGAACCGGCTGGCCGACATGGAAACCTTGCTCCGCAAGGTGATGGACATCAAGCCGGACCATCAGCACGCCTACAACGCGCTGGGCTACTCGCTGGCCGATCGCGGCTTGCGCCTGGAGGAGGCACGGGCCTTGATCGTCAAGGCGCTGAGCCTGGCCCCCGGCGACCCCTTCATCACCGACAGCCTGGGCTGGGTGGAGTTTCGCCTGGGCCGCCACGAGGAAGCCTTGCGGCTGCTGCGCGAGGCGTACCGCGCCCGGCCAGACACCGAGATCGCCGCCCACCTGGGCGAGGTGCTGTGGGTGATGGGTCGCCAGGACGAAGCGCGGCAGATCTGGCGCGAAGGCCGGAAGCGCGATGCCAGCAACGAGGTGCTGCGCGAGACCCTGGCACGCCTGCGTCAGGACCTGTGAAGCCCTGGCAAGTTGAGCTGCCGGCATCGCCCCGCGCTGGGGCGGTGATGCCCCTGGGGTCGGACCTCAGCACCTTGACTTGGTCTCGTCGGAGCTGGGTCCTGGGGTTGGGCCTGGGCGTGGCCGTGACCAGCCTTGCGGGATGCGCCAACCGGCCGCCTCCCACCGCCAGCGCCACGGCCCTGGCCGGCCGGATGATCCTGCAGATCGGGGCCACGCCCTCCCAGCCCGCCCGACAGTGGAGCGCGGGGTTCGAGCTGCGCGGAACAGCTCGCGCCGGTGAACTCGATCTGACGAGCCCGCTGGGCACCGTGGTGGCCCAAGCGCGGTGGCAACCCGGCATGGTTGAGCTGAGCCAAGGCGCGGAGCGTCTGCGGTTCGACAGCCTGCCCGATCTGGCGCGCCAACTGCTGGGCGAGACCGTGCCGCTGGAAGCCTTGTTCGATTGGCTGCGGGGCCGGCCCGAGCCGCAAGCCCCCCATGAGGTCACAGCCGCCGGCTTCTTGCAGCAGGGGTGGGACATAGACCTGACAGGGCTGGCGGCTGGCACGTTCACCGCCAAGCGCTCGTCTGAGCCGACGATCACCCTGCGCGCCCGCCTGGAAGGTGCTCCATGACGCTGCGATCCCTGTACGACGTGCCGGCGCCGGCCAAGCTCAACCTGTTCCTGCACGTGGTGGGCCGCAGGCCCGACGGCTACCACCTGCTGGAGTCGGTTTTTGTGCTGATCGATTGGGCCGACACCCTGCACTTCGAACATCGCAGCGACGGCGCACTGCGCCGGCACGATCTGGGCGAAACCCTGCCAGCAGAAGACCTGTGCCTGCGCGCCGCGCGCGCGCTGCAGTCGGCCTCGGGCACCACGGCTGGCGCAGACATCTCCATCTTCAAGCAGGTGCCCTCGGGTGCCGGCATGGGCGGCGGCAGCTCTGATGCTGCCACGGTCCTGCTGGCACTGAATCAGCTGTGGGGGCTGCATTGGCCGCGCGAGCGGCTGCTGCCCCTGGCCGCCACCCTTGGCGCGGACGTTCCGTTTTTCGTTTTTGGCCGCAATGCGCTGGTGCAAGGCATTGGCGAACAGTTGAGCGCCATCGAGGTGCCGCCGCATCTCTACGCTGTCGTCAAGCCGGCCGCTTCGTTGCCCACGGCCGACATCTTCACGAGCCCGTTGCTCAGGCGCGATTCCGCTTCCGCTATACTTGCGGGCTCACTTGTAAGCGAAGCACTGACTTGGCTTGCAGGGCCGGTGCGAGATGCACGTTCTGGCGAGGTGGCGATACCACCTGCGTTCGGGCGCAACGATCTCCAGCCGCCTGCACAGTCCCGGTGCGCTGAGGTAGCCCAGGCTGCCCAGTGGCTTGAGGCGGCTTTCGGCAACAGCCGGATGACGGGTTCAGGCAGCGCGGTGTTTGCGAGGGTTGACACGGTGTTCCCACCCGGGGCGACAGTGCTGGAGGCAATGCCATCTGGCTGGGCGGGAAGACTGTGTCGGGGTCTGCCTCAGCATCCCTTGCTGGGATGGGCGGGCTGAGAAGAGTTTCAGGGGCGGCGCGAAAGCGCAGTCCTGTGTAGGGGAGTCGCCAAGTTGGTCAAGGCATCGGATTTTGATTCCGACATGCGAGGGTTCGAGTCCTTCCTCCCCTGCCAAATCTTCCGCACGCTGACGCCCGGCGCCAGCTTCCGATGAACGCTGCGCTGAAGACGAACGTGCTGTTCAACACCATGCTGTTCTCCGGCAACGCCAACCCGGCGTTGGGGCAGGAGATTGCCACTCATCTGGGCATCGAGCTCGGCAAGGCCAAGGTTGGCCGCTTCTCTGACGGGGAAGTTGATGTCGAGCTCTACCAGAACGTGCGCGCCCGGGACATCTTCGTCGTGCAGTCCACCTGCCACCCGACGAACGAGAACCTGATGGAACTGCTCATCATGGTGGATGCACTCAAGCGGGCCAGCGCCCGCCGCATCACCGCCGTGATGCCCTACTTCGGCTACGCCCGCCAGGACCGCCGGCCGCGCTCCACCCGGGTGCCCATCAGTGCCAAGGTCGTGGCCAACCTGATGGAGACCGTGGGTATCGAGCGCGTGCTGACCATGGACCTGCACGCCGACCAGATCCAGGGTTTCTTCGACATCCCGGTGGACAACATCTACGCCTCGCCGGTGCTGTTGACCGATCTGAAGAACAAGAACTACCCCGAGCTGGTGGTGGTGTCGCCCGACGTGGGCGGCGTGGTGCGTGCCCGTGCGCTGGCCAAGCAGCTGGGCTGCGACCTGGCCATCATCGACAAGCGCCGGCCCAAGGCCAACGTGTCCGAGGTCATGCACGTCATCGGCGAGATCGAAGGCCGCAACTGCGTGATCATGGACGACATGATCGACACCGCCGGCACGCTGGTGAAGGCGGCTGAGGTGCTGAAGGAGCGCGGTGCCGGCAAGGTCTATGCGTACTGCACGCACCCGGTGTTCTCGGGCCCGGCCATCGAGCGCATCGCCGGCTCAGCGCTCGACGAAGTGGTCATCACCAACACTATCCCGCTGACCGACGCGGCCAAGGCCTGCGGCAAGATCCGTCAGCTGTCGGTGGCCTTCCTGTTTGCCGAGACCATCCGGCGCATTTCCGACGGCGAGTCGGTCACCTCGCTGTTCTCGGAGCAGAACAACAATTTCTAGGTTGTCGTCGGCTGCCAGAAGGCAGCTGTCACATGAGCGCGGGTGCTGCATGCCGCAGGCCCGCAACTTTCGGCGCCTGGTCGCGGGCGCCACACTTTGGAGTCTGAAATGAAATTCACCGCTTTCGCGCGTACGCTGCAGGGGACCGGAGCGAGCCGCCGCCTGCGCAACGCCGGCAAGGTGCCTGGCATCGTCTACGGTGCCGGCACGCCGGCCACGATCGAGCTCGATCACAACGCCCTGTACTTCGCCCTGAAGAAGGAGTCCTTCCACTCGTCCATCTTGGAGATGGAACTGGAAGGCCAGACCCAGAAGGTGCTGCTGCGCGACTTCCAGATGCACGCCTGGAAGCAGCAGGTGCTGCACGTGGACTTCCAGCGCGTGGACGACACCACCCGCCTGCGCAAGAAGGTGCCTCTGCACTTCACGGGCGAAGACGTGTCCCCGGCCGTCAAGACCGACAAGTGCGTGATCAGCCACGTGGCCACCGAGCTTGAGATCGAGTGCTTGGCCAACCAGCTGCCCGAGTTCGTCACCATCGACCTGTCCGGTCTGGTGCGCAACCAGTCGCTGCACGTCAGCGACCTGAAGCTGCCCGAAGGCATCAAGGCCGTGCGTCACGGCACGCTGAACCCCGCCATCGTCTCGGCCACCCTGCCCAAGGAAGAGGAAGAAGTGGTCGCCGCTCCCGTGGTGGCCCCGGCCGGCAAGGGCGCTCCCAAGAAGAAAGACGAGAAGCAGAACAAGAAGTGAGAGCGGGGCGGGCCCGTCGCTGACGGCCTGCCTTTCTTGCTCACCCCCTCCAAGGAGGGCGTGTTTCTGTGCAGGGCTCCCCCAAACGGGTGGGGCCCTTTTTCATTCAGGCTCCGCATAATTTCCACCCATGATCAAGCTCCTGGTCGGCCTGGGAAACCCCGGCCCCGAATACGAAGCCACCCGTCACAACGCCGGGTTCTGGTGGGTGGATGCCGCCGCCCGGCAGCTCGGAGGTCGGCTGTCTGCGGAGCGGGCCTACTTCGGCTTGGTGGGGCGCGTCAACCGCCCTGCCGGGCCGGTGTGGCTGTTGCAGCCGCAGACCTACATGAACCTCTCAGGCAAGTCTGTGGCTGCACTGGCGCGCTTCTTCAAGATTGCGCCGCAGGAGATCCTGGTCGTGCATGACGAACTCGATCTGCTGCCGGGCCAGATGAAGCTCAAGCAGGGCGGCGGCCATGCCGGTCACAACGGCCTGCGCGACATCCATGCCCAGCTCGGCTCTGCCGACTACTGGCGGCTGCGCCTGGGCATCGGCCACCCCGGAGTCAAAGCTGAGGTGGCCGACTACGTGCTGCGCAAACCGCCCGCCGACCAGCGCGAGGCCATCGAGCGCAGCATCGACGAGTCACTGAAACAACTTGAGCCCATGCTCAACGGTGACATGCAGCAGGCGGTCATGAAGCTGCATGCCAAACCTGAGCGCCCCAAGCCGCCGAGACCTTCGGCCCCTTCCGTGCCTTCCACGCCGCCCGTGCCGCCCGCGTCGCCTGTATCGTCCACCCCGCCTGGATCAGCCCCATGAACAACTTCGCCAGCACCGCCATGAAACCTGCGCAACCCCAACTGTGGCGATCAGGCGCTTGCGCTGCCATGCTGGCGACGTGCCTGATGTCCAACGCGTGGGCCTCCACGCCCAAGGTATGGCGCTGTGACCTGGGCGGGCACATCACGTACGCCGACCAGCCTTGCGACAAGCTGCTGGCGCCCGCCCAGGCAGCCAAGGCGCTTCAAAGCAGCGTGGACGCTGCTGACCCTCGGACGCTCGAACAACGGCGCGAAGCGATGGCGGTGGCGCGTGGCGACCAAGCCCTGGCAAAGCAGATGCAGCAGGAGCGGCGTCAGCGCGAGCGGCAAACCCCCAGGCCTGCAGGGCCCGCCATCATCGGACTGCCGCCCGACCCGCTGGCCAAGCCCGAGATCAGGAAGCCGTCGACGGAGGCTCGGCCAACGCGACAGCAGCGACCCCAGGGGAGTGGCCCGTCAGCTGCTCGTACTTGACCATCAACTGCGCCCGCGTCTCGACGTGCTGCGGGTTGACGGGAATGCAGGCCACCGGGCAGAGCTGCACACATTGCGGCTCGTCGAAGTGCCCGACGCACTCGGTGCAGCGGTGCGGGTCGATCTGGTAGATCTCTGCGCCCATCGAGATGGCCTCGTTGGGGCACTCGGGCTCGCACACATCACAGTTGATGCACTCGTCGGTGATCCACAGGGCCATGTGAGTTGCAGCGTTGTGATGTCGCGGGGGTGATGGGGCGCTCTGTCAGGAGCCGGCCGCCTCAGCGTTGCTCACCCGGCTCTTCAAGCGTGTCAGCACAGAAGGTGCCACGAACTTGGAAACATCACCGCCCAGGGTGGCAATCTCCCGCACGAAGGTGCCACTCACGAACTGGAACTGGTCGCTCGGCGTCATGAACACGGTCTCGACATCGGGCATGAGTTGGCGGTTCATGCCGGCCATCTGGAACTCGTACTCGAAGTCGCTGACCGCGCGCAGGCCTCGGATGACCACCTTGCCGCCCAGATCGACCACAAAGTTGCGCAGCAAACCACGGAAAGCCATGACCTCGACATTGGGGTACGGCGCTGCGATCTCCTGCGCCATCTCCAGCCGCTCGGCGATGGTGAACATGGTGCGCTTGTGGTGGCCCGCAGCCACCGCCAGCACCAGACGGTCAAACAGGTTGGCCGCCCGGCGCATCAGGTCTGCGTGGCCCAGGGTCATCGGATCGAAGGTGCCCGGATAGACCGCGGTCAGCGGGGTCTTGCTTGTCATCTCATCCTCCTGCGCCGCCTCACCCGGACGCCTCGGCGCTCAGTGTATCGACGCGGTTGTCTGGCGCAGCCACCGCGGACTGCCGCCGTCGCC
>Ga0209985_10000876_pt1 | contig 31550 bp, 24 predicted proteins | sample NOAtaG_FD_187305 | JGI IMG/M metagenome (GOLD analysis project Ga0209985, IMG submission 187305) | Freshwater lake microbial communities from Lake Erie, under a cyanobacterial bloom - NOAA_Erie_Diel6S_1000h metaG (SPAdes) (version 2) | ecosystem: Environmental > Aquatic > Freshwater > Lake ...
CAGCGCCACCCACTCGGCGCGGCGCACGCGGTCATCGAGGCGCACGCGCTGCAGCACGGCGCCGTGGCGGTCGAGCAGCGGCACATCGGACGGGCGGTGCGCCGCGCGGTGGGCCTCGAACGAGGGCTGCGCCGCCAGAGGGCCGGCGGCCGTGGCTGCGATCCACAGGACGGCCGCCGCCGCGCGCCGAATCAAGGCTGCACCTCGATGGCCGCCAGCGGCAGCTCGGCAAAGTTCTCGGGCGCGTACATCGCTTCCACACGCGCTGGCGGCAGGCCGAAGCGGCCGGCGCTGTTCAGGCGCAGCGTGTAGCTCACGCGGTGGCGGCCGCGCGGCAGCGCGTCGAAGTAGGCCTTGTAGGCATCGGCCGCGCGTTCCGTGTACACCGGCTGAGCCGTGTCGCCCCGGCCCGGGTTGGGGCTCGCGCTGGCGATGGCCGAATCGCGGCCCAGGCCGCTGCCCAGCAGGGTGGCGCCCGCGGGCACCGGATCGGCCAGCGCCACCCAGCCCAGATCCTGCGGCGACTCGATCTCCAGCGTCACGCGCATCACGTCGCCCCGGCTCCACACGCCGGGCCGCTGCTGCTGCACGGCCTCAATCTGCCGCGTCAGCCGGTAGCCGGCCGAGAGCGGCGCCTTCAGCGGCACCGCGGCCCAGGTCTGCAGCGTCATCCAGGGGCGGCCGCTGCCCTCGTGGCGGGCTTGCAGCACCGACGTGGCCCCGCCCGCCGGCCCCGCCAGCTGCAGGCTTCCACCCGTCGGCTTGCCGCTCCAGTCGAGCGTTTGCTCCACCGCACCCAGGCTCAGCACGCTGCGGCCCGCCACCGGCCCAGCTTCCATGCGCGCCACGAAACGCTGCAGCGCCAGCACGCCCCACAGGTTGGCCGTCGTCGTGGCCCAGGCACCGCGCTGGCGCCGCGCCAGCGTGCCGCTCATCAGCAGCGGCAGCTCGTCGCGCCAGGTGGCCTCATCGGCAGCCAGCAGCACCAGGCGCGCGGCGTTGGCGTCGGGGCCTTCCATCAGCCACCACCAGCGGTCGGTCTCTTCGGTGGCGAAGCGCAGTGTCGTGCCGCCGGCCAGCAGACGGCTGCGCAAGAGGCGCTGCATCTCGTCGATGCGCGCGGCGCGCTGCGGCAGCGTGGCGACGCGGCGGTGCAGGCTCCAGGCGTCGAGCAGCGCCGAGGTGGGCCAGACCGCGGGTGTCCAGGCCAGGCTGCCCATCTGCCGCGGCTCGGCTCGGCCGTGGCGGGCCAGGGCTTCGAGCGCGGCGAGCTTGCGCACGTCGAGATCGCTGCCCTGGCGGCGCGGGCCGCTGCGCTCGAGCCGGCCTTCGACGAAGGCCGCCAGGCCGGCCAGCAGCCGCTCGCGCAGCGCCTCGGGCCAGGCGTAGCCGGCCTCGTGCGCGGCGCTCACCAGGTAGGCCGTCAGCTTGTCGTCGCCCTGCGCGGCGCTGCCGGCCTGTGGCGGGAAGTAGTGCGCCAGGCCGTCGGCATCCAGGTAACCCGGCAGCTCGGCCGCGATGCGATCGAAGGCCGCGCGGTCGCCCAGCGCCAGCGCGCGCGAGGTCTGCTGCTCCAGGCAGTTGAAGGGGTAGCGGCGGAACCAGTCGTGCAGCTCGGGCAGCACGACCGCGAGGCTTGGCGCCAGCGTGGCCTGCAGCCGCCAGCTGCCGGGCAGCGCATCGGCCGGCGCGGCCTGCGGCAGTGCCAGCGGCGCATCGAGTTGCCGCAGCGTGGCCTGCCACACCCGCGCCGGCACGGGGCTCAGCACGGTCTGCACCAGGGCCACGCGGTCGCGGGCGCTGCCGCCGGTTTCTTCGGCCGTGCCCTGCCAGGACAGCCGCGTGGCGCGCTCGGGCACTTGCACCGGCCAGCGCAGTTCTTGGGCGGCGCCCGCGGCCAGCTGCAGGGTCTGCGGCGGCAAGGCCGGCAGCGCGATCGGGCCTTGTTCACCTTCGGCCTGCAGCTGCATCGCCACCTGCAGCGCCATCGGCCGCGCGGTGGTGTTGCGCACGGTGAAGCCGGCCTCGAAACGGTCGCCCGCGCGCGCCAGCGGCGCCAGGCCGGGCAGCAGCTGCAGGTCTTGCGACACCGCCACGGTGGCCTCGCCGCTGCCGAAGAGGCCGTCGTCGGCATCGGCGATGGCCACGAGCCTGAAGCGCGTGAGCGAGTCGTTCAGCGGCACCTCGATGCGCGCCTCGCCGTTGGCGTCGAGCTGCACGCGGCCGCGCCACAGCAGCAGCGTGTCGAAGAGCTCGCGCGTGGCGTTGGCGCCGCCGCCGCCGCCCGCCGGCACGGCCTTGCGGCCGTAGTGGCGGCGGCCGACGATCTCGCCCTGTGCGGTGGCCGTGGCCACGCCCCAGGCGCGTGGCACCAGCAGGCCTTCGAGCAGCTGCCAGCTGCGGTTGGGCGCCAGCGCCAGCAGGCCTTCGTCGACGGCCGCGAAGGCCACCTCGGCGCCCGCCACCGGCCGACCCTGGCGGCTGACACGCACCGACACCGGCACCGTCTCGCGCACCTGGTAGCTGGGCTTGGGCACGGTGACCACCACGTCGAGCCGGTGCGCCCGCCGGCCCACGCGCAGCTCGGTGGCGCCCATGCGGAAGCTGGGCTTGGCCAGATCGACAGTGGCCGTGGGCGCGCGCCACTCGTCGCCCTCGTGGCGGAAGGCCTGCCACCAGCTGCCCGGCTCGCGCCAGCCCCAGGTGAAGAAGCTCCACCACGGCGCCTCGCGCAGCCGGCCGCGCAGCAGCAGCGCGCTGACGACGATGTTGGGTGACCAGCCGGCGGCCTCATCGGGCACCTTGACGGTGATGGTCGGATCGCTGGCGTTCACCGTGACGAGCCGCGCGTCGATGACACCCTCGCGCTCCACCGTCACCAGCGCCGTGGCGCTGGCAAAGGGCGTGCGCAGCTGCAGCTTCACGCTCTGGCCGGGCTCGACCTCGCGTGCTTCGGGCAGCAGGTCGATGCGGTCGTCGTCGTCCTGCTCGAACCAGGTCGCGTCGCCGCGCGACACCCAGGCGCGCGCGGCGGCGCGGCTCGTGCGGCCGGCGTCGTCGCGCGCGCTCACGATGAGCTCGATCTCGCCGCTGGCGCCCTGCAGCTGCGCCGTGCCGACGCGGCAGTCGAGCCGGCCGCGGGCGTCGCTGCGGCCCTGGCACAGCACGCCCAGCGGCTGGGTCTCGCGGCGGTTGTCGTAGGCGTAGAAGCCGCCGACCAGACGCGTGCGCGTGCTCAGCACGCGGTGCTGGCGGCCCTCGACCACCAGCTCGCGGCCGGCCAGCGGGCGGCCGGCCACGTCCAGCACCACGGCGGTGGCCTGCAGCTCGCCCTTCACCGAGGCCCAGCCGGGCACGCGCAGCCCCGCCACCACGGCCGCGGGCCACAGGCGCCAGCGGCGGCTGACGGTCTGCGTCTCGCCGTTCAGATCAGCGAAGCCGAGCTCGGCCTGCAGCTCGCTCGGGCCCTCCAGCTTGGGCAGCTCGCGCACGACGAAGCGCGCGCGGCCGTCGGTGCCGGTGCGCGCGGGGAGCTGGCGGGCGACGACGCGGACCTCGGCTGAGGCCTCGTCGCCCTCGGTCGCATCCGCCGCCGGCTCGGCGCGCGGTGGGTCGAACTGGAAGTCCTCCAGCCCGGCAAAGCCCGGCGAGCGCGGCCGCAGCACGGCCGACAGCGTGGCCGGCACGTCGCGCAGCGCACCGCCGGCCAGCGCGGCCAGCTGGCCGTCGAAGGCCAGTTCGGTGGGCGCCACCGGGTCGCTGGCGGGGCCGTTCAGGCGCGCATCGACCAGCGGCACGCGAAAGGCCTCGACGCGGAAGCTGCCGCTGGCCAGGCGCTGCTCGCCGCGCTGCAGCGCCACGTCGTACAGGCCCAGCGGCGCGGTGGTGGGCACGGTCCAGCTGCTCTCAGCGGCGCGGCCGCCCTGCCATGCGGCGGCCGGCAAGGGCAGCCGGGTGACGGTGTCGCTGCCGACGTGCGTGACGATCACTTCGGTGGGCAGCTCGGCCGCCGCCACGCGGGCCAGGCCGCGCTCGGTCTCCACGCGCACGAAGTGCTTCATGTGCAGCACCTCGCCCACGCGCAGCAGCGTGCGGCTGAACACGGTGTGGGCGCGGCGGTCGGGCACGGTGCCCTGCGCCGTGTCGATGCCGAAGCGCCAGGGCTCGATGCCGCGGTGCCAGCGGCTGAACACCAGGCCCAGCTCGGCCTGGCCCTCCAGCGTGGCACGTGCCGTGACGAAGAGGCCGTCGCGGCTCAGGCAGCGCGGCGCGCGCGGCTTGGGCGCGGCCTCGCCTTCACCGTCTTCGTACTCGTCGTAGGGTTCGTCGAAGCCGCGCGGGATGCGCGCGAGGCCCTGCGCGTCGGTGCGGCCGCTCCACAGCGGCTGCCCCTGGCAGTCGTTCACGACCACGGCCGCACCGGGCACCGGGCGGGCGCGGTCGAGCGTTGTCACCCACACGAGGCTGGAGCTGCGCCCGCGCTTGAAGTGCACGCCCAGGTTCGTGACGAGCGCGGCGGTGCGCGCATGCATCGGCTTGGGCGGCGACAACAGCGCCTGACCGAGCAACTGTGACTCGGCCTCGACGATGTGCAGGCCGCGGGCGGGCAGCGGCACGCCGATCACCTCGGTGGCGCGCTGCATCTCGGGCCGCGGCGCCGGCAGCGGCTGGCGGCGCGCGGCGGCTTCGCGCGCGAGCAGCGGTTGCTCGCGGGTGCGGTATTGATCGGCCTGGTCGCGCTGCAGCCGGGCGATCCACTCCAGCAGCTTCGCGTCGGGCGTGGCCGCGCCGAGGTGCAGCGTGCGCAGCGCGCCCTGTGTCGAGCTGCCGGCCAGATCGGCCTGCACGTGGCGCAGCGTCATCGGCAGCAGCGCGGGGCCCGCTTCGCGTGCCGTGGGCGCTTCGATCACGGCAAAGGGCGAGGCCGAGAAGCGCGCCAGCGGCGGCAGCGCGCCGGTGGCCACCTCGAGCGGAAAACTCGTGGCGTTGGCCAGCGGGCGGCCGGCGTCGTCCACCAGGTTCGGCGGCAGGCTCAGCGTGTAGCGCGTGTTCTCGGGCAGCGGCGCGTCGAAGGACAGGCTGGTGACGAGCGGCCCTTCGTCGTCGAGCCGCGGCAGCCGCGCTGCGCCGCCAGCGGCGGGCACCAGGCGCACGGCTTGCGCCAGCGCCCGCGGCACCGGCGCGTTGAACGACAGGCGCATCGGCCGCAGCGGCAGGCAGGCGGCGCGGGCGTTTTCGCGCTCGCAGCTGAACTCGGCCAGCAGACGCGGGCGCACGGTCCACTGGAAGCGCTGCTCCTGGCGCACGCGCAGCGCCGCGTCGTCGGCCGCCGCGATGCCGCGGCCCCACACCAGGCGCACGCGCGCGCCGGCCGCAAACGGCCGCTGGCAGGCCAGGAGCAGCAGGCGATCGGGGCCGCCGTCGCGCTCGCGGCCCCGCACGCCCGGCGTGCGCTCGTAGCCCAACGCGCGCAGCGTGCGCTCGCGCTCGGAGCCACCGAGCACGCGCACGGCCAGCGGCTCCACCAGGCCCTCGACCTCGCAGCGGGCGTGGCGCTCGACGCTGGCCGCATCGACAGCGCCGTTCAGCTGGACGATGAAGTGCTGGCCTTCGTCGATGGCCGAGCCGGGCCAGGGCTGCACGTTCAGCACCGCCGGCGCGCCGGTGGCGAACTCGAAGCGCGTGCGGCCTTGCAGCGCACCGGCCACGCCCTGCCAGCCGGGCACGGCATCGAGCGTGCAGCGCTGGCCGGCGGGCAGCGGCTCGGCGAGGTCGAAGACCCAGCGGCGATCGTCGAGCCAGCGGCCGTCGCCGGGCGGCGTGCGGCCGTTGCAGCGCAAGGTGAATGGGGCGGGCGCACGCGGATCGCCGGCGGCCACCGCGGCGGCATCGAAGCGCAACTGCACCTGGCGCACCGTGGCCACTTCGCCCTGCGGCGTGACCTGGGCCACGCTGGCGGCGCCGGCCGCGCCGGCCAGCAGCGCCAGCGCCGCCGCCAGGCCCGCGCGGAGGGCGGCGCCGAGAGGGCGCCCGGATTGCGTCTGTTGAGTCATCGCCCCACCTCGTATTGGGGGGCATTGTGCGCGCGGGGCCTCTACAGGGCTGTGCAAACGCTCGTCGCCGGCGGCTCGGTCAGGGCGGGCCTTCGCGCCCGCCGCCGCGCGCTTCGAGCTGCAGCTCGCGCCGCTGCAGCATCAGCTGCCGCAGGCGGGCGTCGATGATCGAGGCCTCGATGAAGTCCTGCTGCCCGGCCGCCCCGCGAGCCGCCTGCTGCGCGACGCGGAAGCGATCGATGGCGCCAGGCAGATCGCCCAGCACGGCCCGCGCCTCCGCCGCCGCCCGCTTGGCACGCAACGACAGGCCCAGCGCCTCGGCGGTGCCGGCCAGGCGCTCCCAGGCGGTGGCATCGTTGGGGTGCTCGGAGACCCAGGTCTGCAGCGCCTCGGTGCTGGCGCGCAGCGGCGCGGCCTCGGCACCCGGGCTGGCACGGTGCAGGTCGAGCAGCAGTTGCGCGCGCAGCAGCATCGGCGCGCGCATCGTGCTGCGTGGCGCGCTCGGGGCCAGGGTGTCGAGCAGGGCCAGCGCGCCGCGGGTGTCGCCGGCGGCCTGGCGCAGCTCGGCGTGCATCAGCAGCAAGGCGCGCTCGGCCTCGGTGTCGCGTGCCGGCAGGGCGGCGGCCATTGCGCGCGCGTCAGTGGCCAGGCGCTCGGCGCGCGGGGCGTCTTTCAGGCGCGAAGCCGCCAGTGCACCGGCGATGCGGGCGCCGATCTGGTCGGTGGCGGCCGGCGAGGAGCTTTCGCCCGACAGGCGGGCCAGGCCTTGTGCGCTCGGGTCCATCAGCACGCGGGCGCGGGCCTGCATGACGGCATGGCGCAGCGTCGGCACGGGCAGGGCCATCGGCGCGGCCAGCACGCGGTTGCGCGCCTCGGTGATGCGGTCGCTGGTGAGCGGGTGGGTGCGCAGGTAGGGGAAGCCGTTGGTGTCGTTCAGGCGGTTGGCGAGGTCGAGCTTCTCGAACATCTGCGCCATGCCGTTGGTGTTGTAGCCGGCGTCGGCCAGCAGGCCGAAACCGACACGGTCGGCCTCGCGCTCCATCGCGCGGGTGAAGTTCAGCTGCGTCTGGATCGCCGCCGCCTGCCCGCCCATGATGGCCGCGTTGGCGCCGTCGATGCCGCCGCCGTTGGTGGCCCGGCTGGCCGCCAGCACGCCCAGCAGCAGGCCCGCCACCGCCAGCAGCGAGGCCTGCTGCTGCGGCGCGATGCTGCGCGCGATGTGCCGCTGCGTGACGTGCGTGAGCTCGTGCGCCAGCACCGAGGCCAGCGCGTCGGAGGTGGTGGTCAGCGCGATCAGGCCCAGGTGCACGCCGACGTAGCCGCCGGGCAGCGCGAAGGCGTTCACGCTGCGGTCGTTGATGAGGAAGATCTCCCAGGCGAAAGCCGAGTCGATGTCGGGCTCGATGTCGCCGCGCTGGCGCGCTGCGGCCAGCAGCGGGGCGTAGAGCTGCTGGATGTAGTCCAGCAGGATCGGGTCGTCGAGGAAGGCGGGGTCGCGGCGGCCTTCGCGCAGGATGGCGTCGCCGAGGCGGCGCTCCTGGTTCACCGAGAGGTCGGCCGAGGCACCTTCGCCCAGGGCCGGCAGGCGCACGGCGTTCGGCGTCTGTGCCCAGGCGGGCGCGACCGCGCTCAGGCCCATCAGGGCGGCCAGCGCAGCGGCGCCCAGGCGCGAGCGGGTGTTCGGGGCAGCGTTCAATCCAGTCCTTCGTGGGGCCGGCTGTCGCCCCCTGCTGGCTATCATGACACCGCCCCGTTGCTGAACGTGAAGACCATGTCACCGCCTGTTCCCGCGCCGCGTTCGCCGCTGACCCACTTCGACGCCCAGGGCCAGGCGCACATGGTCGACGTCTCGGCCAAGGCCGAAACCCACCGCGTGGCGCGCGCCACCGGTCTGATCCGCATGAAGCCCGAGACCTTTGCGCTGGTGGCGGGCGGGCAGGCGAAAAAGGGCGACGTCATCGCCGTGGCGCGCATCGCCGCCATCCAGGGTGCCAAGCGCACGGCCGATCTGGTGCCGCTGTGCCACCCGCTGCCCATCACGCGGGTGGCGGTGGAGTTCGAGCTCGACGCCGGGCGCTGCGAGGTGCATTGCACCGCGCAGGTCGAGACCTTCGGCCGCACCGGCGTGGAGATGGAGGCGCTCACCGCCGTGCAGGTGGGCCTGCTGACGGTGTACGACATGCTCAAGGCCGCCGACCGCGGCATGGAGATGCACGGCATCCGCGTGCTCGCCAAGAGCGGCGGCAAGAGCGGGGACTGGGTGGCCTGAGGGCCTGCCCGCGCCGCAGCGCTAACGCGCGTCGTCAGTGAAATGCCGCCAGTCCAGCGGCACGTCGGGGGCCTGGCACTGGTACGCGGCCGCCGCGGCTGAGGCGGCTGAGGCGGCCCCACCGCAGGGGGCGAAGAAGGCGCCTGCTTCGGGCTTGCGGAACTCCCGCAGCCGCGCCACCAGGTGGCGCGCGCCCTCGACATCGCCCGCCGCCGCCAGCCGCTGCGACCAGGCGATCATGAAGCGCGTGTCGAGCAGGAAGTGGCTCGCACGGGCGGCCGCAGCGGCCGGGTCGGGCACCGGGATGTTGGACGTGACCGCGGCATAGTCGGCGTGGTGGCCGAAGAACACGCTGCGCTGGCCGGCCTGCACGCGCTGCTGCAGCGGCGCGGCGCCGGGCTCGGCGCGGAAGATCTCGGTGACACGCTGGTAGTCCCAGGTGGCGAAGGTGGCACCGGCCATCAGCACGAGCCCGCCCGCCGTCAGCACCCAGCCCGCGGCACCGCGGCCGGCCAGCGGGGCCGAGGGCTCGGGCACGGCCGGGCGCAAGGCCACGCCCAGCGCCCAGGCCGCCGGCAGCAGGAAGTAGCTGTACCAGAGCGGGTACTCGAGCAGGCTGTGCAGGCCGATCATCAGCACCACCATCACGGCGCCGCGGCGGGCCACGCCGTCGTCGCCATCACGGCGCCAGGCGCGCCAGGCCGCCGCGCCGAAGGCCCCCAGCAGCAGCGCCATCACCGCCAGCGCCAGCGGCAGGCCGAGCTCGGCGGCCAGGTGCAGCGGCAGGTTGTGGGCGTGGTCGAAGAAGGCGGTGGGCCGGCCCGGCAGCGGCGTGAGCGACCAGGCCAGGTTGAACTCGCCCCAGCCGACACCGGCCCAGGGGTGGGCCTTGATCAGCGTCAGCGTGTCGGCCCAGATGGCGAAGCGGGAGCTGGAGATGTCGGTCTCGGCCAGGCGCGCGGCACCGCCGAAGGCCTGCTGCGTGCGCGACGCCCACTGCGCCATCGCCAGCCAGCCGGCGGCGTAGATCAGCGGCGTGGCGATCAGCAGCCCGCGCACGCGCGGCACGGCACGGCGATCGAGCAACCCCCACAGCGCCAGCAGCACCACGCTCACCAGCCCCGTGCGCGAGGCCGTCAGCACCACCGCGAACACCATCGCCGACAGCAGCACGGCGCCGGCGCTCCAGGGCAGGCGCTTCAACTGCACCAGCACGACGACGGCGATCGAGCCCCACATCAGCAGGCTGCTCAGGTGGTTGGGCTGGCGCAGGTTGCCCACCGCACGGCCCACGAGGCCCGAGGCGGCGATCCACTGCCCGTCGGCCCACTCGGGCGTGAAGACCTGCACCAGCGAGACCGCGACGTTGGCCAGGCCCGCCAGCAGCCAGCCCCAGCAGAACAGCATGAAGACATCCGGGCCTGCCGCCGGCTGCGAGGCCGAGCGGCCGGCCTGCAGCAGCAGCAGCGCGGCGGCCAGCGTGCACAGCGCCGACAGCGCCAGCGTCGACGGCAGCGAGCCGGGGCCCCACGACCAGCCTACAGCCAACGCAAGCAGCAGCAGCGCCAGCTCGGGCGCGCCGGCGCGCAGCCGGCTGGCACCCGGCGCTATCGCCACGACCAAGGCGGCCCAGAGCCCGAAGGCCATGGCCTGGTTCAGGAAGGTGGGCGAAGGCGCGACGTTGCGGGCGAGCAGCGTGGGCAGCGTGGCCGCGGCGAGGGCCAAGAGCAGAGCGATGCCGAGGGCGCTCCGTGACCAGGCGACGGCGGGTTCAGTGGGGCGGGACACCGCTGAATGGTAGAGGGCCTCGTCAACGCGGCAGGGGTGGCGGAGGAACGGCGCGAAGCGCAGGTTGCTCGGACTGCAAGGCCAACCACCGTTCGACGGCACTTCTGCAGCGACCGATCGAGTGCATGGCACAGAGCACCCTCAGCTGCAGTGCAGCGCCTTGTGGGTCTTGGTTCAAGGCCAACACCTGTGCGTGACGAAGTTGCGTCAGCGGGATGGCAAAACGCGCCGCCACGCGGCCACTGAACTCGATCTGCTCGGCACTCAGGCCAGCGCGGGGCTCCAGCGCTGCGAATCTCAGGAAGGCCTCGAGCTGGCTCAGCAGCCGAAGATCCGGCGGCGGCGACTCGATGCGGGCCGTGCCGATGCGCGCCGACTCCAGGCGGAACATCCGATACGCCTGCTCGGCCTTTACGTAGTCGGTGGCCGTCAGCACCAAGGCCATCACGAACACCACACCCATGCCACGCGTGAACGGCACAGGCAGTTTCAGCGCTGGTGATCCTGTCAACTTGTGGGCCGCGCCCAGTACCAAGCCCAGTGGCAACAGGAAGTACGCGTACTCGATCGGGTACTCCAGCATGGAGTGCACCAGCACCCCGCCGGCGGCTAGAAGCAGACCCGGCACGCGAGGGTCTCGCGTCTGGGCCAGCAGTTGCAACAACGGCCATCCCGCCAGGCCCAGCAGCACGCACCCCAGGGGCAGGCCCACCCACACCAGCATGTCCAGAACCAGGTTGTGCGCGTGCTCGAAGTGCACATGCAGCGGCGGACCTTCAAGGGCCACCGCCTGCTGCGCCATCACCATCTGCTGCCAGCCATAGCCCAGCCAGGGGCGTTGCAGGATCGCGTCGATCAAGGCCGACCAAAGCGGCAGCCTGATGCCAGCCTGGGCCTGCGACTCCAGGCTGCGCGCCGCGCCGGTCGCGGCTTCGGTGTTCAGATGCGTCCACAGCAGCCACGCGACGGCCGTCGCCATGACGGCCACCACCACGGCGGCAATCGGCAAGCGCATCGAGGTGCGGCGCTTCATGCCGAGTACCAGCGCCACGGCCAGCAGCAACTGCAGCCCACCCGTGCGCGAACCGCTCACGACGATGGCACCAAGCAGCATCGCCGCCACCAGGGCCAAGGTAGGGCCGCTGATACGACGGGCCTCGAACAGCATCCAGGATGCTCCCAGGCCGATCACGGATGCGGTGCACCAGTGGTTGGGTTGTCCGAAGTTGGCAAAAGGCCGCTGGCCTGGGGCCACATCAGCCCCGAAGATGCCCAGGTTCTGCACACCCGCCCACTGGGAGAAGCCGATGCCTGCCGACAGCAGGGCCGCTCCCAGCAAGCCCAGGCATAGCAGTTCCAGGCGCCGGGTTTGAACGGTGGGGCCGCCTTCGACCAGCGTCGAGCCGGCAGCCAATGCCAGGCCGAAGCTCAGCACGTACACCGCGGCCATCCAAGCATCGCCAGCGAAGAGGATGATGCCGGCAGCCGACTGCGCCGCGATGCTTGCCAGCGCCACTGCGATGAGCGCCAGCCAGGCTCGCGGCACGGCAGCCGCTGTGGACAGCATGGCCACGCCGGCGCCGACAGCGAACAGCGCAATGCCATCCTGCCAGGCGCTGCCCCAAGGGAAGTAGTGGTTGGCTGGCAGCCAAGCCAGGACGACCAGCGAGATGAGGAGAACGTCCAGTCGCATGCAAGGCCGCCCCAAAAACGAAGAAAGGCAGCCGAAGCTGCCTCTTTAGACCTGAGTCGCCTAAGCGATTACTTGCAGGAACCAGGGCGGAACTTGGCCGGGATCGAGCCACCGCAGGTCCAGGACTGGATCGGCTGGCCGATTGCCACGGCAGGGCTGGGGGTCAGGGTGATGGTTTGATTGTCGATGGCGGTATCACCAAAGCCGCGCGCCGTCACCGTGATGACGCCAGCTGCGCTGGTCGTGATGGTCGCAACGTACTTCGACGGTGCGGAAGCGGCATCAACCACCTCACAGCCCCAGTTGTTGGCCCCAGGCAAAGTGTCAGAAGCAGTGGTCTGCACAGCCTCTGTGATTGCCGTGCGGCATGTCGACGCCGCCAGGATCACTTCCGACATCTTGGCCTTCTTCGTGTAGTCCTGGTACGCCGGCAGGGCCACGGCGGCGAGGATGCCGATGATCGCCACGACGATCATCAGTTCGATCAGGGTGAAACCTTGTTGAACGCGCTTCATGTAAAGACTCCCGGGGTACGGTGGGGTGGAGGAACTAGGTGCACCCCATGAATGCAGGGGTCGTGCCAGCCTCGAGGGCCCGGGTGATCGAGGAAAACCGCACACCGACTGACGCATTTGGTCACCGTGAGGCGCCCAAGACTGTCGCACCCAGGCGGGTGCTGACAAGAAACGTCAGTCGGCTGCGGCCGGCGCCGGGGCGTCGGCGGCCACCTGCAGCGTCATCACGTCGCCGGTGCCCAGCGAGCGCACGCGGTGCGGGCTGCCCAGCGCGGCAATCTCGGACATCACCGCTTCCACCTCGCCGGGCTTGATGTGGGTGATGCAGACCTCGGTCGGGTGCGTCAGCTGCCGCAGCTCCTGCGCCAGCAGTGCCGGGCACAGGTGCTGGCTGATGCCGGCGAGCTCGCGCTCGTCGTCGCGGAAGGCGGTCTCGATGACGAGGGCGGCCACCTTCATCGTGGCCAGACGCTGCCACAGCGCCGGGTTGGGCCCGGTGTCGCCGGTGAACACCCAGGCGCCCTCAGACCCGTGCACCGCATAACCCACGGCTGGCACGGTGTGGCGCGCCGGCAGCACCTCGAGCGTGTGGCGACCGAGCCGCAGCGTCTCGCCCACGGCCAGCGGCACGAAGCGCAGCACGGGGTTCGTGGCATCGGGCAAGCGGCTGAAGTCGGGCCAGATGACGCCGTTGAAGACATGCGTCTTCAAAGCAGCGATGGTTTCCGGGAGCGCATGCACGCCGATCGGCGGGCGGTCGGCGGCGCGGCGGCGGCGCGTCACGCTGTCGGCGAGCAGGCCGATGGCCAGCACGTGGTCGAGGTGCGAATGCGTAACGACGATGTGGTCGACCGCGACCATCTCATCGAGCGTGAGGTCGCCGACACCGGTGCCGGCGTCGATCAGCACATCGCCGTCGAGCAGAAAGGCGGTGGTGCGGCAGCCGGCGGCAATGGATCCCGAACAACCGAGGACGCGGATCTGCATGGGCGAATGACTTCTGGCGCCACACGCCCAACGCGCATGGTCTGGCCCCGATGCTGAGCCGCCCGCCCCGGCAGCGCAAGGGCGGTCGACACGGGTTCAGCTGCTTTGGGGAAAACTCACAAGGTCCGACGTGACTGCCGTCACGCTGCAGCCGGCAGGCTCAACGCGAGATGAACTGCATCTGCGTGCCCGCGAGCTCGATGACGTCGCCGTTGCGCAGCGGTACCGAGTCGCCGACGATGGGCACGCCGTTGATGCTGGGCTTGGTGGCGCCTTCGACATGTGCGAAGGCGTAACCGTTGGGACGCTTGGTGATCGAAGCCACCTGCACGCCCGGCTTGCCAACCGTGGTGACGACCTTGGTCAGCACCACCTCACGGCCGGCGGCCGCGCCATTGAGCACCTTGATCGAGGCCGGCTGCGCCACCGATGGCTGGGCCGCCGGCGGCAGGCCGCCGAAGCCGGAGGTGATGGCGCTGCTGTGCGCCGGCGCACCCGCAGCGGCGGGCGCTGGCGGACGCATGATCATGGTCTTTTCGTAGTCGCTGCTCTCGTCGACGAGGTACTTGATCTTGTACTTGCCGATCTCGACCGTGTCGTTGTGCGTGAGCAGCTGCTTCTTGATCGCCTTGCCGTTGATGTAGGTGCCGTTGGTGCTGTTGAGGTCTTCGATGAAGACGTCGGCACCCACCATCTGCAACACGGCGTGCTCGCCGCTGACGGCCAGGTTGTCGATCACGATGTCGTTGTAGGGCCGACGGCCGAGCGTGGTCTTGTCCTTGGTGATCTGGACTTCCTTGATCACCACTCCGTCCAATGAAACGACCAGTTTGCCCATGCCTGCCTGCCCTCAGTTCTTGTCCGCGCGAAAGTGGCTTTTCAGACGTGTTCAGCGCTTGAAAGGCCACCATGACCGCGCAGCCGGTGCGCTCGCGCTGCCGGTCGCGCGCCCCAGTATCACGGAGATATTATCCTTTCCGCCCGCGTCGTTCGCGGCTTCAATCAGTGCGCGTGTGCCTGATTCGAGCGAATCGAGCTGCTGCAACACCTGCGCAATGCCGGCGTCGTCGAGCATGTCCGACAGTCCGTCGGAGCACATCAGGAACAAATCGCCGTCGAGCACGTCGTGCTGATGCGTCTCCAGCAGGACGGTGTCCTCGACGCCGACGGCCCGCGTGACCAGGTTCTTGTTGGCCGAAAACGCGGCCTGCTCCGGTGTGATGAGGCCGGCGTCGATCTGCTCCTGCAGCAGCGAGTGGTCGCGCGTGATCTGCTGCAGCTTGCCTTCGCGCAGGCGGTAGCAGCGGCTGTCGCCGACGTGGCCCAGCAGCACGCGGTTGTCGCGGAACACGGCCACCACCAGCGTGGTGCCCATGCCGGCGTACTGCGGGTTGGTGTTGGCGGCGTTGAAGATGGCGCGGTTGGCGTTGTCGACGCAGATGTCCATCGCGCGGCGCACTTCGGCGTCGGACGCCTGGCTCGAGGCCTCGCGCAGCCAGCGGCCGAGCTCACTGCGGATGAAGCTGGTGGCCATGTTGCTGGCGACCTCGCCGGCGTTGTAGCCACCCATGCCGTCGGCCAGCACGGCCAGCGCGACGGCGTCGTCGGTGGCCACCGAATCTTCGTTGTTGCTGCGCGCCCGGCCCGGGTCCACGGCGGCATGGAGCTCGATGGTCATCGGCACGGGTCGCGTTCGAGTGGTCTATAAGAGAGCGCCGGATTGTGCATCGGATCGGGCGCGCGGCGGGGCGGTGTGAACCCCTCAGCGTGACGGAGGGCCGGTGCCTGCCTCTGGCGTGGCCAGCGCCGCCAGTTCGGCGGCCACCGCACCCGCGTCGGCAGGCCGGGCGGCACGTGGGCGGGCGAGCAGCCGCGCCACCAGTTCGGCCAGCGCTGCGGGCATGGCGGGCCGCAGGCTGCGCAGGTCGGGCGGGGTTTCCTGGGCAACCCGGCGCAGCAGCTCGCCCATCGTGGCCGCTTCGTGCGGCAGGCGGCCGCTGAGCAGCTCGAAGGCCATCGCCCCGAGGGCGTAGAGGTCGCCGCGGGCGTCGGGCTCGGCGCCGGCCAGCAGTTCAGGGGCCATGTAGGCCGGCGTGCCGGGCACGATGCCGGTGTCGGTCTGGCTGGCGGCGGCGGTGGCCCTGGCGAGGCCGAAGTCGACGATGCGCAGCATGTCGTCGGCCCAGTTGACCAGCACGTTGGCGGGCTTCAGGTCGCGGTGCACGACGCCCTGCGCATGCGCATGGGCCAGCCCTCCGGCCACGCGCTGCAGCACACGCAGCACCACCGGCTCGGGCAGCAGCCGCGGCGCGCGGGCGTAGCGCTGCAGGTCGCTGCCGGGTACGGGCTCCATGGCCAGCCAGGCCATCGGGGCTTCGACCCCGGCATCCCAGATGGCGACGATCGCCGGGTGCCGCAGCCCCTGGGCCAGGCGCGCGGCGTCGAGAAAGGCCTCGGCCGCGCGGGCTTGTCCGGGGCCGGCTGGCAAAGGTTGAAGCTTCAGCGCGGCGACCACGTCGCCGCGGCGGGCCAGCCAGACCTGGCTCTGCATGCCGACACCCAGCCGGCGGATCAGCGACCAGCCGGCGACGACGGTGTCGCGGCCGAGCGGGGCGCTCATGAGACCCGCGTCTTCAGGCCGGCTGGGCGCCCTGGCGCTTCTTGATTGCCAGGCCGATCGCCAACACGAGCAGCGCACCGGCCACGCCTGAGCTGTAGCGCAGCATGTCGGACACTTCCGGCAAGCCGCCGGGCTTGAGGGCCAGCGTCGTGGGCAGGTGCGGCAGGATGCCGGGGTCGGTGACGGCCATCGTGCCGGCGATCCAGCCCAGCAGCATGCCGCCGACGGTGATGATCATCGGGAAGCGGTCCATCAGCTTGATCACGAGCTGGCTGCCCCAGACGATGATCGGGATCGACACCAGCAGGCCGAAGATCACCAGGCCCATCTGGTGCTGGCCCGCGCTCTCGGCCGCGCCGGCGATGGCAATGACGTTGTCGACGCTCATCACCAGGTCGGCCACGATGACCGTCTTGACGGCGGCCCAGAGCTTGTCGCTGGCGGCGATGTCGCCATGGGCATCGTCTTCCGGCGCGAGCAGCTTCACGCCGATCCACACCAGCAGGATCGCCCCGATCAGCTTGAGATACGGGATCGCGAGCAGCGTCAGCGCAAAGAAGATCAGGATGACGCGAAGAACGATGGCGCCGGCCGTGCCCCAGATGATGCCTTTCGTGCGCTGGGCCGGCGGCAGCTTGCGGCAGGCCAGCGCGATGACCACGGCGTTGTCGCCGCCGAGCAGGATGTCGATCATGATGATCTGACCGACGGCGATCCAGAACTCGGGGCTGCTGAGGGCTTCCATGGGGCGGGGCGATGCGGCGTTGAGGCCGCGGCAGTGTACGTTCGCCGAGTGGGGTCATTTCTGCGGGAACTACAGATGCCGTCCGCACAAATGCAAGGGGCCGCCCGCGGCGGCCCCTGGACTCAGGACGTCCGTCGCCGGGTCAGAGCATCGCCTTCAGCAGGCGGGCCATCTCGGACGGGTTGCGCGTGATGGTGAAGCCGCACTCCTCCATGATGGCCAGCTTGGCGTCGGCGGTGTCGGCGCCGCCGCTGATCAGCGCGCCGGCATGGCCCATGCGCTTGCCCGGGGGCGCGGTGACGCCGGCGATGAAGCCGACGATCGGCTTCTTCATGTTCGCCTTGCACCAGCGTGCGGCCTCGGCTTCGTCGGGGCCGCCGATCTCGCCGATCATGATCACGGCGTCGGTGTCCGGGTCGTCGTTGAAGGCCTTCATCACGTCGATGTGCTTCAGGCCGTTGATCGGGTCGCCACCGATGCCGACCGCGCTGCTCTGGCCCAGGCCGATCTCGGTGAGCTGCGCCACCGCTTCATAGGTGAGCGTGCCCGAGCGGCTGACGACGCCGATGCGGCCCTTGCGGTGGATGTGCCCCGGCATGATGCCGATCTTGATCTCCTCGGGCGTGATCAGCCCCGGGCAGTTGGGGCCCAGCAGCAGCGTCTGCTTGCCGCCGGCGGCCTCTTTCTGCTTCATCTTGTTGCGCACCGTCAGCATGTCCTTCACCGGGATGCCTTCGGTGATGCAGATGACGAGGTCGAGGTCGGCCTGCACGGCCTCCCAGATGGCGTCGGCCGCGCCAGCGGGCGGCACGTAGATCACGCTGACGGTGGCGCCGGTGGCGGCCTTGGCGTCGGCCACGCTGGCGTGGATGGGAATGCCCTCGAAGGTTTCGCCGGCCTTCTTGGGGTTCACGCCGGCGACGAAGCAGTTCTTGCCGTTGGCATAACCCTGGCAGCCCTTGGTATGGAACTGCCCGGTCTTGCCTGTGATGCCCTGCGTGATGACGCGCGTGTCCTTGTTGATGTAGATCGACATGTCGTGTGCTCCGGGCTTACTTGACGGCCGCGACGATCTTCGTGGCCGCCTCGGCCATCGTGTCGGCGCTGATGATGGGCAGGCCGCTCTCGGCCAACATCTTCTTGCCCAGTTCCTCGTTCGTGCCCTTCATGCGCACCACCAGCGGCACGGACAGGTTCACCGCCTTGCAGGCGGCGATCACGCCCTCGGCGATGGTGTCGCACTTCATGATGCCGCCGAAGATGTTGACGAGGATGCCCTTCACGTTCTTGTTCTTCAGCATGATCTTGAAGGCCTCGGTGACCTTCTCGGCCGTGGCGCCACCGCCGACGTCGAGGAAGTTCGCCGGCTCGCCGCCGAAGAGCTTGATGGTGTCCATCGTCGCCATCGCCAGGCCGGCGCCGTTGACGAGGCAGCCGATGTTGCCGTCGAGGCTGATGTAGCTGAGGTCGAACTTGCTGGCCTCGACCTCGGCCGGGTCTTCCTCGTCGAGGTCGCGGTAGGCGACGACGTCGGGGTGGCGGAAGAGGGCGTTGCTGTCGAAGTTGAACTTGGCGTCGAGCGCGATCAGGTTGCCCTTGCCGTCGCGGTTCAGCGGGTTGATCTCCACGAGCGAGGCGTCGGTGGCCATGTAGCAGGCGTAGAGCTTCTGGAACAGCTCGACGGCCTGCGCCGTGCTGTTGTCGGGCATGCCGATCGAGGCGGCGATCTTCTTCGCCTGCGCGTCACCGAGGCCGGTGAGCGGGTCGATGAACTCGGTGACGATCTTCTCGGGGGTGCTGTGCGCGACCTCCTCGATGTCCATGCCGCCTTCGCTGCTGGCGATGAAGGCCACCTTCTGCGTCGCGCGGTCGGTGACCAGCGAGACGTAGTACTCCTTCTGGATGTCGGCGCCCTCTTCGATGTACAGGCGGCGCACCTTCTGGCCTTCGGGGCCGGTCTGGTGCGTCTTGAGCTGCATGCCCAGGATCTGCGTGGCCAGCGTCTCGACCTCGGCCAGCGAGCGCGCGAGCTTGACGCCGCCGCCCTTGCCACGGCCGCCGGCGTGGATCTGAGCCTTCACGACCCAGACGCTGCCGCCCAGCTTCTGCGCCGCTTCCTGCGCCTCACGCACGGTGAAGGCGGGGTAGCCGCGCGGCACCGGCACGCCGTGCTGTCGCAGCAGTTCCTTGGCTTGGTATTCGTGGATCTTCATGTCGCCTCCTCGCGAGGGTCAGGGATGGTCTTCGGGGTCAGGAACCGGGCCCGGCCGCCGGTGCCGCAGGGCGGTACCAGCGCGGGTAGAACTGGCGCACGGCTTCGCCGTCGCGCTTCAGGGCGTGGCAGCGGTCGAGCTGGAACGGCTGCGCCGCGCCGTCGGCCGTGCCGCGGGTGTCGATCACTTCGCCAGCAAAGCCTTGCACCACCGCGGTGGGCAGCACCTGGGCCAGTTCGGTGAGATGGGTGCAGGCCTTGGCACCGCCCAGGCGCGCGCGCACCTGGCGGTGGAAATCCTTCAGCAGGTTCAGCCCGACGAGTTGCGCATAGGCGTCGCCGTGCTCGCTGCACAAGCCCGGGTAGGGCATGGCGCGGGTGTCGGAACCGGCGGCGACGATGTCGAGCTCGCGGTTGACCACGAGGCGCAGCAGCATGTCGTGGATGGGGGCACCGGGCGGGCGCGGGCCGTCGGCCATCTGCGTGATGCGGGTCTTGGTGTCGATCAGCGTGGCGTCGACTTCCCACAGCCCGTCATCACGGGCGAACACCTGCACATCGAGATGGCGGCGGTGCTTGAGCTGGCGCTGCGGCGCCGCAGGGGGAAGGCTCATCAGGAAGGACCGGCGACAGGGCCGATGCGGCGGCGCAACAACAGGCGGGCGCGAATGTAGCACGCACGATCCGGCATGAAACTGACACCGCGGCAGCAGTGCGGCCGCGATCGGCCGGGCTGCGCCGAGGGTCTCAGGCCGGATCGTCGTCGGGCGGCAGCGGGTCGTCGGCGATGGCGCCCTTCATGACGCGACGGATCACTTCGCTGGAAAAGCCGCGCCCGACCAGGAAGCGCATCTGCCGCACACGCTCGGCGGGCGTCGCGCCAGGGCCGTCGAACCGGCGCAGCCACAGGGCGCGGGCGCGCTCGAGTTCGGTGTCGCGCACGCTGGCCAGGCTGGCATCGACCAGCGCCGGCTCGAGCCCGTGCTGCTGCATCGTCTGGCGCAGCCGCCGCTCGCCAAAGCGCGGGGCGCGCGCGTTCAGCATCGCCTCGGCCATGCGCGCCTCGTTCAGCAGACCGGCGGCGGCGAGTTGGTCGAGCACCAGCGTCACGCGGCGGCGCAGCTCGGGCTCTTCGAGGCCGCCAAACCCGGGCTCGCCGGGCTCGCCGGTCTCGGCACCCGAGGCCGCCGCGGCCTGCTCGGCCAGCCGCGCCAGCGCCCGGGCGTGCGTGACGAGCTTGCGCTCGAGCTCGGCGCGGCCGTGGTCTCGCTGGGCCAGCCAGCGCAGGGCGCGCGACTTCAGCGCCGCCGGGGTGGGGCCGGCCTCGCGCGGAGCTGGCGGCTCGCCGCCAGCGGGCTTACTGCGCAGCAGCACCGCCGCCGAGCAGGGGGATGCCCATGTGCTCGCGCACCTTGTTCTCGATTTCGCGCGCCAGCTCGGCGTTCTCGCGCAGGAACTCGCGCGCGTTGTCCTTGCCCTGGCCGATCTTTTCGCCGTTGTAGGCGTACCAGGCGCCGGACTTGTCGAGGATGCGCGCCTCGACGCCCATGTCGATGATCTCGCCTTCGCGGCTGATGCCCTCGCCGTAGAGGATGTCGAACTCGGCGGTCTTGAACGGCGGGCTGACCTTGTTCTTGACGACCTTGACCTTGGTCTCGGAGCCGATGACCTCTTCGCCCTTCTTGATGCTGCCGGTGCGGCGGATATCGAGCCGCACCGAGGCGTAGAACTTGAGCGCGTTGCCGCCGGTGGTGGTTTCGGGGTTGCCGAACATCACGCCGATCTTCATGCGGATCTGGTTGATGAAGATGACCATGGTGTTGGTCTTCTTGATCGTGGCGGTGAGCTTGCGCAGCGCCTGGCTCATGAGGCGGGCCTGCAGGCCGGGCAGCGAATCGCCCATTTCGCCTTCGAGCTCGGCCTTGGGGGTGAGCGCGGCCACCGAGTCGATGACGATCAGGTCGATGGAGCCCGAGCGCACCAGTGCGTCGACGATCTCGAGCGCCTGCTCGCCGGTGTCGGGCTGGCTGATCAGCAGCTCCTGCAGGTTGACGCCCAGCTTCTGCGCGTACTGGATGTCGAGCGCGTGCTCGGCGTCGATGAAGGCGCAGGTGCCACCTTCCTTCTGCATCTCGGCGATGACCTGCAGCGTCAGCGTGGTCTTGCCCGAGGATTCAGGGCCGTAGATCTCGACGACACGGCCGCGCGGCAGGCCGCCGACGCCGAGCGCGATGTCGAGGCCCAGGCTGCCGGTGGAGACCACCTGGATGTCCTCGATGACTTCGCCCTCGCCCAGGCGCATGATCGAGCCCTTGCCGAACTGCTTTTCGATTTGTGCCAGTGCGGCCTGCAGGGCTTTGGCCTTTTCGGTGTTCAGCGCTTTGACGGGTGCGTCCATGGGGCTCTCCTGGAAGGGTGTCGAATGGACGCGATGATAGCCAGAAGGCTGGATATTCGTACAGCTCTTTCGAAGGGCCGCCAACGGGGGAACCCGGCCAGGGGTGGTGCGGCCGAACACGCCGGCCCCCGGGCCGACGCCGTTGACGGCGCGCAAAGTCGGCGTCACCCTGCTACCTAGAATCCGCAAACCGCGCCAGCCCGCCCCGGGCCACCAGAGCCGCAGGAGACAAGCCATGCGAATCCTCATTGCCGAAGACGACCAGGTGCTGGCCGACGGCTTGCTGCGCAGCCTGCGTTCGTCGGGCTATGCCGTCGACCAGGTCGGCAGCGGCTCCGAGGCCGACGGCGCCCTGGCCGCCCACGAGTTCGACCTCGTCATCCTCGATCTGGGCCTGCCCAAGATGCACGGGTTCGAGGTGCTGCGCAAGATGCGCGGGCGCGGCAGCGCCACGCCGGTGCTCATCCTGACGGCCGCCGACAGCGTCGAGCAGCGCGTCAAGGGCCTGGACCTCGGCGCCGACGACTACATGGCCAAGCCCTTTTCGCTGCAGGAGCTCGAAGCGCGCGTGCGCGCGCTCACGCGGCGCGGCCTGGGCACCGCCAGCAGCCTGCTCAAGCACGGCCCGCTCACCTTCGACGCCACCGGCCGCGTGGCCTACCTCAACGACCAAATGGTCGAGCTGTCGGCGCGCGAGCTCAGCCTGCTCGAGGTGCTGCTGCAGCGCGCCGGCCGCCTGGTCAGCAAGGACCAGTTGGTCGAGCGCCTGTGCGAATGGGGCGAAGAGGTGAGCAACAACGCCATCGAGGTGTACATCCACCGGCTGCGCAAGAAGATCGAGCAGGGCCCGGTGCGCATCGCCACCGTGCGCGGCCTCGGCTACTGCCTCGAGAAGATCGCGGCATGAGCCGCCCGGCGTTCGCCAGGTAGCGCACGGGCTTGCCCGCCACCCGCACCCGCCACGAAGAGCGCTCGCTGTTCGGCGAGATCCTCGACTGGATGCTCGCCCCGCTGCTGCTGCTGTGGCCGATGAGCCTGGGGCTCACCTGGCTCGTGGCCCAGGGCATCGCCAACCGCCCGTACGACCGCGAACTCGCCGAAGCGGCAATGGCGCTGGCGCGGCAGTCGTCGGTGCAGGCGGTCAGCGCCGAAGGGCCGGCCCCGCCCTCGCTGCGGCTGGCGCTCGAGCGCACTGCCTCGAGTCTGCTGCGCAGCGAGGAAGAAGGCGACAACGTCTATTTCCAGGTGCTGGGCGCGCGCGGCCAGCTGCTGGCAGGCGACGCCCGGCTGGCGCTGCCCGACGACGACACCTTCGACACCGCGCGCGACAGCCCACCCGAGCCCGGCGGCGTGCGCTTTCGCGACGACTTTCTCGGCGACGAGCCCGTGCGCGTGGCCTGGCTGGCGCTGCCGGGCGGTGGCGAAGGCGATGCGCTGGTGCAGGTGGCCGAGACCCTGGGCAAGCGCTCGCGCCTGGCCACCGAGATCATCAAGGGCGTGCTGCTGCCGCAGTTCGTCATCCTGCCGTTGGCGGTGATGCTGGTGTGGCTGGCACTGGCGCGTGGCATCCGGCCGCTGGCCGATCTGCAGCAGCGCATCCGCCGCCGCGACAGCACCGACCTGAGCCCGATCGAGGTCGGCGGCGTGCCCGATGAGGTGGCACCCCTGGTCGACGCCATCAACGACCTGCTGCAGCGCCTGGACCAGACCATCGCCGGCCAGCGCCACTTTCTGGCCGATGCCGCACACCAGTTGAAGACGCCGCTGGCCGGCCTGCGCATGCAGGCCGAACTGGCGGCGCGCGAGATCGAGGCCGGGCGCGGCGACACGGCCAGCCTGAAGCACTCGCTGGAGCAGATCTCGGTGTCGACGCAGCGCGCGGCACACATGGTCAACCAGCTGCTGGCGATGGCGCGGGCCGATGCGGCGTCGGGCCAGGTGCTGCAGCACCGGCCGGTGGACCTGGCGGCCCTGGTGCGCTCGGTGGTGCGCGACTTCGTCGCGAAGGCCATGGACCGCCGCATCGACCTGGGCTACGAGGGCCCGGAAGACGGGTCGGCCACGTCCGGACTGTCGCTGCTCGGCGAGCCGGTGCTGCTGGGCGAGCTGGTGCGCAACCTGGTCGACAACGCGCTTCAGTACACGCCCCCCGGCGGCACCGTGACGGCCCGCGTGGTGCCCGATCCCTTCGGCCAGGTGGTGGTGCTGCAGGTCGAGGACACCGGCCCGGGCATCCCGCCGGCCGAGCGCGACGCCGTGTTCCGGCCCTTCTACCGCGCCCTGGGCACGCAGGTCGACGGCAGCGGGCTGGGCCTGGCCATCGTGCTGGAGATCGCCCAGCGCTACGGTGCCAGCATCACCCTGGCCGACGCCCGCCCGCGCCACGCCGGGCCCGCGGCCCCGCCGCCGGGCGCGCTGTTCACGGTGCGTTTTCCGTTGGCGACGACAGGGTCGTCGCCTAGCTCTGCATGAGGCGCTTGCTGCGCGAGACGGACATCAGGATGCCCAGGCCCAGGCCGAGCGTCACCATCGCCGTGCCGCCGTAGCTCACGAAGGGCAGCGGCACGCCCACCACGGGCAGGATGCCGCTGACCATGCCCATGTTGACGAAGGCGTAGGTGAAGAAGCTCATCGTCACCGCGCCGGCCAGCAAGCGCGTGAAGACCGTCGGCGCCTCGGCGGCGATCACCAGGCCGCGGAAGATCAGGAAGGTGAACGAGGCCAGCAGCACCAGCACGCCACTCAAGCCGAACTCCTCGGAGAAGGCGGCGAAGATGAAGTCGGTGGTGCGCTCGGGGATGAACTCCAGGTGCGTCTGCGTGCCCATCATGAAGCCCTTGCCCGAGAGGCCGCCGGAACCGATGGCGATCATGCCCTGCAGGATGTGGAAGCCCTTGCCCAGCGGGTCTTTCGTCGGGTCGAGCAGGGTGCAGACGCGGGTCTTCTGGTATTCGCGGATGCCGGGCCACTCGACGCCGGGCTGGCAGATGTGGTCGCCGGTGGCCACGATGGCGATGATGCCCACCACGCCCAGCACCATCACCGGCACCACCAGGCGCCAGCTCAGGCCGGCGAAGAAGATCACATAAAGGCCGGCGGCCAGCACCAGCAGCGAGGTGCCCAGGTCAGGCTGCTTGGCGATCAGGCCCACCGGCACCGCCAGCAGCGCCGCGGCCACGACGAAGTCGGCCACGCGCAACTGCCCCTCGCGCTTCTGGAACCACCAGGCCAGCATCAGCGGCAGCGCGATCTTCAGGATCTCGCTGGGCTGGATCACCGTCACGCCGACGTCGAGCCAGCGCGTCGCGCCCTTGCGGGTGATGCCGAACAGCTCCACCGCCACCAGCAGCAGCACGCCCAGCACGTACAGCGGCACCGCCAGGCTCTCCAGCTTCTGCGGCGGCACCTGCGCCATGACGAAGATGACCACCAGCGCGATCAGCATGTTGCGGCTGTGGTCGCCGAAGCGCGTGCCGCTGTCGAAGCCGGCCGAGTACATCACCACCAGGCCGATGCCGGCCAGCAGCGCAATGGCCAGCGCCAGCGGGCCGTCGAAACCGGCGAACACCCGCGCCAGCCGCGACGGCCAAGAGGGTTGCTCGAAGACGGCGTTCATGGCTGGCTCGCCGACGCGGCGGGCGCGGTCGAACCCGGCCCCGCCGTACCCGGCAACGGCACGTCGACGGCGCGCCGCGGCGTGCCCACGGGCGCTCCGGCCCGGCCCTGGCGCACAAGCGCGATGTCTTCCTCGCTCGGCCACTGGCCCTGCAGCAGGTAATCGAACACGCGCCGCGCGATCGGGGCGGCGGCCTCGGCGCCGAAGCCCGCGTTCTCGACCACCACCGCCAGCGCCACCGTGGGCGCCTCCACGGGCGCCATCGCCATGTACAGCGAGTGGTCGCGCTGGTGCTCGGCCAGCTTGGCGGCGTCGTACTTCTGGCCCTGGCGGATGCCGACAGCCTGCGCCGTGCCCGTCTTGCCGCCGCTGGCATACGGTGCGCCGGCGAAGATGCGGGTGGAGGTGCCCTCCTGCGTCACGCCCTGCAGCGCGCGGCGGATGACCTCCACATGCTCGGGCTTCAGCGTCAGCGGCGGCAGCTCCTCGCGCGGCACCGGCTTGCGCTGGCCGCTGATGGCGTCTTCGATCTCGCGCACCAGGCGCGGCTGGAAGCGCTGGCCGCCCGACACCAGCGTGGCCGTGGCACTGGCCAGCTGCAGCATCGTGAAGTTGTTGTAGCCCTGGCCAATGCCCAGCGAGATGGTCTCGCCGGCGTACCAGCGCTGCTGCTCGGGCTTCTTGTAGAAGCGGCGCTTCCACTCGGTGCTGGGCAGCAGGCCGGTGACCTCGCTCTGGAGATCGATGCCGGTCTTGACGCCGAAGCCGAAGGGCTCGAGCTCCGCGTGCATCAGGTCCACGCCCATCTCGTTGGCCAGCGAGTAGTAGTAGACGTTGCTGCTCTTGACGATGCTGCGGTACATGTCGACCGGGCCGAGCCCCTTGTCGCCGTGGCTGCGGAAGGTGTGGTTGCCGAACTGGAAGGTGCCGCCGTCGTTGACGATGGTGCTGGCGCTGCGCTTGCCGCTGTGCAGTGCGGCCATCGCCATGAAGGGCTTGAAGGTGCTGCCGGGCGGATACGTGCCCCTGAGGGCCCGGTTGAGCAGCGGCTTGTCGATGCTCTCGTTGAGCTCCTTCCAGCTCTCGGAGTCGATGCCGTCGACAAACAGGTTGGGGTCGAAGGTGGGCTTGCTGACGAAGGCCAGCAGCTCGCCGTTGCGCGGGTCGATGGCCACCAGCGCGCCGCGGCGGTCGCCAAAGAGCTGCTCGACGAGCGCCTGCAGCCGGATGTCGATCGACAGCACCAGCTTGTCGCCGGGTGTGGGCGGGTGGCTGCTGAGGCGCCGCACGGCGCGGCCGCCGGCACTCGTCTCGACCTCCTCGAAGCCGGTGGTGCCGTGCAGCGGCTTTTCGTAGGCCTGCTCCAGGCCGAGCTTGCCGATGTACTCGGTGCCCTTGTAGTTGCCCTGCTCGTCTTCGGGCCACTCCTCGATGTCCTTCTTCTCGGCGGCGTTGATGCGGCCGATGTAGCCCAGCAGGTGGCTGCCGGTCTCGCCCAGCGGGTAGTGGCGGAACAGGCGCGCCCGGATCTGCGCCGCCGGGAAGCGGAAGCTCTGCGCCGTGAAACGCGCCACTTCCTCGTCGGACAGCTTGCTGCGGATGGGCAGCGACTCGGCGCCCTTCATGTCGCCCATCAGCTGGCGGAAGCGGCGGCGGTCACGCGGGGTGATCTCCACCACCTGCGCCAGCTCGTCGATCAGCGCCTCGAGCTCGGCGCCGCGGGCCTCGCGCGTGGCGATCTCCAGCGTGTAGGCCGAGTAGTTGGTGGCCAGCACGACGCCGTGGCGGTCGACGATGAGGCCGCGGTTGGGCACGATGGGCACCACGGCGATGCGATTGGCCTCGGCCTGCGTGGCCAGGTCGTCGTGGCGGAACACCTGCAGGTGCACCATGCGCGCGGCCAGCAGCGCAAACAACAGCAGCACGAACACAGCCGCGGCCAGCACACGGCCGCGGAAGCGGTCGATCTCCTGTTCGACATCGCGCAGGACGGCAGCCATCAGCGATTGTTCCCCGAGAGCCGTGTCCTACCAAGCAGCCGCCGCGGAACCGGCTGCGCCGGGCCGCTGGCGGCGCCCCCCCGGGGGCCGAGACCGGACACGACCCGTCCTGAGGACGGGTCGTGCCTGTCGAGGAGTCGGGCCTGCGGCCCGACGTGGGCGAAGCCGCTACGGGGGGGGGTCATAACGGCCGGTTCTGGTCAGGGTCGGGGGCGCGGCGCTGCGGTGCGAGCAGCAGCCACGTCACCAGCGGCCACAAGGCCGCTTCGAGCAGCGGCGCCGCCAGCAGCCACCAGCCCGGGAACATGTCGCCGGCCAGCAAGCGCACCAGCAGCGACACCGCATGCGCCGCCGCGAACAGCAGCACCAGCTGCAGCGCCTGCTCCAGCACACCAAACCACAACAGCCGGCGGTGCACGACCACGGCCACGTACGACAGCAGCGTGTACGCCAGCGCATGCTGGCCGAGGATGGCGCCCTGGTGCACGTCGAGTGCCAGGCCGAACACGAAGGCCAGCCCCACGCTCACGCGGCGCGGCTGGTGCACGTTCCAGAACACCAGCGCCACAGCCAGCACATCGGGCATGCCGGCGAGCCGGCCCAGCGGCAGCAGGTGGAAGCAAAACGCCAGCAGCAGCGAGCCGTAAATGAAGAGAGGGTTGGCCGGCAGCAGCAGCTGGTCAGAGCCCCGCGGCATGATCATGCCGCGGCCCCCGCGTTCTGCATGATCATGGCGCGGCCACCCCCGGCCGCGCCTTGGGTGTCTTCGCCGGCTTCGCGTTCGCCAGCGGCACGGCCGGCTCCGGCCGCGGCGGCATCTGCAGGCCCACGGGCTCGAGCACCAGCACCTGGCGCACGCCGTCGGGGCTGGCCGATGGCGCAAGCGCGATGCGCGCAAAGCCCGACTCGACGCGCCGCTCCACCGCCACCACCGTGGCCACCGCCAGACCCGGCGGGTAGACGCCGTCGAGGCCGCTGGTGTGCAGCAGGTCGCCCACCTTCACGTCGGCGTTGCCGCTCAGGAAACGGAGCTCCATGCCGCCGCTGCGGCCGGCGCCGAAGGCCGCGCTGCGCTGCTGCGTGCGCGTGTTCAGCACGGGAATGGCGGCGTCCTTGTCCGACAGCAGCGTGACCTCGGCCGTGACCGGGTAGACCTGCGTCACCTGGCCCAGCACGCCGGCCTCGCTGAGCACCGGCGCGCCCAGCTTCACGCCCTGAGTCAGCCCGCGGTCGATGAAGACCTTGCGCGAGTACGGATCGGCCGCCTCGTACAGCAGTTCGGCCGGCAGCGAGCGCACCGCCAGCGCCGGGCGCAGCTCGAGCAGGGCGCGCAGCCGGGCGTTCTCTGTCGCCAGCAGCTCGGCACGCGCAGCGCGCTCCGACAGCAGCGCGGCCTGCTGCTGCGCGGCGCGTTCGCCGTCGCGCGCGGCGGCCAAGCCGCGCAGGTAGTCGGTGCCGCCCATCAGCACGTCGAAGGGCACCGCCACCGCGCGCTGCAGCGGCAGCAGGGCCACGGCCAGCGCCTGGCGCAGCGGCTGCACGACCTGCATGCGCGTGTCGGCCACCATCAGGAAGATGGCCAGGGCCGAGAAGAACACCAGCTTGCTCAGGGCCGAAGGGCCCTGGCGGAAGAACGGCGGTGGGGTGCGGTCGAGCGTGCCCAGCGGCATGGCGGCCCCGACGCGGTGTGCAGCTTATTCGGAGGTGAAGATGGAGCCGAGCCGCTCCATGCGCTCCAGCGCCATGCCGCAGCCGCGCACCACGCAGGTCAGCGGGTCTTCGGCCACCAGCACGGGCAGGCCGGTTTCCTCGGCGAGCAGGCGGTCGAGGTCGCGCAGCAGCGCGCCGCCGCCGGTGAGCATCATGCCGCGCTCGGCGATGTCGGCGCCCAGTTCGGGCGGCGTCTGCTCGAGCGCGTTCTTCACCGCCGAGACCATCTGGTTCAGCGGGTCGGTGAGGGCTTCGAGGATCTCGTTGGAGCTGATCGTGAACGAGCGCGGCACGCCCTCGCTCAGGTTGCGGCCCTTGACCTCCATCTCCTTGACCTCGCTGCCCGGGAAGGCGCTGCCGATGGTCTTCTTGATGGATTCGGCCGTGGGCTCGCCGATCAGCATGCCGTAGTTGCGGCGGATGTAGTTGATGATGGCTTCGTCGAACTTGTCGCCACCGACGCGGATGCTGCCCTTGTAGACCATGCCGCCGAGGCTGATGACGCCGACCTCGGTGGTGCCGCCGCCGATGTCGACGACCATCGAGCCCGAGGCCTCGGACACCGGCAGGCCGGCGCCGATGGCGGCGGCCATGGGTTCTTCGATCAGGTACACGTCGCTTGCGCCGGCGCCGAGCGCCGACTCACGGATGGCGCGCCGCTCGACCTGCGTGCTGCCGCAGGGCACGCAGATGATGATCCGCGGGCTCGGCCGCAGCAGCGAGCGCGGATGGACCATCTTGATGAACTGCTTGAGCATCTGCTCGGTGACGGTGAAGTCGGCGATCACGCCGTCCTTCATCGGCCGGATGGCCTCGATGTTGCCGGGCACCTTGCCCAGCATGGCCTTGGCCTCGCGGCCGACGGCCTGGATGGTTTTCTTGCCGTTGGGGCCGCCTTCGTGGCGGATGGCGACGACCGAGGGCTCGTCGAGCACGATGCCTTTGCCGCGCACATAGATCAGCGTGTTGGCGGTGCCGAGGTCGATGGCGAGATCGGTCGAGAAGTAGCGGCGCAGGGAGGCGGCGAACATGGGCGGGAGCGGGCGGGGAGCAGACGGGTGTCGGGGCGGCCGGGCACAAGGTGGCTTCGGGGGCCGGCATCGGGTGGCGGGGAGCCACCGCAGGTGCAGGGAACGCGGCCGAGAAGGGGTGCTCCGGCGGCTTGCGGGCCCTGGCTGCATGAGCGTGCAGGTTGGCCGGAGATAATACCCGACCCCATGCACGCGAACGCCGCTCACCCTGGCTCTTTGCGCTGCTTTTTGTAGCAAGCCGCATGGCCTGCCGGCCTCCTCCAGCCCCGAGCCCCGATGTCCCTGAACCCCTCTGACGTGAGCCGCATCGCGCACCTGGCGCGGCTCGAACTCTCTGCCGCCGAGGCCACGCAGATGCTGGGTCAGCTCAACGGCTTCTTCAGCATCGTCGAGCAGATGGGCGCGGTCGACACCCATGCCGTCGAGCCGCTGTACACGCCGCTGTCGGCCGTGCAGGACGTGCAGCTGAGGCTGCGCGATGACATCGTCACCGAGCCCGATGCACGCGCCGCCAACCAGGCCAGCGCACCCGCCGTCGAGGCCGGCTTGTTCCTCGTGCCCAGGGTGATCGAATGAGCCAGGCCCTGCACCAGCTGTCGGTGGCGGCGCAGGCCCAGGGCCTGGCCGAAGGCCGCTTCTCGGCGCTGGAACTCGCCGAGGCCACGCTGGCCCAGGTGCAGGCCCACGCCGGGCTGGGCGCGTTCCTCGCCGTCGACGAGGCCCGCGCACGCCAGCAGGCCCGGCAGGCCGATGCCGCGCGCGCCGCCGGCACGGCCGGGCCGCTGGCGGGCATCCCGATCGCCCACAAGGACATCTTCGTCACCGACTTCGCCCGCACCGGGCTGCCCTCCACCGCGGGCTCGAAGATGCTCGCCGGCTACCAGAGCCCCTTCGACGCCACCGTGGTGGCGCGGCTGGCCGCCGCCGGCACGGTGACCATCGGCAAGCTCAACTGCGACGAGTTCGCCATGGGCTCGGCCAACGAGAACTCGGCCTTCGGGCCGGTGCTCAACCCCTGGGACCGCAGCCGCGTGCCCGGCGGCTCGTCGGGCGGCAGCGCTGCCGCGGTGGCGGCGCGGCTGGTGAGTGCCGCCACCGGCACCGACACCGGCGGCTCCATCCGCCAGCCGGCGGCCTTCTGCGGCATCACCGGCATCAAGCCGACCTACGGCGTGTGCAGCCGCTACGGGATGATCGCCTTCGCCTCCAGCCTGGATCAGGCCGGCCCGATGGCGCGCAGCGCCGAAGACTGCGCGCTGCTGCTCAGCGCCATGGCCGGCTTCGACGAGCGCGATGCCACCAGCGCCCAGCGCCCGGCCGCCGACTACGCCGCGCTGATGCGCACCCCGCGCGAAGGCGCCAGCGCCACGCGGCCGCTGCAGGGGCTGCGCATCGGCCTGCCCAAGGAGTTCTTCCCGGCGGCGCTGGCCGCCGACGTGCACGCCGCCGTGCGCGGCGCGCTGGCCGAGCTCGAGAAGCTCGGCGCCACGCTGGTGGACGTGAGCCTGCCGCGCACGGAGCTCTCCATCCCGGTGTACTACATCATCGCGCCGGCCGAGGCGAGCTCCAACCTGAGCCGCTTCGACGGCGTCAAGTTCGGCCACCGCGCCGCGCAGCACGGCGACCTGCTCGACCTGTACAAGAAGAGCCGCGCCGAGGGCTTCGGGCCCGAAGTGAAGCGCCGCATCATGATCGGTACCTACGTGCTCAGCCACGGCTACTACGACGCCTACTACCTGCAGGCGCAGAAGCTGCGCCGCATGATCGCCGACGACTTTGCGGCCTGCTTCCGCGAGTGCGACGTGATTGCCGGCCCGGTGGCGCCGAGCGTGGCCTGGAAGTTGGGTGAACAGGCCGGCGATCCACTGCAGGCCTACCTCGCCGACATCTTCACGCTGCCGGCCAGCCTGGCC
>Ga0209985_10000883_pt1 | contig 31342 bp, 28 predicted proteins | sample NOAtaG_FD_187305 | JGI IMG/M metagenome (GOLD analysis project Ga0209985, IMG submission 187305) | Freshwater lake microbial communities from Lake Erie, under a cyanobacterial bloom - NOAA_Erie_Diel6S_1000h metaG (SPAdes) (version 2) | ecosystem: Environmental > Aquatic > Freshwater > Lake ...
CCGGGCACCCGGCGCCCGGGCACCCGGCGCCCGGCCGCCCGGCCGCGCCACCGCTGCACGAGGTGGCGATGACGCTGGCGCAGATCGAGCGGCGGCTCTCCGACGTGGCGCTCGTGATCGATCCCTCCGGGCTCCGCGCTGTCCCCGCGCAGCAGGCGAGCGATGCCCCGCCCGTCGGCACCGGCTTCGAGCGCAGCGACGCACCCGGCTGACGCCGTCCCCGCCGGACACGCCCGGACGGGCCTCTGCTCCGGCCCGTCGGCGCGACCGGCCCACGTCGCGGTGCCGCGCGGCGACTCGCTGGTCAGAGCCGTGGACCGCACGGCGTCAAGCGTTGCCTGCCTTCACGTGCGGACCTAGTTTCGCGGTGCCAAGCCGGCCTCGCGCGTGCCGGCATCCTCGACCGCACTCGTGATGACCCACGTTCTCGAAGGATCCCTCCACCGGAAGTGCGGCGGCCACTATCAGGCCGCCGTCGAGACCGTGTCGCTCCGGGTCAGCGGGATGACGGCGACGGTCGAGCGAGGCATCCTGCGGTGCAGTGCCTGCGGGGACGAGCACCGGACCGTCCAGCAGCGCGAGGCGGCCGAACAGGCCGCCATCGTCGCCGTGCGGGCCGAGCACGGGCTCATGTCGCCGCGCGAGCTGAAGCACTTCCGCGAGCGGCTCGGTCTGACGCACGAGCAACTCGGCGACCTGCTCTATGGCGTGCCCCGGTCGGTGGTCGAGGGGTGGGAGCGGGGGCGGTACGTGCAGAATCCCGAGGCGGACGCACTCCTGCGGTCGCTCGACGATCCCGCGACCCTCGAGCGCCGGGCGGCCAAGGCGGGGGTCACCCTGCCGATCGTGCTGCCCCTCGAGCTCGCGACGCCGATTCCCGTCGTGCCCGCGGCCGACCTGCCGCCCGCGCCCGCCGGCGATGCGTCGCTCCGTGACGCCCCCATGACCGCGGCGTTGCCGCCGGTCCCGGAACTGCGCCCCGACGCCTGACCGTTCACCCGGGACCGCCGCGCGTGCTGCGCGGCGCGTCTTCCCGGACCCATGCCCGTCTTCTCCCGCCGTCACCGCATGCCGGTGCCGGTCTCCGCGCTCTTCGCCTGGCACGAGCGGCCCGGCGCCTTCGAGCGGCTCAATCCGCCGTGGGATCCCGTGCGCGTGGTGGCGCGACGGGGCGGTATCCGCGACGGCGCCCGGGTAACCGTGCGCGTGCCGATCGCCGGTCCCGTCGGCCTCGACTGGACGCTCGAGCACCGCGACTTCGTGGCGGATCGGCAGTTCCGCGACGTGCAGGTGGACGGGCCGTTCGCGCGCTGGGAACACACGCACGCGTTCGCGCCCGAGGGCGAACACGCCAGCGTCCTGACCGACACCATTGACTTCGCGGCCCCGCTGCGATGGGCCGGTGGGGCGATCGCCGAGGCGGCGATCTGCGCCCGACTCGTCCGGCTGTTCGCCTACCGCCATGCGGTGACCGCCGGTGATCTCGTGCGCCACGCGACCTACCCGGGGCGGCCGCTGCGGGTGGCGATCACCGGCGCCACCGGGTTCGTGGGCTCCGCCCTCGACGCCTTTCTCTCGACGGGCGGGCACGCCGTGCACCGCGTGGTGCGCGGGCGGCCCGACCCGGCGCGCCCGCACGCCGACATCGCATGGGATCCGGCGCGCGGGACCATCGATGCCGCAGCATTCGAGGGCGTGGACGCGGTGATCCATCTGGCCGGGGCGTCGGTCGCCGAGCGGTGGACCGACGCGCAACGCCGGGCGATCCGCGAGAGCCGCGTGCAGGGGACGTCGCTGCTCGCGCGCACCCTCGCCGGCCTCGACGCGAAGCCGCGCGTGCTCGTGAGCGCCTCGGCCGTGGGCTGGTACGGCGACCGCGGCGACGAGACGCTCGACGAGTCATCCACCGCCGGCACCGGCTTCCTGACCGAGGTGGCGCAGGCGTGGGAGGCGGCCGCCGATCCGGCGCGCTCGGCCGGAATCCGCGTCGTGCATCCGCGCATCGGGGTCGTGCTCGGCGCGGCTGGCGGGGCGCTGGGCAAGCAACTGCCGATCTTCCGGATCGGGCTCGGCGGCCCGCTCGGGGCCGGACGCCACTGGCTGCCGTGGATCGCCCTGGATGACCTGCTGGGACTGCTGCTGCACGTGGTGCATCGCGACGTCGAAGGACCGGTCAACGCGGTCGGACCTGCCCCCGTGACCAACGCGGAGTTCACGCGCACGCTCGGGCGGGTGCTGGGCAGGCCGGCGATCGCGCCGGTGCCGCCACCGGCGCTGCGCCTGGCCTTCGGGGCGGAGATGGCCGACGCGGTGCTGCTTTCCTCGACGCGCGCGATGCCCCGTGCGCTCGAAGCCGCGGGTTTCGCCTTCCGGCATCCGACACTCGAACAGGCGCTGCGCTTCGAGCTGGGGCGACTCGCGGACTGACGCGTTGGCCGGCCGCGCGGAACCGCGCGCCACCACTGACGGTATCCCGGGGCAACCCGTGGAAACGGTATCTTCCGACGTTCCCCGTCGTTCCCTTTCGATCCGCTGGAGTATCGCATGTCCCGTCGTGTCGTGGTGCGCCCCGTGCTGGCGCTGCTCGTCGTGTCCGCCCTCGCCCTGCCGAGCGCCGCGCGCGCGCAGGGCGGGCGTCCCACGCAGATGCAGGTCGAGCGCACCGCCAGCGCGAGCGCCGGCCTGCGCGCCACCTATTCGGCCGACCGGCCCGAGGCCTCGGGCTGGGGGGCGCAGGTTCGCATCCCGATCGACTGGAACATCGCCGCCGAACCGTCGGTCGACGTGTGGTCGGTCAACGGCCACTCGTGGTGGCAGGCCAATGCCGACCTCCTCGCCCTCGACCGCCGGGGCTGGTTCTACGCGCGGGTCGGCCTCGCCGTCCTCGGCCACGACGATGCCGACACGAAGTACGGCGTGAACGCGGGCTTGGGCTCCGATCTGCCGTACCTGCTCGAGACGCCCCTGCGGCCGTTCGCCGAGGTCCGCTGGACGGCGATCGACGGCCGTGCGCCGCTGCGGGTTCTGGTCGGCGCGAACTTCGCGTTCGGCAAGCGGTAGTCGCGTGAGGAGCCGCCGCGGCGTCGCGCGCCGGGCGTGCCTCCGCCGCGCGCTGTCGGGCGGCCTGCTGGCCGCGGGCCTGGCGGCGTGCGGGCGCGAGGGGGCGCCGGCCGGTGGTGCCGCCGCGGGCGCCGGGACGGCGAACACGGTCGCGACCGCCGCGACCGCCGCGACCGCCGCGCCATGCACCCTGTCGGAGCGCTGGGAGCCGTGCTTCGTCGAAAAGCGCCTCGAGAACAGCGGGCTGGTGCCGGTGCTGCTCGATTCCGCAGTGACGCTCCCGATGTTCTCGCGGCCGGCGCGACACTACCGGCTCGGTCGCGGCGAGCTTTACGTCGTCCTGTATCCCGATTCAGCGGCTCGCGCGGCCGACCTCGCGACCGTTGACTCGCTGACCGTCACGCGGCGCGGCACCCCCCGCCACGCCTGGTCGGACCCGCCGTTCCTCGTAGTGTCCCGCAACGCCGCAGCGGTGCTGCTGACATCGAGCGACCACCTCGTCGCGCGCATCGAGGACCTCTTCACCGCCGGCCTGCCCACCCTGCAGCGACGCTGATCGCCATGCCGCTCGTGCCCTTCGATGCGCTCCCCGCAGATGCCCGCGCGTGGGTCTTCGCCGCGTCGCGCCCGCTCGACGACGCCGACGCGGCGACGCTGCTGGCGCCGGTGGACGCCTACCTGGCGACGTGGAAGGCCCACGGCGCCCCGCTGACCGTCGGGCGCGAGCTGCGGGAGGGCCGGTTCCTCGTCGTGGGGATCGACCAGCGGACCGCCGGTGCCAGCGGCTGCTCCATCGACGCCTTGTACCGCACGCTGCAGGGGCTCGAGGCCACGCTGGGCACGTCGCTGGTCTCGGGCGGTCGGGTCTTCTGGCGGTCGGATGACGGGACCGTGCACGGGGGAACGCGCGCCGAGTTCGCGGCGGCGGCGTCCCGCGGCGAGGTCGGCCCCGAGACGCAGGTGTTCGACACGACAGTCGGATCGGTCGGCGCGCTCGCGACCGGCTTCGAGCGGCGCGCCGCCGACAGTTGGCACGGCCAGTTGCTGGCGTCCCCCCGCTGACGGTGCGGCCCCCGGAATCGCGGCCCCGGCACCGGGGCAGTGGTTCCGGGGTCGTGCCACCGCCACCCGATCGCTACGCCGACGCCTCGACCGTCGAGCAGTAGCCGTTCGACTTGTGCGTGCCGTCGCAGAACGGCCGCTTGCGGGAATCGCCGCAGCGGCACAGGAAGATCGCCTTGCCGGGCGTGAGGGGGATCGGCTGGCCGTCGTCGCCGACGAGGGTGATGTCTCCCTCGACCTTGATGGACGCGTTGCGGTTGAGCGTGATCGTGACGGACATGGTCGGGAATGGTGGTGAAGGTCGGACGTCAGGCGCGCAGGACGTCGGGCTGCCAGTCGCGCACTTCGCGCTTGACCGCCTCGCCTCCCTTGAGCTCGCCGGTGAGACAACGCTCGACGAGGGCCGGAAGTTCGCCGTCGCCGGCGAACCGCAGCCCGACGAGCTGCCGCAGCGAGAGGTCGCCGATGCGCGGGTGCAGGGCTGGCGGCAGCACCTCGCGCAGCCGGAGGCGCATCTCGAGGCGGATCACGCGGTCCTGCACGGTGTTGACCATGAGCCGGGCGATGACGAACACGAACAGCAGCGCGACGGCCACCAGGAGCACCGTGGCCGAGGCGAGCGAGGGTTGCCGCCACGCGTTGACGAGGGCCGCCAGCAGGGCGGCGAACACCACCGGGGCGACCACCTTGAAGTACAGCGTCGGAAAGTTGCGGTGCGTGGCGTAGGACTGCGATGGTGTCGTCATGGGATGGGATGGGGTTGGGGGGAGCCCTCGAGTGCGGCCCGGGCGTGCCGCTGGCACCGAACCAGCAGGGCGGCGATGCCCAGCTCGCGGGCCGACAGGCCGAGGGCGGCCATCATGCGACTCGCGAAGGTGGACGGGACGGCCAGCGTCACGGCCGGGGGCTGGTCGTTGAGCGCGGCGAACGTCAGGGCGCAGACGGCCGCGACAGTGGGACTCTGGCGCGTGTCCACTGCCGCCCAGTAGTGCATGCGACCGTCGGTGCACTCGGCGAAGAGCAGCACGCGCGTATTGCACTCCGGAACGACGTGCCGAGCGGGATCGGCCTCGCGGAAGCGCTCGGGCACCGGCTCGAGCTTCCGCGCCTGATGCGCGATCGCCGCCATGCGGTCCTCGCGCGGGAGGCCCTGCAGGCGGCGCCAGGCGGCTGCGAGCGCCGGCGGGATGCCGGTCGCGTCGTCCGCAGTGGCGCGGCGCGCGTCGCTCAACGCGCCCCCGCCGTCACGCCGACGCCGCGGGCCGCGAAGCGCCGGGCTGCCGTCACGTCGGCCGAGGCGTAGCCCACACCCAGATCGCGCAGGGCCGCGTGCATACCGCGCAGCACCGCGTCGCGGGCCACGACGTGCCGGGCGAAGTCGGCGCTCGGCAACCAATAGACCGTCTCGAGCTCGAGGCCCTCCGGCGTCGCCCCGCGGAGGGCCGCGCGATCGAAGCGGAGGCCCTCGATCCCCTCGATCACCCCGCGGACCCGCGCGCCGAGCGCGTCCAGCGCCGCCGGCTCGACCGACGGGTCGAGGGTGTGCAGCAGCACCACGCGGCGCTCGGTCCGCCGCTGCAGGTTGCGGATCCGGGCCTTGAGCAGCTCGGCGTTCGCGAAGACGAGTTGCTCGCCGTCGGCCGCGCGCACCCGCGTGGTCTTGAGCCCGATGTGCTCGACGACGCCCTCGAACTGGTCCACGGCGATCGCGTCGCCCACCTCGAAGGGCTTGTCGAGCACGATGCTGAGCGACGCGAGCGCGTCGCCGAGCACGTTCTGCACTGCCAGGGCGACGGCGATGCCGGTGATCCCGAGACCGGTGACGAGGGCGGTGATGTTGACGCCCACGTTGTCGAGCGCCAGCAGCAGCAGGACGGTCCACAGCCCCAGTCGGCCGGCCAGGCCCACCGCCTCGAGGGCGGTGCGGCCCGAGGCGCCCCGGGTCGCCACCGTGCGCTCGAGCCACAGCCGCACGAGCGCGTTGGCCCAGAGGCCACCCTGCACCAGCGCGACGAGCACGAGGCCGCGGTGCAGCCAGCTGTCCGCCCGCGGCGGCAGGCGCACGATGGCTGCCCCCGCGCCGAACGCCATCGCCGCCACGAACCACTCCCGCGTCCGGCGCAGCAGTTCCACGACGGCGTCGTCCGCGACGGTCTCGGTGCGGACCGCGAGCGCCGCCAGGCGATGCACCAGCACCTGCCGGGCGGTGCGGAACGCCACCCACGCCCCCAGCGCGACGGCCACGCCCAGCAGCCAGGTCCCGACGCTGTTGCCGCCGACGAAACGGTCGAGGAGTGGTACGGACACCGAAGTAACTTACCGCCGCCGCGGTGGGAACCGTGGCCCCGGCGGCACGGTACGTCACCGAACCCGCCGTCCCAACCCGCCCATGCCGATGCGCATCCCCCCGCTCCCGTCGTCCGACATCACCCCCGAAGCGCTGTACGTCGATCGGCGGGCCTTCCTCGGACACGCCGCCGGCGCGCTGGCCCTCGCGGCCGCGACGCCTCGGCTTGCGGCGGCCGCGGCTGCGGCGCGCCAGCCCCAGCCGACGGTCGGCCGGGTCACGACGGGGGAGGACCTCCGGCCGGAGTTGACGCCCTACGCGGACGTCACCGGCTACAACAACTTCTACGAGTTCGGCACCGACAAGGAGGATCCCGCCGCGAACGCGAAGGACTTCCGCGTTGCGCCGTGGTCGGTGAAGGTGGACGGCCTCGTGAAGAAGCCGTTCGACCTCCAGCTCGAGGACCTCCTCAAGCCCTTCAAGCTCGAGGACCGCATCTACCGCCATCGCTGCGTCGAAGCGTGGTCCATGGTGATCCCGTGGCAGGGGATCCCGATGGCCGACCTCGTCCGGCGGTGCGATCCGCTGCCTTCGGCGAAGTTCGTGAGCTTCACCACGCTCTACGATCCGTCGCGCATGCCCGGGCAACGACGGCCGATCCTGCCGTGGCCGTACGTCGAGGGGCTGCGCCTCGACGAGGCGATGCACCCGCTCGCCTTCGTCGCGACCGGGGTGTACGGCAAGGCGCTGCCCGGCCAGAACGGCGCGCCGCTGCGCACGGTGATCCCGTGGAAGTACGGCTTCAAGGCGACGAAGAGCATCGTCAAGGTGACCTTCCACGAGCGGATGCCGAAGACCACGTGGAACGACGTGCAACCGTCCGAGTACGGCTTCTACGGGAACGTGAACCCCGAGGTGGACCACCCGCGCTGGAGCCAGGCGAAGGAGCGCCGGATCGGCGAGTTCCGCCGCCGCGCGACGCTCCCCTTCAACGGCTACGCGGCGCAGGTGCAGTCGCTGTACGCCGGCATGGACCTGCGCACCAACTACTGACCGGTGGCCGGCCCAGTCGTCGAGACGCTCCCCGCGCCGCTGGGGCGCGTCCTCGCCCCGCTGGCCCGCTTCGGCGGTGCCCGGTGGCTCAAGCCGCTCGCGTTCGCCCTGTCGTGCCTCCCGTTCGCCTGGGCGATCGGGGCCGTGCTGAGCGACCTCTTCGGCGGCACGCGACTCCTCGGCAGCAACCCGATCAAGGCCGCGGAGCACTTTTCGGGCGAGTGGGCGCTGCGCTTCCTGTTGCTGTCGCTGGCGGTCACGCCGCTGCGCCAGCTGCTGGGGTGGAACTGGCTCGCGTCGTGGCGGAAGATGCTCGGGCTGCTCGGGTTCGCGATGGTGGTCGTGCACCTCCTCGTTTGGGGCGTGCTCGACAACGAACTGGACCTCGGCGACATCCGCGCGGACCTGCTCGACCGCTGGTACATCGTGATCGGCATGGTGGCCTTCGCCCTGCTCGTACCGCTGGCGGTCACCTCGACGCGGGGCTGGATCAAGCGGCTCGGCACGCGCTGGGTGACGCTGCATCGGCTGGTGTTCCCCGCGGTCGCGCTTGCGCTCGTGCACTTCGGGATGGCCCAGAAGAAGGACCTCGAGGACCCGCTGGTCTTCGGCGCCGTCGCCGTGGCCCTCGTGGCATGGCGCGTCTGGCGCGCCCGAACGGTCGTCCCGCGTGGATGATCCGCGGCGCGCGGCGACGACCCCGCGCGTGGCGCTCGGCACGATCGCGGTCGCCCTCGGGCTGATGCTCGTCGGCTACGGCGGGCAGGGGCGCGGGGCGGCATGGACCGGATGGTGCCTCGCCCTCGGCACCGCGCTCGCGTTCGGTGGCTTCCTGCGCCTGGGCGTGGCGCGGCGCGCGCCGAGCCCCGCCGAACGCGTGGCGGCCTGGGGGACTGCCGCGTGGCTGGCCGCAGCATTCGCCGTCGGACTCGCCGGGGGAGATCGCCCGGCGGTCGCGCGCCTCGTGCTGGGGCTGCCGGTGCCGACTGCGCTCGTGTTCCTCGGAATCGCCCTCGTGCCGGCGGTCGCGCTGCCGCTGCTCTTTGCGCTCTCCGGGGAACGCGCCGCGCCCGCAGCGGACCCTCAGCACCCCGAGGCATGACCGCCGGCGCCACCCCGCTCGTCGTCACCGTGGGGCTCGCGTACTTCGCTGTCTGCGCGGTCATCGGCGTGGCGGCGGCGCGGCGCACGCGCACCCCCGCGGACTTCTTCGCGGCGGGCCGGGGGCTCGGCGTCGTGACGCTCGCCCTGTCGTCCATGGCGGCGACGCTGTCGGGCTTCGCCTTCGTCGGCGGCCCGGCGCTGGTGTATCGCGTGGGCTTCGGGGCGGTGTTCCTCGTCCTGCCCGCATCCATCACCGCAACGCTGACGGCGTGGGTGCTCGGGCGACCCCTGCGCGCGCTCGCGGTCCGGCACGGCGTGCTCACGCTCCCCGAAGCGCTCGGCACGCGCTATGGATCACCGCGCGTGCACGCGGCCTCGGCGATCGCCTTGTTGATCGCCGTCGTCGGCTACGTCGCGACGAACCTCCTCGCACTCGGGCTCGCCCTCGATGCCATCTTCGGGTGCGGCCTTGCGGCGGGAGTCGCCCTCGGCACGGCCGCCACCGTCGCGTACACCGCGACCGGGGGTATCCTCGCCGGCGTCTGGACGGATGTCTTCCAGGGGCTGCTCATGGCGCTGGCCAGTGCGGCGGTGTTCGTGGTGGCGGCGGGGGCCGGGGGCGGGCCGGCCGTGCTCATCCGCGCCATCGCCGCCGAGTCGCCGACCTGGGTCGGACCCTGGGGCACCGTCGGCGCGACGACGGCACTCTCGTGGTTCTTCGTCTTCGGTATCGGCACGCTCGGCCAACCGCACGTGCTGCACAAGTTCTTCATGATGCGGGACGACCGCGTGCTGCGCTGGTATCCGGCCCTCATGACCGGGGCATTGGGCGTGACGCTGCTGCTCTACGTGGGAGTCGGGCTCGCGATGCGGGGTCTCGTGGCGCTCGGCCTCGAATCCGCGCCGGTGCGCCCCGACGACGTCACCCCGATCTTCCTCCTTCGGCACGTGCCGCCCCTGCTCGCTGCGCTCGTCTTCAGCGGAGTGGCGGCCGCCATCATGAGCACCGTGAACGCCTTCCTGAACGTGGGAGCCGCGGCGCTCACGCACGACCTGCCGCGGGCAGCCGGCCGGCCGCTCGCCCGCCCGCTGGCGGCCGGCCGCCTCGCGACCGTCGCGCTCGCGCTGGCGGCAGCGGGGGTGGCGCTGTGGTCCGACGCCCTCGTGGCATTCCTGGCCATCTTCGGCTGGGGGCTCTTCGCGTCGGTCTTCACGCCAGCGCTCGCAATCGGGCTGCACTGGCCCGCCGCCTCGGCGCGCGCGGCGCTGGCCTCCATCGGCACCGGTGTCACGCTCACGCTGGGCCTCGAGTCGCTCGCGGCGCTGCGCGTGGCCGCGCTGCCCGCCGGTGTGCCGGTCGCGGGGATCTCGCTCGTCGCCGCCACGGCCGTGTTCCTCGCCGTCGGAGCGCTCGACGCCCGGGGCGAGGTCACTCGTGTCTGAGGCCCCCTCGGCGCTCGCCGTCACCGCCCCGGGACTCGCCGACCTGTGCGCGGCCGAGTTGCGGGGCCTCGGAATCGCGGTGTCGGCGGTGGACGAGGCCGGGGTGACCTTCGCGGCCACGGCCGACGCGCTGGCGCGGGCGCACGTCGGCAGCGCGATCGCCAGCCGCATCGTGGTGCGGCTCGCGACGTTCGAGGCGCGCGGCTTCGCCGAACTCGAGCGCCATGCGAAGCGGGTGGCCTGGGGCCGCGTCGTCGCCGCCGGGCGCGCGGTGCGGCTTCGCGTGACGAGCCGCCGGAGCAAGCTCTACCACACCGACGCCATCGCCGAGCGCCTGTGGCCGGCGATTCGCACGGTGGGTGGCCGCGTCGCGTCGCCATCCAGCGGCGACGACGACGCCGACGACGACACCGCGCTCGCGCCCGACGACGCGCAGTTGATCGTCGTGCGGGTGTACCGGGACGTCGTCACCATCTCCGCCGACGCGAGCGGTGCCCTGCTGCATCGCCGCGGCTGGCGGCTCGCGACGGCCCGGGCACCGATGCGCGAGACGCTCGCGGCCGCGCTGCTCGCCGCGGCCGGCTACGACGGCGGCGGACCGCTCGTGGACCCGCTCGCCGGCAGCGGCACGATCGGCATCGAGGCGGCCCGGCGCGCTCGCCGGATGGCCCCCGGCCTCGACCGCGCCTTCGCGCTCGAGCGGTGGCCGGCGCACGACCCGGCGCCGCTCGCCCGCGTCCGGGCCGAGGCGCAGGCCGCGATCGTGCCGCGGGCGCCGCACCCGATCATCGTCAACGACCGCGATGCGGGGGCGATCGCCGCGATCGAGACCAACGCCGACCGCGCCGGCGTGCGGGCCGACCTCGACGTGCGGCAGGGTCCGGCGTCGCGTGTCGTCCTGCCGGCGGGTCCGGGGTGGATCGTGACGAACCCGCCCTATGGCAAGCGCATCACCGGGGGCGACGACCCCCGCGACCTGTATGTTTCGCTGGGTCGCGCGTGGCGATCGGCCGCACCCGGCTGGCACGTGGCGCTCGTGGGGCCGGCCGCCGTGGCGACCGCGTTCGCGCTGCCGCTCTCGACCGCGGTCACCACGCGCAACGGCGGCCTCGCGGTCGCCTTCCTCACCGGCCTCATCCCCCGTTCGCCATGACTGGTCGCATCGAGCAGGTCAGCATCTCCCCCGGCGGCGTGCCCAAGCGCGCCGTCTCCGAGGCGCGGGTGACCCGCGACGGCCTCGTCGGCGACTGGCAACTCGACCGGAAGCACCATGGCGGCCCGGACCGCGCGGTGTGCCTGCTGTCGGCCGAGCTCATCGCGCGGCTCAACGCCGAAGGCCACCCGATTGCACCCGGCACCACCGGCGAGAACCTCACCGTCAGCGGCCTCGACTGGCCCGCGCTCGTCCCCGGCGTGCGGCTGGCCGCCGGCGACGTCGAGCTGGAGGTCGTGAGCTATGCGACGCCGTGCAAGACGATCCGGGACTCGTTCACCGAGGGACGCTTCGAGCGCATCTCGCAGAAGACGCACCCCGGCGAGAGCCGCCTCTATGCGCGCGTGATCCGCGAGGGCACGGTCCGGCCCGGGGACGCGTTGCGCGTCGCCACGACGGCGTGAGCCGCGGGCGCGACCGCGGGCGCGACCGCGGGCGCGACCGCGACGGGGCGGCGGCCGGCGATCGGTCCCCCAAGGTCTGCGCACGCTGCGGCCGCCCGTTCACCTGGCGGAAGAAGTGGGCGCGCGACTGGGCGCAGGTTCGCTACTGCTCGGACAAGTGCCGCATGGGGAAGGCCGCCGCGACGGCCTGACGCTGACGGGACGACGGCGGCCTCACCGCCGCGTCAGAACTCCACCCCCGTCACGAAGTTCAGGTGCTGCACCGTCCGGAGGCCGGCGGCATAGTCCGTCGCCACGCGGCGGTACGCGAGGCCGAGCACGGGGAGCCCGCCAGGCCGCCACTGCAACCCGGCCTCGCATTGCCGATTGTGACGCCGGACCGGCGACTGCGCGTTGTCGGGGTCCGAGACGCCGCACCCCGCGCCCACCTGCCAGCCGAGCGCCGGCCGCCAGAGCAGTTGCGCCCACCCGCCCACGTCGCGCAGCGGCGTGCCGTCGGGGGCGAAGTTCTGCGAGACGCCGCCACCGCCGAGCCCGCGCAGGGCCTGACCCCGGTAGGCCACGCCGCGCACCTCGAGCCACTCGGTGAGGGGGGCCAGCAGCATCACCGTCACGGCGCTGGTGGTCGCCGTGACCCCAGTGGGCCTGGCGATCCAGCCGTGGTGCGCGCCGACGGCCAGCCGTCCGGCCATCGCGTCCTCGCCCCATTCGACCCCGACCCGGCCCTGCAGGAACGGCCGGCGCGACCGCTCGGCTGCGTCCACGCGGTCCACCGTGTCGCCGGCGACGGGGTCGCCGCCGGTCCACGGGGCCACGGCGGCCGCGTCCACCGCCAGCCGCAACGCGCCGGTTGTGGCAGCACCGATGCGCACCTGCGGCAGCCAGAACCAGAGGTTGCCGGCGCTCGCGAAGAGCGGCAGCCCGAAGGCCGCCGTGCTCCACGGCGTCACGTCGGTCACCAGCGGCACGTCCTGCCCCACCGTGACGCGCGCATGGGTCCACGCCATCGAGGCGGTCGCGACGCGCAGGCGCGGTTCGGGGAAGAGTCGTCGGCCGCCAGCGCCCTCCTGCACCCCGCCGAAGAAATCCGCGTCCGCGCGGGCCCGCACGGTACCGCCCCACAGGGGCCGTCCGTCGAGCGCGACGGTGAGCACGCTCTGGCGGAACGTGCCGCCCAGGGCGCCGCGCAGCGCCTGGGGGTCGGTGCCGATCGCGGAATACGCCGGCAGCGCGATGGTCGGCACGTCCACGAGGTTGGTACGCCCGTTGGTGAGGAAGGCGTTCATCATCACGCGGCCGCTGAACTCGAGCCCCGCCCGCGACGACGTACCGGCCTTCTCGCGTGCGACCTGCGCGAGCTGCTGGCGCAGCATGCGCAGCTGCTCCTCGGCGCGCGCCACGCGATCGGCGAGGGCCGAGAGCGAATCGGTCACGCTGTCGAGCGCGGCCGGCCGGGCCTGCGCGCCGAGCGGCGCCGCAAGGCCCGCCAGCGACAGCACGAGGCACGCGGCCATTGACCGTGCCATGGCCAACGGGCTAGCGTCGGGCATGGCCCTTCGGTCGTTCGGGCGAATCGGCAAGTCGTGGCTCCGCGTAGGCGCCGTCGTCGGCGCGAGGTGGCGTCTGGTACGGCGCGCTGGACTCGGGGCCGCGGCAGCGCTGGCGGGGGCCGGCGCGGCGGCAGCCCAGGGCACGGTGGCCGGGCAAGTGACGATCGCCGAGCGCGCCGGCGACATCACCGAGGATCTCGGTAACGTGGTCGTGACGCTCGAGCCGGTGGGAGCGCCCCGCTCGCGCCTCGCCCCGGTCCGGGGCCAGATCGCGATGGAGCGGCGGCGCTTCTCGCCGGGCGTCGTGGTGGTGACGCCCGGGAGCACCGTCGAGTTCCCCAACCGCGATCCCTTCGACCACAACATCTTCACGAACGAGCCCGGGTCGGAGTTCGATGCCGGCCTATACGGCCGTGGCGAGGTGGCCAGCGCGACGTTCCGGAAGGTCGGCGCGGTACCAGTGTACTGCAACATCCATTCTCGCATGGTGGGCCACGTGGTCGTGGTCGGGACCCCCCATGTCGCGCAGGCCGGGGCCGACGGGCGCTGGAGCATCCCCCGCGTTCCGGCGGGCCGGTACGTGCTGCGGTTCTGGCACAACCGCGCTGCCGTGGCCGACGAGGAGCTCGCGGTGCCCGCGGGGGGGCTGGAGCACGCGTCCGTGAAGCTCGATGCCCGCGGCTTCAAGTTGATCGCACACAAGAACAAGTTCGGCCAGGACTACCGGGCCGGCGGCGAGAAGTACGAGTGAGGCGCCGCCTCCGCACGCGCCGCCGAACCGGGTCGCGGCCCCCACCCCTCGCCCGCCCCGCATGACGATCACCCGCAAGATCTTCCTCGCCACCGCCTCCGTCGTGGTGATCGTCCTCGGCGCGACGGTCGTCGTCTCGAACCAGGCGGCGAAGGGCGCCTCGGAGGCCCTGGTGGACGAGACGCTCGCCGCCACCCGGGCCCAGGTGCGCGCCACGCTCGACGCGCGCCGCACGGCCCTGCGCGGCGGGGCCGCCGTGTTCGTGCAGAATCCGGGCTTCTTCGCGATCGTCGCGACGCGGAACGGGGCGAGTCTCTTCGACCAGGCGCAGGAAGCCGTCGCGCAGATCGGTGCCGACTGGGTGCAAGTCACCGACGAACAGGGCGTGCGGATCGCCCGCAGTGACGACCCGGGCGCCCGCGCGGACACCCTCGTCCGGTCGGCGCTGATCGCCGGCGCGCTCGGCGGGACCGAGACCAGCGGCTTCGCGATCAACCGCGACGGCGGGCTCGCGCAGGCGGTGGCCGTGCCCATCCGCCAGGGCGCGGACCCCTCGGCGCGCATCGTCGGCGTGCTCATGGCCGTCCGCGGGATCGATTCCACGGTGGCGCGCGATCTCGTGCGCGAGGCGGGCGGCGGACTCGGTCTCGTCTTCTTCACCGCTGACGACGAGGGGCCCACCGCCCGCGTCGCCACGCTCGGCACGCCGGCCGCCCTCACCCCGCTCCTGCGCGAGCGCGACTGGGCCCCCGCGTTGCCGGCGGGAACGCCGCTCAAGGCCGACCTCACGCTCGAGGGGACGCATTACCTCGGGCAATACGAGCTCCTGCGCAGCGCGAGCGGCACTCCGCTCGGCGGGTTCGTGACACTCAAGAACGAGGACGCGGCCCTCGCGCGCTTCAGTCGTCTGCAGCTGCTCCTCTTCGGCACCGGCGCCGCCGGCCTGCTGGTGGCCTTCGCCCTGAGCCTCGTCGCCGCGCGGACCATCTCGCGGCCCGTGCAGCAGCTGGCGGGGGCGGCCGCGCGCGCCGCGCAGGGGGACTACGCCGCCGAGCTTCCGCCGCCGGGCCGCGACGAGATCGGCGCCCTCAACGGGGCGTTCCGCGCACTGCTCGCCGACCTGCGCGACAAGCAGCAGCTGGTGGACCTGCTCCAGGCCGACGACGCCCGGCGGACGGTGCAGTTCGCGGACATGACCGGCACGAGCAAGCTCGCCGCCCTCGCCCCCGGCGGGCTCGCTCCCGGCATGCGGTTCGCGCGGCGCTACGAGGTGAAGGAGGTGCTCGGCGCCGGGGGCATGGGCACCGTGTACAAGGCGCTCGACACCGAACTCGGCGAGGTCGTCGCGATCAAGACGCTCAAGCGCGAGTTCGCCGCGCAGGACGAGACGGCCCTGCTGCGCTTCCGCGACGAGATCCGCCTCGCGCGCAAGATCTCGCACCGCAACGTGGTGCGCACGCACGACATCGGGACCGAGGACGGCACCTACTTCATCACGATGGAGTACGTCGAGGGCCGCTCCCTCAAGGACCTCGTCCGCCAGCGCGGCACGCTGCCGCCGGCGGTGGTGATCACCATCGGCAAGCAGCTCTGCCGCGCGCTCGAGGTGGCGCACGCGGCGGGGGTCATCCATCGCGACATCAAGCCGCAGAACATCGTGGTCGGGCCGGACGGCGTGCTCAAGGTGATGGACTTCGGCATTGCCCGCCTCGCCACGCGCTCCGAGGGGACGACGCAGGCGGGGATGGTCGTGGGCACTCCCGAGTACATGGCCCCCGAGCAGTTCCTCGGTGACGACGTGGACCCCCGCGCCGACCTCTACGCGGCCGGTGCCGTGCTGTACGAGTGCCTCACCGGCCGGCTGCCGCACGTGGCCGAGTCGCCGATCGTGCTCATCACGAAGGTCCTCGAGGAACCGGTCGTCCCCCCTCGGGAGCTCGTGCCCGGCGTGCCGGAGCGGCTGGAGACCGCCGTGCTGGCGGCCCTGCAGCGCGAACGGGCACTACGGCCGGCCTCGGCCGAGGCGCTGCACGACCTCCTCGCGGCGGCGGAGTAGGGATCGCCGCGTCGGGGCCCGGGCCTCGGTGACGCGCGGCACGTCCGGGAACGCCCCCTATATTCCGGCACCATGGCCACTCCCGCCGCTCCCATCGCGATCGCCAGCATCTTCAACGACGCTTACGTCGCCGAGATGCTCGCGGCCTACCGGCGCGATCCCGCGTCGGTGGACGAGTCCTGGCGCCAGTACTTCCGGCTCGCCGAAACCCTCGCGGGCGGGCCGCCGGCACCCGCCGGTGCCCCCGACGCCGATCTGCTGCGCAAGGTGGCGGCCGCCATGGCGCTCGCGCAGGGTATCCGCCAACACGGCCACTACGCCGTTGCGCTCGATCCCCTCGGGGCGAAGCCCCTCGGCGCCGCCGAGCTGACGCCCGAGTTCTACGGCATCACCGAGGCCGACCTCGCACTCGTCCCGGGAACCGCGCTCGGCTTCCCGCACATGGCCACGGCCACCGAGGTCATCGCCCGCCTGCGGCTGCGCTACGAGACCGCGATCGGAATCGAGTACCAGCACCTCTCGGACGAGGGGGAGCGCGAGTGGTTCCGCCAGCAGCTGATCGCGCAGGAGCTCTTCCGGCCCCTGACCCGCGAAGAGGCGCTCGAGGTGCTGCGGCGCCTGACGATGGCGGACGGGCTCGAGCGCTTCCTCGGCAAGGCGTACGTCGGCTACAAGCGCTTCTCGGTCGAGGGGACCGACGCCCTGATCCCGATGCTCGACCACGTGATCGCCGAGTCGGCCGCCGCCGGCGCGCGTGAGGTGGCGATCGGCATGGCGCACCGCGGGCGGCTGAACGTGCTGGTCAACATCCTCGGCAAAGCGCCGCAGGCGCTGTTCGAGGAGTTCGAGGGGCGCCACCCCAAGGGCGGCCCCGACAGCGGCACCGGCGACGTGAAGTACCACATGGGCGCGCAGGGGGTGCGCACGGTCGGCGGTCGCGAGGTGCGGCTGCGGCTGCTGCCCAACCCGAGCCACCTCGAGTTCGTCAACCCGGTGCTCAACGGGCTCGCCCGCGCCGACCAGCGCACGCCCGACGGCCGCGACGAGCGCTCGGTGGTTCCCGTCGTGATCCATGGCGACGCCGCCTTCCCCGGCGAGGGCATCGTCCCCGAGACATTCAACCTCTCGCGCCTCCGCGGGTTCCGCGTCGGCGGCACCGTCCACGTCATCGTCAACAACCAGATCGGCTTCACGACGAACCCGACCGACGCCCGGTCCACCCACTACGCGTCCGACCTCGCCAAGGGCTTCGAGGTGCCGGTGCTGCACGTCAACGCCGACCGGGCCGACGCGTGCATCGCCGCCGTGCGCGTGGCGTGCGCCTATCGCACCGCGTTCGGCAAGGACGTCGTCATCGACCTCGTGGGCTACCGCCGCCACGGCCACAACGAGGGTGACGAGCCGACCTACACCCAGCCGGTGCGCTACGGGCTGATCAAGGCCCACCCCACCCCGCCGCAGGTCTGGGGCCGCAAGCTCGTGGCCGATGGCCTCGCCACCGACGCCGACGTGGCGGCGATCGAGCGCGACGTCATGGCGCAGTGGCAGGCCGCCTACGACGACGTCAAGCGCGGCACGTGGAGCGCGGCCGCCCATGCCGCGTCGGAAGCGGCCCGGCCGGCCGCCCCCGACGCGACCGGCGTGCCGGCCGACGTTCTCGGCGCGATCAACGAGCGGCTCCTCACCCACCCGGCCGACTTCACGCCGCACCCGCGGCTCTGGAAGCAGCTCGAGCGCCGCCGCGAGGCGATGGGCCCGGCGGGCGGCATCGACTGGGGCCACGCCGAGGCGCTGGCCTTCGGGTCGCTCCTCCTCGAGGGGACCTCCGTGCGCCTCACCGGGCAGGACGCCGAGCGCGGGACCTTCTCGCACCGCCACGCGGTGCTCTCGGACGCCAACACCAACGCCCCGTTCACGCCGTTGCAGCACCTGCCGAGCGCGACCGGCCGGTTCGAGGTGTATCCCTCGGCCCTGTCGGAGACGGCGGTGATGGGCTTCGAGTACGGCTACTCGGTCGCGGCGTCCGACACGCTCGTCCTGTGGGAGGCCCAGTTCGGCGACTTCGCCAACGTCGCGCAGCCGATCATCGACCAGTTCATCGCCGCCGACCGCTCGAAGTGGCACCAGGACTCCTCGCTCGTGCTGCTCCTTCCGCACGGCTACGAAGGCCAGGGACCCGAGCACTCCAGCGCCCGCCTCGAGCGCTACCTGCAGCTTTGCGCCGAGGACAACCTCCGCGTGGCCTACCCCAGCTCGCCGGCGCAGTACTTCCACGTGCTGCGCCGCCAGGCCCGTTGGGGCGACCGACGGCCGCTCGTGCTGATGCAGCCCAAGTCCATGCTGCGCCTGCCGGCGGCGATGAGCGCGCTCGACGACCTCGTCCGCGGCACCTTCCGCCCCGTCATCGACGACCCCCGCCTCGGCACCCCGGAGGCCGCGGCCTCGGTCCGCCGCGTGGTCTTCTGCACCGGCAAGGTTTACTACGACCTCGTCGCCAAGGGGCCCGGTCCCGAGGTCGCGCTGGTGCGCGTCGAGCAGCTCTATCCGTGGCCGGCCGCCACCGTCGCGGCGGTCGTCGACCGCTATCCGAACGTCGAGGACGTCGTCTGGGCGCAGGAAGAGCCCAAGAACGCCGGGGCGTGGACCTTCGTCGCGCCGCGCCTGCGGGTGAGCACCGGCAACGCGCTGGAACTGCGCTACGTGGGCCGGCCCGACCGGGCGTCGCCCGCGGAGGGCTACGCCAGCGACCACGCCGAGGAGCAGGCGCGCATCGTCGCGGATGCGCTCGACGTGAAGGCGCGCCGTCGCGCGGGCGCCCGCGCGTGAGCCGGCGACGGCTGTCGGCGCTCGCCGCGGCCGTCGTGCTCGCCGTGGCGCCGGCCGCCACCGCGCGGGCCCAGGACGCCGCGACCCTCGACGAGCGCCTGCGCGCCCTCGCGGTGCCGGTGCGCGTACTCATGATCGCGGCGCACCCGGATGACGAGGACACCCAGCTGCTCACGTGGCTCGCACGCGCGCGGGGCGCCACCACGGCGTACCTCTCGCTGACGCGCGGCGACGGCGGGCAGAACCTCATCGGCAACGAGCTCGGCGAGGCGCTCGGCGCCATCCGCACCGAGGAACTGCTGGCGGCCCGCCGCATTGACGGCGCGACGCAGTACTTCACGCGGGCCTTCGACTTCGGCTTCTCGAAGACGGCCGAGGAGACCTATCGCCACTGGCCGAAGGACACGATCCTCGGCGACGTCGTGCGCGTGGTGCGGGCCTTCCGGCCGCACTTCATCGTCGCGGTGTTCAGCGGCACCCCGCGCGACGGGCACGGCCACCATCAGGTGAGCGGGCTCCTCGCGCGCGAGGCCTACGACCTCGGGGCGGACACCGTCCGCTTCCCCGCCGCCTCCCACGGCCGGCCGTGGACGGTGGCGAAGTTCTACCGGTCCGCGCGCTTCCGCCCGGCCGACGCCACGCTGTCGTTCGACGTCGGCACGTACAACGTGCTGCGGGGACGCGGCTACGCCGAGCTGGCGGGCGAGAGCCGCAGCCAGCACAAGTCGCAGGGCTTCGGGGTACTGCAACGCAAGGGCGCCGTGCTCGACCATGTCACGCGCGAGGCAACGCGCGTCAACGCCGGCACCGAAGCGCGGGCCGAGCGCGACCTCTTCGATGGCCTCGACACCCTCGCCGGTCCGGCGCCGCCGGGTGTCGCGCCGGACTCGGTCCGGCGCGCGCTGGACCGGCTGCGACAGGCGATCGACCTGCGCGATCCCTGGCCGACCGTCGAGCGCGCGCTCGCCGTCGTCGGGCGGCGCCCGGACGACCACCTGCTCGTCGCCCAGGCGGCCGGGCTCGCGCTCGAGGCGACCGCCGACGCACCCACGGTGGCGGTGAACGACACCGTCGCCGTCTCGCTGACCCTCTACAATCGCGGCCGCGTCCCGGTGCGCTGGCTCCCCGGCGACACGGTGCAGCCGGCCGTCGCCCTGGCCGTCGCCCTGGCCGTCGCCGCGGGGCACGACACGCTGGTGGTGGCCCCCGGCGGCAGCGCGACCCGCATCCTGCGCATCGTCCCCACCGAGGCGACCACTCCGTGGTGGCGACGGGCCGGGCGGAACGGCGACTGGTGGGCCACGCCGATCGCGGTCGCCCCGGGCGACGTCCCCGACGACGAGTCGCGCGCCGGGCTCGCCGTGCGGATCGCCGTCGAGCTCCCCGGGGCCGGGCGCTGGCCGCTCGCGGCGCCGCTGGTGCACCGCTTCGCCGACCCGGTGAAGGGGGACCAGCAGCGCGCGGTCCTCGCCGCCCCCCGCATCGGCGTGCGACTCGAACGTGCCGCCGCGTACGTACCGGCCGGCCGCGACGTGCGCCGGTCGCTGCGCGTGTTCGTGCGCAGCGTGGCGCGCGACACGCAGGTCGTCCGCGTATCGCTGGAACTGCCACAGGGCCTGCGCACCGTAACGCCGGCCCCCGTCGTGCGCCTCGCCCCGGGCACGGAGGCCGCGGTCACGTTCGACGTGCAGGGTCGCCTCCCGGTCGGACGGCATCGCCTCGCCGCGGTCGCCTCGACCGGTGCCGGACCGTCCGCCGCCCAGTGGCGGAACGGGTACGAACGGATCGACTACGACCACGTCCGGCCGCTGCACCTGCTGCGCCCGGCGACGCTGGAGCTGACGGGCCTGGAGGTCGCGCTTCCGGCCCGGACGGACATCGCCTACCTCCCGGGGGTCGGCGACAACGTGCGGCCGATGCTCGAGGACCTCGGCTTTGGCGTCACCGCGCTCGATCCCGCGACGCTGGCGACCGCCGACCTGGCGCGCTTCCGCAGCATCGTCGTCGGCCCCCGCGCGTTCGAGGCCAGCGAGGCGCTCTACGCCGCGCGGGAACGGCTGTACGCGTACGTCCGCGGCGGCGGTACGCTGGTGCTGCAGTACGGCCAGCAGGAGCTCACCCGACCCGGCGCGCTGCCGTATCCGGTGACGATCGCTCGTCCGCACGATCGTGTGACCGAGGAGGATGCCGAGGTGCGCGTGCTGCGTCCCGGGCACCCGCTGCTGACGACGCCGAACCGCATCGGCGACGCCGACTGGGCCGGCTGGGTGCAGGAGCGCGCGCTCTACATCCCGCGCACGATCGATCCTGCCTGGACGCCGCTCCTGGCCATGCAGGATGCGGGGGAGCCCGCGCGCGAGCACGGGCTGCTCGTCGCCCCGCTGGGCCGCGGGGTCCTCGTCTATTCGTCGCTCGCGTTCTTCCGGCAGCTGCCGGCCGGGGTACCGGGGGCGGCTCGGCTGTTCGTGAACCTCGTCGCGGCCACGCCGACCGCGGCCGGAAGCCGCGTCCCGTGACCGGACGGCGCCGGGACCGCGCGAACCGGCGCGGCCGCGTGGGCGTGGCCGCGGCTGCGTCGGTCGCAGGCGCACTGGCCTGGCTGCTGGCGGGCCCCGTCGGGTGCGCGCGTGATTCGCGCGAGCTCGTCGTCGTCTACTCGCCGCACGACGAGCCGCTGCGGACCGAACTCGAGGTCGCCTTCGAGCGTGAGCATCCGCGACTCGACGTCGAGTGGGTCGTGCTGGGGTCGCAGGTGATCCTCGAGCGCGTGCGCGCCGAGCGGGCCGCGCCGCGCGCCGACGTCTGGTTCGGTGCCGCGGCCGATCGCTTCGTCGCCGCCGCGCGCGAGGGGTTGCTCGCCGCCTACACGCCGACGTGGGCGGCGCTGGCGCCCGCAGGCACCCGTGACGACGGCGACCGGTGGTTCGGGGTCTACCGCACGCCGCTCGTGATCGGCTTCAACAGCGAGGCGCTCTCGCCCGAGACGGCCCCGCGCGACTGGCGGGAGCTCGCGTCGCCCGGCTGGCGCGGGAAGGTCGTGCTGCGCGATCCGCGGCATGCCGGCTCGATGCAGAGCATGGCCACGGCCATCTTCGCCGAGGCCGTGGCCCGCGACGGCTCCTCGGCGGCGGCGCAGGCGTGGCTCGACGGTCTCGATCGCAACGTCCGCGCCTACGTGGACTCGCCCACGGAGCTCTACCAGCACCTGGCGCGCAAGGACGGGGTGGTGACGGTGTGGAACGTGGCGGAACTCGACGCGCAGCCGCGGCGCGAGAAGCGGCCGATCGGATGGCGCGTGCCCGACGGCGGCGTGCCGATCCTCGTCGACGGCATTGCCGTGGTGGCCGGCGCTCCGCACGCGCGCGCCGCGCAGGCGTTCGTCGAGTTCGTCACCTCGCGCCCGGCCGTCGAGCTGGCCGCGCGCCGCCACGCGCGCTGGCCGGTCCGTCCCGACGTGCCGGGTGACGCGATGCCGGCGTGGACCCGCCGCGCCGCGGGCGCGTGGCGCCCCCTGCCGCTCGACGCCCCCGTCGTCGCCGACTCGATGGAGGCGTGGATGCGCCGGTGGACCGCGAAGGTCGCGGCGCGCCCGCCGGCCGCGCCGCGCGCCGGGACGCGGCTACTCGGCGGCATCCGGCGGCGGGCGGTGGCGGGCGGGCCGTGAGCCCCCCCGCCCGCCTGCGCGTCGTGATCATCGGGGGAGGGTTCGCCGGCCTCGCCGCCGCGCGTGCCCTGCGGAAGCACCCCGTGGACGTCACGCTGCTCGACCGCACCAACCACCACCTCTTCCAGCCCCTGCTCTATCAGGTGGCCACGGCGATGCTCGCGCCGAGCGACATCTCGGTGCCGATCCGCTGGGCACTGCGGCGGGTGCGCAACTGCCGGGTCCTTCTCGGCGACGTCAAGCGGATCGACGTCGAGCGCCGCGTCGTGCTCGTCGACGCGGACCAGCGCGAGATCCCGTACGACCGGCTCATCGTCGCGGCCGGGATGTGCAACGCGTACTTCGGGCATGACGAATGGGAAGACCACGCCCCGGGGCTCAAGTCGCTCGACGACGCGCTGCGCATCCGCCGGCGCTTCCTGCTCGCCTTCGAGCGGGCCGAGGCGGCGCGGAGCGAGGAGCAGCGGCGGCGCTGGCTCACGTTCGTGGTCATCGGCGGGGGGCCGACCGGCGTCGAACTCGCCGGAATGCTTCCCGAGGTCGCCCGCGCCTTCCGCCGCGAGTACCGCGCGTACGACCCGACCTCGCTGCGCGTCGTGCTGCTCGAGGGGGGCGATCGCCTGCTCTCCGCGTTCGACCCCGCCCTCTCGGCGCAGGCCCGTCGTGACCTCGAGGGGTTGGGCGTCGAGGTGCGTACCGGAACGAGGGTGACGGCGCTCGACCAGCATGGCGTCTCGCTCGCCGACGGGACGCGCATCGAGGCGGAGGAGATCTTCTGGGCGGCCGGCATCGCGGCCTCGCCGCTGACGCAGGGACTCGTGCCACTCGACAAGTCGGGCCGCGTGCTCGTCGCGCCCGACTGCTCGGTGCCGGGGCATCCCGAGGTCTTCGTCGTCGGCGACCTCGCGGCCATCCGCGCACCGGACGGGAGTTGGATCCCGGGCGTGGCGCCGACCGCCAACCAGACGGGCGCGCACGCGGCGGCGATGATCGTGGCGGACCTGCACGGGGGGCCGCGGCGTCCCTACCGGTGGTTCAACAAGGGCGACCTCGCGACGATCGGTCGCCACAAGGCCGTCGCCCGCTTCGGTCGCGTCAACGTGACGGGCTACGCGGCGTGGCTCCTGTGGCTGTTCGTCCACGTCCTCTACCTCGCCGGCTTCCGCAATCGGCTGAGCGTGGTGCTGCAGTGGGCCTACGCGTACGTCACGTTCCAGCGCGGCGTGCGGCTCATCACCGGAAGCGACACCGGCGAGTACCCCGTGCCCGACACGCTGCGACGGGTCTGACATGTGACGCGTGCGGGGCGCCCCGATTGACGCGGGGGCCCGTCCCGGGTTTCTTGCACGTGCGCCCCCGTCGACGCTGACGGCGCATTCGCGGCTCCACGTCTTTCCCATCCGAATGCCCCGCCGACCTGCGACCCCAGCGGGCGGCGCCGCCGACGCCGGCGGCCCACCGCCGGATGCGGCGCGCCGCCTCGCGGCGAGCTTCGTCCACGAAGTCAACAACACGCTGAATCCCATGATGGCCGCCGCCTTCCTGCTCGAGCAGAAGGCCGACGACGCGGCCACCGTCCGGGACGTGGCGCTGCAGCTGCGGCGCGCGACCGAGGAGCTCGCACGCCAGACGCGACTGGTCAGCGCGATGTTGCGGCCCCCGCGAGCGAGCCCCGACGGGGGCCACCCGTCGCCTGACGATGGCCCGGGAGCCGAGACGGTGGCAGCCGCCGGCGCCCCCGCGCCGACGGCGACAGGGACGATCCGCGTCGTGCTGGCCGACGACAAGGCGGACGATCGGTCGCTCCTGGCCGACGTCCTGCGCACGCTGGGCCACGACGTGGTCGCCCTCGCGACGAGCGGCGACGAGGCGGTCGCGCTGGCCGGTGCCACCGCACCCGACGTCGTCCTGCTCGACATCCGCATGCCGGGCGGCACCGGCATCGAGGCGGCGCAGCGGCTGCGCACCGCCACACCGGACATCGCGATCGTGCTCTATACCGGTGACCCGACGCTCGATCTCACGGGCGTCGGCCTCGAGGACTCCGGGGCCCTCGCCGTGCTGCCGAAGCCCGCTGCGCCGAATGCCATTGACGCCTCGCTGCGGCTGGCCGTACGCCGGGCCGGCGAGTTGCGGCTCGCACGGGCCGAGGCCGCGGACGCCAAGCTGCGGCTCGAGCAGCGCAAGCTCATCGAGCGCGCCAAGGGGATGCTGATGCAGCGCATGCAGGTCGGCGAGGCGGAGGCCTACCGCTTCCTGCAGAAGACCAGCCAGAACCGCGCGGTGCCGATCGTCGAACTCGCGCGGCTGATCCTCGAGAACGACGGCGTGGTGCGCTGAGTCAGCCCGGGGGCGACGGCGCGGGCGCGGCCTGCCCCGCCGCCACCGCGCGCCCGACGCCCGCCGTCATCGGCAGCGTCAGCGCTACGAGCGCCGCCGAGGCGACGAAGGGCCACCCGATCCCGAACTCGAACAGCACGCCGGCCAGCGCCGGGAACGCCACGCGCGCGACGCCACCGAAGGTCTGCTGGACGCCCAGCAGCATGCCCCGCTCGGCGGTGGGAATCACCTTCGACAGCATCGCCGACACGCATGGGAAGGTGAATGCCGTCCCGAGCGGCATGCACGCCGTGGCCAGCAGCAGCAGCGGGAGGGTGGGCGCGAGCGCGATCCCCAGGACGCCGAGCGCCAGCAGCACCGTCCCGACCCGCGACAGCCGGGCCTCGCCCAGTGCATCCACGAGCCGGCCGAGGATCAGGGCCCGCGCCACCACGCTGATGAGTCCGATGTACATGAACACGTAGCCGACCGTGCGTTCGGTGATGCCGAACTTCACGTTGAGGTACAGCGCCAGCATCGCCGTCACCCCCTGAAAGGCCCCCATCGCGATGGCGTAGATCCAGATGAGGCGCGGCGCGATCTCCCCCGGGTGCGTGATCACCCGCAGCACCGCCGCCCGGCTCGAGCGCCGGACGTGGCCTGCCGGCGTCGCCGCCTTCGATTCCGTCAGGTACTTCCGCGCGAAGAGGAGGTTGAGCACGCACAGCGCCGCCGCCAGCAGCCCCGGGGCCGCCGGCCCGATCCGCCACGTCGCGCCGGCGACCGGGATGCCCGTCTGGCCCAGCGTCGCTGCCCACGAGCCGAGCACCGGCCCGAGAGCCACGCCCAGGTTCGTCGCCGCGGAGAGCCAGCCCAGCGCCTTCGCGCGTTCCTGCGGCTCGGTTGCATCCGCCACGTAGGCCTGGATCACCCCGACCGTGCCCCCACCGGCCCCCTGCACGAGGCGCGAGGCGAAGAGCAGCCACAGGCTCGTCGCATAGCCGAAGACCACGTAGGCCACGGCCGAGGCGCCCAGCGCGACCATGAGCGTCGGGCGGCGACCATACCGGTCGCTGAACCGGCCCCACAGCGGGGCGCTCAGCAACTGCGCAGCGGCGAAGCTCGAGACCAGCAGCCCCACTGCCGTCCCCGACGCCCCGAGCTTCTGCGCGTAGAACGGCAGCAGTGGCAGCACCATCAGCGTCCCGACCATGTCGAGGAACGCGGTCGCCATCAGCACGTGCAGCTTCGCCGGGATCGTCCGCACCTCACGCCACAGCAGCCACGCCACCGCCACGGCGGCGACCGCCCCGGTACCCTGCACCAGCGGCGAGGCGAGCCAGTCGCTCACGACTCGGCCTTCCCCAACGCCGCCGGTGCCGCGGCGCGGCCCGCCAGCGTCGCCAGCGCGACGATCGTGAGCGCGTAGGGGATCATCTCCGTGAACTGCGACGGAATCGCCGCCGTCCCCTGGAGCCGGATCTGCAACGTCTCGGCGGCGGCGAAGAGCAGGCAGGCCCCGGCGGTGCGCAGCGGGTCCCAGCGGCCGAAGATCACCGCCGCGAGCGCGATGAACCCGCGACCCGCCGTCATCCCGGTCGAGAACTTGTGCTGGTCGAGCGCGAGGAACGCGCCGCCCAGGCCGGCGAGGGCCCCGGACCCCAGCACCGCGAGCCAGCGCACGCGCGCCACCGAGATGCCCGCCGTGGTCGCCGCCTCCGGCGCCTCGCCCACCGCGCGCACCCGCAGGCCGAAGCGCGTGCGTGCGAGCAGCCACCACAGCGCCGGCAGCGCCAGCAGCGCCAGCCAGCCCACCGGGCTGCCAAGGTCGCCGCCGCTGCCGAAGCCCTCGACGCGCGGCGAGTTGGCCGAGCTGTCGTACACGCGACGCAGCACGAACGTCGTCGCTCCGTCCACGAGGAGATTGAGCGCCACCCCCGTCACCACCTGGTCGGCGCGGAAACGCAGCGTGGCCGCCGCATGCAGCGCCGCGACCGCCGTGGCCGCGCCGATCCCGGCCGCCACGCCCAGCCACGGCCCATCGGTCGCCAGCGCCCCCAGCGCGGCACCGAAGGCGCCGGCGAGCAGGTACCCCTCGAGTGTGAGCGCGATGATCCCCGCGCGCTCGCTCAGCACGCCGCCGGCCGCCGCACACAGGTACGGCGCCGCGATGCGCAGCCACTGGAACAGGAGGTCGCTCACGGTCGGCGCGGTACCGCCTGCGCGACCAACCGCCGCACCTCGGGGACGCTCGCGACGACGGCGAGGATCACCACCGCCTGCAGCACGTCCATCATCTGCTTCGGCACCAGCGCGTTCACCGCGAGGCCGCCCTGCGAGAGCGTCGCGAACAGCAGCGCCGCGATCCCCACGCCCACCGGGTGGTTTCGCCCCACGAGCGCGACCGCGATGCCGAGAAAGCCGGCGCCGAACCCGAACCCTTCCTCGTAGTAGCGCTTGTACCCGAGCACGTAGTTCACGCCGCCGAGGCCGGCCAGCGCCCCGCTCCATACCAGCGCCCGGAACCACGTGCGCCCGAGCGAGACGCCGCCGTACTCCGCCGCTGCGGGGCTCAGGCCGACTGCCCGCAGCGCGTACCCGCCCGGCGTGCGGAAGAGCCCCCACCACGTCGCCACGATCGCCGCGACCGCCACCAGCACCGTCGCGTTGCCCGCCGAGCCGCGGAAGGCCGCGTGCACGTCCGCCAGTCGCGGCAGGCCGCCCGCGCGGATCGTCGCCGTGTGCAGCGAATCGGGGACGTGCAGGTGCTCGGCGACCGCCCAGTTGAGGAGCGCAAGCACGAGGAAGTTGAGGCAGATCGTGACGATGACCTCGTTCGCCCCGGCCTTCGCCTTGAGGCCGCCCGGCACCGCGCCGACGATCGCGCCGGCCGTCATCGCCGCCCCGAGGCAGAAAGGCACCGCAAGGATCGCCGGCGCGCCGGCGGGCAACGCCAGCCCCGCCATCGCCGCCCCGAAGCCGCCGGCGGCCAGCTGCGACTCCGCGGCGATGTTGAAGAGCCCCGCCCGCAGCGCCACCGCCACCGCCAGCCCCGTGCAGGTGAGGGTCGTCGCCTTGTACAGCACCTGCCCCATCCCGTACGCGTTGCCCCACGTGCCCTCGAGCAGCACCCCCCACACGATGCGCGGCGACTGGCCGAACGTCAGGATCAGCAGGTCGCCCACCACCAGCGCGATGGCCAGCGCGACGAGCGGCGGCAGCAGCGCCTCCGCCCAGCGCGGCCCGGGCGGGCGGCTCATGCGGCGGCCCCCGTCATGTGCGGTCCCAGCCCCTCGGGCGTCGCGACGCGGCCTTCGACCTCGTGGACGAGGCGCCCCGCGTACATGACGAGCACGCGGGTCGAGAGCGCAAGCAGCTCGCCGAGGTCGGCCGAGACGAGAAGCACGGCGGCCCCGGCGTCGCGCGCTGCCCGCAGCCGTGCGTGGATCGCCTCGATCGCCCCGACGTCCACCCCGCGGGTGGGCTGCGCCGCGAGCAGCACGCGCACGTCGCGCCCGCCGCCGAGTTCCCGCGCGACGACGACCTTCTGCTGGTTGCCGCCCGAGAGCGCGCGCGCCGGCAGCGAGGTGTCGCCGGGCCGGATGTCGAACGCCGCGACCTGCGCCGCCGCATGGGCGGCGATGCCCCGCACGTCCAGCCGTCCGGCTCGGGTGAAGCGATGCTGCTGCCCCAGCACGAGGTTGTCGGCGACGGACCAGTCGAGCACCAGGCCGCGCGCGTGGCGGTCCTCCGGGATGTGCGCGAGGCCGGCCGCCGTGCGACGCGCCACCGGCCACGCGGTCACGTCGGCGCCGTCGAACGTGACCTGCCCGCCGCGGACGCGTGCGAGGCCCGCGATCGCCTCGACGAGCTCCGTCTGGCCGTTGCCCTCGACGCCGGCGATCCCCACGATCTCGCCGGGCCGCACCGTGAGCGACACCCCGTCCACCACGCGGCGGCCGGCGGCGTCGGCCACCGCGAGGTCGCGCACCACGAGGCGCGGTGGCGCGGTGGCGAGCGCATCGGCGCCCGCGTCGCGCGCCGCGAGCGCCACGTCGCGCCCGACCATCGCACGGGCGATGTCGGCCGGCGTTGCCCCCGCCGTCGCCAGGCGGCCGACGGTGCGCCCCGCGCGCATGACGGTCACCCGCGACGCCGCGGCGAGGACCTCGTCGAGCTTGTGCGTGATGAGCACGATCGTCCCGCCGTCGTCGCGCAGCCGACGCAGTACGCGCCACAGGTCGGTGACCTCGGGCGGCGAGAGCACCGCCGTGGGCTCGTCGAGGATGAGCGTGCGGGCGCCGCGGAAGAGCGCCTTGAGGATCTCCACCCGCTGCGCCTCGCCCACCGTGAGGTCGCCGACGCGGCGCACGGGATCGATCACCAGCCCGGTCCGCTCGCAAAGCGCCGCGATCTCCGCCAGCGCCGGGGCCAGCACCAGCCGGCCCCGCGCCGTCGGCTCGCGCCCCAGCACGAGGTTCTCGGCCACCGTGAGCGTCGGCACCAGCTGGAAGTGCTGGTGCACCATCCCGACCCCTGCGGCGATCGCCTCCGCCGTGCCCCACCCCGTCACGTCGCGTCCGTTGACGACGACGGTCCCCGCATCGGGGCGCGCGCCGCCGGAGAGGATCTTCATCAGCGTGCTCTTGCCCGCGCCGTTCTCCCCGCAGATCGCGTGGATCTCGCCGCGACCCACCTCGAGCGACGCCTCGACGTTCGCCGCCACCGCCCCGTAGCGCTTGGCGATCCCGGCCATCCGGACTGCGAGCGGCGGCGCCGCTGCGGAAGCGGTCACGTGCTGGGCACCACGATGCGGCCGGCGATGATCGAGTCGCGCAGCGCGGCCAGCCGGCGACGGACCGGGTCGGGAATCAGCGCGCGGTTGTTGGCGTCGTCCACGAAGCCGACTCCGCGCTCGGCCAGTCCGAACTGCCGCACCCCGCCGGCGAAGGTGCCGTCGCGCACGCGACGAATGGCGTCGAAGACGGCGGCGTCGATCCCCTTCACCATCGACGTGAGTACGAAACCCGGCGCCTCGGGGTACTGGTCGGCGTCCACGCCGATCGCGAGCCCGCGGACGGCTCGCGCCGCCTCGAAGACGCCGAGTCCCGTGGAGCCCGAGGCGTGGTAGATGACGCGCGCGCCGCGCCCGTACTGCGACAGCGCGAGTTCCTTCCCCTTGCCCGGGTTGCGGAAGGCCGCCGGCGTCACGCCGGCGTAGGCGCTCAGGACTTCGCACGAGGGGCAGACGTGCTTCACGCCCGCGGCGTAGCCGGCCTCGAACTTCCGGATGAGCGGCGACTCCATCCCGCCGACGAAGCCGACGGTCCTCGAGCCGCCGGCCAGCGCAGCCAGCGCCCCCACCAGGAACGAGCCTTCTTCTTCGCGGAACTTGAGCGCGACCAGGTTGGGGGGCAGCGGCCGCGGGCGCCCGAGCGAGTCGGTGGGCACCGCGAAGTCCACGCCAGCGAAGCGGGTGTCCGGGTACTCGGCTGCCAGCTGCAGGAGGTCGTCGGTGAAGATGAACCCCACCCCGACGACGAGGTCCATTCCCTCCGCCGCCAGCAGGCGCAGGCCCGCCTCGCGGTCGGTGCCCTCGCCCGGCTCGATGAAGCGCACGCGGGCCCCGAGGTCGCGCCGCGCCTGGTCCGCCCCCTGCCACGCCCCGTCGTTGAAGGACTTGTCGCCGCGCCCGCCGACGTCGAACACGACGCCGACACGCACGCCCTCACCCGACGCCCCCGCGTCGCCGGGGCCGAGAGCCAGCATCGCCAGATGCGCCGCCAGGAGGATCGCGACGAAGACCACCACGTTCCGCATGAAGGTTCGAAAGGTCGCGGTCTCCGGGGGGCGCCGGCAACCCGACCGGCCGGTTGATTTGGGTGCGCCGCGCGCTTGCTTTCGGCCGTGGTCCTCCTCGAACAGATCCGCCGGTGGGCATGGGGGCGCTCGTGGTGGTGGCGGGCGCCCGTGCTCTACCTCGCCGCCATCTGGTCGCTGCCCGTGCTCGTCAGCGGGCAGTACCGGGAGGGATTCCCGCTCTTCGACTTCATCTCGTTCCACGTGCACGAGGGGGGCCACGTCTACTGGAGCCTTCTCGGCAGCGAGTGGCTCGCCGTCTTCGGCGGGACCGCCTCCGAGGTGCTCCTGCCCATCCTCGCCGGCGCCCTGATGGTGCGATCCAGGGACTGGTTCGGCGTCGCCTTCTGCGCGATGTGGCTCGCCTCCACGCTGGGGGGCGTGAGCGTGTACATGGGCGATGCCCGGGCGCTGGAACTCGACCTCGTGTCAACCTCCCCGGACACCGGGGCGCAGGTGGACGACGATCCCTTCGCCGGCCACGACTGGCGCTACATGTTCGGCCACGCCGGGCTGCTCGAGTACGACACCCGCATCGCCGCCGCCACCCGCGCCCTCGCATGGGGGATCTGGTGGGGGGCGATGAGCTTCAGCGCATGGCTGTTCTTCGTCATGTGGCGCTCGGGCGCGGCGGATGCCGCGGGACCCGGAGCCCCGGACGACCCGCCCGCGCCCGGGCCGTCCTCCGGGG
>Ga0209985_10000884_pt1 | contig 31323 bp, 32 predicted proteins | sample NOAtaG_FD_187305 | JGI IMG/M metagenome (GOLD analysis project Ga0209985, IMG submission 187305) | Freshwater lake microbial communities from Lake Erie, under a cyanobacterial bloom - NOAA_Erie_Diel6S_1000h metaG (SPAdes) (version 2) | ecosystem: Environmental > Aquatic > Freshwater > Lake ...
TGCCGTCGACGCGCACGTCCTCGATCATGACAACCGTGTCCGCACCGTCCGGCAGCGGCGCGCCTGTCATGATGCGCACGCACTGTCCAGGCTGCAGGCTGCCGCCGAAGCCATGGCCCGCGTAGCTGTGTCCGCAGGACTGCAACTGCGGCACGCCGAGGTCGGCTGCCCGCAGCGCGTAGCCGTCCATGGCGGCGTTGTCGAAGGCGGGCTGGTCGACCCGCGCATGCACCGGCGCGGCCAGCACCCGGTCGACCGCATCGGCCACCGGTACCGTTTCGCAGGCGGTCACCGGGTCGAGCAAGGCGGCCAGTTGCGCGACCGCCTGCGAAACGCTCAGCTCAGCGTCGGCCATCGTTTGCCCCGCGGACAGCAGCCAGTTCGTCCGGTGTGTTGAGGTTGGTCAGTTCGGCGGCGTCGAAGGCAACCGCGACCGCATCGAGCGCCTGGAGCGCGGCGCCGACACGCGCCTCGCCGGCCTCCAGCAGGGCCTGCAAGGGGGCGCCACAGCGACGGTGCAGCAGACACAGCAGACTGTGGACGCGGGGATCGCCGGCGCAGCAGGCGTAGGCGGCGGCGTGCGCACCGACCGCCGCGGCCAGCCGCTCGCACGCATTGGGCGGCAGCTGCGGCAGGTCGCAGGGTGCGATCAGCAGCCACTCGGTATCGATGCGCTGCAAGGCTGCCAGGATGCCCACCAGCGGCCCGCCAAACGCCGCCGGTAAGGGGTCGGTCACGACCGCCGCCCACTGCGCGTATACGTCCAGGTTGCGGTTGGCGCTGACGAGCACGCGGCCCACCTGCGGCTCGAGCCGCCCGATCACGCGCTGCGCCAGCGGCTGGCCGTCGTGCAGGACCAGCCCCTTGTCGGCCCCGCCCATCCGGCGGCCGCGCCCGCCCGCCAGGACGAGCCCGGTGATCTCGTGCCGCGCTGGCACCTCGTCAACCGCCGATGTAGGACATCTCGATCTTCTTCTCGCGCACGGTGGCCTCGCTGCGGATCTCCGAGTAGCGGTCGGCGCGCGCGCGCCAGATGCGGCCGATCACCGTGGACAGCTGGCCGTCGGAGGCGCCGCCGCGCACCAGCTCGCGCAGGTCGTAGCCTTGCTGCGCGAACAGGCACAGGTACAGCTTGCCCTCGGTGGACAGGCGGGCCCGCGTGCAGTCGCTGCAGAAGGCCCGGGTCACGCTGGAGATGACGCCGATCTCGCCGCTGCCGTCGGCGTAGCCCCAGCGCTCGGCCACCTCGCCGGTGTAGTTGGCATCCAGTGCGCGCACTCCGAAGGCTGCGTCCAGCCGTGCCACCACCTCGGCCGATGGCACCACGTCGTCCATCTTCCAGCCGTTGGTCGAACCCACGTCCATGAACTCGATGAAGCGCAGGACGTGGCCGCTGCCCTTGAAGTGGCGTGCCAGAGGGACGATCTCGTGGTCGTTGACCCCGCGCTTGACCACCATGTTGACCTTGATCGGCGCCAGCCCCGCGGCGGCCGCCGCCTCGATGCCCTCGAGCACGTCGGTCACCGGGAAGTCGACATCGTTCATGCGCTTGAACACGGCGTCGTCGAGCGCGTCGAGCGAGACCGTGACGCGCCGCAGTCCCGCTTCGACCAGGCTCCTCGCCTTGCGACCCAGAATGGAGCCGTTGGTGGTGAGCGTCAGGTCCAGCGGCCGGCCGTCGCGCGTCGTCAGCCGCGCCAGCATCTCGATCAGGCGCTCGAGGTTGCGCCGCAGCAGCGGCTCGCCACCGGTCAGCCGGATCTTCTCCACGCCGTGGTCGATGAAGACTCGCGCCAGGCGGGTGATCTCCTCGAAGCTCAACAGGTCGGCATGCGGCAGGAAGCGGTAGTCCTGGTCGAACACCTCTTTCGGCATGCAGTAGGTGCAGCGGAAATTGCAGCGGTCGGTGACCGAAATACGCAGGTCGCGCAGAGGCCGCCCCAGGCGGTCGGCCAGCAGGCCGTCGGGCGCCTCGAGATCCCGCGCCAGCGGCGGGTGGATCGCAACAACGCGTTCGTCGAGCAGGGGAATGATGCGGTCGGTCATGGTCTGCCGCCGGTCGCAGGCTGCGCCGTGACGGAGCCCGATGTTAGCGAGCCGCGCCGCACCGGCAAGGTGGCGCGCAGCAGATGGCTCGCCGCAGAGCAGCCGTGCACGACCGTGGCCGCGCCGTCCCGAGGGAACCGGCGCGACGCCGGCGGCGCCGCGCCGGCGATGCCGTTACTTGCGCGTCTCGACCTGAACCAGCGGGGTGGTGTCCAGCGGCGGCAGCACCGGTCGCACGCGCGGAACGCGCGGCGGCCGCGGTTCGCCCGCGATGCGCGCCTGCACCTCGGCCAGCCGCTCGGGCGCGGTCTGAACGAGCGCCAGACCGGCGCTCTGCAGCACCGGCAGCAGCTCGTCGACAGGCAGTGGCGCCGGCTGCAACTGTGGCAGATCGAGCGGCTGCGCCAGCACGATCGGCGTGGCGGTGGGCGGGGGCTGCAGCAGCGGTGCCGGCGCCGGTGCCGGCGCTGCGGCGGCGGTGGTTACCTCCACGGGTGCCGGACCAGGCGAGACGGCCGCGGCCGGCGGCACCGGCTCTGCCTCGCCGTCCTCGGAGCCGTCGTCCACGTCTGACCCCTCAGTCTGATCGCCGGGCGCGGCGGCAGCGCTGCGGTCAGCTCCGCGCCCGCGGCGACGCCGCCGCCGGCGGCCGCGGCGCTCGTCGCCGGCCTCGCCGCCAGCCGACGCCTCGCCTGCGGGGGCGGTCGCGTCGAGCTGCGGCTGGGCGAGCGCATCGTCGGTGCCGGGCATCGACGCGCCGGCTGGCGCTACCGTAGCGGCGCCGGCGCTCGCGTCAGGGGCCTCAACAGCCGTCGACTGCAGTTTCTCCTCGGCCGGGGGGTTCCCAGCGCGCTCGCCCCGCTCGCCCCGGCCACCGCGGCGGCGCTCGCCGCGCCGCTCGCCGCCACCCTCGGGCTTGCCATCGGCACGGCTGCCTGCTTCGGGTTTCTCGTGCGTCATCGCGCTGCCCTTGCGCTCTTCGGCCGGCTTGGCCGCGCCGCGGCCCGGGCGCTCGTCGCTGCGCTCGGAGCGCTTGTCGTCACGCACTTCATCGCGCTTGTTGTCGCGTCCGCCGCGGCGGCCACGACCGCCGCGCTCGTCACGACGCTCGCCCCGATGCTCGCCCCGACGCTCGTCGCGCCGGCCCTCGGGCCTGGGTGCGGCCGCGGCGGCAGCCTGGGGCTGTGGCGCGGGTGCCGGAGTCGGCTGCGCGCCGAACCAGGACTTGATCGTCGCCCACAGCGAAGGCGCTGGCGCGGGTGCCGCAGCGCGGGCCGGGGTGGCCGGCGCCGGTACGGGCGCCGGGGCAGGGGGTGCGACCACCGGCGCCGGTGTGGCAGGCACGATGCCGCGCACCACGGCCTCCTGGCGCGGCTTGCCGTTGCCGGCCTCGGCCTTGTTGCGGCTGTAGGGCGTGTCCAGCTGCGGCGCTTCGGCGCGCTCGAAGCTCGCCCTGGCCTGGTCGAGCCGCTCGTCGTCGTGGCGCAGGCGCTCGATCTTGTAGTGCGGCGTCTCCAGGTGCTTGTTCGGAATCAGCACGATCGACACGCGCAGGCGCGCCTCGATCTTGGCGATGTCCATCCGCTTCTCGTTGAGCAGGAAGGTTGCCACCTCGACCGGCACCTGCACGTGCACGGCCGCGGTGCCTTCCTTCATCGCCTCTTCCTGCAGGATACGCAGCACGTGCAGAGCCGAGCTCTCGGTGTCGCGGATCACGCCCACGCCGTTGCAGCGCGGGCAGGTGATGTGCGAGCCCTCGTTCAGGGCCGGGCGCAGGCGCTGGCGCGACAGCTCCATCAGGCCGAAGCGCGAGATCTTGCCCATCTGCACGCGGGCACGGTCGAAGTGCAGCGCGTCCTTCAGGCGCTGCTCGACGGCCTTCTGGTTCTTCGACTCCTCCATGTCGATGAAGTCGATGACGATCAGGCCGCCCAGGTCGCGCAGGCGCAGCTGGCGGGCGGCTTCCTCGGCCGCCTCCAGGTTGGTCTTGGTGGCGGTCTCCTCGATGTCGGAACCGCGCGTGGCCCGCGCCGAGTTGACGTCGATGGCCACCAGCGCCTCGGTGTGGTCGATCACGATGGCGCCGCCCGAGGGCAGCGGCACGGTGCGCGAGTACGCCGTCTCGATCTGGTGCTCGATCTGGAAGCGCGAGAACAGCGGTACGTCGTCCTTGTAGCGCTTGACGCGTGGCGCGTCGTTCGGCATCACGTGCAGCATGAACTGACGGGCCTGCTCGTAGACGTCGTCCGAGTCGATCAGGATCTCGCCGATCGACGGGCTGTAGTAGTCGCGGATGGCGCGGATCACGAGGTTCGATTCCTCGAAGATCAGGAACGGCGCCGGGTTCACGCGCTTGTTCTTCTGCCCGTCGGCGCCGCGCGCATCGGCGGTGTAGCTCGCCTTCTTCTTGCCGGGGTTGTCCGGGTCATCGACCTGGTACTCGAACAGCGGTCGGGCGGCTTCTTCGACCGCCTTCCAGAGTGTCAGCAGGTAGTTCAGGTCCCACTGCAGTTCCTCGACCTGGCGGCCGATCCCGGCGGTGCGCGCGATGACGCTCATGCCCTGCGGCAGGTCGAGCGCGTCGATGGCCTCGCGCAGTTCCTGCCGGTCCTCGCCCTCGATCCGGCGCGATACGCCGCCGCCGCGCGGGTTGTTGGGCATCAGCACCAGGTAGCGGCCCGCCAGCGAGATGAAGGTGGTCAGAGCGGCGCCCTTGTTGCCGCGCTCCTCCTTTTCGACCTGGACGATCAGCTCCTGGCCTTCGGCGATCGCCTCCTTGATGCTGGCGCGCCCGACGTCGACGCCCTGGCGGAAGTAGCTGCGCGAGATCTCCTTGAACGGCAGGAAGCCGTGGCGTTCCTCGCCGTAGTCGACGAAACAGGACTCGAGCGACGGCTCGACGCGGGTGACGACCCCTTTGTAGATGTTGGACTTGCGCTGCTCGCGGCCGGCGGTCTCGATGTCGATGTCCACCAGCCGCTGGCCGTCCACGATGGCCACGCGCAGCTCTTCGGCGTGCGTGGCGTTGAACAGCATCCGCTTCATTCAGTCGCTCCTTGCGCCTTCTCGGGGCGCTTCTTGCCGAAGCGGCGGAGGAGCCGACAGGCGCGCCGCCATGGCGCGCACAACGGAATCAGCGCGATGCGCAGCGACTGCGACCGGGCATTCGCGCAGACGCGCGGTCCGGTACGCGCGCACCGGCCGCGCCCGGGGGCGCGGCGCAGGACGCCGGAGAGAGTCGCAAGGTCAGCACGTGCGGGAACCCGTTTGCCGGTCGCACAGGCGCTGTGCCTGCGCGATGAACCATCCGTCTGCATCAGCCGAGCCGGCCACACCCGAAGGCGGCGCGACTCCTGGGGTTGTTTCAAGCCGGGGTCGGTCGTGCACCGCACGAAGACCGGACGCCGGAACTCGCGGCGGCGACGCCGGCCGTCCCCCGACGCAGGCGCCACGCGCAGTGCGGGAAGGGGCGGCTGGCTACAATCGCCACCGAGGTGTGAAGCTGGCGCCTTTCCAAGTCGCACCAGAAGCCGTGCAACCCGCCCGTCCTGCTCTGAGCACTTTCACGGCCGCGCCTAACTTCAACGGGGATAAGTATATATGCAGGCCGATGCGGTCCGGCGCAGTTCCCAGCTTGCCTAACGACCGGGCCGCCGACCCCGCCGCATGCGCCGCAACCCCGCCGAGCCGCGTCTGGAGCCCGACCGGGTGAGCTTCGTCACGGTCGGGGCGGACGGCGCCGGGCAGCGGCTCGACAACTTTCTGCTGCGGCTGGCCCGCGGCGTGCCCAAGAGCCACATCTACCGGGTCGTGCGCAGCGGCGAGGTGCGCGTGAACCGGGCGCGCGCCCGGGTCGACCAGCGCCTCGCCGAGGGCGACGAGCTGCGCATTCCGCCGATGCGGCTCGCAGCCACCCCTGCCGCGCCGCCGCCGCCGCGTGGCGAAGTGCCGCCGGTTCTGTACGAAGACGAGCACCTGCTGGCGGTGGACAAGCCGGCGGGCCTGGCGGCCCATGGCGGCAGCGGCATCGCGCATGGCCTGATAGAGCGGGTGCGGGCGGCGCGCCCGCACCAGCCCTTTCTCGAACTGGCGCACCGTCTGGACCGCGAGACCTCCGGCATCCTGCTGCTGGCCAAGTCGCGGCGCGCCCTGGTGGCGCTGCACGCGATGCTGCGCGAGAGCCGGGTCGACAAGCGCTATCTCGTGCTGGTCAAGGGCGACTGGGTCAACGATCGCCAGCACGTCAGGCTGCCGCTGGCGAAGTTCGTCAGCCGCGAAGGCGAGCGCCGGGTGGCGGTCAGCGAAGTCGACGGCCAGGCATCGCACACGGTGTTCAATCTGCAGGCGCGCCTGCGCAGTGCCGCGGGCGACTTCTCGCTGCTGGAGGCGGAGCTGAAGACCGGCCGGACCCACCAGATCCGCGTGCACCTGGCGCACCTGGGCTTTCCGATCGTAGGCGACGACAAGTACGGCGACTTCGAGCTGAACCGCCGGGCCGCGCGCGGACAGTTCGGCGCGCGCCTGGGCCGCATGTTCCTGCACGCGGCGCGCACGACGCTGGCGCATCCGGTGAGCGGCAAGCCGCTCGATCTGCAGTCGGCGCTGCCGCGCGACTGCGATGACTTCGTCAGGGAGCTGGCCCGTGCTGCGGCGCTTTGACCTCGTGGTGTTCGACTGGGACGGCACGCTGATCGACTCGACGGCCACCATCGCGCGCTCGATCCAGGCGGCGGCGGCCGACCTGGCGCTGCCGGTGCCGGACTTCGCGACCGCCAGCCACGTGATCGGGCTGGGGCTGCGCGACGCGCTGGCGCGCGCCGTACCCACGTTGCCGGCCGACCTGGCGCATGAGTTCTCCCAGCGCTACCGCCATCATTGCTTTGCCGCCGAGGACCGGCTGGCGCTGTTTGCAGGGGCGCAGGCGCTGATCGAGGCGCTGCGGGCAGCCGGCATGCCGACCGCGATCGCCACGGGCAAGAACACCCCCGGCCTGCAGCGCGCGCTGGCGGCTACCGGCATGACGGCGCTGTTCGACGCAACGCGCTGCGCCGACCAGACCCATCCGAAACCGCATCCGGCGATGCTGCTCGAACTGGCGGACGAGTTCGGAGTCGCGCCGGCGCGGGTTCTCATGGTCGGCGACACCACCCACGACCTGCAGATGGCTGCGGCCGCCCGCGCCGAGGCCGTGGGCGTGACCTACGGCGCCCACCCGCGCGAGCAATTGGCCGCCTGCCAGCCGACGGCACTGGTCGATTCCGTGGCCGAGTTGCGCCGATGGCTGCTGCCGCACTGATTCGCCTGGCCGCCAGCGACGAACTGGTCGATGGCGGGCCAGGGCTGCGCTTTGCGGTCGAGCTGGCGGGGCGCGCCGCCACCGGCTTCGCGATCCGTCGGCACGGCCAGGCGCGCGCTTACCTGAACCAGTGCGCGCACGTGGCCATGGAGCTGGACTGGCAGCCTGGCGTCTTCTTCGACGGCGCGGGCGAGTTCCTGATGTGCGCCACGCATGGCGCCCTGTATGAGCCCGCCACGGGTCGCTGCGCCGGCGGACCCTGCGCCGGCCGCGGCTCCCTGCGCCCGCTGACGCTGGTCGAACGCGGCGGCGCGTTGTACTGGCAGCCGGACGAGGTGGTGCGCGCGCCACCTAACGCTGCGGCGGCAGCAGGCTGAACACGGCCGGCCGCTTGGTCAGCATGGGGCGTGCGGCGCTGCGCCACTGCGCGATGCTGCGGGTGGCAATGAACTCGTCCGGCGCGGTCAAGGCGACGGCCACCGACAGGCGCGTGGCCGGGGCGCAGGTCGCCAGCAGAGCATCGAACAGCCGTTCGTTGCGATACGGCGTTTCGATGAACAACTGGGTCTCGCCGCTGCGGGCCGCTGCTTCGAGCTCGCGCAGGCGCAGGGTGCGTTCGGCGCTGTCCTGCGGCAGGTAGCCCACGAAGCGGAAGCGCTGGCCATTGCCGCCGCCGGCCATGAGCGCGAGCAGGATCGCCGACGGTCCGACCAGCGGCCGTACAGAAAAGCCCCGCGCGTGCGCGCGCGCGGCGATCAGTGCTCCGGGGTCGGCCACGCCGGGACAGCCGGCCTCTGCGACCACCGCCAGGTTGTGGCCAGCCGCCAGCGGTTGCAGCCAGTCGTCTACGGCGGCGGCCTCGGGCGCGTGACCGATCTGGACGATCTGCAGCGACTGCAGCGGCCGCGGATGGCCGACCTCCTTGAGGAACGCCCGTGCGGTCCGGGCGTTCTCGGCCAGGAAATGGCCGCAGCCGCGCGCCGCCTCGATCGTGGCTGCCGGCAGCGTGGCGAGCGCCATGCCGTCGGCGACGCCGCAGGGCAGCAGCAGCAAGCGCCCCGCCATCAGCCGGGGACCGTCACGCCGCAGCGCTCGAGTGCTGCGACCACGGCGATCAGGGGCAGGCCGATCAGCGCGGTCGGGTCGTCGCTGCGCAGGGCGCGCAGCAGCGCGATGCCGAGCGACTCGATCCGGGCCGAACCGGCGCAGTCGTAGGGCGTGTCTGCCGCCAGGTAGGCCGCCAGCCGCGCCGGTGGTAACGGGCGGAACGCCACGGCGGTCGGCACTTCGGTCACCTCGCTCATCGCGCCGTGGATGACGGCCACCGCGGTGTGGAAGACCACCTCGCGGCCCTGCATGCGCTCCAGTTGTTCCAGGGCTGCGGCAAAGCCGCCCGGCTTGCCGAGCGGTTCGCCCGCAAGGTCGGCCACCTGGTCCGAGCCAATCACGATCGCCTCGGGTCGCTGTCGCGCCACCGCGCCGGCCTTGGCCAGGGCGAGGCGGCGGGCCAGCACGCGCGGCCGCTCACCGGCGACCGGCGTCTCGTCCACCAACGGCGCCGCAACCTCGAATGGCAGGCGCAGGCGCGCCAGCAGTTCGCGCCGGTAGGGCGAAGTGGACGCGAGTACGATCGGCGGCATGAATCGAAGGGCGGTGAGGCTGGTGGTGGCCGCGTCGGTGAAGCAATCCGTGACCGACGAATCCGTGACCGACGCAGCAATGCCAGTCTAGCGAGCGGGCCGGCCGCATCGCCGCGCCCGGCCGCGCTTGCCGCTCCTTGTTCGCCGACGTCCCACCGCCCGACCTGGGCGGCAGCCTCCTTTCGCATGGCCATGCCCGACCACCCCCTCCGCCCCGCGCCTGCCGACCTGGTGGACGTGTTCGACCTTGCCGAAACCGGTGCCACCCGGGCCGGCTCATACGCGCTGGCGCAGTTGCCGCGGTTGGCCGCAGCGCAGGCTGGCCGACCCGCCGACGGCGCAGCCGCAGCGCCGATCGCGTTCGCGCTGACCGGCTTCATCGACGAACGGCGGCGTCCCAGCGCGCGCTTGCAGTTTGGCGGCCAGATCGACCTCGTCTGCGACCGCTGCAGTGAACCGCTACGCTGGGCGCTCGGTGGGCACACGCGCTACTTCTTCGTGGCGACCGAGCAGGAACTGGCGAAGCTGCCGGTGGACGAGGCCGAGGAGGAGCCTCTTCTGGGCTCGGCCCGTTTCGACCTGCGCACCCTGGTGGAGGACGAGGCGCTGCTCGCGCTGCCAATGTCGCCGCGCCATGGCGACTGCCGGCCGCCCGCGCAGCGCCGGCCGCCCGCGGCCGGGGTGGCCGGGGCAGTCTCCGAGCGGCCCCACCCGTTTGCCGCACTGGAGAAGCTAAAGTCCCGTCGCCAATAGCTTTTTCCCTGACTGGCTTGTCCTGGCTCGGAGCGACTGGGTTAGAATGTCGGGCTTCGCTTCAGGGGAATGCCATGGCAGTCCAACAGAACAAGAAGTCGGCCTCCAAGCGCGGCATGCATCGCGCGCACGACTTCCTGACCAACCCGCCGACCGCGATCGAGCCCTCGACCGGCGAGGTGCATCGCCGTCACCACGTGAGCCCCAACGGCTTCTATCGTGGCAAGAAGGTCGTCGCCACCAAGAACGACGAGTAAGCCGTCCCTTGCGGCGCCTCGTGCCCGGATGCGTTGTTCCGGCTTGCCGCACTGACCGCGCGCCGCGCCGGCTGCTCTTTCTCGACCGATCGCCTCGGCGATGACGATTCGCGTCGCCATCGACTGCATGGGCGGTGACCACGGGCTGGCGGTCACTGTCCCGGCCGCGCTCGCCTTCCTGCGCGGCGAACCCGAGGCAGTCCTGCTGCTGGTTGGCCGTGCCGAACAGATCGAGCCCGTACTCGCCGGTGCGGACGGCATGCGCGACCGCGTCGAGGTCGTTCACGCCGATGAGGTGGTTGCCATGGACGACCCACCGGCGCTGGCGCTGCGCGGCAAGCGCAACTCATCGATGCGCGTTGCCGTCAGCCTCGTGAAGGACGGCCGCGCCGACGCCGCGGTGAGCGCAGGCAACACCGGCGCCCTGATGGCCATTTCCCGCTTCGTGCTCAAGACGCTCGACGGCATCGACCGCCCGGCGATCGCCTCGGTCATGCCCAACCAGAAGGGCGGCACCACCACGGTGCTCGACCTCGGCGCCAATGTCGACTGCACGGCTGAGCATCTGCTGCAGTTCGCCGTGCTCGGCTCCTCGCTGGTCGCCGCAGTCGAGGAAAAGGAGCGGCCGACCGTGGGCCTGCTCAACATCGGCGAGGAAGCGATCAAGGGCAACGAGGTCGCCAAGCAGGCGGCCGAGCTGCTGCGCGCCAGCCCCCTGAACTTCCACGGCAACGTCGAGGGCAACGACATCTACAAGGGCACCACCGACGTGATCGTGTGCGACGGCTTCGTCGGCAACGTGGCGCTCAAGGCCTCGGAGGGCCTGGCGCAGATGCTGGCCGGCGTGATCAGGGAGGAGTTCACGCGCGGTCCGCTGTCGCGGGCGCTCGCCTTGCTCGCGTACCCGGTGCTGGCCCGCTTGAAGCGGCGCGTCGATCCGCGCCGCTACAACGGCGCGAGCCTGCTCGGGCTGCGCGGCATCGTCATCAAGAGCCATGGCTCGGCGGACGCCTACGGGTTCGAGCAGGCGATCCGGCGCGCCTGCGAGGCCGCGCGCCACCGGCTCCTCGATCGCACGATTGCGGCGATGCAGCCCTTCGTGGCGCAACTGGGCGCCGCGCCGCCGCCCGCCGGTGGCGAGCCGCCCGGCGACGATCCGGTCGGCACGCGCGCCGTGGCCGCTCGGGTGGCCGCCCGATGAGTGCGTCCTCGGCGCGTCTGTTCTCGCGCCTCACGGGTACCGGCAGCGCGCTGCCATCGCGCGCCGTCAGCAACGATGAACTCGCCGCGCAGCTGGCCTTGCGCGGAATCGAGACTTCCGACGACTGGATCGTTTCCCGCACCGGCATCCGGCAGCGCTACCTCGCAGCGCCGGGGCAGGGCACCGCGGACCTGGCCGAAGCGGCAGCGCGCGCCGCGCTGGCTGCCGCGGGGCGCTGCGCCGTCGAAGTCGACCTGATCGTGCTGGCGACTTCCACTCCCGACCAGATGTTCCCGTCGACCGCCTGCCTGGTGCAGGCCCGGCTCGGCAACGCCGGCGCGGCGGCCTTCGACGTCCAGGCGGTGTGCAGCGGTTTCGTCTACGCAATGACCGTGGCCGATGCGCTGATCCGCAGCGGCACCCATCGCTGCGCGCTGGTGATCGGGGCCGAGGTGTTTTCGCGCATCCTCGACTGGGACGACCGCACCACCTGCGTGCTGTTCGGCGATGGCGCCGGCGCCGTGGTGCTGGAGGCCGGGTGCGAACCGGGCGTCCTGGCCGCCCGCCTGCACGCCGACGGCCGGCAGGCGGGCATCCTCTGCACAGCCGGACGGGTCGAGCGCGGCGGTGTGGTCGGCGATCCCTTCCTGCGCATGGACGGCCAGGCGGTGTTCAAGCTGGCCGTGAGCGTGCTGGAATCGAGCGCGCGCGAGGTGCTGGCCGACGCTGGCATGACGGCCGATCAGGTGGACTGGCTGATCCCGCATCAGGCCAATGCGCGCATCCTCGCGGCCACGGTGCGCAAGCTCGGCCTGCCGGAAGAGCGGCTGGTGGCCACCGTGGACTGCCACGGCAACACCTCGGCAGCCAGCGTCCCGCTGGCGCTTGACTTGGCGGTGCGCGACGGCCGCATCCGGCCCGGACAGCACGTCGTGCTGCAGGGCGTGGGCGGCGGCTTCACCTGGGGCTCGGTGCTCCTGCGCATGTAGCGTTGCGCAATTTCTCCTCATTGGTCATGAAGATCGCTTTCGTCTTTCCTGGACAGGGTTCGCAGTCTGTGGGCATGCTCGACGCCTGGGTCGGCAGCGCCGAGGTGCAGACAGTGATGCGGCGGGCCGGTGCGGCCCTCGGTCACGATCTCGGCGCGCTGATTGCCCAGGGCCCGGCCGAGGACCTCGGGCTAACGGTCAACACGCAGCCGGCGATGCTGGCTACCGGCCTGGCGTTCTATGCGGCCTGGCGGGCTGCGGGCGGACCGTTGCCCGACGTCATGGCCGGTCACAGCCTGGGGGAGTACACCGCACTGACCGCGGCCGGCGTGTTCAGTCTGGAAGATGCGGTGCAACTGGTGCGCTATCGCGCCCAGGTGATGCAGGAAGCGGTACCGGTGGGCAGCGGCTCCATGGCGGCCATCCTGGGACTGGACGACGCGGCCGTGGCACAGGCCTGCGCCGAGGCAGTTGCAGGGGCTGCCGGCGAGGTTGTCGAGCCGGTCAACTTCAATGCCCCGTCGCAGGTGGTGATCGCTGGCCACACCGCCGCGGTGACGCGCGCCTGCGAGGTAGCCAGGCGGCTGGGAGCCAAGCGCGCGGTCGCTCTCGCGGTGTCGGCGCCGTTTCATTCGTCGCTGCTGGCCCCCGCCAGCGTCAAGCTGGCCGAGCGGCTGGCGAGCGTGCCGATGCAGACGCCGCAGGTGCCGGTGATCAACAACATCGACGTGACCGTGCAGACCGATCCGGCGCGCATACGAGACGCGCTCGCGCGGCAGGCGGCGGGTCCGGTGCGATGGGCGCAGATCGTTCAGAAGATGGCGGCCGAGGGGGTCACCCACCTCGTCGAGTGCGGTCCGGGCAAGGTGCTGGCCGGGCTGGCGCGGCGTTGCGCGCCGGGCGTGGAAGGTCTGGCGCTGTTCGACCCCACCTCGCTGCAGGACGTGCTGGCCCGGCTCAAGGCCGGCTGACGACAGACCCATCAGGGACCAAGCCATGAACGCAAGCAAGGTGTTTGCCGCCGATGCACTGGCCGGAGAAGTGGTGCTGCTGACCGGGGCCTCGCGCGGCATCGGGCGCGCCATCCTTGACCAGCTCGCTGCCGCCGGCGCGACCGTGATCGGAACGGCCACCGGCAGTGCCGGTGCGCAGGCCATCGACGAGCGCCTGCGCGAACGCGGCGGTAAGGGTCGCGGCGCGGTGCTCGACGTGACCGACGCCGCGGCATCCGATGCGCTGGTCGAGGAGGTCGTCAAGGCTCACGGCAAGCTGTCGGTTCTGGTGAACAACGCCGGCATCACGCGGGACACGCTCGCCATGCGCATGAAGGACGAGGACTGGGCGGCGGTGATCGACACCAACCTGTCGGCCGTGTTCCGCCTGTCCCGCGCGGTGCTGCGGCCCATGATGAAGGCCAAGGGTGGCCGCATCATCAACATCACTTCGGTAGTCGGCAGTTTCGGCAATGCGGGCCAGGCTAACTATGCGGCCGCCAAGGCCGGCGTGGCCGGCATGACGCGCGCGCTGGCGCGCGAAGTCGGCAGCCGCGGCATCACCGTCAACTGCGTGGCACCCGGCTTTATCGACACCGACATGACGCGCGCGCTGTCGGACCAGCAGACCCAGGCGCTGCTGTCGCAGATCCCGCTCGGCCGGCTCGGCCAGCCCGACGACGTGGCCGCCATGGTCGCCTTCCTCGCCTCGCCTGCCGGCGCTTACGTCAGCGGTGCCACGCTCCACGTCAACGGCGGCATGTACATGAGTTGAAAGCGTTTTTTTCCCCTGGCCGAGACCCGCGGCCGGGTGGTGGCGCAGCACGGGCGGCGGGGTCGGCTGAGCTAGAATCGCGCCCGCGTTTTCTTGCGGCGTCGTGCCTTTTGCAACGGCCGCTCGAAGCCGGCTGCAACCTGCAGCCTATGCGGGATCTTTCCCTGGAGGAGTCATGGAGAACATCGAACAGCGAGTCAAGAAAATCGTCGCCGAACAACTGGGCGTCAATGAAGCCGACATCAAGAACGAATCGGCCTTTGTCGAGGACCTGGGCGCCGACTCGCTGGACACCGTCGAACTCGTGATGGCGCTCGAAGACGAGTTTGAATGCGAGATCCCCGACGAAGAAGCGGAGAAGATCCGCACCGTGCAGCAGGCCATCGACTACGTGAACGCGCACCTCAAGAAGTAAGCGCAGTGCGGCCGGGACCTGGCCGCGCGCCGTTGCTCCTCCTTCCTTCCCTCATTCCTCTCCATGGCCGCAGCTGACGCCCGTTCCGGGCGCCGCCGTGTCGCTGTCACCGGGCTCGGCATGGTGAGCCCGGTCGGCAACGACGTGGCCACGGCGTGGGCCAACCTCGTCGCGGGCCGTTCTGGCATCGGGCGCATCACGCGCTTCGACACGACCGGCTTCGGCTGCCAGATCGCCGGTGAGGTCAAGGGCTTCGACGTTGCTGCCTATGTGCCGCCCAAGGAGGCGCGGCGCATGGACACCTTCATCCACTACGGCATCGCGGCGTCGGTGCAGGCGCTGAAGGACTCGGGCCTCGAAGTGACCGACGCAAACCGCGACCGCATCGGCTGCATGGTGGGCTCCGGAATCGGTGGCCTGCCGATGATCGAGGACAACTGCCGCGAGCTCGCCAGCCGCGGCGCGCGCCGCATCTCGCCGTTCCTGATTCCGGGCTCGATCATCAACATGGTGTCGGGCAACCTATCGATCATGCTCGGCCTGCGCGGCCCCAACCTGGCGGTGGTCACCGCCTGCACCACGGGCCTGCACTCGATCGGCCTGGCAGGCCGGCTGATCGAGCATGGAGATGCCGACGTGATGGTGGCCGGCGGCGCCGAGGCGACTGTCTCGCCGCTGGGCATCGGTGGCTTCGACTCGATGAAGGCGCTGTCCACGCGCAACGACGATCCGGCCACCGCCAGCCGCCCCTGGGACCGCGACCGCGACGGCTTCGTGATGGGCGAGGGTGCCGGCGTGCTGGTGCTTGAGGACTATGAGCGTGCCCGGCAGCGCGGCGCGCGCATCTACGCCGAGCTTGTCGGCTTCGGGATGAGCGCCGACGCTTACCATATGACTGCGCCCGACATGGACGGCCCGCGCCGCTGCATGATCGAGGCGCTGCGCAGCGCCGGCGTCAATGCCGACCAAGTCGACTATCTCAACGCCCATGGCACCTCCACGCCGCTGGGCGACATCAACGAGACCCAGGCGATCAAGGCGGCGCTGGGGGCGGCGGCCGGCCGCGTCGTCGTCAACTCGACCAAGTCGATGACCGGGCATCTACTGGGCGGCGCCGGCGGCATCGAATCGGTCATCACGGTGCTGGCCTTGTATCACCAGGTGTCGCCACCGACCATCAACATCTTCAACCAGGATCCCGAGTGCGATCTCGACTACTGCGCCAACGCTGCGCGCCAGATGAGGATCGAGGTCGCACTGAAAAACTCCTTCGGCTTTGGCGGCACCAACGGGACGCTGGTTTTCCGGCGTGTCTGAGCCGGTGCTGCACCGCGTGCCGATCGCCCCGTCGCCGCTGGCGCGGCGCCTGGTGCACGTTGGTGCCGTTCTGAGCCTGTTCACCGGGCTGACGCTGGCGCTGGCCGCGGCGCTGCCGGCGGCGGGCGATGTAGGCCAGCAAGTCCTGCTCGCGACCTTCGCCCTGGTGGCTAGCGGCGCGGCAGCTGTTCTGCTGCGTCGCGGCATGGGATCCGGCGCCGCGCCGAGCCTCGACCTGGCCATCGATGCGGACGGCCGCCTGCTTGGCTGGCGCGCCGCGCAGGAGACGCCCACGGTGCTGCGGGTGTGCTCTATCTCGCCCTGGGTGTTGGTCCTTGTTCCGGCCGATTCGCGCGCAGGTACGCCCTGGACAGTCTGGCGGGATAGCCTGCCGCCGGCGGCGTTCCGTCGCCTCGGCGCGTTGGCACGCTGGCAACTGCAGCGCGCGCCGTCCGGTTCGAATCCGGGCGGGCAACCAACGTGACTCACGAGTTCAAGCACAATCCGGCCGTCCATGACGGCGCGTTCACCGAACTAATGCCAGGGTCTCCGGTCACAGCGCTAGCCGATGTCCTGCCGACGCGGCGGGGGCAGGTCCGATGAGCGAACGCGAAGTCGACCAGGCTCTCGTCGAGCGAGTCCAGCGTGGCGACAAGCGGGCGTTCGAGTTGCTGGTGTCCAAGTACCAGCGCAAGATCTTCCGCCTGCTGTCGCGCCTGATCCGCGACCCGGCGGAGATCGAGGACGTGGCCCAGGAAGCCTTCATCAAGGCATATCGGGCGCTTCCCAACTTTCGAGGCGAGAGCGCGTTCTACACATGGCTATACCGGATCGCGATCAACACCGCAAAGAACCATCTGGTGGCGCAGGGGCGCCGCGCTCCGACCACGACCGAGACCGAGGTCGAGGACGCGGAGAATTTCGACGACGCCGACCAGCTGCGCGACTACAACACGCCCGACGCCATGCTGCTGTCGCGCCAGGTGGGCGAAGCGGTCAATCGCGCGATCGAGAAGTTGCCCGAGGACCTGCGGACGGCCGTTGTGCTGCGTGAGCTCGAAGGCCTTTCTTACGAAGAGATTGCCGAAGCCATGAACTGCCCCATCGGAACCGTTCGCTCGCGGATCTTCCGGGCCCGCGAGGCCATCGCCAGCGAACTGCGTCCCCTGCTGGGCACTTCCAAGGACAAGCGCTGGTGACTCAGAAGGACTTTATGACTGCTGCTGCCCGTTCGATGTCCGCCGCCGGCGCGCCCGCGGCCCCGACCCCCGATGATCGCGGCGAGCGCTGGTCCTGCCTCATGGACGGCGAGGCGGATGCGGACCAGATCAAGGCCTGCCTCGACGACTGGCGCGCCAGCGAAGGGGCGCGGGCCGAGTGGGGGCTGTGGCATGCCGCCGGCGATGCGCTGCGTTCCAGCGAGGTCGCCAGCTGGCACGCGGAAGGCTTCACGGCGCGCCTGTCGCTGGCACTGGCGGCCGAGCCGGCCATCGTGGCGCCGCGGCGTCGCGGCCTGCGCGTGGTGCGGCGCGTGGTGTTGCCGGGCGCAGCGGTTGCCGCGGCGGCAGCGATGCTCACCGTGGCCGTGCTGCCGGTGCTGCGCGGCGCCGACGACGGCGTGCAGATGGTGCAGTCGAAAAAGTTGTCGCCGGCACCGATGGTGGCGACCGATGCGACGCTGGTGCGGGTCGAGCGTCTGCCGCAAATGGACCAGTACATCGCGGCGCACCGCGAGATGGCCGGCAGCCTGGGCCTGCCGCGCACCTCGCCCTACCTGCGCACGACTACCGCCCTGCCCGAGCGCTAGGCATGCGGCAAAGGTCCGGACTTGCAGGCCGCGCCGCCACGCAGGCGCCCTGGCGCTGGTGCTGGCTGGTGCTGCTGACGCTGTCGGCCGGCACCGCGGCCCAGCCCTCGCGCGACGGCGCCGCCAGCCGCCCCGTCCGCAGCGATACGCAGTGGCTGCAGGCGATCCAGGCGGCTGCCCAGCGCGTCAACTTCACCGGCACGGTGGTGTATCAGCAGGGCGGTTCGATGCGCTCGTCACGCATCGTGCATCTGTGGGACGGCAGGTCCTCGCACGAGCGCCTGCAGATGCTCGATGGCAAGGCGCGCGAGTTCATCCGCAAGGACGTCGAAGTGCAGTGCCTGTTCCCCGAGGCGCGCCGGGTCCTCGTGGAGCGGGGTCTGCCCGGCGAGAGCTTTCCTTCGATCGGTGGTGGCGCGCCGCGCGAGATCCTTGAGAACTACAGCCTGAAACTCGGCAGCATAGAGCGCGTGGCCGGCGTCGACTGCCAGGTGCTGTTGCTCGAACCGCGCGACGCGCTGCGCTATGGCCATCGCCTGTGCGTGGAGCCGGCCAGCAGCCTGCTGCTGCGTGCCGAAACCCTGGACCTGCGGCAGGAGCCGATCGATCAGATGGCCTTCACCGACGTGCGCATCAACGACCGCATCGACCGTGCGTTGCTGCGGCCGTCGTGGTCGACCGAGGGCTGGCGCGTCGAGCGCAGCGATCATCGGCCGGCCGACCTGGCGCGTCTGGGCTGGAGCATCAGTCCGCCGGCCGGCTTCCGGGTGCTGCGTCAGGTCGAGCGGCGCGGCGCCGAGGCGGCGCGTGCCGTCTACCAGTCGGTCCTGAGCGACGGGCTGGCTACCCTGTCGGTCTTCATCGACTTCAACGACAGCGCCCAGACCGGCGGCGCCGACCTGGCGCACCAGCATGGCGCGCTGAGCGGGTACAGTCGTCGCGTCGGTTCGGCGCTCGTCACCGTGGTGGGCGAGGTGCCGCCGGCGACCGCCAAGGCGGTGGCCCACGGCGTCACCGTCACTTCCTCGCCAGCCGCGCTGCCCGCGGCGGGGCCAGCCTCGGCTCCCTTACGCTAGCACCCGAGCGGGCTCGGGCCCGACCGAATCAGAAGAACAGGATGCGCAAGATGAACCCGATTTCACCGTACGCCCGCGCCATGGCGCCTGCCGTGGCCATCGTCGCCGCTCTCGCGGTGCTGGCGCCATCGGCGCTGCGCGCCCAGCCGGTGCCTGCCGCGCCGGCGGCGCCCACCGTCACGCTGCCGGACTTTGCCGATCTGGCCGAACGAGTCAGCCCTGCGGTGGTCAACATTCGTACCATCGCGCGCGTCGGTGGTGCCAGTGCGACTCCCGCCGTCCCGCCCGAACTGGACGAGAACGATCCGTTCTTCGAGTTCTTCCGTCGTTTCTTTCCCCAGCCCGGCCCTCAGCCGCGGCCCGGCCAGCCCAACCAGCCGCGGCCGCGTGAGCGCGAGGTACCGCGCGGCGTGGGCTCGGGCTTCATGCTGAGCGCCGACGGCGTCGTGATGACCAATGCACACGTGGTGCAGGGCGCCGACGAGATCATCGTTACGCTGCCCGACCGGCGCGAGTTCCGCGGCAAGTTGATCGGCGCCGACCGCCGTACCGATGTCGCACTGGTCAAGATCGACGCCACCGGCCTGCCGTTCGTGCGTATCGGCGACCCCAACCGGCTGCGTGTTGGCGAATGGGTGATCGCCATCGGCTCGCCGTTCGGCCTCGACAACTCGGTCACGGCGGGCATCGTCAGCGCCAAGCAGCGCGAGACCGGCGACTTCCTGCCGTTCATCCAGACCGATGTCGCGGTGAACCCCGGCAATTCCGGCGGCCCACTGATCAACATGCGCGGCGAAGTGGTCGGCATCAACTCGCAGATCTTCACCACCTCGGGCGCATTTGCAGGGATTTCCTTTGCCATCCCGATCGACGAGGCGCAACGGGTCGGCGAGCAGTTACGCGCTCAGGGTCGCGTGATTCGCGGGCGTATCGGGGTGACCATCGGCCCGGTGACCCGCGAGGTGGCCGAGGGCATCGGTCTCGCCAAGCCGCAGGGGGCGCTGGTGTCGAGCGTCGAGAAGGACGCGCCGGCGGAACGCGCCGGGGTGGAGGCGGGCGATGTGATCCTGCGCTTCGACGGCAAGGCGATCGAGCGCGAGAGCGATCTCCCGCGCACGGTGGGTTCCACCAAGCCCGGTTCGCGCGTGACGATGGTGGTCTGGCGCAAGGGCAAGCAGGTCGAACTGCAGGTGACGGTGGCCGAGATGGCTCCTGATGCCACGCCGGCCCGGCGCGGCGAGACCCCGCAGCGGCCAGGCCAGGCCAATGCGCTCGGGCTCACGATTTCCGACGTGCCCGCCGAGCGTCTGCGCGAGTTGCGCCTGCGCAGCGCGGTGCAGGTCGATGCGGTCGAAGGCGCCGCGGCGCGGGTCGGCCTGCGCCAGGGTGACCTGATCGTCGCGCTCAATAACGTCGAGGTCACCAATGCGCGCCAGTTCAACGAGGCCGTGGCCAAGCTCGATCCCAAGCGCAACGTGCTGCTGCTGGTGCGGCGGGGCGAGTCCAGCCAGTTCATCGTGATCCGGCCGCAGGACCGGCAGTAAGGGGCTGGCGCGGGCCTGCCAGCCGGCCCGGCTCCTCTCGGGCGCAGGTAGAATCCACGCTCGCAGACCCGTGCTGGCAAGAAGGGGGGTAGGCCGCGGCCTACCCCTCGTCGTTTTCCCGCCGGCTCGTTCACGAATCGCGACTGGTCGAGCCCGGCGGTGTTCCAATCCGGCGGGCTCGCGCCCGGTCGGCTGACCGATGCAGCACATCCGTAACTTCTCGATCATCGCCCACATCGACCACGGCAAGTCGACGCTCGCCGACCGCCTGATCCAGCGTTGCGGCGGCCTGTCCGACCGCGAGATGGAGGCGCAGGTCCTCGATTCGATGGACCTGGAGCGCGAGCGCGGCATCACCATCAAAGCCCAGACCGCCGCGCTGGAGTACGTGAGCGCCGACGGGCAGCGCTACAACCTTAATCTGATCGACACCCCTGGGCACGTGGACTTCAGCTACGAGGTGAGCCGATCGTTGTCCGCCTGCGAGGGCGCGCTGCTGGTGGTCGACGCCTCGCAGGGCGTGGAGGCGCAGACGGTGGCCAACTGCTACACGGCCATCGAGCTCGGCGTAGAAGTGCTGCCGGTGCTGAACAAGATGGACCTGCCGCAGGCCAATCCGGACGGTGCCCGGGAGGAGATCGAGGACGTCATCGGCATCGACGCCCACGACGCCGTGCTGGCCAGCGCCAAGACCGGCATGGGCATCGACGAGATCCTCGAGCGCATCATCGCTCGCGTGCCGCCGCCCCGGGGCAGCACCGAGGCGCCGCTGCAGGCGCTCGTGATCGACTCCTGGTTCGACAACTACGTCGGCGTGGTGATGCTGGTGCGGGTGGTCAACGGCGTCATCAAGCCGAAGGACAAGATCCTGTTGATGGCCACCGGTGCGACCCACCTGGTGGAGCAGGTCGGCGTGTTCACACCCAAGTCGCGCAGCCGCGATCGGCTCGCCGCGGGCGAGGTGGGATTCATCATCAGCGGCATCAAGGAGCTGCGCGACGCTCGCGTCGGTGACACGGTGACCCACGAGCGCCGGCCGGCAGCCGGCGCGCTGCCAGGCTTCAAGGAAGTCAAGTCGCAGGTGTTTGCCGGTCTTTTTCCGGTCGAGAGCAACCAGTACGAGGCGCTGCGCGACGCCCTCACCAAGCTGCAGTTGAACGACGCCGCGCTGCACTTCGAGCCCGAGGTGAGCCAGGCCCTGGGCTTCGGCTTCCGGTGCGGCTTCCTGGGCCTGCTGCACATGGACATCGTGCAGGAGCGGCTCGAGCGCGAGTACGACATGGATCTGATCACCACCGCGCCGTCGGTGGTGTACCAGGTGGTGCTGCGCGACGGCTCGGTCATCGATGTGGACAACCCGTCGAAGATGCCCGAGCCGGCCCGGATCGAGGAGATCCGCGAGCCGATCGTCAGCCTCACGATCTTCGTGCCGCAGGAGCACGTGGGTGCGGTCATCACCCTGTGCACCGGCAAGCGCGGCGTGCAGACCAACATGAGCTACCACGGCCGCAACGTCCACCTGACCTACGATCTGCCGCTGGCCGAAGTGGTGCTCGACTTCTTCGACCGCCTGAAGTCGCTGTCGCGCGGCTACGCTTCGATGGACTACGAGTTCAAGGAGTACCGCGCGGCCGACGTCGTCAAGGTCGACATGTTGATCAACGGCGATCGTGTCGACGCGCTGTCGGTGATCGTGCACCGCTCCAATTCGCAGAGCCGCGGCCGCGAGATTGCCGCCAAGATGCGCGAACTCATCCCGCGCCAGATGTACGACGTAGCCATCCAGGCCGCCATCGGCGCCAACATCATCGCCCGCGAGAACGTCAAGGCGCTGCGCAAGAACGTGCTGGCCAAGTGCTACGGCGGCGACATCACCCGCAAGAAGAAGCTGCTGGAAAAGCAGAAGGCGGGCAAGAAGCGGATGAAGCAGGTGGGCACGGTCGAGATCCCGCAGGAAGCCTTCCTCGCGATCCTGCAGGCCGACGACAAGTAAGGCCAGACTGAGGCCGTCCCGACATGAACTTCGCCCTCATCCTGTTCATCCTGCTGGTCATCAGCTTCGTGGCCTGGCTGATCGACGTGCTGTGGCTGGCCCGGCAGCGCCGCGCGGCGGCCGAGCGGGCGGTGGCCGAGTTCGACCGCAAGAACCAGGCGCGCACCGGCGCGGCCGTCGAGCTGCTCGCGGCCGAGCGCAGCGTGGTGCGCGACAGCGCGCTGCGCCGCCCCTGGTACATGGAGTACACGGCGAGCTTCTTCCCGGTGATCCTGGCGGTGTTCGTGCTGCGCTCGTTCCTGTTCGAGCCGTTCCGCATCCCGTCGGGGTCGATGATCCCGACGCTGGAGATCGGCGACCTCATCCTCGTCAACAAGTACCAGTACGGGATCCGGCTGCCGGTCATCAACAAGAAGATGATCGAGGTCGGCTCGCCGCAGCGCGGCGACGTAATGGTGTTCCGCTTCCCGATCATCCCGCAGCAGGACTACATCAAGCGGGTGGTGGGCATTCCGGGCGACCGCATCGAGTACGCCGACAAGCGGCTGAGCATCAACGGCGCGGCGGTGCCGATGCAGCCGCTGGCGCCTTACGTGGATGAGTCGCGCCTGCAGAGCTACGCGCAGTTCAGCGAAACGCTCGGCCAGCGAAGCCACCGCGTCATCCTGGCCGACGGGCCAGGCTTCCTCATGCGTGCGATGCAGCATACGCACCCCGATGCTTGCCGATATGGGCCCAATTCGGTGTCCTGCACCGTGCCGCCCGGCCACTACTTCGTGATGGGCGATAATCGGGACAACAGCGAGGACAGTCGTTTCTGGGGCTTTGTCCCGGATGAGAACATCGTCGGGCGAGCGTTCCTGGTCTGGCTGACGCTCAAGGGGTGGGTTCCGTCGTTCCAGCGGGTTGGTCGCTTCGATTGAGGGTAGAGATGATGCAGGCAACTTTGCCGCGCGTACAGCGTGGGCTTTCGATTGTCGGGCTGATCGTCTTCGGGACTATTGCCCTTTTGCTGGTGCTTATGGGTGCCAAGCTGGTGCCGGCGATCACTGAGTACCTGGCCATAGAGCGGGCAGTGCAGAAGATCAAGAGCGAAGCCAATACGGTGGCCGATATTCGTCGCGCCTTCGACCGCTATGCCGCCATCGACGACATCAAGTCGATCTCCAGCAAGGAACTCGACATCACGAAAGTCAACGAACGCATCGTCATCTCTTACTCGTATCCGTACCAGATCCACCTATTCGGCAACGTTCGACTGGTGATCGACTTTGCCGGCACCACCAGCGACCGCCCCGGCAGGAACGTGCCTTAATGGCGGACGCAGGGGGGTCCCGGCATGCAATTGACGGCGCTTGAAGAGCGCCTGGGGTACCGCTTTACGACACCGGCCCTGCTGGAGCAGGCGGTCACGCACCGCAGCCACGGCGCGGTCCACAATGAGCGGCTCGAATTCCTCGGCGACGCGGTGCTCAACTGCACCATCGCGCAGCTTCTTTACGCCAAGTACGCGCGGCTGAACGAAGGCGATCTTTCGCGCCTGCGTGCCAATCTGGTCAAGCAGTCGTCGCTTGCGGAAATCGGCGAGAAGCTCGGCCTGGCGGACTTCATGCGGCTGGGCGAGGGTGAGATGAAGAGCGGCGGCTTCCGGCGCCCCTCGATCCTGGCCGACACGGTCGAGGCCATCTTCGGTGCGGTGATGGTCGATGGCGGCTTCGAGCCGGCGCGCGAGGCGATCGCCCGGCAGTTCGAGCCGATCCTCAAGCATGTCGATCCGAAGACGCTCGGCAAGGACAGCAAGACGCTGCTGCAGGAATACCTTCAGGGTAAGCGCTTGCCGCTGCCGCTGTACACGGTCGTAGAAACCCGCGGCGCTGCACATAACCAGGAGTTCGAGGTCGAGTGTGCCATTCCCAAGCTGGAGATCAGCGTCCGCGGCACGGGTCGCAGCCGGCGCGCTGCCGAGCAGAACGCGGCTCGGCTGGCCTTCGAGACCGCGCAATCGGCCCTGCAGGCGGCGCGGCGCGCTAAGCGCAAGACCTCGGGCGATGCAGAGGTGCGCGAACCCGCGGCGCAGGCCGCTCCGGCGAACGAGGGTGACAAGCGCCAAGAACAGGTCGAGGCCGTGGCCGTGACGACAGCGGACGGGGGGCTCGACAAGGCCAGTGACAAGGCAGTCGAAAGAGTGGCCGAGAAGTCTGCCGACAAGTCCGCCGAAAGGCGGGCCGACAAGCCGCTTGAAAGACCGGCAGACAGGTCGCCCGACAGGTCGCCGGACAAGTTCCTGGACAAGGTGCTCGAACGGGCGTCTGAGAAGAATCCCGATCGGCTGGCCGAGCGTGGCGAGCGCAGCGGCCGCACGGCCGACAGCGACGCGGCGACGCCGGTGGGCAAGCGCTCCTGAGCCAGCCGTGCCGTGACTGCCGCGCGCACCGGTCTTGTCGCCATCGTGGGCCGGCCCAACGTCGGCAAGTCGACCCTGCTCAACGCGCTGGTCGGCGAACACGTGTCCATCACCTCGCGCAAGCCGCAGACCACGCGCGACCGCGTGCTCGGGGTGCTGACGCGCGCCACGGCGCCCCGGCTCGAGCAGTTCGTCTTCGTCGACACGCCGGGCTTCCAGCGCCAGCACAAGTCGCTGCTGACCCGGCGCATGAACGAATCGGTGCGGCAGGCGCTCGCGCAGGTCGACGCCGTCGTGCTGGTGATCGACGCCAGCCGCGGCTGGACGGCAGCCGATGAAACGGTGGTGCGCCTGCTGCCGACGCCGGCCGAGGGCGCGGCGAGTCGCGTGGTGCTGGCGCTGAACAAGACCGACGAGCTCACCGAGCGCGAGCGGCTGCTGCCGCTGCTGGCGCTTTCGGCGGCCAAGTATCCGTTTGCCGCGCTTGTGCCGGTGAGCGCCGAGCGCGGCCGGCAATTGCAGGAGCTGCTCGACGAGGTCGGCAGGCTGCTGCCGGCCGGCGAACCGCTGTTCGATGCCGAGCAATACACCGACCGGCCGGTGCGCTTCCTGGCGGCCGAACTGGTGCGCGAGAAGGCGTTCCGCTTGCTGGGTGACGAGCTGCCCTATGGCATTGCCGTCGTCATCGACCGCTGGACCGAGACCCCGGAGCGGGTCGAGATCATTGCCACGCTGCTGTTGGACCGCGAGTCGCACAAGGGCATCGTGATCGGTGCGGGGGGCGCCAAGCTGCGCGAGATCGGCCGGCTGGCTCGGCTCGACATCGTGCGCCTGCTCGACAAGCCGGTGCATCTGGAAACGCATGTGCGGGTGCGGCGCGGCTGGCGCGACGACGCCGGTCAGCTCGCCAGCCTCGGCTATGACTGAGGCCGAGGCCGGGGGCCGACGCGGCAGGCGGACCGGCGGCAACGATCGCGTCGATCAGCAGCCCGGCTTCGTGCTGCACTCTTATCCGTGGCGCGAGACCAGCCTCATCATCGAGGCCTTCACCCGCGATCACGGCCGCATGGCGCTGGTGGCACGCGGGGCCAAGCGGCCGACCTCGCAGTTGCGCGGACTGCTCGATCCGTTCTGTCCGCTCGCCCTGTCCTGGAGCGGCCGCAACGAGATCAAGTCTTTGGTGCGTGTGGAGTGGCTCGGCGGGTTGGCGCCGCTGCGCGGCGACGGCTTGCTGGCGGCTTTCTATCTCAACGAGCTGCTGGTGCGCCTGATGATCCGGGCCGATGCCCACGAGCATCTGTTCGCCGCCTACATCGGGGCGCTGCGCGCGCTGGCTCAGGACGGGGCCGATCAGCAGTCGATCCTGCGCGGATTCGAGTTGGACCTGTTGCGCGAGATCGGCTACTTGCCGCCGCTGGACCATGCAGCCGAGGGCGAACCGATCGAGCCGGCACGCTGGTACCACGTCGACAGCCAGCGTGGCTGGGTGGCCACCGAGGCGCCGGACACACTGAGTGTGCAGGGCACCACGCTGCGGGCGATGGCGGCGCGCGACTTTCGGCGCGGGCAGGCCGCCGCCCAGAGCAAGAGCCTGCTGCGGCAGCTCATTCGCTACCATCTGAACGGCCAGCCGCTGAACACGCGCCGCATCCTGCAGGACCTGCGCGCGCTCGAAACAGTGGACCCGGCCTAGTCGATTCGCCCGTGTTTGCTTCTCCAAGGCCATGACTGCGCTCAGCGTCAATCTCAACAAGGTCGCCCTGGTGCGCAACACGCGCGCGCTCGGCATCCCGAGCGTCACGCGGCTGGCGCAGATTGCGCTTGAGGCCGGCGCCGGCGGCATCACGGTGCACCCGCGGCCCGACGGGCGGCACATCCGGGCGCACGACGTGCGCGAGCTTGCCGCGCTGATGAAGCCCTGGCCGGCGTGCGAGTTCAACATCGAGGGCAACCCCGTCCACAACCTGATGGACTTCGTGCGCACGGTGCGGCCGCAGCAGTGCACCTTCGTGCCGGACGACAGCGGCCAGGCCACCTCCGATCACGGCTGGGACCTCGCCCGAGACGGGGCGCGGGTGCGGCCCTTCATCGAGGAGGCGCAGGCGCTCGGGGTGCGCGTGAGCCTGTTCATGGATCCCGAGCCGGGCGCGATGGCGCTGGCGCGCGCCCTCGGCGCCGATCGCATCGAGCTCTACACCGAGCCGTACGCGCAGGCCCACGGCACAGCGGCGCAGGCGCCCATGCTGGCCCGCTACCGTGCTGCCGCCGAGGCGGCGCTGGCCGCAGGTCTCGGAGTCAATGCCGGCCATGACCTGAATCGCGCGAACCTGGCTGACTTCCTGACCGCCGTGCCGGGCGTGCAGGAGGTCTCCATCGGCCATGCGTTGACCTCCGACGCACTGGAGTTCGGCATGGCGCGCGCGGTCGGGTTGTACGTCGCCGAGATCCGCCGGGCCGGGGTCGGGCGGTGATCGTCGGCATCGGCACCGATCTCATCGAGATCGAGCGCATCGAGGCCGCCTGCGCGCGCCACGGCGAGCGCTTTGCGCAGCGCATCCTCGGGCCGGCCGAGTGGCAGCGCTACGGTGAGCGGCGCAGCCGCAGCGCGCGCCGCGGTCTGGCCTTCCTCGCCACCCGCTTTGCCGCGAAGGAGGCGATCAGCAAGGCGCTGGGCCTGGGGATGCGCACGCCGATGACGTGGCGCAGCGCCGAGGTCGTCAATGCGCCGGGGGGACGACCCGTGGTGCTGGTGCATGGCGCGCTGCAGGCCTACGTCGAGGCGCGTGGGCTGCGCCTGCATGTTTCGGTGACCGACGAGCGCTCGATGGCGATGGCCTATGCGCTGGCCGAGCGGATCGGTGCGCAGGACTGACAAGGTCGGAGGTAGGCAGATGCTGGGTCCGGTGGTGGTGGATGTCGAGGGACCGGAGCTGACCGCGGCCGACCGTGCGCGGTTGCGTCACCCGCTGGTCGGCATGGTGATCCTGTTCGCGCGCAATTACCGCAGCCCCGGGCAACTGGCCGCCCTGACCGCCGAGATTCACGCCCTGCGCGGGCCGTCGCTGCTGATCGCCGTCGATCACGAGGGCGGGCGTGTGCAGCGCTTTCGCGAACCGCCCTTCACCCGCATCCCGCCGATGGCAGCACTCGGCCGGCTTTGGGACGAGGATGTACTGGGCGCCTGCCGAGTGGCCGCCTCGATCGGCTATGTGATGGCGAGCGAACTGCGCGCTCACGGGGTCGACCTCAGCTTCGCGCCGGTGCTGGACCTGGACTGGGGCCGCAGCGGCGTGATCGGCGACCGCGCGCTGCACCGCGATGCCCGCGTCGTGAGCTTGCTGGCAGCGCAACTGTGTCATGGCATGGCGCTGGCCGGGATGGCCAATTGCGGCAAGCACTTTCCCGGTCACGGCTGGGCCGAGGCGGACTCTCATACACACGAGCCGGTCGACCCGCGCGCGCGCGCCGCCATACTCGGGGACGACGCTGCGCCCTATCGCTGGCTGGGCATCACGCTGGACAGCGTGATGCCGGCGCACGTGGTCTACCCGGAGGTCGACCGGCTGCCAGCCGGCTTCTCGCGTATCTGGATCGAGCGCGTGCTGCGCGGCGAGTGCGGCTTCACCGGCGCAGTCTTCAGCGACGATCTCACGATGGAAGGCGCCAAGATTGCGGGCGACGTGGTCGCGGCGGGGCAGATGGCCATCGATGCGGGCTGCGACTTCGCGCTGGTGTGCAACAACCCGGCCGAAGCCGACCGCCTGCTCGCCGGCTTGAGGTGGCGTTCGAGCGCCGCCTTTGCCGAGCGTCTGGCCCGCCTGCAGCCGCGCGGCGCGGCACCGGACATGGCCGCGTTGTCGGCCAGCGCCGCCTACCGGCAGGCGCGTAACGATGTGCTGGAGTGGGCCAAGGGTGCTGCGGCCACCCGCGGCTAGATCCGGGCCGCAGCAAGCGCCGGTGGGGCTGCCGCCGGCATGCCCGATCGCTCGGCTTGCTCGGTGCGGGAGAAGGGCGCGGCCGGCGCCGTACGGCTCGTAGAATCGTCGTCGCGTTCTGCGCAGCCGATGCCTGCCGGGCGCAGTTCTCTTTAGCAGCGGCCCCTGGGTCGCGCCGCGTCCTGCCGTGCCAAGAGCCCCTGCCAAACCGTCTCCAGTGCCGGCTGCCGAAGCCGGCCTGGCTGCCTTCGACCCTCGGCCCATCGTCGACGGCCTGCCGGGACTGCCCGGCGTCTATCGGATGATCGATGCGCAGGGCGCGGTGCTGTACGTCGGCAAGGCGCGCGATCTGAAGAAGCGCGTCGCCAGCTACTTCAGCCGCGGCGTAGGGCCGCGCACCGCCCACATGGTGGCGCGCATCGCGGCCATCGAGACCACCGTCACGCGCTCCGAGGCCGAGGCGCTGCTGCTGGAAAACAACCTCATCAAGACGCTGGCGCCGCGCTACAACATCCTGTTTCGCGACGACAAGAGCTATCCGTACCTGAAGTTCACCGATCATCCGTTTCCGCGCGTTGCCTACTACCGCGGCGCGGTGGACCGCAAGGCACAGTACTTCGGCCCGTATCCGAACGCCTGGGCGGTGAAGGACAGCATCCGTCAGCTGCAGAAGCTGTTTCGGCTGCGCACCTGCGAGGATACGGTGTTCAACCACCGCTCGCGCCCGTGCCTGCTGCACCAGATCCAGCGCTGCAGCGCGCCGTGCGTGCATTTGATCGACGCAGCCAGTTACGCCCAGGACGTCGACCGTGCCGTGCGCTTCCTGCGCGGTCAGACGCGCGAGGTGATGGCCGAGCTCGAAGAGCGGATGCAGGCCTTCGCGCTCGACCTGAAGTTTGAGCAGGCTGCTGCCGTGCGCGACCAGCTCGGCTCGCTGTCGCGGGTGCTGCACCAGCAGGCCGTCGAGCCCACCGGCGGCGCGGCGCAGGACGTGGATGCCGACATCATCGCCGTCGCGCTGCACGGCGGTCATGCTTGCGTGAATCTCGCCATGGTTCGCGGCGGCCGCCACCTCGGCGACAAGCCGATGTTTCCGCTGCGCGCCGAAGAGGCGGGCGACGCCGTCGAAGTGGCCGAGGCCTTCCTGTCCCAGTACTACGCCGAGCAGGTGCCTCCGCCCGTCATGGTGGTCAACGTCGAGCTGGACACGGCCGCCTGGCAGCGGCTGTTTGCCGAGCGCGACGGCGCCCGGGTGAGCATCCTGCGCCAGCCGCAGGCGCAGCGCCGGCGCTGGCTCGAGATGGCCGAGGGCAACGCCCGGCTGGCACTGGCACGCCGTCTGGCCGAGGAAGGCTCGCAGCAGGCGCGCACACGGGCGCTGATCGATGTGCTGGCCCTTGAGCCGGAAGACGGCGATCCCGCACGCCTGCGCGTGGAGTGCTTCGATGTCAGCCACACCATGGGCGAGGCCACGCAGGCATCCTGCGTCGTCTATCACGGCCACGCGATGCAGCCCAAGGAGTACCGCCGCTTCAACATCACCGATGTTGAGCCCGGCGACGATTACGCGGCCATGCGCCAGGCGGTGGCGCGCCGCTACAGCGCGGTGGCGCGCGGCGAGGGCGCGCTGCCGAACCTGGTGCTGATCGACGGCGGCAAGGGCCAGGTCGAGATGGCGCGCCAGGTGTTCGACGAACTCGGGCTCGATGCTGGCGTGCTGGTCGGCGTGGCCAAGGGCGAGCAGCGCAAGGTCGGGCTGGAAGAACTGGTGTTTCCCGACGGGCGCGCGCCGCTGTCGCTCGGTCGCGACTCGCAGGCGCTGATGCTGGTGGCGCAGATTCGCGACGAGGCGCACCGCTTTGCCCTCACCGGCATGCGCGCGCGCCGGGCCCGCGCGCGCAACACCTCGCAGGTCGAGGACCTGGAGGGCATCGGCCCCAAGCGGCGGCAGAAGCTGCTCGCGCGTTTTGGCGGGCTGCGTGGCCTGCGGGCCGCATCGATCGACGACATTGCGCAGGTCGATGGGGTTTCACGTAAGCTCGCCGAGCGCATTTACGCGCAACTCCATGGTCAGCCAAGCGAATAGCTCTGCGGTGTTCAACGTGCCGATGGCGCTCACCTGGGCGCGCATCGCCATGATCCCGATGGTGGTCGGCGTGTTCTACCTGCCTGATGCCTGGCTTACGCCGCAGGCGAAGAACATCACGGCCTGCGCGCTGTTCTCGCTGGCGGCCATCACCGATGCGATCGACGGCTGGTACGCGCGCAAGTACGGGCAGATCACACGGCTCGGCGCCTTCCTGGACCCGGTGGCCGACAAGCTGATGGTCTGTGCGGCGCTGGTGGTGCTCATCGCCCTGGGCCGGGTCGACGAGTTCGTGGCGCTGGTGATCATCGGGCGCGAGATCACCGTGTCGGCACTGCGCGAATGGATGGCGCAGATCGGAGCCTCGGCCAGCGTGGCGGTCAACGCGCTGGGCAAGCTCAAGACCATCATGCAGATGGTGGCGATCCCCGTGCTGCTGTTCCACGACCCGCTGCTCGGCCTCATTCCGGTGGCGCAGATCGGCACGCTGCTCCTCTACATTGCCGCCGGCCTCACCGTGTACTCGATGCTGTACTACCTGAAGCTCGCCTGGCCGTATCTGGTCGGACGCGAGTAGATCGGCGCAGCCGGCGCGCGTTTTGACACTCGAAGCCGGCCGCATATAATCCCGACTTGCGGTGCAGCGGTGCTGCACCGCTCCTGCGGGAATAGCTCAGTTGGTAGAGCGCAACCTTGCCAAGGTTGAGGTCGCGAGTTCGAGACTCGTTTCCCGCTCCAGATTCTCAGCATAGGGGAAGCGCGCGCTTCCCCTTTTTGCTTGACCGGCGTCGTCGTGC
>Ga0209985_10000887_pt1 | contig 31283 bp, 22 predicted proteins | sample NOAtaG_FD_187305 | JGI IMG/M metagenome (GOLD analysis project Ga0209985, IMG submission 187305) | Freshwater lake microbial communities from Lake Erie, under a cyanobacterial bloom - NOAA_Erie_Diel6S_1000h metaG (SPAdes) (version 2) | ecosystem: Environmental > Aquatic > Freshwater > Lake ...
GGCCGGCAGCCAGGCATAGGTTGGGCCTGCACCCGATCGTTGATAGATCATCAGACTTTGGTCCACCCGATCAAAAACGAGTCGCTCTTCGATCCCATCTCCGTCCAAATCAAGCGAATGGAACTGAGGGCATGCCATCCCACCGACCCAAGGTTGGGCCAAAAGACGGCCGGCAACCCGAACGGCAGGTCCCAAAGGCTCGGGCCTGAATTGGATGGGCGGAACGCCTTGGGCCCGCCCAAGACCGGCGGAGGTGGCGAACAGCGCAAACCCAGCGACGAGGACCTTGAGGGCCGTGCACTTGCAAAAATCAAAGGAAGAACGATTCATAACGGAGACCTTGTGGCGAATTTAGGCCTCAAATTCACGGAATGATTGAAATGCCCTCTCTGCAAGAGGCTGGCCTGGACAACGGCAGGCTCGAAGTCGTTTACCAACGCTTGGTCCAAAACGGGCTGAAGATTTGCACCGATAGCCGGAAATTGCAGGCCGGGGATTGTTTTGTGGCCCTGCGAGGCGAACGATTTGATGGACACGGTTTTGTGGGCAAGGCCCTGGAAGGCGGGGCGGCCGTTGTTTTGGCCGAAGAAGTGCCTGAGTCGGTGGATACGTCCCTTCGAGATCGGGTTCTCTTGGTCCAGGACAGCTTGGCAGCCCTTCAATGCCTGGCAAGGCACCATCGCCGCAGCGTTCCCGGACTCCAAGTGATAGGGGTCGCGGGCTCCAACGGCAAAACCACCTGCAAGGAACTTATTTATGCAGTGTTATCCAAACATTATGTTTGCCATGCCACGCCCGGCAATTACAACAATCATTTGGGGGTTGCCCTTAGCTTGTTGGGTATCCGGGAGGGCACCCGTTTGGCCGTTATTGAAATCGGAACGAATCACCCAGGGGAGGTCGAGATGCTTTGCCATTTGGCGGAACCGGATTTGGGTGTTGTTACCAGCATTGGAAAAGAACACCTGGAGGGATTGGGGAGTTTGGAGGCCATCCTCCACGAAGAAACCGCTTTGTACCGCTGGCTAAACGAGCGGGGTGGACAGGCCTTTGCAAACAGGGACAATGATCTAATAATGAAGGGGATAAAAGACTTACGCCCTCCCATTACCTACGGGGTTCATCCCGAATCCGATTGCGTAGGACGATTGGTCAGCACGTTTCCCACCCTTCAATTTCGATGGGATTTCAATGCCAAATCGTTGATCGATGCCCCCTTGTTGGAAAGTAAAATTTACGGGGACTACAATTTTGCACATGTTCTGGCGGCGGCGGCCATCGGTCGCTACCTGTCGGTTCCCTACGACAAAATTTCGGAGGCCTTAACGACCTGGGAACCCCGAAACAACCGATCGCAATGGCTGGCACACCGGGGCCACGGGGTGGTTTTGGATGCCTACAACGCCAATCCGGACAGCATGCAAGCGGCCTTGGGGCATTTTGGGCGAATGGATCACCCGCACAAAGCGTTGTTGTTGGGAGAAATGTTGGAGCTGGGCGAACATAGCGAATACGAGCATCGCTTCTTGCTCGAAAATTTGCTGCGGGATCCCTGGGGGGTCTGTTGTTTGGTGGGGGAAGCTTTTTGGAACCTGAGGGCCGAATTTCCAACTTTTCATTTTTTTGAGCGACCCGAGGACCTGCATCGGTTTTTGGGGGCTTCTCGTTGGCCGGCCTCGGCGGTTCTGGTCAAAGGCTCGAGGGGGAATGCCATGGAACAATACCTGGATAGTTTGCCCTGGGCGGACCCGAAGACGGGCCAGGAAGGGGCTACGTCGACGACCAGCGGAAATTAAATTCGGTTTCGACGTCGGGCCAAGACCATCACCGATAGGCGAGCCCCACGCCGGATGAGCAGGTTCCCGCATTGTTCGAGGGTGGCTCCGCTGGTCATGACATCGTCCACCAGAAGGAGGTGCAGTCCGTTCAGGTCCTGTTGGTCGGTCCGGTACGGGCCACCATCCAGGGTTCTGGCTTGGACAAAGTCTCTTTTGGCTTGTTCATTGCGTTGGTTCCTGCCCAAGCGGGCCAGATTGCGGCCCCCTTCGAGCCGTTGGAGGAGGTGCGGGTAGACCGGGAGCGACCCATGGGCGGCCATGCCCTCGGCCAGGAGGTGGGCCTGGTTGTAGCCCCGGCTCCAGGTGCGCTGGATGGTTGTGGGGACGGGCACCAGGCCATCGGGCAGCGGCGCCATTCGCTCCCGGTGCCGTGCCATGGCACGGCCCAGGGCGGGGCCCAGGGTCCGCCTTCCCCCAAACTTGAGGGCCTTGTACAGGGCCTCCGCCCTGCTACCCGCCTCCGCCCACCACAACGCATGGACCGAAACCACCGGCATACGCCACGCCAGTTCTTGCTCCAGACCAAGGGCATCGACCCGGTCCATCACCCTCAATTCGACACTGCACCCCAAGCAGTAGGCATGCCCCCTTTCGGGCGGCTCGCCGCCACAACCCGGGCAAGGCTGCGCCGACGCCCCCAAAACAAAGTCCGCCAGGCGGCGTTGAGGGTAAAAGGCCCCAAGCATACCCCAAAACTGCTGAGGCTACGGGCCTTTAGCGTATTTTTGGCATCCTTTGCGAAACAAATCATCCAAATTCACAACCCAAATTCCCAAAACTCAGACCATGCTCATCAAATCGTCTTCTTTCCGGACCATCCCATCCTTGAGGGGTGCTTGGATTACCCTTGTGGCCCTGACCGCCTTCGCGTCAACCGCCCTTGCCCAGGATGCCCAACCCGTCGATGCTCCCGTTCTTTTTGAGATTCGTGGAGGTGGCTTGCCCGATGAACCCATTCGAACCGATGAATTTGTAACCCTCTTCAACAAGAATAATTTCAAAAAAACAGCGGCAACCCGCGCCGAATGGGAGGAGTACCTGGATCTCTACGTCAAATTCAAACTCAAAGTCCGGGAAGCCATCCGGTTGGGCATGGATACCACCCTCAAATTCAAAGAAGAATTGACGGGCTACCGCAACCAATTGGCTCAGCCCTATTTGCGTGACAAGGAAACCGATCAATTTTTGTTACAACAAGCCTTTGATCGCTCCCAAATCGAAATCCGTGCGGCCCATATCATGGTGCGCGTTGAAGAATCCGCCTCTCCATCCGACAGCCTCAAGGCCTATAACAAAGCCCTGGCACTCCGTCAAGAAATTGTGGACGGCAAAGACTTCGCCGAATTGGCCAAGACCCGATCCGACGATCCATCGGCCGCCGAAAACGGAGGTGATTTGGGCTTTTTCTCGGCCTTTCGGATGATTTATCCTTTTGAAGAAGCCGCTTACAACACCCCCAAGGGCTCTCTCTCCTCGGTCTTCCGCACCCAATACGGTTACCACTTCCTCAAAGTCATCGACCGCCGTGCGGCTCGCGGTGAAATCCGGGTCGCCCACCTCCTGGTCAAAAGCCCCGAAACTGACAACGATACCCTGCGTCAACAAGCCCGCGCCAAGGTTGATACGCTTTATGCTCGCCTACGTTCCGGTGAATCCTTCGAAGAATTGGTCAAACAGTACAGCGAAGACCCCAGCACCTCCGACAAAGGAGGGGTGCTCCCCTTCTTTGGAACGGGCCGCATGATCCCAGATTTTGAAGAAGCTGCCTTTGGCTTGGCCCGCGATGGGGATCTCTCCCAACCGGTCCAAACGCCCTACGGTTGGCATATCCTCAAACGCATCGAATACCGCCCCGTACCAGACTTCGAAAAATCCAAGGGAGACCTGGAGCTCAAAATCGCCAGTGATACCAGGGCCAACCAAAAAACAGCCAACCTCATCACCAAACTCAAAAGCGAATACGGCTATTCCGAAAACAGCCCTGCGATTGAAGCCGTCTTGGCTTCGGTGGTTGATAGCCTTTACAGACGCCAAGAATGGAAAGCCCCCACCCAGTGGATGATGAAGGTCCAACCAGGTCGCTGGGATGCCCAGCGGATTTCCAGCGAGAAAACATCCCGCACCAAAAAACCAGCGGTCAACAAACCCACCGAAACCCTCACCGATACCATCGTGCATCGTTACGGGGACCGGACGCTGCGTCAATCCGAACTCGCCCTTTGGCTGGAGCAGGAACAAAAGAACCTCAACGGTGCCGACCCCTCCATCTTCGTCCGCCAGGTTTACAATACCAAAACCGAACAAGCTTTGTTGGCCTACGAAGACAGCCGTTTGGAAGCCAAATACCCCGCCTTCCGTGCCCTCATGAAAGAATACCGCGAAGGCATTCTGCTTTTTGATTTAATGGACCAAAAAGTCTGGTCCAAAGCCATGAACGACTCCACCGGACTGGAAGACTTCTTCAAAAGCCGGGCCGACCAATACCAATGGAAAGACCGGATCGATGCCACGATTTATACCTGTCTGGACGAGGCGACCGCCAAAACCGTTCGCAAAAAAGCCAAATCCGGAAAAATCAGCCCTGAAGAAATTTCCAAAAGCCTAAACAGCCAAAACCCGCTGAATGTCAAGTTTGTGAGCGGCAAATTTGAAAACGGTTCCCAAGCCGTCTTGGATTCCTTGCCACGCAAAAAAGGCCTGCAAGGACCCTTTGAACGGAACAAACAATGGATGGTGGTCCAAACCCGCGATCTCCTACCTGCCGGCCCCAAAAAACTCGCCGAAGCCCGCGGACCCCTAACCTCTGATTACCAAAACGAATTGGAATCCCGCTGGCTCAACGAACTCCGTTCCACCTACAACGTCACCATTGACCGCAACATTTTTGAGACCCTCCTTCCCGCCCAACCCTAAGGGTCGTTTATTCGGATTCTGTCTGGCCGGTTTGCTTTTGCTGACCAGCCGAACCGACGGCGCAAGCCCGCTTCCCCCAAAAACGAAGGAGACCCCGTCCCTTTCATCCCCCAACGCCTCGGCCCCATCCACCGTCGCCAAGGTCTCTGACAGCCTTGGAACGCCGCCTGCGGTCTTGGTTTCCGAAGGGATTTTGGCCCAAGTAGGCGACAAAATTATCCTGCGTTCGGAGCTTGAATCCGAGGTCCGTAACACCCTCAACCAAGAAAGCGCCGCCCCAAATCAAGACGAATCCTTGGTTCGATGTATGGTGTTTGAACAAATGATTTTGGGCAAAATGCTTCAATTGCAGGCTGAGTTGGACTCGCTAGAAATTTCTTCCGAAGAAATTGAAAATCAATTGGATCGGAGAATTCGATACTTTGCTGGTATGCTCGGTGGTCAAGAAAAAATCGAAGAATTCTACGGCAAAACCATGCCCGAAATCCGGGAGGAATTCAAGCCTCAAATTAAAGACATGCTTCTCTCCCAAAAAATGAGAGACAAAATCACCTCCGACGAACAAATCACTCCGGCCGAGGTCAAAGCGTATTTTGAAAAAATCCCTACCGACAGCCTTCCCTTGGTGCCTGCCGAGGTGGAATTGGGTCAATTGGTCATCAAGCCCAAACCAGGCTCTGAAAACAGAAGCCTGGCCATCGAAAAAATCCAAGCATTGCGGGAACGCATCCTCAAGGGAGAATCCTTTGCCACCTTGGCCATTCTCTATTCCCAGGATCCCGGCAGCGCACGAGAAGGAGGGCAATTGGGCTTTTTTGGTCGAGGTGATATGGTCCCGGAATTTGAAGCCGTGGCTTTTCGCCTCAAACCCGGTGAAATATCGCCGGTGGTCAAATCTTCCTTTGGCTACCACATCATTCAGCTGATCGCCCGACGGGGCGAACGCATCAATTGCCGACATCTCCTCATCAAACCCTCCATCGGTAGCCTGGAACAAACCCAAGCCCGCCAGCTTTTGGATTCCCTCCGAACCCTTTTGGTGGACGGCCGAATCAATTTCACCGAGGCGGTACGCAAATATTCGGACGACCCCGAAACCAAAGCCTTTGGAGGAATGTTGCCCCCTCCCCAAGGGGCCGGCATGCGTTGGCCGATTGACCAACTCACCCCGGATTTGTACTTTGCCATCGAAAAGATGGTCGAAGGCTCCTATTCAGATGTTCAACCCTACACCGCAGCAGGCGGTGAAACCGGCTTTCGGGTCGTCCTTCTAAGCAAAAGAACCTCGCCTCACCGAACCAGCCTGGAATCGGATTACGAAAAAATTCAAGAAACCGCCCTCCAAATCAAGCGTTTGGATCGACTCAATCGTTGGATTGAGCAAAAATCCAAAGAAATCTATGTCCGATTAACCGACTTGGCTCCGGCATGTCCCACGGTGCAACGTTGGAATTTCGACGCTGAATAACCACAGCCAGCGATTCCCGCCGACGACGCTGTTCGGCGAAAACCCTTAGATTTCGAAGCGAATGCCCTGGGCCAAGGGCAAACGATCGGTGTAATTGATGGTATTGGTCTGACGACGCATGTAGGCTTTCCAGCTATCCGAACCGGATTCACGACCGCCACCCGTCTCCTTTTCGCCGCCGAAGGCGCCGCCAATTTCGGCACCCGATGTTCCGATATTGATATTGGCAATTCCGCAATCGGAACCTGCAGCGGAGAGGAATTGCTCCGCTTCTAACAAATTACGCGTGAACATGGCCGAGGACAAGCCCTGAGGTACCGAGTTTTGAATTTGAATCGCGGTTTTGGCATCGCTGTAGGAATGAACATAGAGAATGGGCGCAAAGGTTTCGTGCATGACGATGGGTGCATCGGCTGCGATTTCGATCACACAGGGTTTTACATAACAACCTGACTCAAAGCCAGTCCCACTAAACACACCCCCTTCTACCAGAATACGCCCGCCCTGCTCCTTGGCCTTCTCAATGGCATGGTTGTAGGCTTGAACCGCCTGCAAATCAATCAAAGGGCCCACATGATGCGCCGGATCCAAAGGATCACCAATGCGTAGCTGCCCGTAGGCAGCCACCAAACTGCGGGTCATTTCGTTGTAGATGGATTCATGAAGGATCAGCCGGCGGGTGGTGGTGCAGCGTTGACCCGCGGTCCCTACCGCACCAAAGACCGCACCGATGGTGGCCAATTTGAGATCGGCATCCGCAGCAACGATGATGGCATTGTTACCACCCAATTCCAACAAAGACCGACCCAAACGTCCGGCAACGGCGGTGGCCACGGCCTTGCCCATGCGCGTTGATCCCGTGGCTGATACCAACGGAACGCGCGGGTCTTGGCTCAGCCATTCCCCAACCCGGGCATCTCCCACCACCAATCCGCTGAGTCCTTCGGGGGCCCCAAAGGCCTCCATCACGCGGGCCGTGATCTTTTGACAAGCCAAGGCGGTCAAAGGGGTTTTTTCGGAAGGTTTCCAAACGCAAGCATTCCCACAGACCCAGGCAATCATCGTATTCCAACTCCAGACGGCCACCGGGAAATTGAAGGCCGAAATAACACCGACCACCCCCAACGGATGCCATTGCTCGTACATGCGGTGACCGGGACGTTCGCTGTGCATGGTCAAGCCGTAGAGCTGGCGGGATAGACCCACCGCAAAATCACAGATATCAATGATTTCTTGGACCTCCCCCAAGCCTTCCTGGAGGCTTTTCCCCATTTCGTAGGATACCAATTGACCCAAGGGCTCCTTGAGGCGTCGAAATTCTTCCCCCAACAAACGGACCAATTCACCGCGGTGGGGCGCCGGCACCGTTTTCCATTCATGAAAGGCCGCAACAGCAGCGGCCATGACCTGTTCGTAGTCGGCATGGGATGCTTGGGTGACCGAGCCAATCAAAGCCCCATCCACCGGCGATCTGGATTCCAGCAAGGCGCCCCCGGCATTCAACGTCTGGCGACCTGTCGAGGCCCCCGATTCCAAACCCTGCAATTCAAGGGCGCTCAACATTTGATTCAGGGAATTTTTCATAACTTTTGTCTTTTGGGCCTTAGAGAATGCCAAGGCCTGCAAAAGTACAATAAACCACTTACGGATTAAAAAATTAGCCGCTGAGGATCCAAGGCATTGAGGTCCAGGGTCCAACTCCAGCGCGTGTACCAAGGGGCCCTAGAGTCTGGTGAACCGCTTCCAAAATTCCGTTTCAAGTCCTGACTAACCGCGGCCAGCCAATGAAACTGCATAAAAGGCAGAACCTTGAGAGTGATACCGGTTTCCCAACTGAGGGCGGGCAAAGGGGCCAGCCATGGATCGTCGTTGGGAATCAAATCAGCGATGGTTGCCAGCGGGGACAAAGGACTACGGCCATTCCAATTGTTGCGTTGAACATTGGCAAAAATGCTGAGGGGCAACTTCACAAGGGACCTAGGAAGTTCAAGTTCGAGGTTTACCGCCAATTGATATTCCAAAGGCCTGGACATTTGTTGCAACAAGAATTGACTGTAAGGTCCGGCCGGGGTCCTAAAACCTGCATCCCGAAGGAGGACCTGACGCCCCCCCAATCCACGCCATGTGGGATCGTTTCTCCATTGGTCGGCATGTTCGGTGGTTGTCAAGGCCCCGAGCTTGACCATCTGAGGTCGGGCCCACATCAAATCCTGGGCAGACCATTCCTGAGCACCGCCCAAACCGGCCGGACTGTAAAGACCGGGGCCGTTGAAAAGGCGACCGCCCTTTCCATCACGATCATCCTGGTAGGCTTCGTTGCCGTAGGCATAGCCACCCCAAATTCGCAAATTCATGCGCCAGCGGTGACGACCTTCTCCCAAGAGTCGGCTCATGTTGGCATAGGATTCGATCCGTGAAGGATGAGCCGATCCCGGGCGCCAACCATTGGCTCGTCCGGTTTGAATCAACCAGCCCCAACCCCTACTTCGTAACACATTTCCGTCGGTATAGGAGCCTTTCAAGTAAGGCCATAAGCCGGTAGGCACCACGGCTGTATCCCCTGCCCAGGCAGCGCGACCCCAATTGAATGAATTGGATCCGTCTGGATGGCTTGTTGGGGCATTCGGCATGTAGGATTCAGCCGGACCCCCGTTGTAGCGTTGTCGCCAGCCCAGCTCCAAGGTTCGTCTCCTCCCCGCACTGCGAAGGCCCTCGGGAGCCTGCCAACGCAAAAATCCATGCAAGGTTCCGCCGTTCAGAGGCCCCAAACGCTCAAAGCGACGCCAGTTCAGGCTTGCACTCCACTGGGGGCCGTAGGACTGACTAGGAAACCAATCGTAGTCCACCTTCATGCTTCCACTCAAGGCTCGACTCCGGGTCCCTACCTGCAACAACCCACGGTATTTTAAATTGGTGGGCAACAAAACCGGACTCATGACCAAGATTCCTGGGGTCCAGCCCTCCGTCTCCAGGTAATTGATCCACGGAAGCCAGGACAAGCGGTGACCCTCAAAATCCAAGGGCAAGGAAGGCTTCCAAACGGAGCGAACTTCCGAATGATTCCGCGAACGCACATAAAGCGGCAGGGCATGATCCGGATCCAGAACCAAACCTTCTGGAAGGACGGGCAAATTCCACCGCATGGTCCGCTTGCCTTCAAAACCCTCCACCCATTCTTGCCGGATGATACGCCCCCCGGTATCGGTGATGGCCAACAGAAGAGGGGTGGCCGTTCCACGTCCTCTCAACACCGCTTCAAGCTCCCAACTCGAGGATTTTGTATGAACGCGCTGAGAAACCAAGCGATAATCCAAGGGTTCTGCTTTGCGCAGTCTTTCCTCAAACCACCAATCCACCGATTTGGAAGCCACCGATGTTTGTTGTTGCAACATGATTTGTTCCGGGCTTTTCTGCTTCAAAATCAACTCCATATCCTCCGGAGAAGGGTGTCTGAATTTCCATGTTTGGTAATAGGCCTGCATTCGACGATCCATTTCCTCCCGACCTAAATAAGCCTCCAAATAGGTGAGTTCCAAGGCGGTTTTTTTGTAGGCCAGGGTCCCGTAGGTTTCGCCATCGTAATCCAAGGTATGCGAATGCCACAAGGAACGGTCTTTGCCGCGACGCAACGAGAGCAACAAGGATAGGTTATCCAGGTCCGGCCATGGCTCCAAAATCCGCGTCAAGGCTTTGGGGGCCTTCTCGAACTGAGCTTCAAGGAGATTTTGACCGGGATAGCGCGTCCGCAGGTACCGGGTTTCGTAAAAGGAATTGAAACCTTCGTCCAAGAAAGGATGGTCTCTTTCGTTGGAAGCCAGAATGCCGTAGAACCAATTATGCCCCACTTCGTGGGCAATAATCAAGTCCAACATCAGGGGAGAACCTCCGGCCGATATCACGGTGATGGTCGGGTATTCCATTCCACCACCGGCACGCAAGGCCCCTTCCACCGCCGTGCAGGTCTTGTATGGATAAGGGCCCAGCCATTTGGAATAATAATAGACCGAGGAATCGACGAAAAGCGTCGCATCTTTCCATGATTTGTTACCACCGGTAAAAAAGGCATAGGTCTTGACCTCCTTGCCATTGATTTCAATTTTGCTTTGACGGACATAATAATCCGGCGCACAAAACCAAGCAAAATCATGGGCCTGGTCCAAAACATAGCGCAGTGTTTTGGTCGAAGAAGAGGGAGGATTCAAAGAATCACCCCTCATTCGAAGGGGAGGAAAGGAATCCAGTCCGGCGCAATGCTTCGCCAGGGAGTCCAACCACTGCTGCTCCGAAGGGGTCTGCAAATCCCCGGAGGAGGCCACTCGGTAATGGTCAGGGACCGTGATATCCACCTCAAAAGAACCAAATTCACTAAAAAACTCTCCTTGATCCAGGTAAGGCAAGGGATGCCAGCCTTTGGTATCGTAAACCGCTGGTTTGGGGTACCATTGCGTAATCTGGTATTGTTGGCCCACATGGCCCATCCGCGAAAAATCCCCGGGGATGCGGACCCGAAAAGGGGTCTCCAGGGTCACAGTGGCGCCGGGCAACAAGGGTTGTTCCAAATAAACGGTGGCGACATCGGGGGTATCGGCATGCCAGAATTCCCAACGCAGCTTTTGCCCGTTGACTCTAAATTCCAGCGAATCCATACCTCCCCGAAGGCTGTCCGCCGCAAATCGAAATCGGGTACTTCCACCGGCCAATTGTTGTTGGGCAAAAGCAGTGCGCGTGGACGAGTAGGCATTGGGGTGCAGGTGCATGACCAAACGATCAAGCGTCTGGGGCGATTGATTCGTATAATCCATGGACAGTCGACCGTTCAACACATGATGAACCGGATCCAAAGTCACCTGGATTTGGTAGCGTACCTTCTGCTGAAAATAATCAGGGGAGGCCGCCAATGTCCGGTTGGCTCCCCAACCCATCAACCCTAGGAGGAGAATAAAAAATCGAACCTGCGCGGTTCGAAAGAGGGTCGTTTGAAAAAGGAAAGGTGAATTTTTTAACATATTGAAAGATGGATGTTTTAACCTATTGTCTTTTGAGGATTCAACGGATCAACGATGTTTAGTTGGTTTTTGAAAGATAAAAAGCCTTTGCCTTCGGCTCATTGTCAAATATTGCTAATTTGACCAGGCATCCGGCTAGAAACCCATGCGGACCAACCCATTGGAGGTCATGATGCAACGCTGCCCCGCTAATTCCGAAACCGGGAAATCGCCCACCACCGCTGTTTCTTCCAAATAAGGAGCCAATCGCTCGTCGAAACGAATGGAATGACCCACCGGGATATAGAAGGTCCACTGGGCTTTTTGCATTCGAAAACCATCGCTCTTGGGGAAATGAATCCCTTCCGCCAAGGCAATGCGCCCCGTGCTGTCGACGGTATACGATGTCCCTGCCGAGGCCGAACGAGTCTTGGCCTGTGCCCTGCTGCGACCCGCCGCGCGGAGGTTGGACTTAAGCAATGCCCTGCCTTCGGTCGGAACCAAGCGGATCCCCAGGTTGTTGACATAAACCCTTTGTTGGGCTTTGCGCCACCGGGTGGTTTCCTTGTCCCATTCAACCAAATCCAAGGCCTCCGATTCATGGTTGTTTTGGTCCGAACCGATCCGAAGTTCTTCCTCGGTGACCCAAGCCTCCCCTTCAAAATCAACCGGCCGACCTTGCTCATCAAGAAAGGCGGGCATGAGTTCCAAGGACCATGCGCTGAGGGTGCTATCCAAGGGAATGGTCTGGGTCGTCACAGCTTTGTGTTCAATATCCTCGGCGTAATAAACCAGGGGCATCACGGCCAGCAGGGCCCCCAGGATGAAAGCCAGCACCGAAAGGCCCAAAAGGGTCCTCATGAAACGGAAAGGTGCACCGCGCAAAAAGCGTACGGCGAGAACCCCCATCAACACCAAGGGACCAACCAATACCAGTCCCAAGGCGAACCAACCGACACCCCACGAAAGCGTTGAAGGCCAAAACAAAGCCACCCAGTCATGCAGCGAAAAATCGCCTTCGACCAAAAGGCCATCGCCCACGCCCAGGCCCATGCTAAAAAACCAAAAAACCAATCCTATCCCTATCAAAAAAACCACCGTCCCCAAGGCCAGGAAGAACCCAACCAATTTCCCCAGGCCTCTCAAAACCGGAGCCGCAATTCCGTTGGCATTGCGGGCCCAACCCCTCAACGAAGCCTCCCAGCGACGATGATTGTTTGGGTTCTCCAGGGTCTGCTCCACCGCCCTGTACTCTTCCTCCACCTTGTTACGAATTGACTCCAATGTTACCGCCCGACCCTGCATCGCCAGCCGATCGGCCGTCGTCCTGGCCTTGGGCACGGCCACCCACAACACCAAATACGCAAAGACTCCTATCCCCGTAAAGAGTCCCAACAAAAGAACAACCACCCGAACCAAAGCCAAATCCAACCCAAAATAGGCAGCCAAACCTGCCGAAACCCCTCCCAGCACTCGCCGACTCCCATCCCGAAATAGTCGCTTTGGAGCCGGTATTTCGCCCTGGTAACCAGATCGTTCCCCGGTTTCGGCCTGCTTTCCGGAAACGGATTCAGCCTCCGAAAAAGCATCCACCGGGCCTTCCGTCCACTGCGAAGGACTCCCCAAAATTTGAATGACCGATTCCACGTCTTTGAGCGTTATAACGCCTGATTTTCCGGACCATCGTTCCACGAGTAACTCCGCAAAACGGGATTCGATATCGGATAAAATCTCTTCGCGTCCCTCGGTGTTATCAAGGTGTTTTTTGATGGAATCCAGGTAATGAACCAGCTTACGATGGGCGTCCTCTTCGGCATGCATCAGGTGGCCCCCCAGGTGAATAGATACGGTTGTTTTCATGATAAGGCTTGATTTAATTTAAAATGAGTTAATGCGATAAAGAGGCAACGGCATCGGTAAAGGCCAACCACTCCCGATTCAAGTCCGATAGAATGACAAGGCCCTGCTCCGTGAGGCGGTAGTACTTGCGTGGAGGACCACTTTTGGATTCCTCCCATCGATAATCCAGCCAACCCGCATTTTTCATCCGGGTCAAAAGGGGGTACAAGGTTCCTTCCACCACCAACATATCCGCGTTCCGCAGATCACTTAGGAGATCACTTGCATAGGCTTCGCCCCGTCCCAAAACCCTCAGGATGCAGAGTTCCAGGACCCCTTTGCGCATTTGGGCACGTACATTTTCCATATTCATAGGGCAAACATACTTCATCCAAGGTACTTTGCAATACAAAGTACTATTATTTTTAATTTCCCCTCATTTTGTTTAAAAAAACTCCAGCGCCCATCCTGGCCATGAACGCCTAACCCGGCCATTGAGCCCTATTTTTGTGAAAATATTCCCCTTTGGCCGATTGGAGTGACCCCTTTGACGAACAGGATCCCGAAACAAGGGAGAATGTTGAACGCTTTGAGCAAACCTTGAGCAGCAGTTTCTCTTGGTTTTTTGACTCCGAGGAGTTGGAGCAGATTTTTGATTATTACTTGGAACGGGGCCATATGGACAAGGCCGAACAGGTTTTGTCCAAAGGCTTGGAACAATCGCCGAACCACGCCGGCTTTATGTTACGAAAGGCCCAAATGATGATGGGCAGTGGTGAAATCCGTCAGGCCGAAGAACTCCTCGACAAAGCCCTCCGGATCAATCCCGCCTTGGTCGAGCTTCACCTCACGCGCTCCTCCCTCTACGATTACCGCAACCAAACCAACCGTGCCCTGCTCCACCTTCGCAAAGCCGAACAATTGGCGGACGCGGAACAGATGCCTTCGGTTCAATTGGCTTTTGGGATGGTCTTTATGAATGCAGGTCGTTGGAACTCCGCCCTGGATCATTTTTTGTTATGCGTCCAAAAGGACCAGGTCGACCAAGAGCACCTTCTCTACGATTTAGGGTATTGTTACCATCAACTCGAAAAGATGGACGATGGCATCGCTTTTTTTGAAGAACAAATCAATCAGAATCCCTATTCCGATGCGGCTTGGTACAACCAGGGAATACTTTACAACCAGGCCGGCCTTTTCGAAAAAGCCCTGGATGCCTTTGAATACGCACTCTTGATTCGTCCGGACCTGTCCATGGCCCATTTTAACCGGGCCAATACCTTCATCAACCTCGAAAAATACCCCGAGGCCTTGGAACAAATGCAGGAAGCCATTCGTTGCGAGCCCGATTATCCCCTCTTTGTGAACGGATTGGGCGTGTGTTACGAGAAACTGAACCGGATCGACGAGGCCCTGGCGCGTTACGAAGAAGCAGCCGTCTTGGACCCCCTGATGGCGGATGCCTGGTTTGGGCAGGCCGCCTGCAAGGCCCAATCCGAGTCATGGTCCGCCGCCTTGGTCCTCATCAACCGCGCCCTGGAATTGGCGGCCGATCACGAAGAATACTGGTACGAAAAAGGTCGTATCCTCATGGCTTTGGCCCGCTACGACGAAGCTGAACAGGTCTTGGCCGAGGCACTGCGACTGGACGAAGGTTTCTGGGAAGCCCGCATTCTCTTGGTATCCTTGTTTTTAGCTGTGGATCGTTACGAAGACGCCCTGCGTTGCATACAGGATGGTCAAGAACCGCACAAGGACGATGCCGCTTATTTCTTCGAATTAGCCGGTCTGATCTTTGCCTTTGAAATCAAAGAACTCTTGGATTTAGCCCATACCTGCCTGCAGTGGGCCCTTTCGGTGGATCCGTCGGAATCTCATCATTTGTTAACCTTCTGGCCGGATGCCCACAACAACAGCGAAGTGGTGGCCCTCCTTCGCGAATACAAGGCCCTGGATTAAAACCTTTACCCCCTGAACTTATTAAATGCCGTCTATGGCTGATTTTAACTTTGACTTTAAGACGAGATTGGGGCAAGTCCCCGACCGGCGTAACAAACCCCGTCAGGATGGTTTGACCATGGTGATGGACAAAGGCCTCAGCCTGTCCGAAGCCGAAGCCTTCCTCGAAAACGGCGCAGAACATACCGATTTGGTCAAATTAGGATGGTCCACCGGGCTCTTTAACCGGAAACTCCACCAAAAGATTGCGGTTTATCGTCAAGCAAACATTCGTTGTTATTTGGGCGGAACTCTCTTTGAATTGTTTGCGGCCCGTCAACGCACCGATGAATTCAAACGCCTCTTGAACGAATTGGGGCTCGACACGGTCGAAATTTCGGACGGATCGCTGGACATGACCCAAGAAACCAAGTGCGGGTACATCCAAGAATTCGCCAAGGATTTTCGTGTTCTCTCCGAGGTCGGTTCCAAAGACGCCGAAAAAATCATTGCCCCCTACCGGTGGATCGCCATGATGAAGGCCGAATTGGAAGCCGGTTCCGAAATCGTCATCGCCGAGGCCCGAGAAGCCGGCAATGTTGGGATTTTTCGTAGCACGGGCGAGGTTCGTTCGGGTCTTGTCGAAGAAATTCTTACCCAAATCCCACCAACCAAAATTCTTTGGGAAGCCCCCAACAAAGCTCAACAAACCTGGTTCATCAAAATGCAAGGTTGCAATGTCAACTTGGGCAATGTTGCACCCCACGAAGTGGTCGCGCTGGAAACCTTGCGCCTCGGTCTTCGAAGCGATACCTTTGCTCAATTCTTGGATTCCTAAAACCTAGGCGCCAAGACCCTTCCCTAATAACCCGCCACCCGCCATGCGCTCACTTCTTTTATACCTCAAAGGCGTCGCAATGGGCGCGGCCGATGTCGTACCCGGGGTCTCCGGAGGAACCATCGCCTTCATTTCGGGCATTTACGAAACACTGCTCCAAGCCCTTCGTTCATTCGACGCAGCCCTGCTCGGAATGGTGTTACGAAGGGAATGGTCGGCTGCGTGGGCCAAAATCAACGGAGGCTTTTTGGTGGTTTTACTCTCGGGAATTGGAACCAGTATTTTGCTGCTTTCCAAGCTCATGCTTTACCTTTTGGAATTTCATCCCATTCCGACTTGGTCTTTCTTCCTAGGATTGATTCTGGCCAGTATTGCAGGTGTTTGTCGGGGTTTGGACTTGAAATCTCTTCGATTTGGATTCGGATTTGTATTGGGAACTGTAATGGCCTATGCCATCACGGTGATGTCTCCGACCCAAACCCCCGAAGCCCTGTGGTTCATCTTTGTGAGTGGAGCTATTGCCATCTGTGCCATGATACTCCCAGGGATATCAGGGTCCTTTATTCTTTTGTTGATGGGCAAATACAAGTTCATCCTGCAGGCCCTGCACGAGTTCAATCTACCGGTGATCTTGGTCTTTATGGCCGGTGCGGCGATTGGCTTGCTTTCGTTTTCGCATCTCCTAACTTGGTTGCTGCGCAAACATCACTTAACCACCGTTTCCCTCCTGGCCGGATTTATGCTGGGCTCCCTGAACAAGGTCTGGCCCTGGAAACAAACCCTCACCTACTACACAGACAGCAAAGGAGGCCAACACCCTTTGACCGAAGAAAACCTCAGCCCCTGGGCTTACGAAACCTTGACCGGGCTTCCTGCACAGACCATCCTGGCCTTGACCTTGGCCGTTTTGGGAGCCGCTCTAATCTTGGGTCTGGAGGCCTGGGGCCGTCATCGCTCCCTGTCCGAATCCCAAACCACCACCGGGTGAACCTGGGCCTGCTGGGCTATCCCTTGGGACATTCGGCGTCCCCGCGTTGTTTTGGAGAGGCCTTTGAACGGGCAGGCGTCCCAGCAACCTACCACCGCTTTGAATCGATGTCCTACCCTGGCTTGGTTAATCTGGCCAGGCAAAACCCCCGCCTTCTAGGGCTGAACATCACCTTACCACACAAAAAAACCGCGTTTCAGGAATTCCAACATCCTTCGGACGTTGAAAGATTGTTTCAATTGACCGCGGAAGCCGCCGGATGTGGTGCCGTTAATTGCATTGGCTTCCGCCGGGTAGGTTCCAAGGATGTCCTTGGAGAAGACTTGGAAGCGGTGGTGGGGCATAACACCGACGTCGAGGGTTTCTCCAAGGCCTTAGATTCGTTGTGCACGGAAGGAACTCCGGGTCCAGCCCTGGTTCTGGGAAACGGCGGGGTCGCGGCGGCGGTTGGTTTTGTGTTTGAACAACGAAAAATTCCTTACCAAATCGTCACCCGAACCCTCTCCCAAAAACCAAGAGTGCCCGAAATTCTGTGGGAGCAGGTCAACCGCAAAGTCCTGGCGGATCACCCCCTGTTGGTGCAATGCACCCCCTTGGGCATGGCACCCCACCTTACGACGAGGCCGCCCTTGAATCTGGAGGGACTGGGCCAGGGACATTATGTGATGGACTTGATTTACAATCCTTTGGAAACTCTTTTTTTGGAGGAATGCCGAGCCAAAGGCGCCCGTGTTATGGGCGGAATGACCATGTTCCAAGCCCAAGCTGAAGCCTCCCTTCGGTTTTGGTCCAACTTGCCTGGCGGCGAAATCCTCCAAAATGACCGCATTCAACTTGTCTTCTGATCCCTTTCTCCGTATTCCCTGATGGCCTTTCGCGTCTATTCCGAATTTGAACCCGCTGGCGATCAGCCATCGGCCATCGCTCAGCTGACCGAAGGTCTTCAACGAGGGGACCCTGCCCAGGTTTTATTGGGCGTGACCGGTTCCGGCAAAACCTTCACCATGGCCAAGGTCGTGGAAGCCGTGCAGCGTCCCACCTTGGTGCTCACCCATAACAAAACCCTTGTTGCCCAACTTTACGGCGAATTCAGGCAATTTTTTCCCGAGAATGCGGTCGAGTATTTTGTTTCGTACTACGATTATTACCAACCCGAAGCCTACCTACCTTCCACCGGAACCTACATCGAGAAGGATCTCTCGATTAACGATGAAATCGAAAAACTCCGTCTGAGGACGACCTCATCGTTGATGTCCGGGCGCCGGGATGTCCTGGTGGTGGCCTCGGTATCCTGCATTTACGGTATGGGAAACCCGGCGGATTATACCGACAAAGTCATTCGTCTCCAACGGGGGCAGGTGATGACCATCGAGCGTTTGTTGCATAGCCTGGTGGACATCATGTATTCCAGGGCCTTGCATGAATTGACCCGTGGTACCTTTCGGGTCAGGGGCGAAACCGTGGATATCTATCCCGCCTATACCGACCATGCCTACCGGCTGGAATGGAACGGAACCCGAATCGAAGGGTTGTACCGACTGGACCCGGAGAGCGGTCGCAGTTCGGAAGATCTGGAGGACCTGGCCCTGTTCCCGGCTTCGAATTATGTTACGTCAAGGAATGAATTGGGGGACCTCCTCTTTGAAATCCAAAAAGATATGGTCGCCCAGGTTGATCATTTCAAACAAGAGGGTCGCTTTGAAGAAGCCCGTCGCATCGAAGACCGGGTCACCTTTGATGTCGAAATGATTCGGGAATTGGGGTATTGTTCGGGAATTGAGAATTATTCCCGCTACCTGGACCGCCGCAATCCCGGTGAGAGACCTTTTTGTTTACTCGATTATTTCCCGTCAGATTTTCTTTTGTTGGTGGACGAAAGCCATCAGACCTTGCCCCAGGTCCGGGCCATGTACGGTGGAGACCGCAGCCGCAAGCTCAACTTGGTTGAATACGGATTTCGATTACCGGCCGCCTTGGACAACCGCCCCCTCACCTTTGGGGAATTTGAATCCCTGATTCCGCAGGTTGTTTACGTCAGTGCCACCCCTGGAGATTATGAATTGCAACATTGCCAAGGCGTGGTCGTTGAACAGGTGGTCCGTCCCACCGGACTTTTGGATCCCCCCATCGAAATCCGGCCCGTGACCCGTCAAGTCGATGACCTGATGGAAGAAATTCGAAAGGAACGCCTGCTTGGGCACCGGATCCTGGTCACCACCCTGACCAAGCGCATGGCCGAAGAGCTCTCCCGCTATCTCGTGGAAGCCGGGGTGGCCTGCACCTACCTGCACAGCGGGGTGGAAACCTTGGAAAGGGTGGAAATCCTGCGGGATCTGCGGCTGGGAAAAATCGAAGTCCTGATTGGTGTTAATTTGTTACGAGAAGGATTGGACCTCCCGGAGGTGGCCCTGGTGGCGATTATGGATGCCGACAAGGAGGGTTTTTTGAGGAACTACAAGTCCTTAACCCAAACGGCCGGCCGCGCCGCTCGCCACGAAAAAGGCCGAGTTCTCTTCTATGCCGACCGTATCACCGGCTCCATGAAGGCCACCATCGACGAATGCGATCGTAGACGCCAAAAACAAGAGGCGCATAATCGATTGCATGGAGTGATTCCTCGGAGTATTCGCAAAAGCGATGATGAAATTCGACTCCAAAGTTCTTTGTTGGATATTCGCAACCAATCAAGCCCTGTTAAAAGAGCAGGCCAGGAAACCGTCTACTCCGAAAAAACATCCCTATCCCTTGCGGTGGCAGAACCCGGCCCCGAACACGGGCCTGCGTCGCCTCTCAGCGAAAGCGAACGTCGCAAAACCCTGCGCGTACTCAAAAAAGAAATGAACCAAGCCGTCAAGGACATGGACTTTCTCCTGGCGGCCAAAATCAGGGACCGTATCCAGGCCTTGGAGAAAGAGCCTTCCTAAGCCCTCCTCACGAAGGCTGCCTTAGTAGCCCCAAAGGGTGATCCCCCAGTCCAAGCGATTCAGGTCGGGACCCAAACCCCCTCGGAACATCGAATACACCGAATACTGCCCAAAAAACCTCCAATTCCCTTTGCCCACTTCGGAACGAATGGCCAAAGAAAAAGGATTTTGGTAAAAGTTACCCGTTCGATACAATTCAACATTCCCGCCTGGATCTCGGTACCGATTCAGGGTTCTGGACCAAAGCCTTAGCCCGGGTATGGCCATCAATCCGGCATGCCAACCCCGGTTGGGTCGGGTTCCCTGAACAAAGGTCAAACCAACCGGTAACATCAAATGCAAGTTTTCGAAATTGGAGCGCCCAAAGCGGGAACCGGTGGTACTATCCATGGCCAGGACCGCCAAACGCCCGTTACTCTTGGTTAACATCAGGTTATCCTCCAGCCGAAGATTGTTGTAATGCAAAAGCATCCCACCCCGAACCCAAAGCGAACCCGCGGGAGAAACAGTGCCGTTCTTGGAAACGCCCAACAGGGCCTCCTGAAAACGAAGGGGGGTCCACCATTGCATGAACAGGGATTTTTCGGGTTCCATCCGCAGCAGGGGATCGCTAGCAGGTGCCCCTGCATAGCGACCACGGACCATCCAATGAGCAAAACCCAATTCAAAAGCCGGAATTTTGGGCTCCTTGACACTACGACCGGACCAAAAATCGCCTTTGGCCATCTCCGAACGCGTTGGTCCTCCGTTTTCATCGGTATCCCAAGCCGCAATGGAGCCCAAACCGTTGATGCGGTTCAACATGGTGGGCGGTTCTTTGCGATAACGTATGCTGCCACCGCCCGAGATATCCGCCAACAATGAATCGGAAACATCCAGACGGCACAATCCCAATCCATCAATAAAAATCTGGGCGCGACGAACCTTCAATTGCCGAGCTTCCACCAAGCCGGGGCCGTTTATTTCCAATCGAACATTATCGGCCTTGCCCTTGAACTCCATCCTTCCCAAACCCCGCAAATCGGCCAGCAATTCACCAACCTCCAAATCCAACAACACTTGGCCAACCCCGCTGAGTTCAATTCGTAACAAATCTTCGCGCAGGATGCCTTGGCTGTGAACCGCAACGGCGCCGCGCAATTGCAATTCCAACAAACGAGGTTGCTGTATGCGGATCTCTTTGGCCGTCAAAACGCTGACCTGCAGCCATTCCCCATCCACCATGGCATCCGCTTCGGGGTTGCTTTCTTTGGCTTTGGGTAAATGCTCCTTGCCATCCACCCATAATTTGTGCTCCGCGCCCTGAACCAGGACCACCCGGGAGGCCTGCTGAATCCGCAAACGTTGCCAGCCCAGGGTTTCGGACTGCGCCCACAGGTCTCCCCAAGGGGCTGTTCCAAGACAGGCCGTGAAGGCAAGGAGAAAGGCGGCCTTGATTGACTTTAACATAAGATAAGGATTATAAAACCTAACGCTCCAAATCGGAACTTAGTCTGTAACGCATGACCCGGTTGTTCCCACGATCCGCCACGTACAAGGTCCGGCGAAAATAGGCCACACCGGAAGGTCCCTTAAACTGGAAGGGTCCGGAACCAAAACCCCCAAAAGAGGCCGGCACTTGCTTGGTCAGTCCAGAACTGGGGGGAGGATTGACCCCCTCGTAACCCTTGGAGGTAAACTGATACAGGGAATCCCGCTCAGAATCCACCACAAAGAGATAGCCGGTTTCATCCGGCGCAACACATACATCCGCAGGACGTGTAAACCGAAAAGGTTCGTACAAAAACCGCATGGCTTTGGTACGGTCAAATTGCAGAAGGGTCTGATTTTCGGAATAGAGCGTCCCTACCTCGGAATTCTCGGTGGAACGAATCCATAAAACCTTGGTTTCGGCCTGGGTCGCCGATTGCAAAAGAATAAAATCCCGCGATGGATTCATTCCAAACACCAATTGAGGCGGTGCCAAGAGCCCGCAGAGCCCCGCTGGGCTCATCGCTGATTTGAGTCCCGACAGCACAGGATTCAAACCGGGAACGTACCCGTTGTTGCTACGATCCGGCCGAAAAACCAAAACCGCGTTATCGGGTGCAGCCGCCGAAAGGGTGTTGTTGGAGGGTCCTCTGCGGGATAAGTAAAAGCTATGATCGCCCAGGCAGGCGATGCCCGTAAATTCCACTTGCTCGTCAAAACGCCCCCGGAAATTGGTATTGCTTCGGCTAAGATCCACAAATGGGTGAACCAAGGTATCGAGCCAAACCGGGTTGGATCCAGCGCTGTTGTTCAGAACGTAGACAGCGGCCAGATTGCGCCGCACCGCCGTACCGGCGCTGTCCATGAGGGTATCGATTCGGCCCAAAACATAGGTATGCAATCGAATATCTTGGGTGACTTTGGTGGCACCCGGGATGGGCAGCGTCCGAAAGCGTTCTCCTTTTTGGTCCAAAATATGTAGGCCCTGCGCATCCGTCACATAAACCATTTCATCGTAACCCACCCAGACGTCGGTGGGCGATTGGAAGTCACTCCAGACGGGCAAAACAGGTACGTAACCCACCACACTTTGAACCGCGTTGGGATCAATAGCCCCTTGTTCAAAAATTTCGTTCACGGTTTCATTGTCCCGCGTTCCCAACAAAAAATCACAAGAACTCAGGGATAGGGTCAAGGTCCCCCCTAGCAAAACAAGCCAAACCTTCATGCGCCCAAAGATCATAAAGCCTCCTGCCTTTTGCCTCCGGACCACATCAAACCCAATCGGTGGGTCGGGCCCAAACCCGATCGTCCCACAAAAGCATAATCCACCTGCAAGACACCGTAGGAGCGGGGGATGCGCCAACCCAGGCCCCAACTGGGACCCTGTCCGGATCCGCTTTGGTGTTCGTAACCAGAACGTAGAAACATCCATTCTCGGTAGCGGTATTCCAAGGCAAATCCCAAACTCTCGGCCTGATCCGTTGGATGATTCAATTGAACCACCCCGTCCACCCGATGATCCTGTTCTTGGTAAACCAAACCCGACAAACCGAGCCGAAGGACCGTCGGCGGAGCCAGCGATTCAAAGGTCTGAAGCGTGTCGTTTCGACCCAGAGTCGGTCGCACCAAGCGTCCTGATGGGGTCACATTCATCCCAAAATGATTGATACCCACCGCCAGGCGGGTTTCCCTCCATCCTACATCGTAACGAAAACCCAAATCCACCGTCGCGTTGTGCACCTGCCAATCCGGCATTTGTTCATACACCCAATTCAGCGACATCCCCAAAGCAAAACGATCGGTCAAGGGTTTGGCATAGGCCAATCCCATGCTGGTGTTGGTGGCGTTGAAGGTTTGACCGGTCCCGGTGGGCTGAAACTCGGTGGTCACCTTCATGGGGCCGGTTTGGAGGTGGCGAAGACCGTAGGCCAAGACCTCCCCGGTGGACCAACGCCGGGCCACAGCCAGCGATTGCATTCGTATCCCCGACCAATAGGATAAATGACCCGCCTGCACCGACCAAGTTCGGTCTTCGCCGTGGACCAAACCGGCCGGATTCCAAAACATAACCGATGGCTCGTTCACCAAATTGATGGCATTCCCACTCAGAGCGGCCGAACGCGCATCGGGATGAATCTTCAAAAACTGGAAACCCGCCGTCCCAACGCGGCTACGCCCAAACGCCGGTAGCCACTGAGCCTGCGCAGGTGACAACACCGCACCCAACATCGCCACGAGAACCCAAACGCCCCAAAACCGCATTCTTGACATCATTGCAATTGGGCTTGAAGTTGAAGCATGGCGGTACGGGCTGGAACGCCTTCGTAGAGCACTCGGTAAACCATGGCGGCGATGGGTAAGGGACACTTGTGCAATTTATTGAGCTCGTGCACGGCTTTGGCGGAATAATATCCCTCGGCGACCATGTTCATTTCGAGTTGAGCCGAACGAACCGAATAACCTTTGCCTAACATGGTGCCAAAATAACGATTACGCGAAAAGCGAGAATACGCGGTGACCAACAAATCCCCCAAATAGGCCGAACCCTTGATATCTCTGCGCTTGGGGTAGACCGCTCTCAAAAAACTCTTGAGTTCTATGATGGCATTGGATACCAAAACCGCCATGAAATTGTCCCCGTAACCCAAACCATGCGCAATCCCCCCCGCAATCGCGTAGATATTCTTCATCACCGATGCGTACTCGCTGCCGGAGGGATCGTCGGATGCCTTGATTTGAAGGTAACGGTTTTGGAAAAGCGGCAACAAGGGAGTGGCCATCTCCGCATCCTCGGCGGCCAAGGTCAGGAAGGAAAGTTTCTCAGCGGCCACTTCTTCGGCGTGGCAGGGGCCGGTAATCACCATGAACTTTTGGGGACTGACCCTGAAATATTTTTGGAGAAATTGGCCTATCAAAAGATTTTCGCCCGGGACCATGCCCTTGACGGCCGACAAAACCCATTTACCAGCCAAATCGTTCTCGGCCAGACCCTGCATAGCGTCCCTCAAAAAAGCAGCCGGAACGGCCAGAATAACCACATCCGCGGTGCTCACCGCTTTGCGCAAATCGGGCTGCATGGTTCCCCGACGAATTTGCAAAGAAGCATCGCTCAGATACCTGGGATTCCGGTGATGTTGCTGAATATAGGCCATGACCTCCCGGTCGCGCATCCACCAGGTTAAGGGAACCTGATTATCGCTCAATACCTTGACCAAGGCCGTGGCCCAACTTCCGCCGCCAATGACGGCAACCTTCAAACCTGCTTTGTTCACCATCGACCGACCTATTCTTCCCCGCTAAAAAGCTGATCACGGTCCACCACCTTGATAACTCGATTGTTACGCAAATCCCTGGAGACCGCTGAATAGGGCGCCGTAACAACTTCCTCGCCCGATCGCAAGCCGCTGATAATTTGAATGTGCTTGTCGTCTTGGATGCCGGTCGTCACTTTTCGTAACAATGCTTTGTTGCCGCTTCGGACAAAAACAACTTCATCAATCTGCTCGTTGTTGGTGTTTTGTTGATCGGGGTTTTTGGTGGTGGATGATTCCTCGGATTCCGGATCCGTCGCCTGGCCCTCGGCATCCCGAACCGCCACGGCATTGATGGGAACGGAGACCGCGCCTTGGACACGACGGGTTGTGATTTCGGCCGAAGCGCTCATCCCAGGTCTAAACAAAAACCGCTGCACCATCGACACCGGGTTGGCCGCCTTGTCGACACCGCTGCGATCGCCCGTTGCACGGTTATCGCCCAACAAAGAAATTTTGACCAAAAAATTGGTAACCTGGTCGGCACCACCGGTGCCCGGCAAAGCAGAAGAATTGGAACTGTTCGCGATTTCGCGAACCATACCGGAGAATTTTTGTCCGGGATAGGCATCCACCTCCACCATCACTGAATCCCCGTTCTTGACCCGAACGACATCGCTTTCGCTCACATCCACCCTCACCTCCATGCGGGTCAAATCGGCTATACGAATCATTTCGGTCCCTGCCATTTGGATGGTGCCCACCACTCTTTCACCCAATTCCACCGAGAGTTTGGTCACGATACCATCCATCGGTGACAGGATATTGGTGCGCGCCAATTGTTCCTTCATTTCTTTTTGACTCGCTCGGGCCGATTGCACCATAAACACAGCACCCTCCACGGCTTCTTTGGCCGACTCAATATCCTGAAGAGCCGACTCGTACTGGGAGCGCGCCACCTCCAACTCGGCTTGGGTCGCTACTTTGTCTTCAAAAAGGCGGGCCGTCCGACGGTAAGCCGGCTCCAGGTTGATTCTCAAAAGATTTTCGAGCTGGCGAAGGCGAACGCGGGCGCTTGCTAGGCCGGACTTGGCGTTGTTCACCGCAGCTTCGTTCCGGTCCAATGCAGCGGCCATCATTTCGGGGTTAATGCGCGCCAAGAGTTGGCCTTTTCGCACGGCATCGCCCTCCTTGATGGTCAAGGCCACGATTTCTCCGGAAACCTCCGAGGAAATCTTGACTTCGGTCACCGGTTGAATTTTGCCGCTGGCCAAAACCGTTTCGGTCAAATCCCTCAGGGCCACCTTTTCGACCGCCACCTCCAAGGGAGGCGTTTGTCCCCACCAGCCCATCCGCTTTCCCATGGCGGCCAGAACCGTCAAAAGAACCACCGCGGCCAAAATCCATAACAATTTTCGGTTTTTTCGTAACATAGAATATTTATTGAAACGTATCCGGGGTCGATGCGTTTAGGGGTTTTGCCAGGAAAAGCGGCCTTCGTAAAAATCCAGCACCTTGCGTCTGAAAATCTCTTCGTAATAAGCTTGTATCCAGGATGATTCGGCGATTTGCCAACGGTTTTTGGCGTTGAGGTAATCGGCCAGCGGTAGTAAACCCTGCTCGTGGCGCTTCGCGGCCAGGTCGTGGTTGGCTTTTTGGGCATCCAGGTTGACCTTGTTGGTTACCAAACGAGCTTTGGCCGCCCGATAATCCGTTACAGCCCTTGTTATATCGGTGTAGAGTTGATTGCGGGCCTGCTCGCTCTGCAATCGTGCATTTTCGACCGCCATACGGGCTCGTTCTTCGGCAAGGCGAACTTGGCCGTTGTTCCAAAGGGGTATCGAAAGACTAAGCCCCATGCCCGTTCCCAAGTTGTTACGAAATTGTTCCCCCCGAGGGACCAAGGTGCTTTTGTATTTGGGAATGGGCTGCACCACCAGCTGGGTCGGATCGTTCTGGAGGTAGCCGATCGGGCGTACCCCGTCAATCTCGGGTAACAATACAAATTGCTGGCTGGTCGATGCAAAAAGAGTGTTCATGTTCGCAAAGGCCGTCAGCCTTGGGTAGCGCAGGGATTGGGCCGCCTTGAGATTCCATTGCGATTGACGGTAGCGCCATTCGTTGCCCAGAATCTGGGGTTGCTTGGTCAGGGCATCGCGGTAAAGGATCGATGTCGTTGGCTCCTCCAACCGGGGACGGGCAGCGACATCGGCCTGAAAACCGTCTGAATCGGGCTGAGCCAGCTCAAAGTTCTCCGGATCTGGCCACTGAATGAGCAGGGCCAAGCCAATGCGGGCGTTGGTAGCGTTGTTTTCGGCGTTGGTTCTGGACACTTCGTCGGAGGCCAACTGGGCTTCGAGGTTCAGTTGATTATCCCTCGATAGAGAACCGGCCTGAACCAATTCACGAATCCGGACCAGTTGATTGTAGGTGGAATTCTTTTGTTGTTCGGCTACTTTGTAAAGTTCGTTGGACAAAAGAACCTGCAGGTATGCGTTGGCAATGCTCAAAGCAATATTATTACGCAATGCATCCTGCTCTTTGACCGACGCCTCCTTTCCAGAGCCCGCCGCCTGCAATTGACGCCGCAATTGCCCCCCCTGGTACAGGGTCCAGGCCCCGCTCAATCCCATTTGGTTGGACTCAACCGTTTGGTTACTAAAGGTGTTAGTAAACGGGTCGATGGCCCGGCCGTTGTTAAACGCGACCCCGGCCGAACCGTTCACCGAAGGCGTAAAGGCCAGACGGGCCGCTTTTTGGTCCAATTGGGCCCCGGCAACCGCCAAGTCCCCCTGTCGCAGGGTGAGATTGTGTTCCAACGCATAGCGAATGCACTGCTCCAAGGTCCAACCTCCGTTGGGCAAGGAGTCCGAACCGGGACGGAACTGAGAAGCTGCGTGAACCGGGACGGCGACCCACAAGGCCAAGACCAGGGAAAGAAGGGTGCGGACTGCGTTTTGCATGGCCATAGAACCCTCAAAAATCGACATAAAGCGGGAAGTTGGGGCCTCATACCTTAATTTTGAAATCTATTTAAGTCCCTTTCCAAGAATCCTTTCAATCGTTTTTATGAAAATTGCCATTGTCGGCACCGGCTATGTTGGCCTGGTCACCGGTACCTGTTTTGCCGAAGTAGGCATTGAAGTCCAATGCATTGATATTGATCAACGCAAAATCGATGGCCTCAAGGCCGGAAAAATGCCGATTTACGAGCCAGGGCTCGAAGAAATGGTGTTACGCAATTATCAGAACGGGCGACTGCATTTTAGCACCAACCTGGGGGAGGCCATCCAAGGAGCCGAAGCCATCTTCATTGCGGTAGGAACCCCCCCCGGCGAAGACGGGAGCGCCGACCTCAAGTACGTCCTGGGTGTCGCCTCCGAAATCGGCAAAAATCTCCAGCAATATGCGGTGGTGGTGACCAAATCCACCGTGCCGGTCAGTACCAGCCGCAAGGTCCACGAAGCCGTTCGGCAAGCCATGCAGGAACGAGGCGCCGAAATCCCTTTTGATGTGGCCTCCAACCCCGAGTTCCTCAAGGAAGGCGCTGCTATTGAGGACTTTCTCAAACCGGACCGCATCGTGGTGGGTTGCGAGAGCCCGCAGGCCCAGGATACCCTGTCCCGCCTCTACAAACCCTTTACCCTTAACGGCCATCCCATCCTTTTTATGGACATTCCCTCGGCCGAAATGACCAAATACGCCGCCAACGCCATGTTGGCCACCAAGATCAGCTTCATGAACGATGTGGCCCTGCTCTGCGATATCATGGGAGCCAGCGTGGACCAAGTCCGTAGAGGCATCGGAAGCGATCCCCGCATTGGTAACAAATTTATTTACCCCGGGGTGGGTTACGGGGGCTCCTGCTTCCCCAAGGATGTCAAAGCCCTCATCCGGACCGCCAAAGAAAACGGTCACCGCATGCGCATTCTGGAAGCGGTCGAAGAAGTCAACGAAGACCAAAAGAAAGTCATGGGCCGCATGATCCGGGATTATTTCGGGGCCGATTTGCGGGGCCTGGTTTTTGGGATTTGGGGCCTGAGCTTCAAGCCCAAAACGGATGACATGCGCGAGGCCCCATCGGTGGTCATCATCGAAGAATTGCTGGCCGCCGGAGCCCAGGTGCAGGCCTACGATCCGGTAGCGATGCACGAAGCCAAACACCAACTCGGAGAACGCATCACCTATGCGCCGGATCCTTATTCGGCCTTGCAGGGTGCCGATGCTTTGGTTCTCATCACCGAATGGCCCGAATTCCGCATCCCTGAATGGGACCGCGTTGAGTCGTTGTTACGGCGCAAAGTTATTTTTGATGGTCGAAATCAATTCCAGGCTTCTGAGCTGAGAGAGAGGGGCTTTCATTACCGTAACATTGGGAACCCCTAATCCAAAAACCATGAGCAACCGACCCCCTGTCACCATTGTTACCGGAGCCGCCGGTTTTCTCGGATCTCATCTTTGCGATCGCTTTCTGGCCGAAGGCCACAAGGTCATCGGCATGGACAATCTCATCACCGGGGATCTTCGCAACCTCGCTCACCTCATGCCTTCCCCGGCTTTTGAGTTTTATCACCAGGATGTTTCGCGCTTTGTCCATGTACCTGGGCCGGTTGATAACATTTTGCACTTTGCCTCCCCCGCTTCCCCGATTGATTACCTCAAAATCCCTATTCAAACCCTCAAAGTTGGTTCGCTTGGAACCCATAATTTGCTTGGCTTGGCCCGCGACAAAAAAGCCCGCATTCTGGTGGCCTCCACATCGGAGGTTTACGGGGATCCGTTGGTGCATCCGCAGACCGAGTCTTATTGGGGGAATGTGAACCCGGTAGGACCGCGGGGGGTTTACGACGAAGCCAAACGCTTCCAAGAGGCCATCACCATGGCCTACCACACTTACCACGGGCTGGAAACCCGGATTGTCCGGATTTTTAATACCTACGGCCCCCGGATGCGTCTCAACGACGGTCGGGCCCTTCCGGCCTTTATTGGACAAGCGCTTCGCGGTGAGCCCCTAACCGTCTTTGGGGATGGAAGCCAAACGAGGTCTTTTTGTTATGTGGACGACTTGATTGAAGGTATTTATCGCCTTTTGAACAGCGATTATTCCGGGCCGGTGAACATTGGGAACCCCCACGAAATCACCATTCGAGAATTTGCCGAAGAAATCCAGGCCCTGACCGGAACCGATCAACCCATCACCTACCTGCCGTTGCCGCAGGATGATCCCAAACAAAGAAGGCCGGACATCACCCTGGCCCGTGATTTGTTGGGCTGGGAACCCAAAGTCCACCGGGCCGACGGTCTCAGAGACACCTTGGATTATTTCCGGTCCCTACCCCGGGAGGAATGGTTCAAAGAAGCGCATGGCCGAGAATTCTAACGCGGGTCAATGGCATGTGGTCTATACTTTGCCACGCCACGAAAAAAAAGCCGCCCGGGAATTGGAGCTCCAAGGCCTGGAGCACTGGCTACCCCTCCACAAGGTCCGCAAGCAATGGTCGGACCGCCGCAAATGGGTTGAAGAACCGCTCTTTAGGTCTTACCTCTTCGTTTTGGTGACCCCCCGCAATTATTTTGATATTCTTAACACCTACGGGATCGTTCGCTACATCTTCCACGAAGGCAAGCCCGCCATCCTCAGGGACGCCGAAATGGATATCCTACGGCGCATGCTGGATTCCAGCTACGAATTGGAGGTAACCCCCCTGCAATTGACCCCGGGTCAGCAGGTTCGGGTCGAACAAGGGCCCTTGATGGGGCATACCGGCATTCTCATCAAGCAAAACAGCAATCAAAGTGTCCGGGTTGATTTTGAGATTCTCCAAAGGTCGGTCGTCGTCACCGTCCCCCTCAAATTCATCCGCCCTGTTGACGAAGGCTAAGCTCCCGTTCTTAACTTCGCCTCACTTCTGCCGATAGGCCCTTGAACCCGGAAATTCCGGGTTTCATTCAACCGAGGGGCCTCTTACTATTCATCCGCAGACGGGCCCTTAGCTCAGCCGGTTAGAGCGTCTGACTCATAATCAGGTGGTCGTTGGTTCGAACCCAACAGGGCCCACCCTACCAACGGTTCCTTGCCCCGTTTACCGGGAATTGATGAAGGTATTGAATTGAGCAATGGCCGTGGGGTCAAGAAAGATGGAGGTGTGTCCCATGTTAGGGACTTCCACATATTGCCTGATTTGACAGTTGTTGCAATTCTGCATGCTTTGTTTGAAGGTCGGCCAGGAGTACATCTGGATGGGTGAGTCGTTGAGGCCCTGCACAAAAAGAATGTCCGATCGGTGACCTGTTGTGAAGGACAGAAGAGATCGTTGCATGTATTCGTTGGGGTTGACCTGCGTGGTACCGTAAACTTGTTGAATCTTGGAGCAGGTGGACCCCAGAGCCAAAACCCCGCTTTCTTCCAAGCCGCAGCGATAAACCAGGTTTAGAGGTCCCGGGGCATTGGCAATCACCCCGTTGGTGGCGTGCATGGTGTTCAAGCGGGTTACCAAATACCCCCCTTGGGAATGCCCGGCCAAAAACACTTTGCGTACCGTGACCCCCAATTGGGAGGAAGCCTGGTTGCGGACCCATAAGAAAGCAGCTTCGGCGTAGGCTATGTTATCCCCAAACAAAAGTTGCTCCCCTGGATAGGCAACGCTGACCAGCAACATATCTTGACGGTTCAAAATGCCCTTGAACTCTTCGAGTGATTGGTTCGCGGCGACCACTAAATTGGAATCGTAAAGGACGGTGCCGTGAAAAACAACCAAAACATCCACGATCGGATTGGGCGCTGGAGGATTGATCGCCTGGGGCGGCCGTTGGATCAAAACCTGAACA
>Ga0209985_10000889_pt1 | contig 31264 bp, 48 predicted proteins | sample NOAtaG_FD_187305 | JGI IMG/M metagenome (GOLD analysis project Ga0209985, IMG submission 187305) | Freshwater lake microbial communities from Lake Erie, under a cyanobacterial bloom - NOAA_Erie_Diel6S_1000h metaG (SPAdes) (version 2) | ecosystem: Environmental > Aquatic > Freshwater > Lake ...
TCGTAAGCGCATCGGCGAGATCCTCCCGTGATTGGTTTGCGCGTCGCCGGGCGGCCGCGAGGTCGCGATCGAGCGCGGCGATCGTCGCCTGCTGCTCGGCGAGCGCCTCGGCGAACCGGGTGCCGGCCTCGGCGACGGAGGCCTGCCAGCGCGCCCGTTCTGCCCCGACGCCGCGGTCGTAGGCCCACCCGTAGGCGAGCCATAGGCCGAGGGCGAGCGCCGCCGTGGCGGCCCCGTATGCGGCCAGGCGAAGGGTGAGCCAAGGCGGGATCATCGGTCGCGCGGATCGACGCCGGCGAGCATGGAGGCGTACCAGAGCAGCTTCCGGGCATCCTGCTCGACGGAGTCCTTCAGGCCGAGCCGCCAGTTGTACTTCGCGATCTGCCCGCGCAGGTAGCCCTGCCACTCGGCCGGCGAGAGCTGTGCCTGGATGGCGTCGATGCACTCGATCTCGCCCGCTCGGTAGTGGGCCGGATTGATCGGGTCGGTCATAACTTCCTGCCTCGGAACCATGCGGCGCCGGCGTGAACGACGACGAGCTCGGGCTCGAGGAGCCGGCCGGCGTGGTAGGTGAGCACGACGAAGCCGCTCGCCCAGTTCAGCGGCGCCGCCTCGGTGTAGTTGAACTGCGGCCCGGCGGGCTCGGCGAGCGTGCCGGTGTCGACGCCGAAGCGCCGGCCGCGGTAGTCGGCCCACGGCGTCACCTGGAGCTTGTGCAGGTGGCCGTGCACGTAATGCGTGCCCGCCCGGAGCGTCGAGTTGTACGCGGCGTGGATGCCGCCGCCGACCGGGCGGTGGCGGATGACGGTCCAGCCGTCGGTGCCGGCGTTGACGTGAACGGACCAGCCGGCGCGCCATCGCGGCAGGTAGTCGATCAGCGTCGAGCCGGTCATCTCCTCGAGCTCGGGAGCGTTCGCGCTCAAGTAATTTTCGAACCGCGCGTCGTGGTTGCCGATCGTGCGGATCAGTTCCGCACCGCCCGCCGCGCGCTCGAGCTCGGCGCATCGGTCCTGCACCGCGTGCAGCTCCTCGCGCAGCTCGGGCTGCTTCTCCCACATGATCCGCGCGTGCCTCGAGATCCGCGCGCCGTCGAGTAGGTCGCCGTTGAGCACGACCATCGCCGGCTTCAGCTCCTTCGCGAGCGTACAGAGAGCCTCGTGCGCCGGCGTGACGATTCCCGGCCAGTAGTGACAATCGGAGGCGACCAGGACGACGCCGTTCTGGACGATGACGCCCATCTCGCGCTCGTACTGCCTGGCGCGGCGCTCGGCGGTCTGCTGGACCGCTCTGCCCTTTTGGCTATACGGGCTCGCGTTGACCTGCGCGTTCGCGCTCGGGAGCACGATGCCGTGCTTGGCCTCGAGGCGGCGTCGGCGCTCGTGGATCTGCCGCACCGATACGCTGAGAGCCTTCGAGACGAGTCTCGGCTCTTTGTATCGGTGCCACGTTTGGATGAACTCTGCGTCGCTTACCTTTGGCGCTGGCATCTAATCCCCGCGGGGTGGCCTTTGGAATTCGAACGTCACGAGCGCCTGCATAAGCAGCGCCGCGAGGTTGTCGACGAAGGTTTCGTCGTGCGAGAGCTCGTGATTCATCATGTCGAGGAGCGCGTGCACGAGCTCGTGGCAGAAGGTCGCCTGCAGCTGCGTCTCGAGCGGATCGGAGAGCAAGTCGATACGAAGCCGGTCCGGTATCCAGACGCCGACGACGCCCTTGCCGTGCCGCCACCGCGAGCGCGGGATGACGCGGACGTTTATCGTGTGGCCGAGGAGCTGGAATCTCGCAGGGATTCCGGTCGCCACGGCGTCAGCGCTCGGTGAGCGGTTTGGTCGTGGCGAATCGCAGCGCGATATTGCCGGCTGCGACTGCGGCGGCGACCGTCGCGAGGCCGTTCGGGCCGATCTGCGAGAGCACGAACTCGCGCACGGCGGAGTCGGCGAGCAGCGCGGCGGCGAACGCGGCGACGGTATTCAGCCACACGAGGCGGGAGCGCCAGGCGCCGCGGAGGTAGGCTTTGATCTCGTTCATGTGATGTTCCTCAGGTTGGTCGCGATGCGGCGAGCCCAGCCGCGGCCGAAGGTCGACCAGGTCGGCAGGCTTGCCATGAACTCGAGCCGCGCGCCGTTGAAGCGCGCCGCGAGCGCCGGCCCGTTGAAGGTCCGCGCGGCGGCAATCGTCGCCGGCCCTACCACGCCGTCGTCGCGGACGCCGATCGCGCGCTGCAGCCACCGGATCGCCTGGGCGGGCCCGGAGTTGATCGCGGCGTCGAACACGTCGAAACGAACGGCGGCTGGGAGCTCGTCGGCGCGGACGGCGTCCCAGTACTTCGCGCGATAGATCCGCCGCGCCTCGGCGAGCGGGAAGTCGCGCATCGAGCCGCGGTAGCCGTTCTCGCGGGCGACTCGTTCGGTCACGCCGAAGCGCGTCGCACCGCCCGGATCGTCCGGGTGATCGACGTAGCCGCCCTCGTGCGCGATCACGCGCCCGAAGGCCTCCTCGAATTGCATCAGACGAAGAAGATCAGCTTGACGAGGATGCCGGCCATGCCGGCGAGGATGCCGAGGGAGACTTTGTTGATGATGTTCTTGAAGTCCCGCATCTCGGTCGTGAAGACCGCGAAGTCGCGCCGGATGCCCTCGTAGCGTTCGGCGCACACCGCTTCGTGCGCGGCCAGTTTCGTCTCTACTTCGCGCAGACGCTCCTCCTGCGCGACGAGCCAGGCGTCGGCGCTCACGGCTCTGACTCCGAGACCGCCGGCCCCTGCTTCGGCAGCATCTGTTCGACCTGCACGCGCAGCTTCAACCAGAGGCCGTGCGCGTTCGACGATGTCGGCAGCTGACCGAGCATATTCACGACATCACAGGCCTCTTGAAGGGTCATCTCGATCTTGACGTTTTCCATTATTGGCCGCTCCACGGCAGGGGATGAGAAACGGTTGGCGGGTTCTTGAGGTTCGCGATCTGCGCCTCGACCGCAGCTTCGGTGGCGTCCTTATCGACGCCGCTCGACCAGATCCATGCGAGGACGTCGGCCTCGGTCAGATCGGCGTATGGCGTGAACTCCTCCTCGGGTTCGGCGACGGCGCAGGTCGCATAGACCGACGCCGCGTGATCGCCGTCGACGCCGGAGCAGCGCCAGTGCACGTTAAACACGACGTCGTCGAGATCGTCGCGCTGCGGGTAGCACTCGAGGTGCGAGATCGTCCAGGTGATGACGGTAGACATTAAGCGGCCTCCAGAGCGGACACTTTCGCCTCGAGGGATTCGATGCGGGTCATGGCTTCTTGCAGGGCGACGGCGGCTTTCCAAAACAAAACGCTATCCTTAAATCCGTACACCTCTTTTCCTTCAAGGTCTGGGTTCGCGATAACGTCTTTTTCATTTGCGATGCGCGTCGTCACCAAACCTGGGCTGACCGCTTTTACCTCTTGTGCAATTACGCCCAGCCGAACCAAAGCCTCGTCGCCCTGCTCTGCTACTTCTTGCCGAACTCGGAACTTGCGAAACTGAATAGCCTTGATGTCATCCCACTGCGAATTTGCGTCTGTAATGTCCTGTTTGAGTCGCTCGTCAGAGACCAGCGTTCCGTATGTTCCTGTTGTGTTTAAGCAAGTGCCCGCACGAGTGACCACAAGGCGGTATGCGTTGTTGGCAAACGTGTTGTTTGCGCTTGATGAAGAAATGTCATACGACCCGTTTTCGTATCCATTTGCTCCCGTTGCCCAGTTACGATTGTTCGCGCTAGCGGTGTTGTCTGGGGACACAGAAAAAAGTCTTGATAATACAAATCCTGGCTGCGTGCCAAGGCTGTAATCATTTGTAGTACCAAAAAGAGCCATTCCCCCTGCGGTGATGCGGGCGCGTTCGGTGCCGACTGTGCTGAATGCAATAATTTGAGCGGACTGTGGCGCAGAAATAACGGCTTCGCCGCTGGCGTTGACACTTATATCTAAACGCTTTGCGCCGCCTGATCCCGACTCTTCAAGACGAATTGCTGGTGTGGTGTCAACAATTTTGAGGCGCGTTCCAGCAGTTTCAGAGGTGGTTCCAAGTAACTGATTACCAGACGCCGTCAGCGTCATCGCCTGCGTGAACGTGATGGCGTTGCCTGCGGTGCCGGAAAGGGCGCTGTACCACTTATGCCCGCCATCCACCGTGTCTTGCGCGTAATAAAGTGCGCGGTTCGTAGTCAGGTATTTCCACGCGGTGTCGTAGAACGCATTGTTCGACAACCATGTATAGCCGCCTTGGCTGTTAGTCAGCGCGGAGTAGTTGCCGACTTGAAATGACTTGATGCCACTTCCCCACGCACTCGGCGTGACGCCCAAGCCGAAGTTCCCGGAGGAATCGAGCAAAAGGGAGGACGCAGGAGCCGATCCGCTAAATTGCACAGCGTCCGTACTTCCTGCCGTGCCTGCCCCTTTTATTCTAAATGTTCCGCCGACATCACAACGAAACCGCTCCGTCCCGGTGCTGAAACTGTTTGCTTGGCTGCGGTATACAAGCGCATCGTCGCCCGCAGGAAAACCCAAGATGCCCGAATCGCGGATGCCGGAAACTCCCCAGCGAACATACGGTGCATACGAATCGGTCGGCGCGGTGATAATTACCTGCGAATCAGCGCCGGAGTTCAAAGCGCGGATGTTGCCCACAATATCCAATTTGAAAACGGGCGAACCCGTCCCGAGTCCCGCGTTCCCGCCCGAGAACACGAACGCCATGACGTTCGTCCAGTTCGTCGTGTCGGCCGACGGGTCGGTCGTGCCCGCGCCGCCGACGATGCGGCGGTAGATCTGTCCGTTCGCGGGCGACCAGACGACGGCGCCGAGCGCGTAGGTCGTGCCGCTCACCCAGAGCGTCGCGCCTGCAGAGCCTGCGGCGGCGTTCGCGGAGTTGACCGCGAGCGTCGTGTTCGACGACACCGTCGTCGCGTTGCTGCTGACCTCGACCGCGTTGTTATAGACGTTCGTGGCGACGGCGTTCGTCTCGGAGCGGAACGTCGGCAGCGCCGCGAGGAAGGCGTCGCCGCGGGTCGCAAAATTGGCGGAATCGTCGCGGCTCGGCGGAGTCGGAAGCGCGGCGATAGGTGTCGGTGAAGTAGGCATTAGGTCATACCCTCAACGTCAAGGCTGTAAAAGGAGACGGTCGGATACGCGACGTCGAGCTCGAAGTCGCGGTAGAAGCCGAAGACGGTCAGCGGTTCGTAGGTGCCGGTGTCGTCGCCGATCCAGACGACGGGAGTCGCGCGCAGACTGGCGAGCAGCGTCTGGATCGTTCCCGCCGCGCCTGCGCTAACCTGCAGCCGCGCCCGGAGCCGCTTCGAGAACTTGCCCTGCTCGAGCGAGACGACGCCGGTCGCATCGTTGACGGTCTTCTTCGAGTAGTCGCGGATGCCGGCCGTCGCCCCGTACTGCGTCGTGCCGAGCGCGTACACCGTCCCGACGATGAAGCCGCCGCACTTGATCGTGCCGCCGCCGGTGATCGAGACCGTCACGCGCGCGCTGCCGTAGGGCGGCAGGTTCGTGAGCACGAGCGAGCTGCGCTGCGAGAACGGCTCGTAGAAGTACTGATACCAGTCCGAGACCGACGACTGTTCGAGGCTGATCGTCGCCGAGTAAACCGTCGGCCCGCCCGACCCGTCTGTGACCGTGACGGTGACCGAGGTGCCGACGAGCTCGATCAGCGCGAGCGAGTTGACGATGCCCGGCGCGATCGTGACCGTGAGCGGCGACGAGCCCGTGGTCTGCGTGTTGACCTCCTGGTCGAACATCGCCCAGCGGAGCGTCGGCCCGACGTCTTCCCAGTTCGTCGGATCGCTCTCGGGCGCCGTCGTGCCCGCGCCCGCCGTCTTGCGCTTGTACACGCGGTGCGTCTGCGTGCGAATCCGCAGGTCGCCGATCGCGTAGGTCGTACCGGAGACCCACGCGGTCTCGGTCGCTGCGGGTTCCGCGACGGTCGAGCTGATGAACTGCGAGTCGCCGATCGTTGTGGGTCGGATGAGTTTCATTTAGTCCGCCGGCGTTGTGACCAGTGCACCGTTGCCGTCCCACTCCTCGAGCAGACGGCTCGTCTTCTTCGTCGCTGCGGCGATCTCCGCCTGGCCCGACTCGACCGAGCCGCGCAGCGCGATGATCGCGTCGGTCGAGCGGTTGACCGCCGCCGAGATGATCGAGCCGATGTCGAGGATCGACTCGTTCAGGAGCTCGACCGCCGTCGCCGTGCGTTCGGCGTTGCGCGCGGCGAGCTCGCTCTCGGAGATGAACGACTCGAGGATCGCCGAGGACGGCGCCGCAGCCGCGAGCTCGGCGAGCGTCTTTCCGCTCGTCTCGAGGTATTGACCAATCGGCGCGAACGCCTGCGCGATCGTGAGCAGCTCGTTAAGCCGCTTGCGGCCCTCGGCCGACGATACGTCGACGGATTCGACCAGGCGGCGGAAGTCGTCGCGGCTTCGCAGCGGCCCGGTGATCCCGAGCGCCTCGAGCTGCTTCTGAATCGACCGCGCCTGCAGCCCCGCCTGCTCGTCCTGCGTGTAGAAGTTCTGGACGAACGAGGCCGCCTTGGCGATGAACTTGTCGAGCCCGCCCGCGAGCCCGACGAGCTCCTCGCGCGCGGCGACCGAGAGCTTTGCGACGCGCGAGAACACGCCGCCGAGGCGGTTCATGTCGGTCGCGAAGACCTGCAACGTGGCGACGCGCTCAAGCGTCTGCGCGAACGTCTCGCCCGCCTTCTGGAACGGCACGAGCGCCCCGCCGAGTGCGCTCGCAAGCGCCTCGCGGTAGCCTTCGAACGCGTCCTCGAGCGCCTTCTCGTTCGCCTTCTCGTCGTTGCTGAGCTGTACGCGGATGCGGTACTGCACGTTCGCGAGCGCGTTGACCGAGAGACCGAGCGCGTCGGCATAGGCCCGCGCCTGGTCGTAGACGGCCATCGCCGTCTGGTTGAGCTGCTCGTCCGTGTCGACGCCCAGCGCCGAGTAGTCGGTGCCGTACTTGTTGCTGCGGAACCAGCCGCCCTTTTTCTTCCAGTCCGAGTAGCGGCGCGCGTCGACGGCGCCCGTCTCGATCGTGCCCTCAATGCCGGTTGCGACGACCTCCTTCGGGCCGCGCGAGAAGCCCTTCACGAGCAGCCCGATACCGAGCGCGATCGGGCCGAGCGTGCCGACCAGGGCGCCGAGTCCGGCGGCGATCGAGCCGAGCGACCCGGCGGCGAGTCCGCCCGAGAGCATCGAACCGGCGCCGGCGAGCGAGCCCATGATCGTCGCGCCCGAGCCGTAGGCGGCGAGGCCGTAGCCGATCCCTGAGGAGAGCATCCCGCCGATGCCGGCGATCGAGCCGATCGAGCCGAGCAGGCCGCCGCCTCCGCCGATCCCGCCGAGGCCGCCCGTCGAGGCACCGGCGACGCCAGGCATACCGCCCATGACGCCACCGATCGCGCCGGCGATCGGCGCCATGACGGCGCGGATGGTCGGCTCGAGGATGAGCGTCTTGAACGCGTTGCGGAGCGTCGAGCGGAAGGCCTCCATGAAGCCCTTGCCGGACTCGAAGGCGCGCATCAGCGCGTCGGTGAGGCCGTCGTAGATAGCCTTCGTCGTTTCCTTCCAGGCGTCGCGGGCCTGTATCGCCGCCTGGACGTGGACGCCTTGCTGCTTCTCGTCGGCGAGCTTGCGCAGGTTCGCCGCCTGCTCCTGGTATTCCTTCGTGACTTCGTCGTTGATGCCCGACTGAATCCGCAGCTGCGCGTTTTGCGAGGCCGTCGCCGCGGCATCCCGCAGGCGCTGGATCTCGAGCCGCGCGATCTGATCGGTCGTCAGACCCGCCTCGGCGTTCGCCTTGCGCTGCGCCTCGATCTGCTTGACGAGATCCTCGTTCTGCTTGCCGATCGTCTCCGAGAGCTTCTTGCGAGCCTCGTCGGCCGCGCGCTGCGCGTCCCGATCGTTGAGAGCAGCGGTCGCCGCTGCGAGCTTCGTCTCGATCTCCGCGCGCTGCGAGGCGGTCAGCCGCAGCGTCTCGTCGTTGAGCTTCGCGCGCACGTCGATCTCGAGCTTCTGCGCGTCGGTCAGCTTGCCGCGCGTGGCGATCTCTGCGCTCACGGTCACGAGCTGCTTGTTGAGCGAGTCGGTCAGCTTCCCGTACTCATCGGCCGCCCGCTTGACCGCCTTCGCGTTTTCGTCCGCGGCGAGCGCCGCCGTACCCGATGCGTCGGCGTTGCGGCGTGCCGCACCGACGATCGTCGCCGTCGCCGTGATCGACGCGTCTGCGGAGTTCGACCAGGCCTTCGAGATGACCTCGCTCGTCGTCTTCCAGCCCGCGGAGATGTCCCGCCCCGCCGTCTGGATGATCTCCGCCGCCTTCGAGAAGTCGCCGTTCGTGGCCGCCATGAAGGCGCGCCAGGTGGCGGAGGCGGTGATTGCGAGCGTATTGAGCCCCTCGGCGACCGCCATCACGGCGGTGAATAGGGACTTGAGCACGACGCCGAGGAGCTGCGCGGCGGTCTTTAGCGCATCGCCCTCGGTCATCGCCTTGAGGAAGCCGGCCGCCATGTTCGTGAGCGACGGCATGAGCTCCGAGACGGCTTGCCGGGCGACGCCCGAGACCGCCATCGACATCAGCTCGAGCGTGTCGTTGAACTGCTCCGCGGCGCGCGCGGTCTGCTCGTCCATCGAGAGGCCGAGCTTGCGCGCCATCTCGTCCATCTCGCGCAGGCCCGCCGAGCCGGCGTTGAGGAGCGGAATCATCTCGGCGCCGGACTTGCCGAATAGCTGCACGGCGAGCGCCGTCTTCGTCGCGCCGTCGGTCATCGCGGCGAACCGATCGGCGACGTCGCGCAGCACGATCGTCGTACTGCGGAGCGACCCGTCGGTGTTGCGCGTGTCGATCCCGAACGCCTGCAGCGTCTTCGAGTTGTTCGCGATCTGGATCGAGAGCTTGACGAGCCCCTTCTCCATCGCGTCCGTGCCGACGCCCGCGAGCTGGAACGCGAGCTGCAGCCCGGCGACGTCTTTAGTTGCGACGCCGAGTTTCTGAGAGAGCTTGAACGCCTCGTCGCCCGCGTCGATCGCGCCCTTGATCCAGGACGAAAAGCCGGCCACGCCGACCGCGACGCCAAGCGCGCCGAAGGCCTTCTTCGCCACGCCGACCGCGTTCTCGATGCCGCCCATCGCGTCGCCGACGGATTTCCGGGCGGCCGCCATGTCGGTCTGCAGGCGCGCGACGTTGGCGAGCAGCTGGATTTCGACGCTACTGACGATCGACATCTATGAGGTCGCCTTTTGAGTGTTCGCCGCTGCGATCGCCGTCTGGTCAATCGCGAGCAGCGTGTCGAGTTCCCACGTCGTGAGCCGCGTGCCGGTGAGCCGGCACCACGCCTCGACGTCCGATAGCGCAAGCGGCGAGGCGCCCATACCGGAACGCCTCGCCCCTGCGAGCGAGAGGAAGATCTCCCAGAGCGGGCGGACCGCCGCCGGGATTGCAGGCGCATCGAGTCGCGGGTCGACCTTGCCGGTCGATACCGCGTAGCGCTGCAGGTGAGTCCGTAGCGTCGCGCCGTCCTCGAGGCGCGTGCCGAGCTCGATCTCGCGCTCTGCCGCCGCGATTAGGGCGCGGCGGAGCGCTTGATAAAATTCTCGACGTCGTCGAGCGCCTCCTTCACCGCGCGACGGAACCAGCCCTTCGCCGGATCAGCGAGCAGCGCGAGGACGTTCTCCTTCGTGCAGGGCAGCGCCTGGCCGCCCTTGCCGATGCCGCGCCAGGCGAGGACGCACGAGGCCATGTGAACGGTCTCGTCCTCCTGCTCGTCGACCGGATCGTCGAGCTCGAGCTTGCCCGTGCGGGCGAGCTGCTTGCGCATCCGGCGCGCCTTGTCGAGCGCGTAGCTCTTGCGAACCGCGTGCTCGGGACCGGCAAGCGTGACGAACACGCCAGGCACCGGCTGGCCGTTGACCTTCAGGTTCACTTCCGCGGAGCCGATGTCCGCAATCGAATCGACGTCAAACAAAGTTTCTGTAGTCATATTTCCTCGCAGGGGTTGAACAAAGAAACCGGACACCGACCGGCCGCCCCTGCGAGAGGCGGTCCGGCCGGTGCCGGCAAATCGACGTCAGGCCGCCGAGTCCTGGATCGCGATCGTGGTCGCCTCGGTGGCGATGCCCGTGCCGCCGGCGGTGTTCAGGAGCGCCTGGAACGGGATCGTCTGGATGAGGCCGCCCTCGCCGTCCGACTTGGCCGCGCCGCCGAGCTTGATGCGCGGCAGGACGACGGTCAGGAAGTCCGAATCCTTTGCGCTGCCCGTCGTGAAGGCGGCGATCAGATCGAGCTCGGTCTCGTTGAGGAACGCATCGCGCAGCGTCACGCTGTCGAAGTACGCGGTCGCCTGGCCGGACACGAGGACGCGGCCGGGGAACAGGAACGGCACGGTATTCGAGCCGACCACCGGGTCGCCCGAATAATTGCTGTTGATGTCGACCGAGAGGCCGGTCAGCGTCGCGACGGTCGAGCCGCCCACGCGCAGCACGCCGTTCACGGCGGCCAGGCAGCCGGTCGTCGTCGCGGCGGTCGGCGAGGTGAAGTACTGCGACGCGGCGGTCGTCACGTTCTGTCCCATGACGTCAGCGTCGAAGGTCACCATTCCAGACGGCGGCATCGCGAGCGCGATCCGCGAGGCCTTGCAGCCCGAGAACACTTCCGACTGACCGAGGTCCGCGTAGAAGTGTTCGATCGAGAACGAGTTGTCGGTGTGCCCGGTGAGCGGCACGAACGACTTCTTGCCGGTGGCCGCGATGGTGCACGAGGCGATCGGGCCTTCGGCGGTCATCGTCGTGCCGTTGAGCACGATCCCAGTGATGACCGTGCCGGTGAGGCCGGTGACGAGCACGTTCTTGTTTAGGTTGTTCGCGTTCACCGAGCCCGCGGTGATGCGCACGACGTCGCCGACCTTGAAGCCGTCGGTGAGGTACGAACCCGAGCCGCGCGTGATCGTGTACGGGCCCGAGCCCGCGATCGTCAGCGAGACCGACGAGGCGGACGATCCGGCCACGAACGCCTTGCGCAGCGCCTGGGCGAAGAAGTCCTTGTACGTCGCCGGCGAGAGCTCGCCGGTGATTTTGCCGCTGACGCGGCGCACGCCGTGACGAAAGTCCGCGATCTGCTGATCGAGTCGGATCTCGTTCGACTGGTACGCGTCCTTCGCGAGGTCAAGGGTGGACTGAACGCGGCGCAGCGACTGAGCGCCGGAGGCGCTCGGTACGGTGCCGTAGGTCGATTCGGCCTTATAGGCCAGTTGCTTAAAAACGCCGGATGCTGGATTCGGCATGGTCGTACTCTCCTAGTATGAAAATGCCGCGCCCCGCGGCGGTAGTTGAACTAAATCTCTCGAAGCGTCACGAGGAAATCGACGGCTTGCGTGTAGAGCTGCACGTCGTCGTCCCGAATATCTGGACCCGCCGCCCCGCGAAGGATCGAGACGACCTCGATCGACGCCACGGTGCCGCGCTGGTAGTCGAGCGCCTTGCGGATCTCCTCGACGAGCGCCTTCTGCTCGCCGTAGGTCTTCGCGACCGCGGTGCACTCGATCCGCGACTGCACCAGGCTGTACCCGGCCGCCGCGTCGAGCGTGCGCAGAGGCACGGTCGATATGTGCTCGTAGCTGATCGCCGGCAGCGTCGTGCCCTGCGGAATCGGGCCCGGATAGATCCGAGCACCGACCAGGGCGGAGACGCCCGCGGCGTTGCCGAGCAGCGTCTTGACTACCTTCTCGGCTCTCATTCGTCGTCCTCGGCCGGGAGGAACTCCTCCGGCAGGTTGATGCCTTCCTTCGTCATGCGCTTGCGCAGCCGCTCGCGGAAGGCCTCAAGCGCGCTCGGTAACCGAGCGTCGAGCGCCGGTCGCATGAACGGCTTCTTCTTCACGCCTGGGTGCGCGACCTCAAGCGTGTGCGTGCCGTTGAACTTGAGCGGGCCGTTGCGCCCGCGAATGATGTGCGCGGCGGTTCCGAACTCGATGAACCGCGCGTAGAAGACCGACCGCTTGCCCTTTTGCTTGCCGCCGACCTTGACCTTCGCCTCGACGTTCGTCGTCCCGCGGACGAGCCGTGTCGAGACGCGGATCGAGTCGCGCAGGGTTCCCGTCTGCACCGGAGCGAGCCGCCGAGCCTCCTCGGCGATCTCCTTGCCGGCGGCGTTCAGAGCCCCGCGGAGGATGTTCGCGCGCAGCTTGTCGGGCAGCCCGGCGAGCAGCGTGTCGAGCTCGCGCAGGCCTTTAACCTCGAGGTCAAGCACTGTACTGCTCGCACGCCATCGACCAGCCGAGCTTCCGACCGACCTCGGCGAGCGAGGCGATCGCAAGCAATCGACCGTCGCCGTTCACGCGCACGCGCATATCCGTCGTGACGCCTGGGACGTAGCGCGTCGTCACCATCGTGAGACGCGTCATCGTCCGCAGCTGGTCGACGACCTTCTCGACGGAGTTAACGTCCCGAACCTCGGCCCAGACCTCGGCAAAGGTCGACCAGGTAACGACCTCGGCGCCGAAGTCGTCGCGCGTGACCGTCTTGCTTTCGATCGTGACGCGACGATCGAGACGACCGGCGCGCATTTAGAACCCGCGCACTTTGTAGGGCGCGATCAGAGCGTCGACGCCGTACTGCAGCTGCGCGACCGCGAGGCCTGCTCCGACGACCACCTGTTCGCGGTTTGCGTAGAAGTGCCCGACGAGCAGTAAGATCGCGTGGCGGATAGCCTCCGGGATCGAACCCGGCGAGGCGCCGTAGCCGGCGACGAAACGGATGACGACCGGAGCGAGCCGATCGTCGAGCTGCGGCCACGAGTAGCCGTCGGCGAGAACGATCTGCGCCGGCATCGCCGAGGTGTCGATCTCGTATGCCGCGCTCGCGAGCGTCTGCAGCGCGCCGGCCGTGTCGTAGTACTGCACCGAGGTCACCGACTGCACCGGCTGACGCGGCAGTACGATGCCCTCGTCGGCGAGTGGCCAGTCGTGCAGCGTCATCTCCCAGGTCTGCGAGATCAGCGAGAGCCCGGTCGTGCTCTCAATGTACGAACGCGCCGCCATGAGATACCCGGCGACGAGCCCGTCGTCGGCACTCTCGTCGATGCGGCAATGCGCGCGCGCTTCGGCGAGCGAGACCGGGTCGATCGTCGGCCCGGTGATAAGGCGCAATCCGTAGTCCATTGTCACTTGTTCTCGGGTGCGGCCTTTCGGGCCTTAGTCGCGGCCGGCTTCACGGCCTTCACGCCAGGCGCGGACGCCCAGCCCTCTGCGATTGCAAGTTCGCCACACTCGTCGGGGACGTCGAACGTCTCGCCGGCGGTGTAATGCACGACATCGGTGCCGCCGTAGGCGTAGGCGAAATTCTTGATGACTTCGATCTGCATGGATGCTCCACAAAAGAAAGGGAGCCACCCGAAGGTGGCCCCCTCTCGAGGGTCGGACTAGACCCGATCAGGTGGTGCTGAACTTCAAGACCTTGATGGCCTCGCTGTTCACGACCATGCCGCCGACGCGCTTCGTCACGTAGAAGCCGACGTACGGCTTGTTCGAGTACGGGTCGCGGAGCGAGCGGATGCCGACGCGATCGACCACGGTGTAACCCGCGCGGAAATCGCCGAAGGCGATCGAGAGCGAGTTCGCGGCCTTCGCCGGGATATCCTCGGCCTCGATCACGCGGTAGCCGAGCAGCGTGCTCGGCTGACCGGCTGCGAGGCCCGGCTGCCAGAGGTAGGCGTTCGTGGTGGATTCCTTGAACGCGCGAATCTCGGCGAGGATCGCCTTGTTCGTCATCCACACCGCGTTTGCACGGTGGCCGGCCTTGAGCTTGTAGACGAGCTCGACCAGCTTGTCGCCCTTGTTCGAGGCGGCGAAGTCGGCCGAGACGCCGGTGGCAACGTGCTCGAGGGTGCCCCAGGCGCGCGACGAGTCGGCGGTGGCGGCGGTCGAGTAGTTGAGGAAGCCGCGCGGCTTGCTCGTGCCGTTGCCCGAGACGAACGCGCCGCCTTCCTGGTAGGCGAACTCGTCGGCGATCGAGCTGGCGATCCAGGCCTCGACGTTGAACATCAGATCGTCGAGCGACTGCTGCGTCGCCTGCGGGTTGGCGTAGATCTCGCCCATGTACGCCGCGGCCTCGTAGAAGGTCGGCGTGTTCGTCGCGGTGCGAGCGGCGGCCTCACCGACCCAGCCCGAGGCCATGCCGCGGGTGTCGACGAGCTGCTTGTAGTCGCTGGTCGAAACCGACACGACGTTCGCCACGGAGCGGACCGGGGAGATGTCGAGCAGGCGCTGCGCGATGACCGACTCGATCTGCTCCGGCAGCGCGTAGCCACCATCGCCAGCGGTCGTCACGTTGACGGCCTTGCGCTCGAGGTCGGCGAGACCCGTCTCGATGCCCTTGCGCAGGAACGCGCCGAAGGCCTTCTTGTGCTCGGCCTTGTCGACGTTCGCATCGCCGGCGGCACCGCCGACAGTCGCGCGAGCGGCCTTCTTCGTGGCCTCCTCGGCGGCCTTCTTCGCAGCCTCGGCGGCGTCGATCGCGGCGCTCGCCTTCTCGCGGGCCTCGCGGATCTCGGCCTCGGCGCGGCTCTTGTAGTCCCGATCGACGGCGCGGAAGTCCTCGACGGACTTCGCGAGCGCCTCGACGGCGTTCTTGATTTCGGTGGACATAGTCAGTACTCCTTCAAAGAATGGATGATTGCGGTCAGCCGGCGATCGCCGTGCGTGCCGCTTCGATTACTTTCAGCAGGTCGTCGGATGAATCCTCGTCAGCGTCCCGCTGATCTGGATCGAAGCCGTGGGAAGCGATGCGCTTCGCCTCGGCGCGAGAGAATCCGGCGTCCCGCAGGAATCCCTCAAAATCTCGGCGCGTCTTGATCTCCGCGCTTTTCGCGGCGGTGATCCGCGCCTTGTCGTTGGCGGGGAAGGTCACAGGCGACACCTCCCAAAGGTCGACGTCGGTCAGGACGCGGATGTCTTTGCCCGTGTCGTAGTCCGCGGCGACCGTCGAGTAGCCGATCGAGAGACCGGAGAGCGCGCCCATCTTGATGAGCGCGAGCGCCTCGCGGCCGCGCTGCGTCTCGGCGAGCTTGCCCTTGACGTAGAGCCCCTTCGCGTCCTCGCTCATCGAGGTCCACACGCCGATCGGCTCGTCGGGGTTGTGCTGCCAGAGCATCGCAGGCATCCGGCCCGAGCCCTTCGACTCCTCGAGCGTGCGCGTGAAGGCGCCCTTCGCGACGACGTCGCCGTAGGAATCGACGTTCCCGAAGATCGAGCCGTAACCCTCGATCGTCCCCTCGTCGTCGACCGCCTTGATCTCGGCGACGACGCGCATCTGTTTCACTTCCATCCCCTTCTACTCCTGCGCGGCGGGTGCGCCTGCGCGTTGCATATTCAGTGGCTGTAGGTAGGTGTCCCCGCCGTCGATGGCGTTCATGTTCTCGAGCGCGCGGATGTCGTTCGCCGAGAGCCAGCCCCAGTTCCGACCGATCGCGTAGGCGTCGTATCGGGACTTCAGATCGCCGCGCGTCAGCGCGTCGAGGTTGAATTCCGCGAAATACTTTCGCGGCGCGGTCAGCAGTGCGCGCGCGATCGCCTGCTCCCAGTTCACGACCCACGGGCGGATGCAGTGGGTGGCGAACTCGATGCCCTGGTGCTCGATGTTCGAGAACGTCGAGCGCTCGAGGTCACCGATCAGGTGAGCCGGTACACCAAAGAGGCCCGCGATCTCCGAGCGCGTGAATTTCCGCGTCTCGAGGAACTGCGCGTCGTCGGCGGTCATCGAGAGTTTCTCGACGGTCAGCCCGTCCTCGAGCACGGCCGTTCGGCGCGCGTTGCCCGAGCCCGCGAAGGCGTCGTTCCACGAGTCGCGAAGGCGCGCGGCGGCCTCCTTGCCGAGCGGCTTCGGGGACTGGATCACCACGCCAGGCGTCGCGTCGTTTTTGAACAAGCGCCCGGCGTACTCCTGCGTCGCCTGGGCGATCCCGATCACGTCGCGCGCGTCGGAGATCACGGAGCGTCCGAGGATGCCGTCCGAGGAGAGCCCGCGGATGTGCAGGATCTCCTCGGCAGGGAACACGACCCGCGCGCCGTTTGGCCGCAGGTACTCGTAGGTGAGCGTCAAATCGTCGAGCTGGCCGACCGTCATCCGGTCAGGGTGCAGCGGGATGAGCTCGAGCACGCGGTCGCGATCGGCCCAGACGATCAATGCGAACGCATTACCGCGCAGGCAGAGGTTCCACTGCATCATCGAGCGGAACTCGAAGGAGGTCTGCCAGGCGTTCGGAGACGCGTGCAGGAGCTCGTACAGCGGATGCGCTACCGCGCGTTGCTTGCCCGTCGAAGTCCGCTCATATACGTGCAGCGGCAGGCTGGCGACGGTTTTCGAAATAACAGAGACCGAAGCGTGCACCGCCGCGATCCGCATCGACGACTCGGCCGAGACGTAGGCGCCGGAGACGGAGCTCGACCCGAGAAGGGCGGAGCGCAGGATCTGGTCCGGCGTCGACTTGCGGCTAAAGAGTCGGTCGAGAATTGACATCAGATCACCGTAATTCCTTGCGTTTCATAGACCGAGGGACGCACCTCGTCGACCGACGCGCGCGCCATCGCCATGAGAAGGCACACGATCCCGTCGATCTTCTCCGCCGACCGCCGCTTATCCGGCGCGAGGTTTAGGTTCTGGTCCCGCCGCGGCACGAGGTTCGAGGCGTTCCAGGTCAGCACCGGATCGCCGCCGTGGTGCAGCTTCTTCGCGACGTAGGCCCGTTCGAGCGCCTGGAAGCCCGGCTGAAACGACCGCGCGCCCTGGATGAACTGCACGAGCGGAAGTCCGGCGGCGACCAGTCGGTTCACGAGGTCGGTCGCGTTCCACGCGTCGTAGGCGACCTCGATCGGCCGGAACCGCGCGCAGTCCGCGAGGATGTCCCGCTCGACCGCGGCGTAGTCCGTGACGTCGCCCTCGGTCATCTGGATCAGCCCCTGCTCCATCCAGGACCGATACGGCACCGACCCGCGCTCCGTGCGTTGATGCACCGCAGCCTCGGGAACCCAGTAGCGGCCCCAGGTATAGAACTCGCCGCCGCGCTCCCAGACGATGCGCCAGGCGGTCATGTCCCGCGTCGAGGCCAGGTCGAAGGCGGCCCAGCACCGGGCGCCCTCGAGCTCGTCGAGCTCGACCGCACCGGAGCAGCGCTTCCACTTGCGAAGGTCAATCCATGCCGTCGCCGCAGCGGCCGGCCGGTTCAGGCGCTTGATCCGAAACTCGGAGAGCACGCCCGGCAGCTGCTTCGCCTCGGTCGCGTACTCGCGCAGCTTCTCGAGCGACACCGACACGCCGAGGAGCGGGTTCGCCTTGATCCACTTGCTCTCGTCGAAGTCGTCGTCGGCGTCGTCGAGCGCGTAGTAGACGGCCAGGAAGTGATCGGCTTCGACCACGCCCTCGAGCACCTGCCAGGCGAACTTGCGGACCTCGGCCCACGGGCCGGGGTTCTCGTAGCCCTCGGTGGTCGTGTACAGAAAAAGCGGATTCTTTCGAGCGCCCGTCGCAGAGCGTAGGACGTCGAACAGGTCGCGCGTCTTGTGCGCGTGCAGCTCGTCGAAACACAAGGCCGACGGGTTCAGTCCGTCCTGCGTCGATGCCTTCGCGTTGATCGGCTTAAACGTCCCGCCGTTCTCGTAGCGCGCGATCGCGTTCGCAAACGGCTCGAGGGTAAATGCTTCCCGAAGATCGGGGAGCTTCTCGACCATCCGCTTCGCGACGCCCCAAACGATGCGCGCCTGGTCGCCCGTCGTCGCCGCGCTGATGACCTGCGGCCCGATCTCCGGCTCAGTGCAGAAGACGTACAGCAAGATTCCAGCCGCAAGCGCCGACTTCGCGTTCTTTCGCGCGACCGCGTAGAGCGCCGTCGTGAATCGACGCGTCCCGTCCGCGTTACGAAAGCCGAACAGGTTGCAGATGAAAAACACCTGCGACGGTTCGAGCTTGATCGTCGGAGAATCCCAGACACCTTCGACGTGCGGGAGCTGTTCGATGAACCAGCAAGCCTGGTTTGCTTGCTCCGCGCTCCAGTTGAAAGTGCAGGACTTCTTCGGCGCTCGTTTCAGATCGTCGAGGAAGCGCTTCGCGGCAAGTCGTACCCACTTGCCTACCATCTTGCCCTTGCGATCGCTTGCGGCTTCTTCCGCGTAGGCGATCGCGACGGCGACGTAATCAGCCGGCGATGTCGGCCGGCTTGAGCTTCGCGAACTTGTTGCCTTCGTCCTTGTTTCCAATCGGCTTGACCTTCGATCGCCAGGCCGGCGAGAGCCCGAAGGCCGCGGCGAGCGAGTTGTACTGGGAGACCATGTGACCAGTCGGCGTCTCGCCCGCGGTCCAGAGCTGCACCATCTTTCCGTGAACGGCGCACATATGAGCGAAGGCCGAGAGGTCCGCTTCCGCTAACAGCTTGTTAGCGACCAGGATCGGCGCGAGGCGCTTCCACTCGTTCGCGGCGTGCGCGTTCGGCAGCCATTCGGGCGCCGACGGCACCTCATCGACCAGCGGCAGATCGATCCCGCCGGTCTCGACGCGATCTTTTCGCACCGTTCCCGTGATGAGCTTGAGATTCGCTGGCGTCTTCGGTGGCCCTGGCATAAACCCATTTCCTGATCTTGACCGTGCCTAATTTCGGGCACCCGGCCGGTCTATATCGTGTATCCCCAGGGATACGACCCGCCCTCCCCCTCGCGCGACTTTGTCGCTGCGGTCCCTCGGGTTGCGTCGGCGTCCGCGTGCGTGTGCGCGCGTCGGCCTCTGCGCGTTGCTACGTGCGCGCGGTTGCTTCGCTCGGTTCGTTTCGGAGTGCTGCCGCTTCTTCGCGCTGCTTCACGCTCGAGTGACAGTGAACGCACAAGCTCTGCAGCTCGCCCATGAATAGCGCCCGATCGCCTCGGTGCGGAACGATGTGATCCGCGACCGATGCGACGACGAGTCGTCCGTTCGCCTTGCAGAGTCTGCAGAGCGGCTCGGCCGCGAGGTGGGCCGCCCGACGCCGCCGCCATGAATGATCGTAGCCACGTTCGGCCGCAGTCCCCGCCCTAGCCTGGCGCGTTTTCTCTGCGACTTTTTCGTGCTGTTCGCAGCGCCATCGACCGCGCGGCACAAGCTCCTTGCAGCCTGGCGCGCTACACGGTTTCGGTGGCGCGAACGGCACCGTCAGCCGTTGAAGGCGCGGATCGAGACGTTTCGATTCAGCGTCTCGCCCGTTGAGAGCGTGGCCGTCGCTTCGAGCGCGTAGATCTGCCCGTGCGTCATGCCGGAGATCCGCACCGTCGAGACGGAGCCGGTCACGCCTTGCGGGGTGAGCGTCAGCCCGGAGATCGGCGTATACGAAACAGACGAGACCGTGGCGTTCCCGAGATCCGTCCAGTTGATCGAGACGTTTGCGGAATCGGCCGAGTCGAGGTGGATAATCATCAGTGCACCGTCGTTGATCTGCTGCCCGCTCGAACCGTGCCGCCCTTATTTTTGGCGACGCTAACTGTCGAAATTTGTCCGCGTATGGACACCTGCCGATATACCGGCGACTCGTATGGAATCGCGAGCGCTTCGGCGTCGAGCGTAAGCGGCCCGAGCGTGGCGACCAGGTTCCCGTTCAGGTCGAGCCGCGCGGTAGCCGAGGCGGTAAGCGCATCGAGCTCGCGTGCAAGCGTGCCGACGATCGGCAGCGTGGCGGCCGATCCTGCGGTCAGTGTTCCAAGCGCGCCGGCGAGATTGCCTGCGATCTCGAGCCGAGCGGTCGATGCGCCCGTAAGCGTGCCGAGCCCAGCGGAGAGCGTAGCCCGCAGCGCGAGGCGACCATCGGCGCTCGAGGTGAGCGTTCCGAGCGTGGCCGAGAGCGTGCCGGAGATCCCGCTCGTCAGTTCGCCCGTCGAGACGAGCGTCACCGCGTCGAGCGTCTTCGCGAGCGTGCCCGCGATCCGTACCGCGCCCGAGCTCGAGACCGTCAGCGCATCGAGCGCGATTGCACTCGATCCTGCGATCCGCAGCTGCGACGCGGACGAAAGCGTAACCGCGCCGAGCGTCGCATCGAGCGACCCGTTGACGCCGGTCGTGACGAGCTCGCCGCTCGCCGAGAGCGTAACCGCGCCGAGCGTTACGTCGACGACTCCGATGCCGCCGCTTATCCCCGACGGGGAAAGTAGCGAGAGAAGCATCGGACTACTCCAAGGTCAGGAGCTTTGTCAGCGTCTCCTGCGTCTCGGCGATTTCGGCGTCGATCGAGGCGATCTGATTGCTGTCACCGAGGCGCACGGCGGTCTCGCGCTGCTTGGCAAGATAGCCGAGTCGCGCTTTAGCGACGTCGATCAGTTCCTGCACGGTCATACGAGGACCACCATTTCTTGCGAGACCGTCGAGAGGTGCGACTGCAGAAGCACGACGTCGTAGGTGTCATTTCCGTCGATCGCGGCGTATGCCGCCATGCGCTGCCCGAGGGCGGCCGTGCCGGCCTGCAGGAAATCCGTCGGCGTGAACGGTGAGAGGACGCGATTCTGTACGTCGAATCGGTACATTTGGCTCACGGCCGACGCCGCGTAGATGTTCATGTAGAACATCCGGCCCTCGTTCTCGAACGGCGAATAGGTGCCGCACGTTCCGACCGTGAGCGCGACGCTGCCGTCGTAAGTGATCGCGCCAGTCCATGTCCCAGTGATGGTCGCCGCGATGTCGAGCACGTCGAGCGTCGTCGCGCCACCGCGGAAGAAGTAGCAGAACGAGTGGCGCGCATTGCGGCCAGCATCAGGCTGAATACCCCAGGACGGCGCCCACATACCGCCCGACGCGTTCGCGGCAGGTGCCGCGCCGAAGTAGGTCGTCGACCAGGCGCCCGAGGCGATGCTGTTCGTGCCGTTGTTGACGGTCGCGTCGCCGTAGTTGTACGTGTAGACGGTCGTCGTCGCCGACGAACGCACGAGCATCAGGTTCGGCAATTCGATGACGTACTTCGCCGAGCTCGACGGCTGCGTCGTCCAGGCCGTGCCGAGCGTGTAGACGGGCGAAGCGCCCGCAGTGTGCGAGGCGATGATGCGGCGCTGGCCGACCGAACCCGGCGTCGTGGCGTCCTCGACGATGCGGATCTGAAAATTGCGGTATTCGTTCGCTGCGACTACTGCGTCGCCGCCTGTGGCCTGGCCGGTAATCGTTGAGGCGCCCGACGCGGTCGCTGCGAGCGCATAGCGCGAGACGACGCCGCTGTCGTAGTTGTAACTGCCTTTCACCACGCCATCGCCAGGCGAACAGTCAAACGGCGTGTATTGCTCATCGAGCACCATGATCGAGGTGTCGGTTCCGATCGTCGCAGGCAGGTTCGTCGTCGAGAGGCCGCTCGAGAGCGTGTTCGAGGCCACCTCAAACGAGCGCCAAATGTTCGAGGCCAGCGTACCGGCGCCGAGCATGAACACGCGGCCGGCGATGATTTCGTAGCGCGCGCCCGTCGAAGGCGTGAAGCCGAACGAGCTCTGCACAGTGATCGTCGGCGTCGTGCCGGCGGTGTTGCCGGTGATGTACCGCTCGGCGGTCTTGCCGGCCGTCGTGTCGATGATGCGCAGCTTAAAGCCGTACTCGCCCGACCCGCCGCGATTGGCGAGCATATTCAGGCCCACGGCCGTCGGCAGCGCAGTCGAGAGCACGACCGAAGTCGTCGTCGCGCCTGCGGCGATCGTGCCGACCAGGCCGAGCGAAGGCGCGAAAGCCATCGCGGCGCCTGCGCCGAAAGTACCGGCCAGCGCCGGCGACTGCACAAACGACCAGCCCTTCGTGACGATGTTGTACCGGTTGAGGACCGTGTTGCTCGCGAGCTGATACACGAACGGATTGCGCGAAAGGTCAGAGCGCATATCGGACGCGAGGCAGGCAGCCGCAGCGTGCGCGTTGGGAGCCGGTGCGACCTGCGCCCACATGAGCCGGTCGATGACCTTTTTGAACGTGTTCGCCATGTCCTACCTCAAGTGATCCGGCTGCGAACGCACGCGTGCCATGCGCTGACGTTTTGCCCGTTGACGAGCAGTCGCCCCTGCATCGTGTCGATCGTCGACAAGTTGGTAACCGTCGCGCAGGTCGTCACCGTCGTGACGGTAGTGACGGTCGTCACGGTGCCCGACTCCACAACGGCCGAAACGCGACCGCGCTGCAGCGACTTGTCGTAGCCGAGCGGTGCGCCGAGAAACGCGAGCATCCGCTGAAACAAAAACACCAGGTCGTCGTGATTGACGTCACGCACCGGCATCGGATTCGCGCTCGAGACGTCGCCGTCTGAGACGCCGTCGGCGCCCAGGACGAGCTTGATGCGCTGGTGATGCTTCCCGCCGATGTCGTCGGTCGCGACCTCCGCGCCCGCTCCCGGCGTATATCCGAGGTTGTCGGCCATCTCAGCTGTTCGCGTCCGTCAACGTGAAGCCGGTCACCGTGAACTGCTGCCCGGCCGTGAAGCTCGTCGAGTCGACGGTCATGTCGCCGCCGCCCGCCGTCAGCGTGACGGTGCCCTGCAGGTGGCAGGTCGTGCCGTCGGAGGCGTACAGGCGAAAGTGCGCGGCGGTGCCGGTGTTATCGGCGCTTGAGTCCACCCACGAGCCGGAGAGCGCCTTCGAGCCGCCCGAGGCGGCGGCCATCCAGTCGGAGGGCAGGTTGACCGTGGCGAGCACGGTGCCCGAGTCGGCCGTGCCGCAGTTCGCGGGAGCCGCGCCCGTGCGGATCTTGAGCACGGCGCTCGCGCCGATCGCGGTCTCGATCGCGTCGAGCCGCGCGTTGCGTACTGTCGTGGAGAGCTGGATTGCCATGCAGACCTCGAAAACGAAAAAGCCCGCAAGATGCGGGCCTCTGATTACGTTGGCGGCACGTCCGCCAGAATGGCGGGAATTTATGTCTAGACATCCAGAATGTCTACGTCCGAATTGCAGTCAAATTGCGAGCCCGCCTGCGCGCAGTGCGCCGCGGACGTACCAGAGCACCGCGCGCCACTGCGTGTAGAGCGCCGATCGCGAGATTCCGAGCCGCTTCGCCTTGACCGTCACCGGCGCGGGCGACTTGTACCAGACGTCGATCAGCGCCTTCGTCCGCGGCGGACTCGCGAGGTAGGTCTTGTCGACCAGAATCAGGATCTCGTCGGTCGAGAGTTTCTCGGCCCCGAGCACCTGCCCCTCGTGCATCAGTCGCATGACCTCGAGCGGGTGCATACCGCCGCCCTGCCCTTGCCGGCCATCGCGGGCCCAGGCATCGAGGAGCTGATCGGTCGGTGCCAGGTCTGCGTCGAGTTGTGCGGCCATTAGCTCGTCCTCTCGCTTCGTGCGTGAATCTTGACGACCCGCCATTCATCCGAGCGCGCGAGCTGGTCGTGCGTTTCGCACGCTCGGTAGGCCTCGCGCGGCGTGGCGAACTTCTGCGCCTCGGACCAGTAGGCCGTCGTCTTGAGCTCGCCCACTGCGCTAAACCCTCGCCAGTAGATCCTCTCGCCGTTCACCTGCGCCGCTACGACCCAAGTCACAGCACCAGACCTCCGCACGCGACGCCGACGGCATAGGCCAGGGTGACCAGCACTAGCGTCAGCTTCGCGAGCTGCTCTCGCTCGAGCTCGACCTCGCGCTTGATCTCGCGCTCGACGATCTCGTCGACCTCGGCCTGCGTGTAGCGGCCGAACTCCGTCTCGGTTGTCATTGCATCGCCCTCTCGATCCATTTCAGCGCCTCGCCCGACCTCACCTGGCGCGTCGTCACGCGAATCAGCCGCCAGCCGAGGATCGCTGCCTCGGCGTACTTCTCCGCGTCTGCCGTGAAGCCGCCGATTCTCTGGTGCCGCCCGGCTTTTCCGCCGGGTGCGAAGCCCTCGATCTCGACGGCGAGCTTGTGGCCGAGGTGCGCGAAGTCGAAGCGCCATTTCCTGACCGGGTGGAACCGATGCTCGCGGACGAACCCGATCAGGTTTGCCGCCTTGAGCTGGATCTCAAGCACCTCCTCGGCCGCCGATCGCACGCCCATGATCACGTCAGCCATCCGTACACGAGATGCGCTGCGGCAGCGATCGAGCCGATGAACGCGCCGAGGATTGCCCCGGCGCCGAGGATGATCGCGACCGCACTGGTGATGCCGATGAGAAACTCGATCGGCCTGAAAAACCCGCGCATCAGAACGGGATGTCGTCGTTGAAGTCTTCGGGAGCCGCAGCGGGCGCCGTGGCCGGTTTGCTGGCCGGCTGGCGATCCTTGGCCTTGAACTTCAGCGAGAGGTACTTGCGGCCGGTCTGCTTGCTTTCGTTGATCCAGGCGTCGACGAAGTACTCGACGCTGCCGATCAGCGCGCTGCCAGTGTAGTCGGGGTCTTGCTTGCCCTCGCGCTTGCGGTCGTTTTTGAACAGGCTGCCGCGTAGGTCTTGCTGTTGGTAGTCGCTCACGTTGTGCTCTCCGTTGTGGTCAATGGCTGGCGGTAGACGCGCTCGAAAAGCGCTTGCCAGGTCTCGCAGGGTTGGCCGGGTCGCTTGCCTGCAATCGCAGACTCGCGGCCGGTGTTGACGATGGCGCGGCGGATTCGCTCCCGCCGCTCCTCGCGTGTGGTGATGCCGCCGTCCCAGCTCGGCGGCAGGCCGAGCTTGTGGGCCATCCAGGCCTCGACGACGGCGTTCGGGCCGTTCACGCCTCGGCCTCCGGTGTGGGTTTGCGCAGGTCGAGCTTCTCGCCGGTGGGCAGCGTGAGCTCGAGCTGGGTGAGTCGGGTCGAGGGTCCGAAGACGCCTCGGGCTGCGTCCACGAACTCGAGCATCGCGGGGTCGTGTTTGCGCAGGAGCGCCCGGATGCGTTGCCGGTACTGGTCGGACGGATTTCCCTCAGTCATGGCTATGCTCCGAAAAGAAGTGAGGAACGACCGAGGAGGAAATTTCTTCCTCACTCAGTTCCCCGGTCCCTACGGGGTCTGAGGACTGAGGACCCCTCGGGACCGGATACCGGCCCCAGTCGTCCGAGGAACTGAGGAGCGACTGAGGAACTGAGGTGAATTGATCCATCTCAGGCCTCCTCGTCGTCGACCCAGCGGACCACCAGGGCAGCCCTTGCTTGCTTCGGGTCGCGCATCTCGTCGACTGCCAGCCGCCCCGACTTAACCCATCGCTCGATGAGCCCGCGGACGCTGTTGCGGACGGCGCCGTCGGTGATGTCGAGCTCGAGCGACGCTGCGATCAGCTTCCCGACCCACCCAGCGGCGCGGACGTCGTAGCGCAGCGTATTGAGCGGCTGCGGCGCGCTTGTGATGGCCTGGCGGATCGCCCTGAATTGCGGACTGGTAAGGTCGTATCTCGCGTCGGGAGGTTCCCAGGTGACCGGGACTCCGACCTTGTCGGACTCCAGCGGCGCGACCGCGTTGCCGAGATCGACGCTCGTCATCTGCATCCACCGGCGAGCGTGAGTCGGTGGGAGCATGTTGGCCTTGCCGTTCTGCAGCCAGATGTAGCTGCGGCGTTCGTCCTCGGGCAGTCCGTACTTCTCGCCCTCGTCCTTCGTCATCTGAGCGACGATCCGGACAGATCTGCACGCGCCGATAATGCTTGACGCACCGCGGACGTCGTCGACGCTGGCCTCCTGGCCGTTGAGCTTGCGAAAGTGATGTGCGAGCTCAAAGGCGCAGCCGGTGCGATGCGCCAGGTTCCGGATGATGGTCATCACGCCGTCTATCAGGACGTTGTCGTTTTCGCTGACCCGGTGGAGCGTGACGAACGGGTCCGCGATGAAGGCGACGATGTTCTCCCGCTGAATTTCTTCGGCCAGCAGCTCGCCATCGCCCGTGGGTGCGAGCATCTTTCCGCCGTCCGATAGAGCCGCAGCGACCATGATCGGGACGTCGCGGCCAGAGGTGACGCGGAGCCGATCCCCGAGGTCAGCCTGGGTGATGCCGTAGTGTTGCATCGCTGCCCCGAAGCGCCGCTGCAGTTCGTCGAGCGGGTCTTCTCCGTTGTGGAGCCATACTCGTTGAGGGCCGACCGGTATCTCGGCGCCGTTGTGGAACAGATCTCGACCGGTCGCAATTGAGAGCGCCTCGACGATCAGGATCGAGCTCTTGCCAGCCCCGCCAATGCCCGCGGTCGAGCTCACCATGCCTCGCATGTAATGCCTGGCGTACAGCCAGGGACGAGGCGGAATCGTCTTCGGGTCGACCCACTGAAAGACGGTCGCCGTGATTTTTCGATCTGAATCTGTAGGTGCCGCCTCCGCATCTGGTGGCGGGGTGTATTCGTTCACCCGCTGCCCCTCCATCCAGGGCGGGGGCTCATCGGGCGGGGGCGCGTCGTCGGGCTCGTAGTAGCTGCGGCGCGTTTCGCCGAACTTGGCTACGGCGCTGCGTGCCATCGCGGGTATGCGCTGGCGTAGGTCGATGCCGTCGCCGTTGATGCTTGAGCCGTTGCCGAATAGCGCATCAAGGGCGGCAGCGATGTCGTCCTCTGCCAGTCCGCGGGCTGCCCAGCGGGCGGAGAGCTTGAGCATTGCCTGATAGCGATCTTCGCCGCGCTCAAAGGCTGCGCGCAGCTCGCCGTCGGTCGTCAGATCCTTGCGGGTTTCTCCGGCACCGCCCTGCCCGACGTAGAACAGTGGCTCGACGTCGAGCGCTTCGTCAATGCAGCGGCCTTGCGTCTCGGCGGTCTCGTAATCGGCACCGCGAACGCGGCCGATGTAGAAGCTCTGCGAAAGCGTGAAGGATTCGCGCGAGGCGACGCCGCCCAGGATGCGATTAGCACGCGCGACCAGTACGCCGCGCTCCTCGGGCAGCGCCGGATCAGCAAGCGGGAACAGGGCTCGCCAGCGTGGAGCGCTCGGCTTGTGTGATGGCGACGTGTAGAGCACCGCCTGGACATTCGCGGCCTTGAGCTTGGCGGCAGCGATCGCAAGCGGCATCTGCTCGCCGTCGTAGTCCAGTTCGATCCCGAATATCCGCTTGACGTTGAGCGCGTGACGGATGCAGCCCGAGCTTGAGAGCTCGTCGCCGTACTCAGCCATCGAGATCAGCGGGCAGTGTTTTTTATCAATGTACGTCGCCGCGTTTGCGATGCGTCCGACCAGCTCAGACCAGCTGACGTCGGAGCGTTCGATCTTTTCGCGCGGCCACACGTCCGGGAATAGCGTGTAGCTGATGAGAGGGTCTCGAGGTTGCATTGTCAGCTCGCCAGTGCGCGCCATGTTTGCGATCCCTCTCGGTGTTTGTAGGTGAGGAACGTCCTCGCTTTGGGATGTAACCTAGTGAACGGGTCGCCCCAGTCGTTGAACCCCAACGTCGCGACGGTCTGGCCGCCGATGACGAGCGTCATCAACTGCGCGTCGGTCGGATGAAAGGCCAGCGCACCGACTGATGCCTGACCCGCCACGAGCATCGCCCCTGCGACTCTGGCGTTCTCGTGAAACTCCATAGACCCGCGCGCGAGAAACGGCGCGAGAAACGCCGCAGTCCCTAAGCGCTTCGCGTAGGTGTTCGCTTGGAATATCCCGTCGGATAGGGTGCGAATTTGATTCGGCCTATCGAATCGCTTGACCTCGATCCCGATCGGCACGTCCGGCATTGCGCGCAGCCGAACTCCGAGGTCCGGCCGGCAGCCGCCTAGATCGGGCTCCGCGACAATCGCAGCGGCAAAAGGGCGGAGTCTCTGAGCGCAAAATTCGACCGCATCCGCTTCGGTCGGAAATTGCATCGTCTCGACGGCCATCTATTGCGGCCTCCGCAGGCCCGCGAGATCTGTCTCGCGACCGGCTCCCCTCATGCGGCGTTCCTCGTGCCGCCGGCCCGATTTCGTTCGATCGGATACAGATCCGGCCGGAGAACGTGCCGAGAGATCCCCACAATTTTTTCGAGTTGCAGGACGCGGGTGGCTGGAATTTGGCCGCGCTGCCTCCATTCCCATACAGACGGCGCCGAAATGCCAAGAAGCCGAGCCAGCGGTCGGATTCCGTTAGCCGCGGCGATCGCGTAATCGACTGGATTGTTAATCCTGACTTGAGTATGTGATTTGTAGTGCATGTCCTAACGATAAGTCAGGCAGACAGCAACGGCAACTGATAGGATTGAAATGGTGTCAATGTCCACGCGCATACGGCAGCTGCGGACCCTCCGGAAACTGACGCTCCAGGAGGTCGGGGACGCTTTTGGAATCAACAGGGCTTCGGTGGCCGAATGGGAGTCGGGCAGAAGTAAACCTAGCGTGGAGAAGCTGCCGACCCTCGCGCGAGTACTAGGCACAACTGTCGAGCACTTGGTTTCCGGCGGCCCGACCGCAGTGGTAGCCTCAGGAGCACCGGGCAGCGACGAGTATCTTCCTGTGCGACGGGTGCGGTTTGTGCTTTCCGCCGGAGCCACTGGCTACCAGATCGAGTACGACAACGACGACGCCCCGCCGCTGTTTTTCAGGCGCGAATGGTTTCAAAAGCGCGGGTACAAACCAGAGATGCTATGCGCCTTGAAGGTTAGGGGCGCTTCGATGGAACCCGGTCTCTACGATAACGACACCGTCGTCGTGAACCTCGGTGATGTGCGACTCCTCGATGGAGAGGTTTTCGCTTTTAACTACGAGGGCGAGTGCGTTATCAAACGGCTGAAGCGCGACTCGGGGGATTGGTGGTTGACCTCTGACAATGCCGATAAGCGGCGGTATCCCGACAAGCGGTGCGACGAACGCGTCATGGTTCTCGGCCGCATCATCACAAAGCAATCCGAACGAATTTGATCCATTCCGGATTTAATTGACCCCTTTTTTTGTTCAAAATGTCAGGAGCTGCTTGACGGATGCACTTAAACACCTAACATAACCTTCCATCGCGACACGACGTCGCATGGAGGTCTCGAGATGTTTCAGGTGCAGTCGGAGTTTTCCTGGGTTAAAGGCCCGGCCGTCATCGCGGCCGAATACCACGGTCGCGTCGCCATCCTGACCCATGCCGGCGGCGGCGCGTTCAGCGTCGTGCGCGGCACCGAGTACCTGGCGTGCTGCCCGACGATCGGCTACGCGCGCGCCTTTGCGGCGAAGCTGGCGCAGCAGGTGGCGGCATGAGCGCGCTCCTCACAGGCATCGGTCTGTTCGCCGCCCTCCTCGTCGGCTTCGGGATCTTCGTCTTCGCCTACGCGGTGTTCGAGCTCGCGTACCAGGCGTGGCGTCGAGCCCGTCGCCAGCCCGAGCTTCTCCCCGACCCGGAGCCGCGCGCCGTCGTTCGTCGCCGCGGCTGGCAGGTGCCGATGTGAGCGGGCCCGACGCCGAGCGCGTGTTCTCCATGCGGCGCGCCGTGTCAAAGGCCCGCACGCCGGCCGGCGCTCTCATCGTCGAGCTGCGCGACGGCATCACGCCTCTCGAACTGTCTACCGCGCTGCGCTTCACCGGCCTCGACGTCACCGTCGACCTGGAGAGCGACGCCATCGCCATCACTCGACGACCCACGCCACCGGAGGCTGCATGATTCGACTGAACGTCCCATTCGAGGAGTACTCGGAACTCCCAGGCATTTCGATCACGAGGCTGAAGGAGCTCTCGCGCTCGCCGCTGCACTACCAGTACCGGCTCACCGTGCCGAAAGAGAGCGCCGCCATGACGCTCGGCACCGCCGCCCACATGGCGACGCTCGAGCCGGATCGGTTCGCGACCTCGGTCGCAGTCTGGTCTCAGCGCACCGAGTCGGGCGCGATGTCGCCGCGGCGCGGCAAGGCCTGGGACGAGTTTCGCGCGAAGCACGACGGCAAGCTCCTGCTCACCGAGGACGAATTCTCGGACGCGGCCTCGATCGCCGCGGCCGTGCGTGGCGATCCGCTCGCGATGCGGTATCTCGAGACCGGCGCCCCCGAGGTATCGCTCGCGTGGACGCACGGAGGCCGCCAGTGCAAGGGCCGCGCGGACTGGCTGACATCGGCAGACGAGTCGCCCGTGATCGTTGGCCTGAAGACCGCGCGCGACTGCCGGCCGCTTCCGTTTGGCGCCGCTGCGGCGCGCCTCGGGTACGCGCTGCAGTGGGCCTTCTACCAGGACGGCTACTTCAAGATCACCGGCAAGACCGCGCGCATGGTCGAGATCGTTGTCGAGCAGGACGCGCCGCACGCGGTCGTCGTCTACCAGATCCCCGACGACGTGCTCGAGTACGGCCGCGACGAGTACCGACGGCTGATCTCAATCCTCGATGAGTGTGAGAGAGCGAAGGCGTGGCCGGGCCCGTGCGAGGCGGAACAGGTGCTGACGTTGCCCTCGTGGGTCTACGGCAGCGAGGACGATCTTTCCGAGCTTGGCCTGGAGGCCGCATGAAGTATGCGGGCCTGATTAAACACGGCTGCTCTCGAAAGTCTGGGCAGACCGACGAGTATGGCATCTGGCTAGACATGAGGAAGCGCTGCCGCAATCCGAGCTCTAGTGTGTGGCGGTATTACGGCGGCCGAGGCATTTCGGTCTGCGAGCGGTGGCAAGACTTCTCGAATTTCCTTGCCGATATGGGGCCGCGGCCATCTGCGGATCATTCGATCGACCGAATTGATTCAGACGGCAACTACGAGCCTAGCAACTGCCGATGGGCCACTCGTCAGCAGCAGATGCGAAACAAGCGCGACAACAGACTGCTAACGGTCGATGGAATTACTCGATGCGCGACCGAATGGGCCGAGGTTCTCGGAATCAGCGTGCACACGGTGCGACGACGGATTCGGATGGGATGGTCAGACGCGATGGTGCTGTCACCGCCCCGTCCATACAGGAGCAAACAATGAACGAAGCGACCAGAAAAATACCGAAGCCGACCGTGTGGGATCAGCTTTATGCGGGCCGATTCCTGAAGGCCGGCGAGCTGCTCGGCAAGCGCGTGACGTTGACGATCCGCGACACCGACCTCGAGGAGCTCGTCGGCGACGACGGCAAGCCGAAGGCGAAGGCGGTCGTCAGTTTCCGCGAGACCGACAAGCAGCTCGTGCTCTGCAAGACGAACGGGATCTGCTTGAAGGAGATGTTCGGCGTGCAGCTCGCCGACTGGGTGGGCAAGCGCGTGACGATCTTCCCCGACACCTGGAACGGCGAGCCGGCGATCCGCGTTTGGGGATCGCCCGACCTTGCCGCCGATCGCGACGTGCAGATCACGCTGCCGCGCCGCAAACCGTTTCGTAAGACGTTGCGCCGCGTTGAGCTCGGCGCGAAGGAGGCTGCATGAGCGAGGGATTGAAGCCGGAGGTCGCAGGCCTCGAAGATCTGTTGCGCGTGGCGAGGGGCGCCGTGTCCGCCCAGCTGGTCGACGAAGTCATCCGAACCGCCTAC
>Ga0209985_10000890_pt1 | contig 31240 bp, 26 predicted proteins | sample NOAtaG_FD_187305 | JGI IMG/M metagenome (GOLD analysis project Ga0209985, IMG submission 187305) | Freshwater lake microbial communities from Lake Erie, under a cyanobacterial bloom - NOAA_Erie_Diel6S_1000h metaG (SPAdes) (version 2) | ecosystem: Environmental > Aquatic > Freshwater > Lake ...
CGGGCAGAACGACCCTCAGGCGGCCGGAACTTGGGCGTCAGGAACTTGCCTCGACCGCCCCGCGACCGATAAAGTTCGGAGGTTGAGTCGACGACCCGTCCAACAGGGTCACCCGGGGTTCATTTTCACATGGCTGTCTCGTCGTCCGCCGGCTGGGTGGTGCACAAGTTCGGTGGTTCTAGCGTCGCGGACGCCGCGTGTTTCCGCCGGGTGGCGGAGATCCTCGATTCCCGGCCTGCAGGCCGTCTCGGCGTCGTGCTGTCGGCCTGCAAGGGCGTCACCGACGCCTTGCTCGCGCTCGTCGTCCAAGCGGAACGCCAGGACCCCGACCTGCAGTCCGGGCTCGCGGCGCTGCGCGAGCGCCACGCCGTCATCGCGCGGGACCTGCTCGCCGCGCCCGCCGCAGACGCTTGGCTCGCGGCGTTCGACCGAGACGCGCAGGACATCGAGGGCATCCTCAAGGCCGTCCGGCTCACCCGTTCCGCCGCGCGCAACATCCACGACGTCGTCTCGGGCTATGGAGAGATCTGGTCGACGCGGTTGTTCCGGGAGTTCTTCGCCGCCTGCGGACGGCGAGCCGGCGAGGTCCGCTGGCTGGATGCGCGCGCAGTCGTGGTGGTGGAGTGGGGCGCGCTCGGGCCGATGGTGCAGTGGCCGGCGTCCCGCGCCCGCATCGCCGAGGCCGTCGAAGCGGGTTTCAGCGGCACGCTGATCATCACGGGTTTCGTGGCCAGCGATCCGCGCGGCGTGCAGACGACCTTGGGGCGCAACGGCAGCGATTTCTCGGCGTCCATCTTCGGCTCGCTGCTCGACGCCGAGTCCATCCACATCTGGACCGATGTCGATGGTGTACTGTCGGCCGATCCGCGCCGCGTCCCCGACGCACAGGTGATCGATTCGCTCTCCTACAACGAGGCGATGGAACTCGCCTACTTCGGCGCGAAGGTCATCCATCCGCAGACCATGGCGCCGGCCGTGGGGCGCGGCATCCCGATCTGGATCCGCAACACCTTCGCGCCGGACCGTCCGGCCACGGTGATCTGCGCGGAGCCGAAGTCCGCGCTGCTCGTGAAGGGCATCACCACCATCGAGGACATCGCGCTCGTCAATCTCGAGGGTGCGGGGATGATCGGCGTGCCGGGCACGGCGCATCGGCTCTTCGGTGCCTTGCGCGAGGAGGGCATCTCGGTGGTGCTCATCTCGCAAGGCAGTTCGGAGCACTCCATCTGCTGCGCGGTGCCGCGTGCGCAATCGGCGCGCGCCGCCGAAGTGTTGCGCGCGGCGTTCGCGGGCGAGCTTGCGGACGGGCAGATCCACTCGGTCGAGGTCGATGTCGATCTCGCCATCCTCGCGGTGGTGGGAGACGGCATGGCGGGCATGCCGGGCGTGTCGGCGAAGGTGTTCGGCGCATTGGGCGCGGCCGGCGTCAACGTGCGGGCCATCGCGCAGGGCGCCTCGGAGCGCAACATCTCGGTCGTGGTGCCCGCCAAGGCCGCGACGCGCGCCTTGCGCGCCGTGCATGCGGGGTTCTATCTGTCCGACCATACGCTGTCGGTCGGCATCATCGGGCCGGGTACGGTCGGTCGCGTGCTGCTCTCGCAGATCGCCTCGCAGAGCGACCGGTTGCGGCGCGATTTCAAGCTGGACCTGCGCGTCAGGGGTCTGCTGTCGTCCAAGAAGATGCGCTTGTCCGATCGGGGCATGGCGCCCGAGGCTTGGGAGCAGGCTGCGACGGACAGCGACCCCGCGCCCGATCTCGGTCGTTTCGTCGATCACATCGCGGCCGACCACCTGCCGCACCATGTGATCATCGACTGCACGGCAAGCGGCGAGATCGCGCGCCACTACGCGGCGTGGTTGGCGGCGGGCATCCATGTCGTCACCCCGAACAAGAAGGCCAACAGCGCGCCGTGGGCCGACTACCAGGCCTTGCTCGCCGCGAGGCGAGCCGGCGGCACCCACTACCTGTACGAGGCCACCGTCGGCGCGGGGCTGCCCGTCATCCAGACGCTGCGCGACCTGCGCGAGACGGGTGACGAGATCACCGGCATCGAGGGGATCTTCTCCGGCACGCTCGCCTATCTTTTCAACCTTTACGACGGCACGCGGGCGTTCAGCGATATCGTCGGGGAGGCCAAGCGGTTGGGCTACACGGAGCCCGATCCGCGTGATGACCTCTCGGGGATGGATGTCGCGCGCAAACTGATCATCCTCGGGCGCGAGATGGGGCTTGCCCTCGAGATGTCCGACGTGACCGTCGAGAGCCTCGTCCCCGCGGGCCTCGAAAAGGGCAGCATCGAGGAGTTCCTGGCCCGCCTGCCGGCGCACGATGCGGTGATGCGCGAGCGTTTCGAACGTGCCCGCTCCGCCGGAAACGTGCTGCGCTATGTGGGACGTCTCAGCGCCGATGGCAAGGCGACCGTCGGCATCGTCGAGTGCGATGGCGGGCATCCGTTCGCGCACATCGCGCTCACCGACAACGTGGTGCGTTTCGCGACCTCGCGCTATTCGACGAACCCGCTGATCGTCCAAGGTCCCGGTGCGGGTCCCGAGGTCACGGCGGGCGGGATCTTCGCCGACCTGCTTCGGTTGTCGGCTTACTTGGGAGCACGGATATGATGGTCAGCGCGACCGCTTTCGCCCCGGCGTCGGTGGGCAACGTCGGCATCGGGTTCGACATCCTCGGTTTCGCGGTCGACGCGCTCGGCGACCGTGTCACCGTCGCGAAGTCCGATCGGTCGGGCGTCCGCATCCTGTCTTCGGGGGGCGTGGCAGGCGATCTGCCGCTCGAGCCCGAACGCAACACGGCCGGCCGGGCCTTGCTCGCGCTCAACGTCGCGCTGCGGCCCTCGTTCGGCTTCGAGATGCGCATCGAGAAGGGCATCCCCCTCGGCTCCGGGCTGGGCGGGTCCGCGGCCTCGGCGGTCGGCGCCGTGGTGGCCGCCAACGCCTTGCTCGAGCGGCCGCTCGACAAGATCGAGCTGCTGAAGTTCGCGATGCAGGGTGAGGCGGTCGCGAGCGGTTCGCTGCACGTCGACAACATCGCACCCTCGCTGTTCGGCGGGCTGGTGCTCACGGTCGGCATCGACAACCCGCGCGTCAAGCGTCTGCCCGTCCCGCGCGGCATCCAGGCGGTGATCATCCACCCGCATATGTTCCTCTCGACCCGCGAGGCCCGCTCCATCCTCAAGCGCGAGGTGGCGATGGCGGATTTCGTGTGGCAGACCGCGAACCTCGCGGGCTTCATCTCGGGTTGCTACACGGACGACCTCGATCTCATCCGTGAGGGTCTCAACGATGTGGTCATCGAACCGCAACGCCGCCAGTTGATCCCCGGCTTCACCGTCGTCCGCAACGCCGCCCTCGCGGCGGGGGCGCTCGGTTGTTCCATCTCGGGGGCCGGGCCGACCATGTTCGCATGGGCGTTGCAGGACAGCGCCGAGGCTGTGCGTACCGCCATGGTCGACGGGTTCGCCCGGCACGGGGTCGAGGTCGACCATTGGGTCGTGCCCGTGGAATCGGAGGGCGCGCGCGTCCTCGCGTCCTGATCCCGAGATGAGATTCCAAAGCACACGGGGTGCGTCCCCGACCCTGTCCTTCGATGAAGCGCTGGTCCGGGGCCTCGCGCCCGACGGCGGTCTCTATGTCCCGATGGAGTGGCCGCAGTTCGCGCCTGGGGATTTCGCGGGCTGCCAGACACTCGCCGAGGTCGGTGCGCGGCTCATCGCGCCGTTCGCCGAGGGCAGCGCGCTCGCTGGCCGGATCCCGGAGATCGTCGCCGAGGCCTTCGATTTCCCGGCACCGTTGGTCGCGCTCGAGGGTGCGGGTCCGGGCGAGCGTCTGCAGGTGCTGGAGCTTTTCCACGGCCCCACGGCCGCCTTCAAGGATTTCGGCGCGCGCTTCCTCGCTGCGGCCTTCTCGCGGCTGCGTCGCGAGACGGACCCCCCGCTGCACATCCTGGTGGCGACCTCCGGCGACACGGGCGGTGCGGTCGCCGCGGCCTTCCACCGGCGGCCGGGTTTCGGGGTGAGCGTCCTTTTCCCCAAGGGACTGGTCTCGCCTGCCCAAGAGCGGCAACTGACCTGCTGGGGGGACAACGTACACAGCTACGCGGTCAGCGGGACCTTCGACGATTGTCAGCGCATGGTGAAAGAGGCCTTCCTCGACACTGCGCTGTCGGAACGCCGGCGTCTGTCGTCGGCCAACAGCATCAATCTTGGACGTCTTTTGCCGCAGGCGGTCTACTACGCCGCCAGCAGCCTTGCCGAGTGGCGCAAGACCGGCGGGCGTCTCTCGTACATCATCCCGAGCGGCAACCTCGGCAACGCGGTGGCCTGTGTCTGGGCACGGCACATGGGGCTGCCGATCGGCGACATCATCCTGGCGCACAACGCGAACCGGACGGTGCCCGACTTCCTGGATCGCGGAGTGCTGGAGCCGCGCGCGAGCGTCGCGACCTTGGCGTCGGCGATGGACGTGGGCAATCCCTCCAACCTCGAGCGCCTGCGCGACCTGCATCCGGCGCTCGACGACCTGCGATCGTTGGTGCGCGCCGTGAGCGTCGATGACGAGGCGATCCGTTCACGCATCCGCGACGGTCATCGGCGATTCGACCAGTGCTGGTGCCCGCATACCGCCGTCGCCGCCGAGGCCTGGAGCCGGCTCTCTGCGGAGGAGCGCCAGGCGAAGAGCTGGTGTCTGGTGGCAACCGCGTCGCCGGCGAAGTTCCCCGAGACCGTCGAGCCTTTGCTGGGTCTGACCGTGCCCGTCCCGTCCGCCCTCCAAGACCTGTTCGACCGTCCGACCCAGGTGGAGCCGCTCGCGGCCGATTACGCGGCGCTGCGCGCGGTGTTGTCTGCGCCCGCCGGTGGTGACGCCTCGGGGGCGGGCGCTTGAACATCGGTTTGGACATCGATCTCGGGGCCATCGATCCGCGCGCCTTGACGGCTGCTGCCGTGCTGCTCGGCGTGCTGGTCGGCGTGCTCGGCGTGTTCGTCTGGCGTTGGTATCGGGCGCGCCGTGAACGCCGCATGCGGCTCGCGCGGATCACCGGCATGTCGGTGGATTTCGTCCGCGACGTGCTCGTGCCGGATGGCGGCGGCGGCACGTTGCACGTCGACTACCTGATGCTGACCCCGCAGGGCGTGCTGATCATCGACCTGCGCGACGTCACGGGCAACGTGTTCGGCTCGGACGCGATGACGGAATGGACCGTCATGGATGATGCCCGTCGATTCACGTTCGGCAATCCCCAAGCGGGACTGTACGATCGGATCGCGGCGGTGAAGGCGATCGTCGGGGATGCGGCGGAGATCCCGGTCGAAGGTCGCGTGATCTTCACCCGGCGCGCGAACTTCCCGAAGGGGATGCCACGCTTGACGATGTCGGAGGAGTCCCTCGACAGTGCGTTCACGCCCGGGGATCGGGCGCAGTCCGAAGCGGCCGTCGAACCTTGGCGCGAGGCTTGGCAACGCCTGCGTGCGGCGCTGCGTCCGAGCAATTTCTCCAGCGCAGGCTGATCCCCCGCGCCCGCCCCCCGTCGTGGCGGACCTGCGGCTCAGCGCGGACGCACAGCGTGATCGCCCAGCACCTGCGCCACGCAGGCCGTGATGCGTTCGGCGTAGGCGAGGTGCAGGAATTCATTGGGTCCGTGCGCGTTCGACAGCGGACCCAGGACGCCGGTGATCATGAACTGCGTCCGCGGAAAGCGGCGTCCCAGCATCGCCATGAAGGGGATGGTGCCGCCGACCCCCGTGTACAGCATCGGTCGGCCGAACGCGCTCTGTGAGGCGCGCTGCATGGACGCCTCGAGCCAGGGCTCGCACACGGGGGCATGCCAACCCTCGGATGCGGAATCCATCTCGAAACGCACGCGCGCGCCGTAGGGCGGATCCTGCTCCAGCGTCCGCTTGACCGAGACCGCGGCGGCCTCGGCGTCGACTGTCGGTGGCAGACGCAGGCTGAGCTTCAGCGACAGGCGCGGCAGCAGCACGTTGCCGGCCTGGGCGACAGGCGGCAATCCATCGGCACCCGTGACCGCGAGCGTGGCGCGCCAATGGCTGCCAAGCAGGAGTTCCACGGGATCGTCGCTGAGGGGCTGCACGCCAGGCACGAAGGGGAGCCGACCGCGCACTTCGTCCCCGAGGACGGATGCGGCGAGCGCGGCCTGCTCGCGTCGCACGTCCGGGATGTCCGCGGTCAATCCGGGCAGCGTCACGGTACCGGTGAGCGGATCCTCGAGCCTCGACAACAGGACCTGCGCGATGCGCCATGGCGTGGCAGCGATGCCGGTCCCCATGCCGCTGTGCACGCCTTCACGGAGCACCTCGATGTGCAGCGCACCGGTAAGGTTGCCGCGCAGGGAGCTCGTGCACCACAGCTGCTCGTAATTGCCGCACTCCGCATCGAGGCAGACCACCAGTGAGGGCTCGCCGATGCGGGCGCCCAAGGACTCGAGGTGGGCGGGGAGGTCGTTGCTGCCGCTCTCCTCCGAGGCTTCGATCAACACCACGCAGCGCGCGATCGGCACGCCCTTGTCCTTCAGGGCGCGTATCGCCGTGAGCGAGCTGAACACGGCATAGCCGTCGTCGGCGCCGCCGCGGCCATAGAGCTTGCCGTCACGGATGACGGGCTCCCACGGCGACAGGCCGGCCTCCCAACCGGTGAACTCCGGCTGCTTGTCGAGGTGTCCGTAGAGCAGGACACAGTCATCGATCTCGCCCGGCACATCGATGAATAGCACCGGCGTACGGCCCGGCAGCTCGAGCACTTCGACGGTCATGCCGGCGACCGGTTGGCTGCGGCACCAGTCGGCGAGGAGATGGGCCGCGCGGTGCATGTGCCCTTGCGCCGCCCAGTCCGGGGCGAAGGCGGGCGATTTGTTGGGGATGCGCACGTACTCGCACAGCGTGGGCACGATGGTCTCGCGCCATTCCTGCGCGATGGTGTCGAAGGTCTCTTGGTCGAGGAGGGTCATGGGTCTCGAGGCTCCTGGGGCGGTGTCAGGACGAAGAAACGACGGGCGGTCGCGGTGGTGTGGCGCGCGAACTCCGCGAAGTCCTCGCCGCGCGCCGCGGCGACCGCGCGCGCGACATGCGGCAGGTGCATCGGTTCGTTGCGACGCGAGGCGGGCTTGGGGTCGAGGTCGCGCGGCAGCAGGTACGGACCGTCCGTCTCCACCATCAGGCGACCTTCCGGGATACGGCTGACGATGTCCCGCAGGTGCAGGCCGCGCCGCTCGTCGCAGATCCAGCCGGTGATGCCGATGTGCAGGCCGAAGGCGAGGCAGTCGTCGAGCTCGTCGCCGCTGCCGGTGAAACAATGCAGCACGGCAGGCGGCAGCCTGTCGCCCGCCGCGCGCAACATCGCCATGAAGTCCCGATGGGCATCACGCGAATGCAGGAACAGCGGCTTTCGCAACTCGATGGCGAGGGCGAGCTGGCGCTCGAAGGCGGCGCGCTGCTCCAAGGGCGAGGAGAAATTCCGGTGGTAATCGAGGCCGCATTCACCGACCGCCACCACCTGCGGTTCGCGCGCGAGCATCGAGAGCTCGGCGAAGGCGGTCGCGTCAAGGTCGACGGCATGGTGCGGATGACAACCTGCGGTCGCCGTCAGCCGCTGCGGCAGCGCAAGCGCCAGCGCGATCGCATCCCGAGTGCCGCTGAGCGAGGCGCCGGTCACGATGAACTGCTCGACGCCTGCTTCGATCGCGCGGCGCAGCACGGCTTCACGGTCGGCGTCGTAGCTGTCGTGCGCGAGATTGATGCCGATGTCGATCAGTCCGGGCAGCGGCGGCATTCCGTTCACGGGGCGACGGGCTCCCCTGGGGCGGCTCCCGCGACGGCGCCCGAGGCCGCGCCCAAGGCGGCACACAGCGCGGCGACGTCGTCCTCCTTCTGGTCCCAGGAGACCACGAAGCGCGCCTCGCCGGAGTCGGACGCGCCCCAGTCGTAGAACTCGAAGCCTTGGGCGCGCAGTGCGGCGATACCGGCTGCCCCCGGCCGGACAAAGACCTCGTTCGCCTCCACGGGGTGCAGCAAGAGACTGCCTGCGGCGCGACCGATGCGCCGGGCATGGGCGTTGGCGCCGGCGGCAAGACGCAACCACAGCCCGTCCTCGACGTACGCGAGGAGTTGCGCGGAGACGTAGCGCATCTTCGAGAAGAGGTGCGCTGCACGCTTGCGCCGGAACTCGAAATCGGCCGCCTGCGCGGGGTCGAAGAACACCACCGCTTCGGCGGCCATCGCACCGTTCTTGGTGGCGCCGAACGACAGCACGTCGACCCCCGATCGCCAGGTGGCGTCGGCGGGCGAGCAGCCGAGGAACGCCATCGCGTTGGCGAAACGGGCGCCGTCCATGTGTACCCGGAGCCCGCGTCCATGGGCCAGCGTGCTCAAGGCGAGCAATTCATCGGGGCGATACACCGTGCCGAGCTCGGTCGCTTGCGAGATCGATACGGCGCGCGGCTGCACCGTATGGACCGACGTCGGCAGGTCGTCGAGCCCGCGCGCGAGCGCCGCGGGCGTGAGTTTGGCGCCTGGGCCGGGAAGCAGTTGCAGCCGCGCACCGCCCGACATGAATTCCGGGGCGCCGCATTCGTCCCGCACGATGTGCGCCTCCTCGTGGCACAGCACGGCGCCGTACGGCGGGACCAGTGTGGCGAGCGCCAATGCATTGGCGGCGGTGCCGGTCGCGACCGGGAAGACGCGCACTTCGCGCTCGAAGAGCTCGTTGAAGCGTGCGGCGAGCTGCAGCGTCCACGGGTCATCGCCGTAGCCCCGGGTATAGCCTTCATTGGCCGCGGTCAGCGCGGCGAGGATGGCGGGCGCCACAGGGGCGGTGTTGTCGCTCTTGAAGTAACGGGCCATGCAAGGCAGATGCTACCGCAGGCAGCTATCATCCGGCAGGTGAACGAGGGTGTGACAGCGGGCTTGGAGGTGCGATCCGAGACGCTCGAGGACTGGCACTGGCGTACCAGTCCCCGGGCGCGGCGCATGTCTGCGCGCGTGCATCTCGACGGGCGGGTGGAGATCGTGCTGCCGCGTGGCGCCTCCGCGGAGGCGGTCGAGGCGTTCGTCGCGCGACATCGTCGCTGGATCGAGGCGCGGGTCGCCGAACGACGGGCACTCGCGCCAGCGCCGTTCCCGCCGCGCGAGGTCGAGTTGCCGGCGTTCGGGCAGCACTGGCGCCTGCATCTGGCCGGGGGGCGCGGCGGGCCGCGCGCTACGGCTCTGGGCAACGGACTGCTGAGCCTGCGCGGGTCGGGTGACCGTGCGTCGATGGCTGCCGCGCTGCGGGAATGGCTGAAGGCGCATTGCCGTGAGCCGATGGGGGCGCGCGTCGCGGAGCTCGCCGCGCAGCACGGGTTCTCCTATCGCGCGGTCCACCTGCGTTGCCAGCGCACCCGCTGGGGGTCCTGCTCGCGGCGGGGAGTGATCAGCCTCAACGTCTGCGCGGCCTTCCAACCGGCGCCGGTCCTCGACTATCTGCTGTTGCACGAGCTCGCGCATACGCGGCACATGAACCATTCACCGGTGTACTGGCAGACCGTCGAGTCGGTCTGCCCAGGCTGGCGCGCCCTCGACCGCGAGCTCACGGGCGGTTGGCGTCACGTTCCGAGCTGGTTGTTCGCCTGACGGCGGTGCCTCGCGTGACCGCCGCGCCGCGCGCGCGCCAGATCCGCCACCCGAGCAGCAGTCCGAGCACGGCCGCATAGACCAGCGGCTCGCGGATGTCCGCCTTGACCTGCCAGTAGTAATGCCAGAGCGCGAGCAGCGCGATGGGGTACACGAGGCGGTGCAACATCGTCCAGCGCCGCCCGAGCCGTCGCATCCAACGGTCCGTCGAGGTGACCGCGAGCGGCAACATCGCGAGCAGGGCTGCGCTGCCGACCCAGATGAACGGCCGTTTCGCGAGTTCCCGGCCGAGATCGCTGAAATCGAGGTCGAGCTCCAACACCGCGTACACGGCGAAGTGCAGCAGGGCGTAGCTGAAGGCGAAGAGCCCCAGCATCCGGCGCAAGCGCAGCCAGCGCACATCGCCGGTGATCGCGCGCATCGGCGAGACCATGAGGGTGAGCATGAGCAGGTTGAGCGCGGTCTTGCCGGTGACGTGGGTCAGTTCGCGTATGGGATTGGGGCCGAGGTCGAGGCCCCCGACGCCGGTCGCGCCGCCGAGCAGCAGCGCAAGCGGGGCTGCGGCCGACACGAAGACGAGCAGCTTCGGCGGCACTGGGATCGCGATGGACCGGGCGCGTGGTGGCTCGGACATCGATTCAGGTCCGGTTCAATAGAACCGGCGCAGGTCGAGGCCGCGGTAGAGGCCCGCGACCTCTGCGGCATAGCCGTTGAACGGCAGGGTATCGATGCGCGGCGCGAACAGGCCGGCGCCGATGCGGCGTTCCTTGGCTTGGCTCCACCGCGGATGATCGACGGCGGGGTTCACGTTGGCGAAGAAGCCGTATTCCTCGGGGGCCGCGATGTTCCAGCTGGTGCGCGGCTGGCGTTCGGTGAAGCGGATCCGGACGATCGACTTGACGCTCTTGAAGCCGTATTTCCATGGCACGATGAGCCGCAGCGGCGCGCCGCTCTGGTTCGGCAGCCAGCGGCCGTACAGCCCGACGACCATCAGCGTGAGCGGGTGCATGGCCTCATCGATGCGCAGGGCTTCGACATAGGGCCAATCGAGCACGCCGGTGCGCTGCCCCGGCATCTGACGGGGGTCGAGCAGCGTGGTGAGCTCGACGAACTTCGCCCGCGAGGTGGGACGGAAGCGCTTGATGAGATCGCCGAGCGGGAAGCCGAGCCAGGGCACGATCCGCGACCACGCCTCGACACAGCGGAAGCGATAGACGCGTTCTTCGAGCGCGTGCGGCTTCAGGATGTCCTCGAGGGTGAACTTGCCCGTGACCTCGGCCTCGCCCGCGATCTCGACGCTCCACGGGCGCGTGCGAAAGCCTTGCGCGTTCTCCATGGGGTCGGTCTTGTCGAGCCCGAACTCGTAGAAATTGTTGTAGGTGGTGATCTCGTCCCAGGTGTTGGGCGCCTCGCGGACCGACCAGCGCGCATTGCGGGCGAACGGTGGCACCGGCGGGACCGCAGTGCCGGGCTTGGTGGCCCGAGCCGCCTGCGCGATTGCGGGCTCGGACAGTGGCGCGAGGCCGCTTGCCACCGCCGTGGCGGTGAGCACCGACAAGACGCGGCGCCGTCCGAAGTCCGTGGACTCCGAGGGGATCTGGGAGGGCAGGATGCGGTTGTCGCCTTCGAAATCCATTTCGAATCAACCTCTTAGAGCCAATACTTGAACTCGACAGGAAGGTCTGAGGCCGCGGCCCGAAGCCGCGGCGGAGGGTTCACCAACACCGCTTGGTCGACGAGCCTCAGGTGTGGCAGGTCGGGGCGTGAATTGCCGTACCCCATGATACGCCGTCCGGGGAAGCGGGCGGCAAGCATGCGCAGCTGACGCGCTTTTTCCTCGCCCCGGACGTTGGCCGTGACGAGTCGACCGTCCAGACGGTCGCCATCCCAGCCCACGTGGGAGCAGAGGTGTTCATCGAAGCCGAGCGCTGCCGCGAGCGCCGGCACGTACAGGTCGACTGTCGCCGTCATCAGCACGAGGTGCTCGCCGGCTGCGCGGTGGTGCTCGATGGCGGCCATCGCGTCCCGGAATACACCCTTGCGCAACAGGATGGGCACCCATCGCGCCGTCCATGCGCCGACGTCGTCGCGGCTCGCGTCTCCCATGACGCTGCGGATGAGGGCGCCCTTGAGCGCGCCGTGGTCGGCTAGACCGAGGGCAAATCGGACCAGCATCGGCAACACGCCAAGGTACCGCAGCAGGCGCCCGGGATGGCGGCGCGCGAAGCCGAAGACGTAACCTGCGAGCGTATCGCGACGGGTGATCGTGCCGTCGAGGTCGAAGACGACCAGGCGCGGCAGGAAGGGGCGCGGCGGCGGATCCGGATCGATCATCCGCGCACGCCCCCTGCCATCAGGCGGCTGCGAGCTGACGCAGCACGTACTGAAGGATGCCACCGTGACGGTAGTACTCGCGCTCCTTCGGGGTGTCGATGCGGACCCGCACCTCGAACTCGATCGGCGCACGGCCGTCATCGGGGCGCGCCGTGACCTTGACGGTGCGCGCGGCGGCGTCTTGCAGATCGCCGAAATCGAACACCTCGCGTCCGGTGAGCCCCAGCGACTGGGCGCTCTGACCGGGCGCGAACTGACAGGGCAGTACCCCCATGCCGATGAGGTTGGAGCGGTGGATGCGCTCGAAGCTCTCGGCGATGACGGCCTTCACACCGAGCAGCATCGTCCCCTTGGCGGCCCAGTCACGCGAGGAGCCGGTGCCGTATTCCTTGCCGGCGAGCACGACGAGCGGCGTGCCTTCGGCCTGATAACGCATCGAGGCGTCGTAGATCGAGAGCTGCTCGCCCGTCGGGATGTGCACGGTGACGCCGCCTTCGGTGCCCGGCACGAGCTGGTTGCGAAGGCGGATGTTGGCGAAGGTGCCGCGCATCATGACTTCGTGGTTGCCGCGGCGCGCGCCGTAGGAGTTGAAGTCGGCTTTCTGCACGCCGTGCGACTCGAGGTACTTCGCGGCGGGGCTGCCACGCGCGATGTCGCCGGCCGGCGAGATGTGGTCGGTGGTGACCGAGTCGCCGAGCAGCGCAAGGACGCGGGCGCCGGCGATCGGCTTGACCGCGCCGGGCGTGCGGGCCATGCCGTCGAAGTAGGGCGGGTTGCGCACGTAGGTGGAACCGGGATCCCAGGCGTAGAGTTTGCCGGCCGGGATCGCGATGGACTGCCAGTGCGCATCGCCTGCGAAGACGTCGCCGTAGCTCGTGCGGAACATGTCCGAATCGATGGCGGCGCGGACCGTGTCCGCGACTTCCTTCGGCGAGGGCCAGATGTCCTTCAGGAACACCGGCTGCCCGTCCTTGCCCACGCCGAGCGCCTCGGTGGAGAGGTCGATGTCGGCGGTGCCGGCGAGCGCATAGGCGACGACGAGCGGCGGCGAGGCGAGGAAGTTCATCTTCACCTCGGGATGCACGCGGCCTTCGAAGTTGCGGTTGCCCGACAGCACCGAGGCGGCGATCACATCCCCCGCCTTCACGGCGGCAGAGATCTCGGGCTTGAGCGGACCCGAGTTTCCGATGCAGGTCATGCAGCCGTAGCCGGTGACGTAGAAGCCGACGGCTTCGTAGTCATCGAGCAACTGCGCCTTCTTCAAATAATCGGTGACGACGCGGGATCCCGGCGAGAGGCTGGTCTTGACCCAGGGCTTCGCTTTGAGGCCCTTGGCCGCCGCGTTGCGGGCGAGCAGGGCCGCCCCGATCATCACCGAAGGATTGGAGGTGTTGGTGCAGCTCGTGATCGCCGCGATCAGCATGGCGCCGTCGCGCACCTCGAAGGCGCCGTCCGCGCCGGCGGCGGCCACCGTCCCGACGCCGGACCCACCGGTCTTCTTCTGGCGCTCCTCGGACATCTGGCCGAGGGTCTTGCGGTAGACCTGCTTGAGCGCCGTCACCGGCACGCGGTCCTGCGGACGCTTCGGACCCGCCAGCGAGGGCACCACGGTCGAGAGGTCGAGTTCCAGCACGTCGGTGTAGTCTGCGGCCGGCGCGCCGTCGTGGCGCCAGAGTCCCTGGGCCTTGGCGTAGGCCTCGACCAGCGCGACCTGGTCCTTGGAGCGGCCGGAGAGTTCGAGGTAGCGCAGCGTCTCGTCGTCGATCGGGAAGATGCCGCAGGTGCTGCCGTACTCGGGCGCCATGTTGGCGATCGTCGCGCGGTCGGCGAGCGGCAGGCTCGCGAGGCCATCGCCGAAGTACTCGACGAATTTCTCGACCACGCCTTTCTTGCGCAGGATCTCGGTGATCGTGAGCACGAGGTCGGTCGCCGTCGCACCGGCCGGCAGCTGGCCCGTGAGGCGGAATCCGACCACCTGCGGGATGAGCATCGACACGGGCTGGCCGAGCATCGCGGCTTCGGCCTCGATGCCGCCCACGCCCCAGCCGAGCACGCCGAGGCCGTTGATCATGGTGGTGTGCGAGTCGGTGCCGACGACGGTATCGGGGTAAGCCTGCGGCCGCTCGCCGTCGCGGTTCTCGAACACCACGCGTGCGAGGTGCTCGAGGTTGACCTGGTGGACGATGCCGGTGCTCGGCGGCACGACCTTGAAGTTGCGGAAGGCGGTCTGGCCCCAGCGCAGGAAGGCGTAGCGCTCGCCGTTGCGTTCGAACTCGACGCGGGTGTTGCGGTCGAGCGAGTCGGCGGCGCCGTAGTTGTCGACCTGCACGGAGTGGTCGATGACGAGTTCGGCCGGGGCGAGCGGGTTCACGCGCTGCGGATCGCCGCCGAGCTTCACCACGGCCTCGCGCATCGCGGCGAGGTCGACCACGCAGGGCACGCCGGTGAAGTCCTGCATGATGACGCGTGCAGGCGTGAAGGAGATCTCGTGTTCCGGGGCCGCCTTGGCGTCCCAGTCGAGCAGGGCGTCGATGTCGCGGCGGGTGACGTTCACGCCGTCCTCGAAGCGCAGCAGGTTCTCGAGCAGGATCTTCAGCGAGAAGGGCAGGCGGGCGACCTTGTCCTGCGGCAGGGCCGCGAGGCTCCAGATGTCGTACGAGTGCGGGCCCACCTTGAGCGTGGTGCGCGCCGAGTAGCTGTCGGTCATGTGCAAGAACCCCCGGAAATGCACCGCGCAGGAGCCGCGCGGCGGGCGCGATTATATCGACTCGATGACGGCGCCGCCCAGACAGCGGTCACCGGCGTAGAACACGGCGGACTGTCCCGGGGTGATCGCACGCTGCGCCTCGGCGAAATCGAGCTGCAAGCGCCCGTCGGCGAGCGGCGTCACCGAGCAGGCCTGGTCGGCCTGTCGGTAGCGGATCTTGGCGTGGGCGGCGAAGGGTCTGTCTGGGGGGGGCGCCGACCAATGTGCGGGCGCCGTGAGCAGATGCCGGCCGAGGAGCATCGGGTGATCCCGGTCCTGGACCACCACCAGCGCGTTGCGGGCGGCGTCCTTGCGGGCGACGTACCACGGCGCCTCGTCCCGGTCACGCAACCCCCCGATGCCAAGACCACCGCGCTGTCCCAGCGTATGGAAGGCGAGGCCACGATGGGTCCCGAGCACCGTGCCCGCCGCGTCCTCGATGGGGCCCGGCGAGTCGGGGAGGTGCTGGGCGAGGAACTCCCGGAACGGCCGTTCGCCGATGAAACAGATGCCGGTGCTGTCTTTCTTGTCGTGCACCGGCAGCCCGGCCTCGCGCGCCACGCGCCGCACCTCGCGCTTCTCGAGCTCGCCGATGGGGAACATCGCCGCCGCGAGCTGTTCACGGGAGAGCGCATGCAGGAAGTAGGACTGGTCCTTGTTGCGGTCGAGACCTTTGTGGAGCTCCGGTCCCTCGGGGCCCTCGACACGCCGCGCATAGTGCCCGGTCGCGAGGCGATCCGCGCCGAGGCGGCGGGCGTGCCGCAAGCAGACGCCGAACTTGATCTCGCGGTTGCAGAGGATGTCGGGATTCGGCGTGCGGCCCGCCCGGTGCTCGGCGAGGAAGTCCTCGAAGACCTGTTTGCGATATTCGGCTGCGAAGTCCACCTTGTGCAGCGGGATGCCGAGTTCGCGGCAGACGGCGCGCGCGTCCTGGAAGTCCTGCGCGATCGTGCAATAGGCGTCATCCGCGTCCCAGTTCGCCATGAACAGGCCTTCGACCTCGTGCCCCGCGCGCAGCGCCAACAGGGCGGCGACCGCGGAGTCCACGCCGCCTGAGACGCCGACGATGACCTTCATGGGTGCGGGACCCTCGGCCGCGCGGTGGCTGGCCGGGCCTCAGCGATCGCCTGCGGGCTCCGTCGCGAGACGGGCCGCCAGGCCGAGATAGTCTGCCGGTCGCAGCGACTGCAGCCGCGAGCGCTCGGTCGCCGGCAGAGGCAGCGAGGCGACGAACTCCCGGTAAAGCGCCTCGTCGATACGGCGGCCGCGGGTGAAATCCTTGAGCAATTCGTAGCCGTCGGGCACGCCGGCGGCGCGCAGCACCGTCTGCACCGCCTCGCCCAGGACTTCCCAGGCCTCATCGAGGTCCGAGGCGATGCGCTGCGGATCCGGGGCCACCTTGCCAAGTCCGCGCTGCAGGGCGCGCCAGGAGATGAGGGAGTGGCCGAGCGCGACGCCGAGGTTGCGCAGCACGGTGGAGTCGGTGAGGTCGCGCTGCCAGCGCGACACGGGCAGCTTGTCCGAGAAGTGCCGAAGCAGCGCATTGGCCACGCCCAGGTTGCCTTCGGCGTTCTCGAAGTCGATGGGGTTGACCTTGTGCGGCATGGTGGAAGAGCCCACCTCGCCCGCGATCGCCCGCTGTTTCAGGTAGCCGAGGCTGATGTAGCCCCAGCAATCGCGCGCGAAATCGATGAGCACCACATTGAAGGCGGCGAGCGCGTCGCAGTACTCGCCGACCCAGTCGTGCGGCTCGATCTGGGTGGTCGCGGGGGCGTACTCGAGGCCGAGTCCGGTCACGAACTCCCGGGCGATCGCCGGCCAGTCGGCGCCCGGTGCGGCCGCCACGTGCGCGTTGAAGTTGCCGACAGCACCGTTCCATTTGCCGCGGGCGGCCACGGCATCCCAGCGCCGCTCCGCACGCGCCAGACGCGCGGCGACGTTCGCGAACTCCTTGCCGAGCGTGGTCGGGCTCGCGGTCTGTCCGTGCGTGCGCGACAGCATGCCGAGCGACGCATGCTCGCGGGCGAGCGATCCGAGCTGCGAGACGATCTCGCGGGCGACCGTGAGCATCTCGCGGCGAGCGCCCTCGAGCATCAGGGCGTAGGCGAGGTTGTTGATGTCCTCGGAGGTGCAGCCGAAATGCACGAGTTCGAGCGCGGCCGGCGAGGCGCCCGCCGAGGCGAGCTGCTCGCGGACGTAGTACTCGACCGCCTTCACATCGTGGTTGGTGCGTTGCTCGACGGCCTTGACGGCCTCCGCGGCGGTCGCTGGCGGTTCGGTGGCGAGTTCCCGGGCGACGGCGAGCACGGTCGGGGGCATGCCGTCGGCGGCGGGGAGCCCTGCGGGACGCGACCGCGACAGCGCCAACACCCAGGCCGCCTCGATCCGGATGCGGGCCCGGATCAGCGCCGATTCCGAGAGCTGCGCGCGCAAGGGTTCCGTGCTGCGCGCGTAGCGGCCGTCGACGGGCGAAAGGGCAAGGAGGGGGTCGATCTGCATGCGGGGGCTGCGGGTCTCGGTGTAACATCGCATTGTACCGCACCCGGGCTTTCGCCCTTCGATCCCAGTCACCGGACACCGTCTTGAGCGCCACTCCACCTGCCGTGCTGCATCGGGACGCCCTCCGCGACCTCATCAGCCGGCGCGTGATCCCGACACCCTCCGAGCGCCCCTTGAGGGATTGGCGCCGCCAGACCACCGCGACCGAGCGCCCTCTGGCCCAAATCGACCTGATGTCGCGTCCAGCCGTCCCGGCGGCAGTCCTGGTGCCGATCGTCGACCGGCCCGACGGATTGAGCGTGCTCCTCACCCGACGCGCGGCGGATCTGCCCCATCACGCGGGCCAGATCAGTTTTCCGGGGGGGCGCCTCGAGGCGGGTGACGTCGATGTCGTCGCGACCGCGCTGCGTGAGACCGAAGAGGAGATCGGTCTCGATCGGTGCTTTGTGACCATCGTCGGCTACCTGCCCGATCACCTGATCCCGGTCTCGGGCTATCGAGTCACGCCGGTGGTGTCCTTCATCGAGCCCGGATTCCACTTGCGGCCCGACCCGACCGAAGTCGCCGAAGCCTTCGAGGTCCCGCTCGCCTACCTGCTCGACCCGGCGAACCATGTGCCGCGTGTGAGGGAGTTCGCCGGGAGGTCGGTGGAGTTCATCGACATGCCGTTCGGTCCCCATCACATATGGGGCGCGACGGCCGGGATGCTCTACACGCTCTATCGGCTGCTGTGCGGCGAGGAGTGGGCGGCGTGAGCGCGGCGATGCAGCGGCTGCTCGGGGTCATGCGCCGGCTGCGCGACCCGCAGGGCGGTTGCGAGTGGGATCGCGCCCAGGACATGGCGAGCATCGTCCCGCACACGCTCGAGGAGGCGCATGAACTGGCGGAGGCGGTGGCGCTCGGGCGGGCGCCCGCGATCCGCGATGAACTCGGCGACCTGCTGTTCCAGGTCGTGTTCCTCGCGCGCATCGCCGAAGAACAGGGCGATTTCGATTTCGATGCCGTCGCGACCGCGATCGCCGACAAGCTCGAGCGCCGTCACCCGCACGTGTTCGGGCAGCCTACGGCGCTCTCCGGGGCCGAGCAGACGGTGGCTTGGGAGGCGCACAAGGCCGCGGAGCGGGCGGCCGAAGGCCAGAGCGGCACCTTGGCGGGTGTCGCGCGCGCGCTGCCGGCATTGACCCGCGCCACCAAGCTCTCCAAACGGGCGGCGAGGGTCGGCTTCGACTGGCCGGACGTCGTGGGCGTCCGCGCCAAGGTCGACGAGGAACTCGGCGAATTCGAGGAGACCTTGCGCGACCAAGAGCCGCGTGAGCGTCAGGAAGAAGAGCTCGGCGACCTGCTGTTCGCGATCGCGAGCTGGGCGCGTCACCTCGGTCTCGACCCCGAGGCGGCGCTGCGGGCCAGCAACGCGAAGTTCGAGACGCGGTTCGCTCGCATGGAGGGACTGGCGCAGCGGCAAGGGCGCGAGCTCGGCGCATTCGACCTCGATGCCTGGGAGGCGTTGTGGGCGGAGGCGAAGGCGGAGGCGAAGGCGGGGCGCTAGAATGACCGGCGTGGACACCCCGAACGATTTGAGCGCCGATGCTTGGCGCCCCGAGTCCTGGCAAGCCTTCCCGGCGCGCCAGCAACCCGCCTATCGAGACCGTGCGGCGCTCGACGCCGCCGTGGCGCAGCTCTCGCGGCTGCCGCCGGTCGTGGTGTCCTGGGAGGTCGAGCGCCTGCGCGAGGAGTTCGCGGCGGCGCAGCGCGGCGAGCGTTTCTTGTTGCAGGGTGGCGACTGTGCCGAGAGTTTCGAGGATTGCGAGTCGGGCAGCATCGCGCAGCGCCTGAAGATCCTGCTGCAGATGAGCCTGGTGCTGGTCCACGGCCTGAAGCGGCCGATCATCCGCGTGGGCCGCATGGCCGGCCAGTACGCCAAGCCCCGGTCGGCCGACACCGAGACGCGTGACGGCATCACGCTGCCCTCATACCGCGGCGCCATCGTCAACCGGCCCGATTTCACGCCGGAGGCCCGCGAGCCGGATCCCCAGCTGCTGTTGCGCGGTTATGAGCGCGCCGCGCTCACCCTCAACTTCATCCGGGCGCTGATCGACGGCGGTTTCGCGGACCTGCACCATCCCGAGTACTGGGATCTCGGATTCGTCGGCCACTCGCCCTTCAAGGTCGAATACGAGCGGATCGTCGCGTCGGTCGCTGACGGGCTCGAGTTCTTCGAGACCATCAGCGCCAAGGAAGTCCACCAGTCGCTGCGAACGGACTTCTACACCAGCCACGAGGCGCTGGTGCTGCACTACGAACAGGCACAGACCAGGTTCATCCCGCGACAAGGGCGTTGGTACAACCTGTCGACGCACATGCCGTGGATCGGCATGCGGACGGCCGAGATCGGCGGCGCGCATGTCGAGTACTGCCGCGGCATCGCCAACCCGGTGGGCGTGAAGGTCGGGACCGCGATGGATGCCGACTGGCTGCAGCGGCTCGTGACCACGCTCAACCCCGGGAACATCCCGGGGCGGCTCGCGCTCATCCACCGCTTCGGCGCACGGGATATCGAGGACGCGCTGCCGCGCGCGATCGAGGCAGTGCGCGCCACGGGGCATGATGTGCTCTGGATCTGCGATCCGATGCACGGCAACACCGAGAGCGCACAAGGCGGCCTCAAGACCCGCCGGTTCGAGAACATCCTGCGCGAGGTAGAGCTCGCGTTCCGCGTCCATCAGTCGATGGGATCACATCTCGGCGGCGTCCACGTGGAGCTGACGGGTGAGGACGTGACCGAGTGCACCGGTGGCGCACGCGGCCTCACCGATGCGGACCTGCAGCGTGCGTACCGTTCGACCGTCGATCCGCGGCTCAACTATGAACAGTCGCTGGAGCTTGCGCTGCTGATCGCGGAACGCGCGGGAGCACCGCGTCGCACGACGCGTCGCCCGCGCTGATCCCGTCACGGCACCGCGGTCGGGCAGGGTTCGCGGCGCGGACAGCCGGAGCTGCGTGGGCAGATGATGCTGGCCGGCGCGTCAGCCGCGCGGCCGACCCAGGCGATGTTGAGCACGTGGCTGACGGTGCGGATCGCCTCGGCCGCAGCCTCCGGGATCGCGCCATGTCCGCCGCCGCGACGACAGGCCTCCTCGACCTCGGCCACCAGGGCCGTCGCGTCCAGCCCTTGGGCCGCGAAGGCGGGTGCAAGGTCGATGCCGACCGAGAGCACGTGCGAGGTCCCTGCGGCGTCGCGATCGCGCAGGGAATGGCAGCAGTAGAGCCGCGGTGCGACGCCGTCATGCATCACCGAGATCTGCGAGACGGGTTGCATCGGCCCACCCTCGGTCGTGCCCTCCCGCAGCAGGCGGAACACCGCCCATTTCGGGCAGGGGTCGGGCACGACGCTCATGTTGCCCCAGGGCAAGGGGATGCCGTTGCCGCGGTAGACCGCACGCAGGTATCCGGGCTCGTAGCCGTCGAAGAAATGCCAATGCCGGTAGGGCGACACTGCCGTCATGCGACGCATCATCACCGCACGGGTGATGCCGAGGCGCGCACCGGCCGAGAGTTCGTGACGTTCCCGGACGAGGAACCGGCGGAAGGGTTGGCGGGGGCAGAGCAGGGCGCCCGCAAACGCGCTGCATTCGAAGTCGCGCCAGGCCAGCAGCACGTCCCGCGGCGCCATCGCCGCGACACCGCGACGCGCGGGATCCTCGAAGCCGCCCCCCACCGCGCTGTGCGGCGGCACGGCGCCGTCGCCGTTGTGCAGGATCCGGTGGCCGATGAAATACGCGAGCGTGTACTTGAGGCGCTCTTCCTGTGATTGGAGGCGGGAGTTGATGACCACGTCGCCGGGCGGCTCGTACCGCGCGCGCAGGAGGCGGGCGCCCGCGGACCGCTCGTCGTCGGCCCAGCGTATCGTGAGCCCGGTCTGTGCGGCGATCTCCAAGACCTCCTGCAGGCTGAGCGGCATCCGCCGACGACCCGCCGATTCAGCGGCGCGCTCGATGTCCGGGAAGTCGTTCTGTCGGGTCTCTTGCCAGACGCGGACGAGTAGCCGCGCGAACTGCGTGCCGCTGGTGCCGGTCTGGGCGAGGAGTTCGGGCAGTGCGAGCTGCAACAACTCCCGAGAGAAGAGGAAGCCCGGTTCCAGCGGCATCACCGGCAGCCCGCCGCGGCCGCGTCCGGCGGGGGGCGGCTCCTCCACGGAGGAGGCCACGGATTCGCGGTCCAGGAACCAGTCGGTCGATTTGCCGAAGACGGTCGCCAGCACCCCCAGCATCGCCGCGGACGGGATGCGTTTTCCGGTCTCGACCATGCTGAGGTAACTCACCGATGGCGCGAGCGCCGCGTCCAGCTGGACACAGCGCGCGGAAAGCTCGTCCAGCGTGAGGCCGTTCCGCCGTCGCAGGCTGCGGAGTCGGGAGCCGAGGAAGTGGCCTTGGCGGAGAAGTCCGGTCATGTGAAATTGACGGTGTGAAATTTCGGTTGTGTAAATTCTCTCGTTTCGAAAGGTATGCTGCAACCATGACTTCGTTGACGCTTGCGCGGAACACAACGCCCCGTCCCGAGGGCGAAGCCATCCTGACCGATGCCTCCCTGGCCTTCCTCGGCGAGCTCGTCGCCCGCTTCGGACCGCGGGTGGGTGAGTTGCTGCGCGTCCGCGACGCCCGGCAGGCCCGCATCGACGGTGGCGAGCTGCCGGATTTCCGGCCGGAGACCGCGGCGGTCCGCGCCGGCGATTGGCGGGTGGGGACGATCCCGCCGGACCTCCTCGATCGACGGGTCGAGATCACGGGCCCCACCGACCGGAAGATGATCGTGAACGCGCTCAACTCGGGCGCGAAGGTCTTCATGGCGGATTGCGAGGATTCGCTCTCGCCGTCCTGGGACAACGTCATCCGTGGCCAGGCCAATCTCCGTGACGCCGTGCGGCGACAGATCGATTTCACCTCGCCCGAGGGCAAGGCCTACCGGCTGGTCGCCGACCCCGCAGTGCTCATCGTCCGGCCACGCGGCTGGCATCTCGAGGAGAAGCACCTCGTCAGCGAGGCCGGGGGCGTGCCCGGCGCGCTTGTCGATTTCGGCCTGTACCTGTTCCACAACCACGCCGAACTCGCCGCGCGGGGCACGGGGCCGTATTTCTACCTGCCGAAGCTCGAGAGCCACCGCGAGGCCCGGCTCTGGGCGGAGGTCTTCGATTTCGCCGAGCGGCGCTTGGGTCTGGCGCACGGCACCATCAAGTGCACGGTGCTCATCGAGACCATACTCGCCGCGTTCGAGATGGACGAGATCCTCTTCGAGCTGCGCGACCACATCGTCGGGCTGAACTGCGGCCGTTGGGACTACATCTTCAGCTTCATCAAGAAATTCTCGTCGCGGCCTGACTATCTGCTGCCCGACCGGAGCCGGGTGACGATGACGTCGCACTTCCTGCGCTCGTACTCGCTGCTCTGCATCCGCACCTGCCATCGGCGCGGCGCGTTCGCGATGGGCGGTATGGCCGCGCAGATCCCGATCAAGAACGACCCCGAGGCGAACGCGGCGGCGCTGGCGAAGGTCCGCGCCGACAAGGAGCGCGAGGCGGGCGACGGTCACGACGGCACTTGGGTCGCCCATCCGGCGTTGGTGCCCATCGCGATGGAGGTGTTCGACCGGGTGATGCCGACGCCGAACCAGTTGCATCGCCTGCGAGAGGACGTCGAGGTGAGCGCTGCAGATCTGCTGCGGATCCCCGAGGGCGACATCACCGAAGCGGGGCTGCGCAACAACGTCAGCGTCGCGCTGCAGTACATGGCCGCCTGGATCTCGGGCAACGGCTGCGTGCCCATCAATCACCTGATGGAGGACGCCGCCACCGCGGAGATCTCGCGGGCGCAGGTCTGGCAGTGGATCCGGCATCCGGGTGGCGTGCTGGAGGACGGCCGCAAGGTCACGCCGACGCTGTTCCGAGAGATCCTCGCGGATGAGCAGACCCGTCTCCGCAGTGCGCTGGGCGAGGACGCCTACCGCGTCGGGCACTTCGATGCCGCGGCCGGCTTGCTCGACCGCATCACGACGGCGGCGAAGTTCGAGTCCTTCCTCACCGTGCCCGCATACCGCGCCCTTGACTGAGCCCGGCGCGCCCGCTTTCTGACCCCCTTCCGACCCACCGCAGGATGCACCCATGAGCCTTCGCAACGCCGAGCAACTGACCCGTGACTGGAACGACAACCCGCGTTGGGCGGGCGTCCGACGCGGTTACACCGCAGCCGATGTCGTGCGCTTGCGCGGCACCGTCCACATCGAGCACTCGCTGGCGCGGCTCGGTGCCGAAAAACTGTGGCGGCACATGGGGACCATGCCGTTCGTCAACGCCTTGGGCGCGCTCACCGGCAACCAAGCGATGCAGCAGGTCCGGGCCGGACTGAAGGCGATCTATCTTTCCGGATGGCAGGTGGCGGGTGACGCCAACCTGTCGGGCGAGATGTATCCCGACCAGTCGCTGTATCCCGCGAATTCGGTGCCGAAGGTCGCGCAGCGGATCAATTCCACCCTGATGCGCGCGGACCAACTGCACCACGCCGAGGGCGACGCGTCCATCGACTGGCTGCAGCCGATCGTGGCGGACGCGGAGGCCGGATTCGGCGGCGTGCTGAACGCCTTCGAACTCATGAAGGGCATGATCGAGGCGGGCGCGGCGGGCGTGCATTTCGAGGACCAACTGTCCTCGGCCAAGAAGTGCGGCCACATGGGCGGCAAGGTGCTTGTCCCGACCCAGGAGGCCGTGAGCAAGCTCGTGGCGGCGCGCCTGGCAGCCGACGTCTGCGACGTGCCGACGGTGCTGATCGCCCGCACCGACGCCGAGAGCGCGAACCTGCTGACGGCGGACGTGGACGAGCGCGACCGGCCGTTCGTGGACACGTCGAAGGGCCGTACCAACGAGGGGTTCTTCTACGTGAAGGCCGGGTTGCCCCAGGCGATCTCCCGCGGTCTCGCCTACGCACCGTACGCCGACCTGCTCTGGTGCGAGACGGGGACGCCCGATCTCGAGGAGGCCAAGCATTTCGCCGAGGCGATCCACCGCGAGTTCCCGGGCAAGCTGCTCGCCTACAACTGCTCGCCGTCCTTCAATTGGAAGAAAAAGCTCGACGACGCGACCATCGCCAAGTTCCAGCGCGAGCTCGGCGCGATGGGCTACAAGTTCCAGTTCATCACGCTGGCGGGCTTCCACGCGCTCAACTATTCGATGTTCACCCTCGCCAAGGGCTACAAGGAATCGCAGATGTCGGCCTACGTCGCGCTGCAGCAGGCGGAGTTCGACTCCGAGAAGGACGGCTACACCGCCACCAAGCACCAGCGCGAGGTCGGTGCGGGCTACTTCGATGATGTGACCCAGACGGTCACCGGCGGGCAGTCCTCCGTTACCGCCATGAAAGGCTCCACCGAGGAGGAGCAGTTCACGGCAGGCTGATGGCGAGCGCTCTTGCGGCCGGCCGGGAGTCGGCCCGGGGGGCGTCGGCGCGGGGGCGTGGTCCTGTCCTCGTCGTGTAGAATCCGCGGCCTTCGGGACACGGCCGGAGGCCGCGGACATGCGATACGAACACATCCAGGTGCCCACGCAGGGCGCCGCCATCACCGTCAACGCGGACGGCAGCCTCAACGTGCCGGACCGGCCGATCATCCCGTTCATCGAAGGGGACGGCATCGGCATCGACATCACGCCGGTCATGCGCAAGGTGGTCGACGCGGCCGTCGAGCGCGCGTACGGCGGCACCCGGCGCATCGAGTGGATGGAGATCCTCGCCGGCGAGAAGGCCAACCGGGTCTGCGGCACGTGGTTCCCTGACGAATCGCTGCATGCGTTGCGCGAGTTCGTGGTCTCCATCAAAGGCCCGCTCGGCACTCCGGTGGGCGGCGGGATCCGCTCGCTCAACGTCGTGATGCGCCAGACGCTCGACCTCTACGCCTGCGTGCGGCCGATCCGCTACTTCCCGGGCGTCGCGACGCCCATGCAGGATGCCTCGCTGACCGACATGGTGGTGTTCCGCGAGAACACCGAGGACATCTACGCGGGCATCGAGTACGCCGCGGGATCGCAGGAGGTGCAGCGCCTGATCCACTTCCTGCAGTCCGAGCTGCACGCTCGCGGCATCCGCTTCCCCGCGAGCTCCGGCATCGGCATCAAGCCGGTCTCGAAAGAGGGCAGCCAGCGCCTCATCCGCATGGCGATCCAGTACGCGATCGAGAACGACCGCGTGTCCGTGACGCTCGTGCACAAGGGCAACATCATGAAGTACACCGAGGGGGCGTTCCGCAACTGGGGGTACCAGTTGGCGAAGGACGAGTTCGGCGCGACGGAGCTCGGCGGCGGCCCGTGGATGACGTTCCGCAACCCCGTCACCGGCAAGGACATCGTGATCAAGGACGTGATCGCCGACAATTTCCTGCAGCAGGTGCTGCTGCGGCCGGAGGAGTACGACGTCATCGCCACGCTCAACCTCAACGGCGACTACATCTCGGATGCGCTCGCTGCGCAGGTGGGCGGCATCGGCATCGCGCCGGGCGGCAACATCGGTCACGGTCTCGCGGTGTTCGAGGCGACGCACGGCACGGCGCCGGGCTTCGCCGGCAAGGACCGCGTGAACCCCGGTTCCATCATCCTCTCGGCCGAGATGATGCTGCGCTACCTCAAGTGGACCGAGGCGGCCGACCTCATCATCAAAGGGGTCGCCAACACGATCGCGGCCAAGGAGCTCACCTATGACCTGGCGCGGCTGCGCGAGGCCATCCGGGCGAGCAAGCGCGAACTCGCGGCGCGCCGCAACGTCGAGGAGGCGATGCAGCAGTTGATCCCCGGGGCGAAGCTCATGAGCTGCTCGGGGTTCGGTGACGCGATCATCCGCCACATGGCGGATTGACGGGGTTCCCATGACGGCCTTCGACCCGTCCTGCCGCCGCTGCGCGCGACTGGTCGAGTGCCGCGAGGCCTCGGCGCGCCGATACCCCGGTTATCACGCCGCGCCTGTGCCGGCATTCGGCGATCCGGCGCCTGCGTGGCTGATCGTCGGTCTCGCCCCCGGGTTGCATGGCGCGAACCGAACCGGACGTCCGTTCACGGGCGACCACGCCGGGGTCCTGCTCTATGAGACGCTGCATGCCTTGGGCGTCGCGAGTTCGCGCGTCTCGGAACACCGCGACGATGGCCTGAGGCTCTCGGGCGTGCGCATCACCAACGCCGTGAAGTGCCTGCCCCCCGCCAACAAGCCGACGCCTGCCGAGGCACGCGCCTGCAACGATTTCCTCGTCGCGGAACTCGCGGCGTTGTCGCCGCGGGTGGTGGTGGCGCTCGGGCGGATCGCGCACGACGCGGTGCTCGATGCCGCAGGGGTCGCGCGGTCCGCCTGCCGTTTCGCCCACGGTGCCGAGCACGCGGTCACGCCGTCGCGCGACGGCGTCGCGCCTTTCCGGCTCGTCGATTCCTATCATTGCAGCCGCTACAACACGCAGACCCGCCGGCTCACGCCGGAGATGTTCCGCGAGGTGCTGGAGCGCGCCCGCAGCCTCGCCGTGGCCGCCGCGACGGCGGTGCGATGATGCGCGGGTGACCACCGACCCGCACAGTCCTTCGCCGGCGCCGCGTTTCGACGCCCGCGAGTTCGTCGGCAGCTTGCCGCGACGGCCGGGCGTGTACCGGATGTTCGCCGCGGATGGCGCGATCCTCTACGTCGGCAAGGCCAAGAGCCTGCGCGACCGTGTCGGCAGCTATTTCACGCCGGCGAACGTCATCCCCAAGGTGCAGGCCCTCGTCTCGCAGATCGCCTCGATGGAGGTCACCGTCACGCGGTCGGAGACCGAGGCGCTGCTGCTCGAGCACAACCTCATCAAGGCGCACCGGCCGCGCTACAACGTGCTCATGCGGGACGACAAGACTTTCCCGTACCTGTGGCTGGCATCCGGGCATGCGTTCCCGCGCCTCGTGGTGTACCGCGGCGCGCGCAACCTGCCGGGGCGCTACTTCGGGCCGTATCCGAACGCGGGTGCGGTGCAGGAGACCCTGCATCACCTGCAGAAGGTCTTCCGGATCCGCAACTGCCGGGACAGCTACTTCGCGCATCGCAGCAGGCCGTGCCTGCAGCACCAGATCGGACGGTGCTCTGCGCCGTGTGTGGGGTTGGTCGCGGCCGAGGAGTACGCCCGTGACGTGGACTCCGCGGTGCGCGTGCTCGAAGGCCGCAACGACGCGGTGCAGCGCGACATCGCCGAGCGCATGGAGGTGGCCTCGCAACGGCTCGAGTTCGAGACCGCCGCCGTGCTGCGTGACCAGATCGCCGCGATCCAGGCACTGCAGGCCCAGCAGGTGGTGGCCGCGGACGACGAGCGCGACGCGGACGTGTTCGCGGTCGCCGGCGAGCCCGGCGAGTACGCGATCGGCGTCATGCCGGTGCGGGGCGGTCGCAGCCTCGGCACCACGCACTTCTTCCCCAAGGCGGGGTTCGCGGAGCCTGCCGAAGTCCTGTCGTCGTTCCTGATGCAGTACTACGCGCTGCAGGCCCCGCCGCCCGAGATCTACTCGGCGCTGCCGCTCGATGACGCCGCGGCGTTGGCGGAAGCGCTGACGGCGCAGGCCGGGCATGCGGTGCGGGTACGCCGCGCGCAACGCGGTCTTGCCGCGCGCTGGGCGGAGATGACGCGGGAGAACGCGACCGAGGCGCTGCGCATGCGCTTGGCACGTCGCGAAGGCTGGTCCGACCTCTACGCGGACCTCGCGAGCGTGTTGGGGCTCGCGCAGCCGCCGTCGCGCATGGAGTGCTTCGACATCAGCCATACGCAGGGGGAGGGCACGATGGCCTCCTGTGTCGTGTTCGGCCCCGAAGGCCCCCTCAAGAAAGACTATCGGCGGTTCAACATCACGGGCATCACGCCAGGCGACGATTACGCCGCCTTGCGGCAGGCGTTGACCCGTCGATACGCCAGGGTGCAGGCCGGCGAGACGCCGCCGCCCGAGCTGCTCGTCATCGATGGCGGACCCGCCCAGATCGCCGGGGTCGCGGAGGTCCTCGCACCGCTCGGCTTCGGCGACTTGCCCTTGCTCGGCATCTCGAAGGGGCCCGATCGCCGGGCGGGTCAGGAGCGCTTGCACCGGGCGGGCGCGGATTCGCCGCCGATCGTCCCGGGCGCGCAGTCGCCTGCGCTCAAGCTGCTGCAGCGGTTGCGTGATGAGGCGCACCGTTTCGCGATCACCGGGCATCGACGGCGCCGGGCGCGGCGGTTCAACGAATCGGTGCTCGAGACGGTGCCGGGGATGGGACCGGCCAAGCGCCGGGCGCTGCTGCAGCACTTCGGTGGACTGCAGGGGGTCATGCGCGCCGGGCGCGCGGACCTCGAGGCGGCACCCGGAATCGGACCGACGCTTGCCCAAAACCTTTATGATGCGCTCCATCCCGGCGAGTGACGCATGTACTGGAACATCCCTAATACGCTGACCTGGATGCGGATCGTCTCGATCCCGCTGGTGGTGCTGTTGTTCCATCTGCCGTACCACTGGTCGGACCCGGCGGCAGGTGCGTTGTTCGCCATCGCCGGCATCACCGACACGCTCGACGGCTATTTCGCCCGCAAGTACGGCCAGACCTCGAAGCTCGGGGCCTTCCTCGACCCGGTCGCCGACAAACTCATCGTCGCCACCGCGTTGGTGCTGCTCGTCAGCAAGGATCCGCGGCTCATCGTCGTCCTGCCCGCGATCGTGATCATCGGTCGCGAGATCGCGATCTCCGCGCTGCGTGAATGGATGGCCGAGCTCGGTGCGCGGCGCAAGGTGGCGGTCTCCAACCTCGGCAAGATCAAGACCATCCTGCAGATCGTCGGCTTGTCCATGATGCTCATCCGTTGGGACGTCTGGTTCCTGCCGACCTATCAGGTCGGCGTCGCCCTCACGGTCATCGCGGCGGTGTTCACGCTTGTCTCGGGCTGGGAGCACCTCCGGGCGGCATGGCCGGACCTGCGCGCCCGCTCGTCTTGAATTCGGCGCCGGTCGACCCTACAATTACGGTTCTGTCCCGGGCGGGAATAGCTCAGTTGGTAGAGCACGACCTTGCCAAGGTCGGGGTCGCGAGTTCGAGTCTCGTTTCCCGCTCCAGATTCGTCCGGAAGCCCCGGTGGCGACAGCCGCCGGGGTTTTTTTTCTTCCGCGGCAGGTGGCCCAAGGCTGGGTGGCAGAGTGGTCATGCAGCGGCCTGCAAAGCCGTGTACGCCGGTTCGATTCCGACCCCAGCCTCCATCCATCCCGTCCCGGAATCCGCAGGGCTCATCTGCGCAGGAGCATCCCATGGGCAGGTCGATCGCGCTTCTCCTCGCGTTGTTCGCCGCGGCGCCGCTCGCCGGTGTCGCGCACGCCGCTGACGCGGACCCCTCGCTGGAAACGGAGTTGCGCGCCCTCGTCGCGGGTTTCCCCGGTACGGTCGCGCTGCACGCCCGCAACCTCGACACGGGCGCCGAGGTCGGCCTCGATCCGGACCGGCGGGTGCGCACGGCGAGCACGATCAAGCTGCCGATCGCCTGTGCGCTCTCGGAGCGTGTCGCCGCGGGCAAGGCGCGCTGGGACGAGCGGTTGACGATCGCCGCGGACGCCAAGGTCTCGGGCTCGGGCGTGTTGTCGGACTTCACCGCGGGCGAGACCGTCTCCCTGCGCGATGCGATGACCTTGATGATCGTGGTGAGCGACAACACCGCCACGAACCTCATCCTCGACCGCATCGGCGCCGACGCGGTCAACGATCACCTCGACCGACTCGGCCTCGAGGCCACCCGTTCGATGCGCAAGATCCGCGGCGACGGCACACAGCTCAAGGCGGCCACCGGCTGGAGCCGCGCCGGGATGATCGAGGAGAACCGGCGTTTCGGCATCGGATCCTCGACACCCCGCGAGATGACCCGGCTGCTCGGGCTGCTCGCCGCCGGCAAGGTGGTGGACGAGGCCGCCTCGCGCGATCTCGTCGGCATCCTCGAGCGCCAGCAATACAAGGACGGCATCGGCCGTCAGCTGGGCGACCTCAAGGTCGCGAGCAAGTCCGGGTCTCTGGATGCCCTGCGCAGCGACGTCGGCTTGGTGTGGACGCCGCAGGGTGTCATCGCGATCGCGATCACGGTCGACGACATGCCGCAGATCGACTACTCGCCCGACAACGCCGGAAACCTGCTGATCTCACGGCTCGCGCAACGGATCGTCGCGCGGTTGCGCTGAGCGCCGCCGCGCTCAACCCGCCTTGGACCCCACTACCGGGTCCGGTGACCACTCGAAGGACGCGCGCGGTCGTGTCGCCGTCAGGCGTTCGATGCGTGAAGGGCGCACGCCGTCCCACTGCACGGTGTTCACCATGCCGCCGTACACCGCATGCAGGAAACGCCCCTCGACGGAATAAGCGCCGGCCTGCCGCGGCGCAGGCAGCGACTGGTAGAGGGCGAGGTCGTTGCCGAGGATCTCCGCCCCTTCGGCCGCGAGACGCAGCACCTGGCCGTCCGGGGCGGACCAGGTCAGGGTCCGTTCGAGCTCCAGCATCAACCGTGCTTGTCCGGCGGGTGAAGTCGCGGAGGCAGAGGCTTCGCCGGTCAGTGCCGCGATCGAGACCTCCGCGTCATGCAGATGCAAGGTCGTGATGAACTCCCAGGTGCCCGCATCCCGGTTCGGGATCATGCGTGTCAGCGAGACCCGCGCGCGATGGGCGCGCGCGGCGGGGGACCCCACAGCGAGGATAGCGAGGACCGACAGCGAGCCGAGCCCGGCGAGCAGTGACCGGCGTGTCTGCCGCTCGGAGGTGGCGCGCGGGCCGGTCAAGGGGCGGGCGGGGTGGGGGCGGGCGGGGTGGGCGCGGCCGGTGCCGTGGCTGCGGCGGCGCCGGTCGGAGCCAAGGGCAGCGGCGTGCCGTCCGCCTTGGGCCCGCCTTTCTTGTCGTCGGACTTGAGTTCCGCGAGCGCGTCCAGCATCTGGTTGCGGCCGGAGTCCCGGCCACGGAAGAGCTCGATGCGGCTCGGGGTCACGCGCCTGGGCATGGCGTTGTCGCGC
>Ga0209985_10000891_pt1 | contig 31236 bp, 29 predicted proteins | sample NOAtaG_FD_187305 | JGI IMG/M metagenome (GOLD analysis project Ga0209985, IMG submission 187305) | Freshwater lake microbial communities from Lake Erie, under a cyanobacterial bloom - NOAA_Erie_Diel6S_1000h metaG (SPAdes) (version 2) | ecosystem: Environmental > Aquatic > Freshwater > Lake ...
CGCTGGCCGCGCGGGTGAGGTTGCCGATCTCCCCGCGCACCCGCACCAGCGGAAAGCCGCGACCCAGCAGGCCAGCCACGGCCCGGTTCAGGGTGGTCACGTCGAGGACGTCGGCAGCGGCGGCGACAAGGGGTTCGGGCGTCATCGACGAGCGGTGTGTGGATCGGTCTGTGGATCGGTCCGTGGCCAGGTCCGGCGGTCGCGGTCCGCCCCTTCGACGTGGTTTAGGCCCGCCGCCTCGTACCTGCACCCGGGATCAGCGGGGGCGAGCGGGGCTTGCCTGCGTTCACGAGCTTTGCCCGGCGCATGACACTGGCCCGCGGCCGGCAACCGTCAGGCGCGCGGCTTCCGGGCTGCGCGCCTCATGTTAGCCACAATCGTGTCCAAGGCCGCTGGCGAGGACCCGACCGTTCGCATCCGGGGCGCGGCCACTACACTCCCTGATTCAGTCCATGGGCGGTCGTGACCGTCCGCGACCTTCGAGGATCGACGTTGTTCGCCATCGTTATCGCCATCGGCTGGCCGATCTGGCCCCTGATCATCGCCTCCATCGTGGCCCTGGCGCTCATCATCGAGCGCAGTCTCGCGCTGCGACGCACCAAGATCCTGCCACCGCGGCTGCTGCAGGACGTGCTCGCCCTGCACGCCAAGCGCCAGGTCACGCCCGACGTGGTGCGACGCCTCGAGCAAAGCTCGCCGCTCGGACGAGTGCTGGCCGCCGCGTTGCGCAACGAGCGGGCCACAATGGAAGTGGCCAGTCAGGCGGTGGCCAACGCCGGCGCTCACACCGCGCATGACCTGTCGCGCTACCTGACCCTGCTGGGATCGATCGGCTCGATTGCGCCGCTGATGGGGCTGCTGGGCACCGTGGTCGGGATGATCGAGATCTTCGCCTCGCAGCAGGCCGGCTCCAACCCGCAACAACTGGCGCAGGGCATCAGTATCGCGCTGTACTCGACCGCCTTCGGCATCATGGTCGCCGTGCCGGCGGTGCTGTTCTACCGGCACTTCAAGACCCGCGTCGAGGACTATCTCGTCACCATGGAAGACGAGGCGCAAAAGCTGCTCGACGCCCTGTTCGCCGACCGCCGGGCGCTCTGAAAGGGATATCGCCGATGCGTTTTCGCCGCCCGCTGGACGAGGAGCCCGAGCTCAACCTGATCCCGTTGATCGACGTGATGCTGATCGTGCTGATCTTCCTTGCGGTCACCACGAGCTATGCGCGCTTCGCCGAGCTGAAGATCGAACTGCCGACGGCCGACGCGACCAAGGCCAACCAGCGCCCGAACGAGATCCTGGTGGGCGTGACGGCCGACGGCCGCTACGCGATCGACCGGCAGTTGCTGCCCTACGCCGACCCGAGCGTGTTCGCTCAGCAACTGACCCAGGCGGCCCAGGGCAAGGACAACCCGGTGATCGTGATCAACGCCGATGCCCAGGCGCCGCACCAGGCGGTGATCAGCGTGATGGAGGCCGCGCGCATTGCCGGCCTGCCACGCATCAGCTTCGCCACCCAGCGGCCCGCCCCAGGCAGCGGCAACTGAGAGGGTGAGAGGCAATCCGACATGCCCGCTGTGACTGCCCAAAGCGCCCCACTCGTCGTTGCAAATGCTCGCCGTAGCCCGAGCTACGGCTGCGCTTTGCACCTAGATTGGAGCGCTTTGGGCAGCCCCCTCAGGCACGCCGGATTGCCTCTCACCCTCTGAGGCGGCGGACCGCAGCCCCCCGCCGCTGCCGGTCGGACTCACGACGCACCGATGTCGCTGCGCTCGCGCCTGCAGCTGAAGCTGGTGTCGCTTTGGCAACGGCGCGGCCCGGGGGCGATCGCGCTGCTGCCGTTCACCTGGCTGCATGCGCTGTGGCGGACGCTGACGCGTCGCCGGCCGCCCGCGCGGGCCACCCAGCTGCCGGTGCCCGTGGTGGTGGTCGGCAACCTCTATGTGGGCGGCACCGGCAAGACGCCGCTCACCATCGAGCTGGCGCGCCAGTTGCGGGCCCGCGGCTGGCATCCAGGCATCGTGTCGCGCGGTTACGGCGCCGGCCGCGGCCCCGCCCGCGCGGTGCCCGTCACTGGGGCAGCGGCCGATTTCGGCGACGAGCCGCTGCTGCTGGCGCAGGCCACCGGCGCGCCGGTGGTGGTGGGCCGCGACCGGCTGGCGGCCGCCCGGATGCTGCTGAACCTGCATCGCGAGGTGGACGTGGTGGTGGCCGATGATGGCCTGCAACACACCCGCCTCGGCCGCGACTTTGAGATCGCGCTGATTCACTACCGCGGCTTCGGCAACGGCTGGCTGCTGCCCGCCGGCCCGCTGCGCGATCCCCCGGAGCGGCTGGCCTCGGTCGATGCCGTGGTTTTCCACGACCAGCTCGACACGCCGCGACCTGCCGTGCGGGTCTACTCGCCGTTGTTCGCCATGCGCACCGAGCCCGGCGCGATCTACGCGCTCAAGGATCCGCTGCGCGCGGTGACCGTTGCCGGGCTGGCCGCCGAGCAGCGCCGGCACGGCCTGCGGATCCTGGCTTTTTGCGGCATCGGCATGCCGGATCGCTTTTTCGGCATGCTGCGCGCCGGCGGCCTGACCATCGACACGCTCGCGCTGGCCGACCACTACGATTTCACGGCCAACCCGCTGGCCGGCCGCGCCTACGACTTGGCGCTGATGACCGAGAAAGACGCGGTCAAGGTGCGCGCCAACGCGACGCTGGCGGCCGACGGGCGGCTGTGCGTGGTGCCGCTGGCGGTGACTCTAGACTCCGCCCTGCTCGATCTCGTCGAAGCGCGCCTGCCGCCCCGCCCCGGCGCGGCCTCCGGACCTCAACATGGACCATCGCCTGCTTGACATCCTGGTCTGCCCGCTGTGCAAAGGGCCTCTGGTGTACGAGAAGGCCGCGCAGGAGCTCGTCTGCCGTGCCGACCGGCTCGCCTACCCGATCCGCGACGACATCCCGGTGATGCTCGAGAGCGAGGCACGGCGGCTCGACGACGAGCCCCCGTCCGCCACCAGCCGCTGAGCGCGATGGCCGGGCATTTCATCGCCATCGTGCCGGCCCGGCTGGCGTCCACCCGGCTGCCGCGCAAGCCGCTGGCCGACCTCGGGGGCCTGCCGATGGTGGTGCGGGTGGCGCAGCGTGCCGCCGCCAGCGGCGCCGCCCGCGTGGTCGTGGCAGCCGACGCCGACGAGACCGTAGCCGCGTGCGCCCGGCACGGCGTCGAGGCGCTCCTGACCTCGCCCGCCCACCTAACCGGTACCGACCGCCTCGCCGAGGCGGCCGCCTTGCTGCGGCTGCCGCCCGAGACCCTCGTGGTCAACGTGCAGGGCGACGAGCCGCTGATTCCGCCCGCCGTGGTGGGAGAGGTGGCGGCCTTGCTGGCAAGGCGCAGCGACTGCGCGATGGCCACCGCGGCGCACCCGTTGGCCGATGCCGCCGACTTCTTCAGCCCGCACGTAGTCAAGGTCGTAACCGACCGCAACGGCCGGGCCCTGCTGTTCTCGCGGGCGCCGATCCCGTGGGCGCGCGACGCCTTCGCCAGCGATCGGCACCGGCTGCCGGCCGGCCTGCCCGCTTTGCGCCATGTCGGCCTGTACGCCTACCGAGCCGGCTTCCTGGCACGTTACCCCGGCCTGCCGCGCGCGCCGATCGAGGAGCAAGAGAGTCTGGAGCAGTTGCGCGCTCTGTGGCACGGCGAAGGCATTGCCGTGCTTGCCTTGCAGTCGCCGCTGCCCCCGGGGGTGGACACACCCGAGGACCTGGCGCAGGTACGCGGGCTGCTCGCCACCGGCTCGCCCTGACGCCTCAGCCGCAGGCGCCAGCCACGCGGTCGGCGGTCGGGCGTCCGCGCGCACCGGTTCGCTTCTAAACTCGGACACTGTCTTTCGCACGGAGGGGAACATGAAACGACTGCTTGCGCTGGCCCTGGCTGGCGCCCTGCTGGCGGCGGCCGCCGCCGATGCCAAGACCCTGCGCTGGGCCTCGCAGGGCGACCCGCAGACGGCCGACCCGCACTCGCAGAACGAGGGCCTCACCAACATGTTCTCGGAGGCCGTGCACGACACGCTCGTCATGCGCGACAACAGCCTGAAGCTGGTGCCGGGTCTGGCCACCAGCTGGCAGCAGACGGGGCCCACCACCTGGCGCTTCGTGCTGCGCCGTGGCGTCACCTTCCACGACGGCTCGCCCTTCACCGCCGACGACGTGATGTTCAGCTTCGAACGCGCGTCGCACCCCAACTCGCAGTTGCGCCAGTACGCCATTCCGATGGGCAAGCCGCGCAAGGTCGACGACTTCACGGTCGAGTTCGTGCAGGAGCGGCCCAACCCGATCATGCTCGAACACGCAACCACCATCTACATCATGAGCAAGGCGTGGGCGGAGAAGAACAAGGTCGCCGCACCGCTGTCCTTCAAGGACAAGGAGGAAACCTTCGCCTCGCGCAATGCCAACGGCACCGGCGCCTGGATGCTGGCCTCGCGCGAGCCCGGCGTGCGCACCGTGCTGCGCCGCAATCCGACCTGGTGGGGAATCAAGGACGGACGGGCGCCCGGCAACGTCACCGAGGTCGTCTACACGCAGGTCAGCGCCGATGCGACCCGCACCGCTGCCCTGCTGTCGGGCCAGATCGACTTCGTGCTCGACCCGCCGCCGCAGGACCTGCGCCGGCTTGAGGAGAACAAGGAAACCAAGGTGGTCCGCGGCCAGGAGAACCGCGTTGTCTTCTTCGGCTTCGACCAGCAGCGCGACGAATTGCTGTACTCCAACGTCAAGGGCCGCAACCCGTTCAAGGACGTGCGGGTGCGCCAGGCCGTCTACCAGGCGATCGACATCGAAGCCCTGCGCACACGCACCATGCGCGGCTCGGCGGTGCCCACCGGCGGCATCACGCCGTCGATCCTCGGCTCGTTCCCCGAGATCGAGCAGCGCCGTCCCTTCGACCCGGCGGCCGCGCGCAAGCTGCTGGCCGACGCCGGCTATCCCAACGGATTCGAGGTCACACTGGACTGCCCCAACAACCGCTACGTCAACGACGAGGAAATCTGCATCGCGGTGGCTGCCATGCTGACGCGCATCGGCATCAACACCAAGGTGACCGCGCTGCCGCGCGCCACCTACTTCCCGAAACTGGAAAAGGGGGACACCAGCTTCTACATGCTGGGCTGGGGCGGCGCCGTCACCGATGCGCAAACCACGCTGGACCCGGTGCTGCGCTCGCGCGACAACGCCACGGGCAAGGGTTTCTTCAACTACGGCCGCTACAGCAACGCCAAGCTGGACCAGCTCATCGATGCGGCCGCCGTGGAGCCCAGTCCGGACAAGCGCCGGGAACTGATCCGCCAGGCGCTGACCGAGCACAACGCCCAGATCCACCATGTCCCGCTGCACCGGCAGATGATTCCCTGGGGCATGCGGGCCAACGTCACGGTGGTGCACCGCGCAGACAACGTGCTCAACTTCGGCAGCGTCCGCATCGACTGACCTCGGCGGCGCGCTCGCGGTCGCCGTGGCCACGGGCCGCCCCGAGCGGCCCGTTGTATTTTCGCCAAGCACTCCCGGGGGGCGAAGCGCCCCTCGTGGCCGCGCAGAGCCGGCAGCTAGAATTCGGCGGTTTCGCGCGGCGCTCGCGCTGACGGCTGCAACCGATCACAACACCACGGAGACGACCCGCCGATGCGCCTCATTCTTCTGGGACCGCCGGGCGCCGGCAAGGGCACGCAGGCCGGCTTCATCAAGGAGCGTTTCGGCATCCCGCAGATCTCTACCGGCGACATGCTGCGCGCGGCGGTCAAGGCCGGCACGCCGCTGGGACTGGCAGCGAAGAAGGTGATGGACGCGGGCCAGCTCGTCTCCGACGACATCATCATCGGGCTGGTCAAGGAAAGGTTGAAGGAGCCGGACTGCGCCAACGGCTACCTGTTCGACGGCTTTCCCCGCACCATCCCGCAGGCCGACGCGATGAAGTCGGCCGGGGTGCGCGTGGACGTGGTGCTGGAGATCGCCGTGCCCGACGCCGACATCGTCGAGCGCATGAGCGGACGGCGCGTGCATGTGGCCAGCGGCCGCACTTACCACGTGCGCTTCAACCCGCCGCGACAGGCAGGCCAGGACGACCAGACGGGCGAGCCGCTCGTCCAGCGCGACGACGACAAGGAAGACGTCGTCCGCAAGCGGCTCGAGGTCTACCACGCCCAGACCAGCGTGCTCGTGGACTACTACTCCCAATGGGCCGCCGCCAGCCAAACTGGCGCTCCGCGATACGCCAGGGTAAGCGGCGTGGGGCCGGTCGAAGAGATCAAGCAGCGCGTGTTCGACGCGCTTGCCTGATGCCCGCGCAGTGACGACAGAGGTGGCGTCGCTGCCGGGATCATTCCTGCAATTCAAACCAACACAGCAGAACGGGTAGGAGAACGTATGTCGTCCGGCTTGTTACTCGCGATCGCCTGCGGCGCGATCGCGGTCGTCTTTGGAGGTCTGTGGACCTCCTGGATCATGAAGCAGCCCGCGGGCAACGCGCGGATGCAGGAGATCGCCGCGGCGATCCAGCAAGGCGCGCAGGCGTACCTGAATCGCCAGTACCGCACCATCGGCATCGTCGGCGTGGTGCTGTTCGTGATCATCGCCATCGTGCCCGGCCTCGGCCTGGCCACCGCGATCGGCTTCGCGATCGGCGCCATCCTGTCGGGCGCGGCCGGCTACATCGGAATGAATGTCTCGGTGCGCTCCAACGTGCGCACCGCGCAGGCGGCGACCCAGGGCATCAACGCGGCGCTGAACGTCGCGTTCCGTGGCGGCGCCATCACCGGCATGCTGGTGGTGGGCCTCGGTCTGCTGGGGGTGGCGGTGTTTTACGCGGCACTCAAGTCGTTCACGCCGGCGGGCGTCGGCATGCGCGACCTGCTGCACCCGATGATCGGCCTGGCCTTCGGCTCGTCGCTGATCTCGATCTTCGCCCGACTGGGCGGCGGCATCTTCACCAAGGGTGCGGACGTCGGGGCCGACTTGGTGGGCAAGGTCGAAGCGGGCATCCCGGAAGACGACCCGCGTAACCCGGCGGTGATCGCCGACAACGTGGGCGATAACGTCGGCGATTGCGCCGGCATGGCTGCCGACCTGTTCGAGACCTACGCGGTGACGGTGGTGGCGACCATGCTGGTCGGCGCGCTGGCCTTCGCCAACATGGGCGACAAGGCGGTCATCTATCCGCTGGCGCTCGGCGGCGTCTCGATCATCGCCTCGATCATCGGCTGCTATTTCGTCAAGACGACCGAAGGCGCCAAGATCATGAACGCCCTGTACAAGGGCGTGATCGTGGCCGGCGTGCTGAGCCTCGTCGCCTTCTACCCGGTCACCACCTGGATCATGGGCGACGTAGCGCAGGCCACCAACGGTGCGGTCACGCCGATGAAGCTGTGGCTGGCGGCCGCCATCGGCATCGTGCTGACCGGCGCGATGATGTGGATCACCGAGTACTACACGGGCACCGACTTCAAGCCCGTGAAGTACGTGGCGCAGGCCTCCACCACCGGCCATGCGACCAACATCATCGCCGGCATCGCCGTGTCGATGAAGGCCTGCGCGCTGCCGGTGGTCGCGGTGTGCATCGCGATCCTCGCTTCCTACTGGGTGGTCGGCGGCGGCACCGCCGGCCTTTACGGCATCGCCATCGCGGCCACCGCCATGCTGTCGATGACCGGCATCATCGTCGCGCTCGACGCCTACGGCCCGATCACCGACAACGCGGGCGGCATTGCCGAGATGGCCGAGCTACCCAAGGAGGTGCGCAACATCACCGATCCGCTGGATGCCGTCGGCAACACCACCAAGGCGGTAACCAAGGGCTACGCGATCGGCTCGGCCGGCCTGGCCGCGCTGGTGCTGTTTGCCGACTACACCGCCGCGCTCGGCGCCGCCAACATCACGGCCAGCTTCTCGCTGTCCGACCCGAAGGTCATCATCGGCCTGTTCATCGGCGGCCTCGTGCCCTACCTGTTCGCTGCAATGGCCATGGAGGCGGTGGGCCGCGCGGCGGGCTCGGTGGTCGAGGAGGTACGGCGCCAGTTCCGCGAGATCAAGGGCATCATGGAAGGCAAGGCCAAGCCGGAGTACGGCCGCGCCGTCGACATGCTGACCACCGCGGCGATCAAAGAAATGATGATCCCGTCGCTGCTGCCCGTGGTGATTCCGATCGTCGTCGGCCTGGTACTCGGCCCGGCTGCGCTCGGCGGCCTGCTGATGGGCACGATCGTCACGGGGCTGTTCGTCGCGATCTCCATGACCACCGGCGGCGGCGCCTGGGACAACGCCAAGAAGTACATCGAGGAAGGCCATCATGGCGGCAAAGGCTCGGACGCGCACAAGGCGGCCGTCACCGGCGACACCGTGGGCGACCCGTACAAGGACACCGCCGGGCCGGCCGTGAACCCGCTGATCAAGATCATCAACCTCGTGGCGCTGCTGATCGTGCCGGTGATCGCGCTGTTCTGGGCGGACAAGACGCCCAAGGCTGCTCCGACGCCGGCCGCGATCACCGCGCCCGCCCCGGCCCCGGCCGTGGCCCCGGTCCCGGCTCCAACTCCCGCGCCAGCCCCCGAGACCAAGGCCGAGGAGAAGAAGTAAACCGCGCGCCCTGCGCGCACGGTGTCACGGGCGGTGCCTGCGCAGGCAGCACCGCCCTTTTTCTTGCGATGACGATTCGACCCGCCGTGCCGGCCGACTTGCCGGCGATCCAGTCCATCTACGCGCACCACGTCCTGCACGGGCTGGCGAGCTTCGAGCTCGATCCGCCGACGCTCGAGGAGATGCGCAGCCGCCATGACCGGATCGTGGCAGGCGGCTACCCCTACCTGGTCGCGGTCGACGGGGACCGGCTGCTCGGCTACGCCTATGCGAGCCAGTACCGCCCACGCCCGGCCTATCGCTTCACGGTCGAGGACTCGATCTACGTCGCGCCGCCCCTGGCCGGGCGCGGCATCGGCAAGGCCCTGCTGTCGCACCTGATCGACGAGTGCGAGTCGCGCGGCTTCCGGCAGATGCTGGCGGTCATCGGCGACTCGGCCAACGCCGCCTCGATTGGCCTGCACCGCGCCTGCGGCTTCGAGCTCAAGTGCACGCTGGACGCCTTCGGCTTCAAGTTCGGGCGCTGGGTCGACTCGGTGCTGATGCAAAGGGCCTTGGGCCATGGGCAGTCGTCACTGCCGCACGGGCGCTCCTAGCCCGCAATCGGCCGACCGCGATCGACATCGGCAGGTAGCCGTCCGGCTCCGCGCCCATCGCTACATAGAACTGCCGCGCCGACCTGCGCCGCGGCAGGACGCCCCAGCAGAGGCGGTCCTGCGGCTGCAGTCTGGCCCGTCGTGCCACCGCGCGCAGCAACTCGGTGGCGATGCCGCGCCGGCGGTGCGAGGGTCGAACATAGAGGTCCATGACGAACGCGAGCTTGTAGTTCTCGCCGGCGTCGAAACCGACCGACCACGCGACACGGCCGAGCAGGCAACCGCCCGCCTCGGCGAGCAGGAAGCGCAGCAGCGGTGGCTTGCCGCGCGTCGCACGTCGATAGGCCGCCAGAGTGAACAGTGCGCGCCGATCGCCCTCCTCGCGCGACAGCTCGTTCACCAGCGCGACGACGGCGCGCGCATCACGTGCAGCCGCTGCCCGGATGCGCAGCGCCTGACCGGACCGCCTTGGCGCTGCGCCCTCAGGGATTCGCCGCTGGGGCGGCCCTGACTCATGCATCGCGGACATGCTCGAGCGCCGCCTGCGGCGACTCGTAGATGTGCGGCGCCACGCCGCGGCGCTTCAGCGCCTGGCCCAGCTTGGCGCGCAGGAAGCCGGAGGTGGAGTAGCGCGAAACGCCGTCGTAGTAGCGCTCCACCAGTGCCTTGACCATCGTCGCGTAGTCGTCCTCGACCGCGGGCGCGAGCTCGAAGCTGTCGTAGTTGACGATGGCGTAGACGCGGTGCGAGATCCGCGCCAGCCGCGCCTCGACCTCGGCCCGGATGGCCGCGACGTCTTCCTTGGTGCGTACCGCCAGCCGCTCGAAGTTGATGAACAGGATGTTGCGCTCCTCGTCGTAGGACAGGCGATCGGCCAGCGGGACCGCGAGCATGCGGGAGCGCAGGTCCATCGGCGCATCGCTGAAGATGGCGGCGTCCATCCGGCGCGGCTCGCCGCGGATGACCGGCACGAAGTCCATCCGGGACAGGATGTCGCGTTCGAGGTCGACGCCGGGCGCCACCTCGATCAGTTCGAGCCCGTCGGCGCCCAACTGGAACACGCAGCGCTCGGTCACGTAGAGCACCTGCTGTCCGCGCCGCGCCGCGTACTCGCCCGAGAACGTGCGGTGCTCGACTTCGCGCACGAACTTGCGCGGACCGTTGTCGTTGTGGATTGCCAGTTGCCCGTCGTGCACGCCGACCCGCAAATCGCCAGCCGTGAAGGTACCGACGAACACCACCCGCTTGGCCGACTGCGAGATGTTGATGAAACCGCCGGCGCCCGCCAGCCGCGGCCCAAACTTGCTGACGTTCAGGTTGCCCTGCGCATCGGCCTGCGCCAGGCCGAGGAAGGCCAGATCGAGGCCGCCGCCGTCGTAGAAGTCGAACTGGTAGGGCTGGTCGATGATCGCCTGCGTGTTGACGGCCGCGCCGAAGTTCAACCCGCTGGCCGGGATGCCGCCGACCACGCCCGGCTCGGCGGTCAGCGTCAGCAGATCGATCACTTTCTCCTCGGCCGCCACCGCGGCCACGCCCTCGGGCATGCCGATGCCGAGGTTGACGACCGAGTTGGCGCGCAGCTCAAGCGCCGCCCGCCGCGCGATGATCTTGCGTTCGCTCATCGGCATCAGCGGGACCATCGACGCAGGCACGCGGATCTCGCCGGCAAACGCAGGGCTGTACTGCTCGACGAAGGTCTGCATGTGGTATTCCGGCTTCTCGGCGACCACCACGCAGTCCACCATCACCCCCGGGATCTTCACCTGCCGCGGGCTGAGCGAGCCGCGTTCGGCGATGCGCTCGACCTGCACGATCACGATGCCGCCGCAGTTGCGCGCTGCCATCGCGATGGCCAGCGCCTCCAGGGTGAGGGCCTCCTTCTCCATCGTGATGTTGCCGTCGACGTCGGCGGTGGTGCCACGCACGATGCCCACGTCGATCGGGATGCGCTTGTAGAACAGGTACTCCTCGCCGTCGATTGTCATCAGCCGTACCAGGTCCTCGGTGGTGCGCGCATTGATCTTGCCGCCACCCAGGCGCGGATCGACGAAGGTGCCCAGCCCGATGCGACTCAGGTGTCCCGGCTTACCCGCTGCCGTGTCGCGGAACAGGTGCGAGATCACCCCCTGCGGCAGGTTGTAGGCCTCGATGCGGTTGCCTACTGCAAGGGCCTGCAGCCGGGGAACCAGGCCCCAGTGGCCGCCGATCACGCGCCGCACCATCCCTTCGTGGCCGAAGTGGTTGAGCCCGCGCTCCTTGCCGTCGCCCTGGCCGGCCGCGTAGACGAGGGTCAGCCCCTCGGGCCGGCCGATGCCGTCCGGATCTTCGGCAGACGACTCGAGGAACCGCGCTTCCAGCGCCACCGCCAGGTTCTCCGGAAAGCCGATGCCGACAAAGCCGCCGGTGGCGATGGTGTCGCCGTCCCGGATCAACTGCACCGCTTCGCGTGCGCTGACGACCTTGCCCTTCTCGAAGCTGCGCAGTGCCTGCAGCAGTTCACGCCCGTGTGTACTCATTGCCGCTGTCTCCCTGGAACCGTCCGGCTCGATCACTGCTGCCATGCACCCCTGTCACTCGCTGAGCCGCCGGCTTGCGGCCCGCGCCCGGCCGACATCCGACCGACATCCGGCCCAAGTCCGGTCGGCCCCGCTCGCGGGCGCCGGTGGATCATCGCCCCGATAGGCCAAGGTTCATGCCGGCGCAGCCCCGCGTCAAGACTGGCGGCAGCGCCGGATTCCGGTGGCGGGCCTCGTTCCCGGGCCAGCCGGTTGCGAGACGACGGCGGGGTGCCGTCCCCGCTGTGTTGCCGGCCCGTGGCGCCGCCTAGAATCGCGGCCTTGTCAAACGGCGGCGGGAGAAGAGCATGGAGGTGAGCGGCAACGTCTTCATCGTGACGGGCGGGGCGTCCGGCCTGGGCGGCGCGACCACGCGGCATCTGGCAGCCCTGGGCGGCAAGGTCGTCATCGCCGACGTGCAGGCCGCGGCCGGTGAAGCACTGGCCAACGAGCTGGGCGCGGCCTCACGCTTCGTCCGCTGCGATGTCACCTCCGAGGCCGACGCCCGTGCCACCGTGGCCGCCGCCCTCGAGCTGGGCACCCTGCGCGGGCTGGTCAACTGCGCTGGCATCGCCATCGGCGAGAAGACCATCGGCAAAGACGGGCCGCACAAGCTGGACAGCTTCGCCCGGGTCATCAACATCAACCTCGTAGGCAGCTTCAACATGATCCGGCTGGCCGCCGAGGCGATGAGTCGGCAGGACCCGACCGCCGACGGCGAGCGCGGCGTGGTCGTCAACACGGCCAGTGTGGCCGCCTTCGACGGCCAGCTGGGCCAGGTGGCCTATGCCGCCTCCAAGGGCGGGATCGTCGGCATGACGCTGCCGCTGGCGCGCGACATGGCGCGCAACGGCATCCGCTGCATGACCATCGCGCCCGGCATCTTCGAGACCCCGATGCTGCTCGGCATGCCGCCCGAGGTGCAGGAGTCGCTCGGCAAGCAGGTACCCTTTCCGTCGCGGCTAGGCAAGCCGGTCGAATACGCGCAACTGGTAGCGGCGATCTTCGCCAACGTGATGCTCAACGGCGAGACGATCCGACTGGACGGCGCGATCCGCATGCAGCCGAAGTGAAGGGGCTCAGCGAATGAGCGGCAACAAGGTCGGCGGCTTGATCCTGGTCGTGCTGGGCACGGTATTCCTCGCCGAAAACCTCGGCTGGATCAGCTGGCGCGAGATCTGGAAGTGGTGGCCGGTGCTGCTGATCGCACTCGGCCTCAGCATGCTGTTCGGTCGCAAGTAGGCGCTGGAGCCCAGCAAGGCCCACCCAGGCGTCCGGCGCGCGCCGCCCGCGCCGCTGCCGTGACCATGAGAACGATCGGGCGGCAGGGAGAACCTGATGAGCCACCTCCTGCGCCGGCCGCTCGCGGCAGCCGCGCTCGTCCTGCTGGCCGCCTGCGCTGCGCCACCGATCGTCCCTCCGGCGGCGGCGCCGACGTCAGCGTCGCCGGCGGCACCGGTGCCGCCGGCCGCCGGTGCCCCGACACAGCCCGAGGGCGCCTCGGGCTTCCGGGCCGGACTCACCGGCACCACCGCGCAGCGCGCCATGGCGGCGGCGGCCAATCCGCTGGCCACCGAGGCGGGCCGCCAGATCCTCGCCGCCGGCGGCTCGGCGGTCGACGCCGCGATCGCCATGCAGATGGTGCTGACCCTGGTGGAGCCGCAAAGCTCGGGCATCGGCGGCGGCGCCTTCCTGTTGCACTTCGACGGCCGGCGCGTGCGCAGCTTCGACGGGCGCGAGACGGCACCGGCCAGCGCCGACGAGCAGCTGTTCATGACGCCGCAGGGGCGCGCGATGGGCTTCGTCGAGGCGGTGGTCGGCGGCCGTGCGGTCGGCACACCGGGCGTGTTGCGCATGCTGGAGGCCGCACACCGCCAGCACGGTCGCCTGCCGTGGGCGCGGCTGTTCGAGCCCGCCATCGGCCTGGCCGACGGCGGCTTCGCGTTGTCGCCGCGACTGCACACGCTGCTGGCCGGCGAGAAGCATCTGCCGGGCAACCCCGCGGCGCGCGCCTACTTCTACAACGCCGATGGCTCGCCGAAAGCAGTGGGCACGCGCCTGCGTAACCCGGAGCTGGCCGCCACGCTGCGCGCCGTCGCAGCGAGCGGGGCCGATGCCTTCTATCGCGGACCGATCGCCGCCGACATCGTCGCCGCGGTGCGCGGCCATGCGCGCAACCCCGGCCGGCTCAGCGAGACCGACCTGGCGGCCTATCAGGCCCGGGAACGCCCGCCCATCTGCACCGACTACAAGGCCTGGCGGGTGTGTGGCATGGGGCCACCCTCTTCGGGCGGCGTGGCGGTGGCGCAGATGCTCGGCGTGCTGGCGCAGCGGAACATCGGCGCTCTGCCGCCGCAGCCGCTGCAGGGGCAGCTCGAGCCGCAAGCCGAAGCGGTCCATGTGTTCAGCGAGGCGGCGCGACTCGCCTTCGCCGATCGCGGGCAGTATCTGGCCGACCCCGACTTCGTCCGCGTCGACACGGCGGCGCTGGTGAGCCCGGCCTACCTGGCCGAACGGGCGCGGCTCATCGGGCCGCGCAGCATGGGCCGCGCAGTGCCCGGTGCGCCGGACGGCATGCAGGCCGCATTCGCCCCGGACGAATCGCCGCACCGCACGGCGACCTCCCACATCTCGGCCGTCGATGCCTTCGGCCAGGCCGTGTCGATGACCACCTCGATCGAGGACCAGTTCGGTGCGCGCCTGATGGTGCGCGGCTTCCTGCTGAACAACCAGCTCACCGATTTCTCGTTCCTGCCGCGCGAGTCCGACGGTAAGGGCGGCATCCGCAGCGACGGTCCGCCGGTGGCCAACCGGGTGCAGCCGGGCAAGCGACCGCGCTCGTCGATGGCGCCCACGCTGGTGTTCGAGCGGGCCAGCGGGCAACTGATAGCGACCATCGGCTCGCCCGGCGGCGCGCAGATCATCAACTACGTCGCCAAGACGCTGGTCGGCGTGCTCGACTGGCAGCTCGACATCCAGAGCGCCATCGCCCTGACCAACTTCGGCAGTCGCAATGGACCGACCGAGGTCGAGGAAGGACGCGCCAGCCCTGCCCTGCAGGAAGCGCTGCGCAGCCGCGGCCACGACGTGCGCGCGATCCCTATGACCAGTGGCCTGCAGGGCATCGTGCGGGTGCGGCTCGCCGATGGCCGCTGGGGCTGGCAGGGTGGCGCCGACCCGCGCCGCGAGGGAATCGCGCTCGGGGACTGAAGGCTGATTGCGGCCCGGCGGCCGGGGCGACGCTCACCGTCAAGCTAGACTCTGCCTCCTCTGTCAATCCAAACGCCAGGAGAACAGCATGACGATCAAGGTCGGCGACCGGCTGCCCGACGGCCAACTGAGCGAGTCCACCGGCGTGGACGGCGAGACCGGATGCTCGCTCGGCCCCGCCATCCACAACGTGGCCGATCTCGTCAAGGGCAAGAAGATCGCCATCTTCGGTCTGCCCGGCGCCTACACGCCGACCTGCTCAGCCAAGCACGTGCCCGGCTACGTCAGGCACTACGACGCCCTGCGCGCCCGGGGCATCGACGAGATCTGGTGCCTGAGCGTCAATGATGCGTTCGTCATGAACGCCTGGGGCCGCGACCAGAAGGTGGGCAACAAGATCCGCATGATGGCCGACGGTTCGGCCGACTTCACGAAGAAGCTGGGCCTCGAGCTCGATCTGACCCCGCGCGGCATGGGCATGCGCTGCCAGCGCTTCTCCATGCTGGTGGACGATGGCGTGGTCAAGTCGCTCAACATCGAGGGCCCCGGCAAGTTCGAGGTCTCCGACGCCGAGACGATGCTCGAGCAGGCCTGACCCCCCGAGCCTCGGGCCGTAGCAACGACGCCACCTGCGGGTGGCGTTTTGTCTTTTTCGGACGGTCGGACCCGTCTAGTTCAACCGCCTGGCGGCCCGCTGCATCTGGTCGAGTCGCTCGCGGATCTGGCGCGCATCGGGCGGCGCCGGATGCATCGAGAGGTAGGCGAGAAAGTCCTCGGCCGCCGCGCGCGGGCACTCCAGTTGCGCAAACAGCAGGCCGCGATCGCGCCGCTCGTCGGCATCGTCGGGCCGCAGCGCGACCAGCCGCTGCTGGACCTGCAACGCGGCCGCCGTTTGGCCGCTGCGCAGATGGATCGCCTTCAGGTTGCGCAGCAGCCGCGCCAGAATGTCGCGCTCGCTGGCCACGCGCAAATGGATCTCCAGCGGCAGCACCTCGCCGCCGTGCGCCAGCGCGGCCAGCCGTGCGCGCAACGCCTCGGCCGACAGCGCCTGCCCGCCGGCGAAAACGTCGATCACCAGCGCGCCGTCGTGGGTCAACAGCTTGACCAGGAAGTGCCCGGGGAAGCCCACGCCGTGCAGTTTCAGGCCGGCGGCTCGCCCCAACTCCATGTAGACCAACGACAAGCTGATCGGGATGCCGGTGCGGCGCTCGATGACGCGGTGAAGATGACTGTTGGCTGCTTCGTAGTACTCGGCTTCGTTGGCGCGAAACGCCAGCTCTGCGAAGAAGAAGTGGTTGAGCAGGCGCAGGCGGTGCTGCGGCGACGAGTCGGCAGGCACGCGCGCAGCCAGCTTCTCGCCCCACTGGCGCACCGTGCACACCACGCGGTGCGGCTCGCAGTGGGGGTCGGCATACAGGGGTACGTGGGCGGCGCAGTCGAGCAGCGGCGGTGGTGCCCGCTCGATCAGGCGGCGAAACTGAGCGAGCGCCTCATCCTCGGCGGCTTGGTTCACTGGGCTGCCCTCACGCTGCGCCCTCGGGGATTCGCCCCCTGGGGCGGCCCGGCGGGCTCACTGGACTACCCTCACGCTGCGCGCTCGGGGATTCGCCCTTGGGGCGGCCCGGCGGGCTCATGGCTGCCGCATCCGGAAGTCGCGGGGGCGCAAGCCCAGCAGCAGCAGGGTACCGAAGTACACCACGACCGCCGCTGCCACCACCGCCGAGACCAGGGCCAGCCGCCTGAACCATGCTGTGTGCAGTGCGACCCAGTCGAACTGGCTGTTGGCCCACCACAGCAACGCAGCCAGCAGCAGCAGGGCCACGGCGATGCGCGCCAGGAATCCGCCCCAGCCCGGCTGCGGAACATAGCTGCCACGCCGGCGCAGGCCGGCGTACAACAGCGCCGCATTGGCCAGCGCGCCCAGGCTCACGGACCAGGCCAGCCCGGCGTGGGCCAGCCAGGGCACCAGCGCGAGGTTGGCCACCTGGGTCGCAATCAGCACGGCAACCGCGATCTTCACCGGCGTCTTGATGTCCTGCTGGGCGTAGAAGCCGGGCGCCAGGATCTTCACCGCAATCAGCCCCAGCAGGCCGAAGGCGTAGCCGGTCAGCGCCAGCGCCGTCTGCGCCACGTCGCGCGGGCCGAATTGTCCGCCCTGAAACAACACCGCGATCAGTCCCTCGGCCAGCAGCCCCAGCCCGACCGCCGCAGGCAGCGCGATCAGGCAGGTCAGGCGCAGGCCCCAGTCGAGCATCCGCGAGTAGTCTTCATGGCGCTCCTGGCTGAACGCCTTGGACAGGCTGGGCACCAGCACGGTGGCCAGCGCCACGCCGAGCAGCGCCGTCGGGAACTCCATCAGCCGGTCGGCGAAGTACAGCCAGGCATTGGCCCCCTCGCCCAGGTGCGAGGCAATGTTGGTGTTGATGATGAGCGACACCTGGGCTACCGACACGGCAAACACGGCCGGACCCATCTTGACCAGGATGCGGCGCACGTCGGGATCGGCGAAGGCGCTGCGCAGGCCCGACAGCCGCGGCAGCATGCCGATCCTCGCCAGCGCCGGCAGTTGCACCGCCAGCTGCAGTGCACCGCCGACGAACACCGCCACGCCCAGCGCCAGCGCCGGCGGATCGAAGTGGCGCGTGGCCGCCAGGCCGAAGGCGATCATCGACAGGTTCAGCAGCACCGGCGTGACCGCCGGCACCGCAAAGCGGTTGAACGTATTGAGCACTCCCGCCGCGAAGGCCACCAGCGACATGAACAGGATGTACGGGAACATCCAGCGCGTGAGCAGCGTGGCCAGCTCGAAGGTGGCCGGGTTACGGGCAAAGCCACTGGCGATCACGTACACCAGCACCGGGGCAAAGAGCACGCCGAGGATCGACACGGCCAGCACCACCCAGAACAGTCCCGAAAAGACATGCGAGGCCAGCGTGCGGGTCTCGCCCTCGCCACGGCGGCTGCGTACCTCGGCCAGGATCGGCACGAACGCCTGGGAAAACGCGCCCTCGGCAAACAGGCGGCGCAGCAGGTTGGGCAGGCGGAACGCCGCGGCGAACGCGTCCATGGCGGCCCCGCCGCCGAAGACGCGCGCCAGGATGAGGTCGCGCACCAGGCCGGTGACCCGCGACAGGAGCGTCAGGCTGCTGACGGTCGCAGCGGCGCGGAGCAGGTTCACGCGGTCGGGGTCGGAGAGCGGTGGGCCGCCAGGCGGGCCGGGCCTGCCGGCCAGGTCCTGCGCAGGAGCCGCTGACCCGGACTGGCGCCGTGGGGCCCGGTTCCTGAACGCAGATGCTGGATCCGGAGGGGTTTCTTGTTATAGTAATGGGCTTTTCGCGGGCAGCCTGATCTTGAGATGCCCCTTCCGGCGAGATCTTTCCGGCCGACTCCTGCACGAGGCCGTGCGGGAACCGGCGGTCGGCGAGAATGCCCCGCGTGTGCAGTGATCACCAACCGGGCGAGGCTTTCCGCATGAGGCGGGTAGCCGGCGCCCAGACCGCCGAGACGCCATGGCCAACAGCAAGCAAGCCCGCAAGCGCGCCCGCCAGTCCACCGCGCGCAACCAGCACAACACCGCACAGCGCTCCAAGCTGCGCACTGCCATTCGCACGGTCCGCAAGGCGATCGCCGGCGGCGACAAGGCCCAGGCCACGGAGATCTTCCGCAAGGCCACCAGCGTGATCGACTCGATCGCCGACAAGAAGATCGTTCACAAGAACACCGCAGCACGCAACAAGAGCCGCCTGGCGGCAGCCCTCAAGTCCATGGCCTGAAGCGCGACGGGCCGCGCTGCCGCGCGGCTTTGTCCAGGATGCAGGATCGGAGCGGGCGCCTGGCCCGCTCTTTTCATTTGGGCGGCGTCTCGGGAAGCGAGCAGGCCTCCATGACCTGGAGTTCGTTGTCGCGGGCAAAGTTGAGAACGAAGTTGAAGGCCATCAACTCGATCTCCTTCAGCCGCTCGTCGACGATCACACACTTGACGCCATTGATCGTGGTGGGCCGCACATAGGGCGAGTAGCCGATGAAGGCATCGCGCCCGGCCGCCAGGCCGCCAGGCCGGTAGCACGACATCACGCCGCAAAGCCGCTCGGCCCAATCGCTGGGCCGGAAGATGCGGCCGTGAATGGTCAGGCCGTGGATGAAGTACTCGCGCGGCTGCGCTGGCGTCGCGGCAGAATCGGCCACGAGGAATTCCGGAAGGGGCGGCTGGGCCGGGATGGCCACGGTTCGGGTTCCTGGCCATGCCGGACTTGATGCACTGCGGCGTCGCGCTGCGGTCATGCATCGCGATGACGAGCTGGCGATTGTAACTCTTATATAAGACTCGCCGTCGCCGACAGACGCATGGTAAGGGTTTGCGGCTCCGGCGGTGGCCGGCTCAGCGACACGCCACGCAGCCGCGGCCGAGGCCCAGCGCGCCGCACCGCGGGCAGCACGCCGCACCGGCGGGGCCGGGTTCTTCCTCTGCTTGCCAGCGCGCCGCAATTCGCGCATAACGCGGCCTTCGTGCCGCCGCGATACAGGCCTGCCATGTCGACTCCCAAGCCCGTTTCCAAGGTGCTGGTCATCAACGACGAGCCGCTGATCCTGCGCGAATTCGTCAAGGGACTGAACGCGGCAGCGCGCGCGCTGGAGAACCCCTTCGGCCTGACCTTTCTCGGCGCGCTGACGGCCAAGGAGGGACTGCAACTGATCGAGGAGGACGGCGACATCCAGGTGGTGATCGTCGACGACAAGCTGTATGCGGTGCAGGAAGGCGCCCGTCGCGCGCGCGGCCAGGCGCCGGCGAAGGAGACCAGTGCACGTAACCTGCAGGTCAGCGCCCTGAAGCTGGTGCAGAAGATCACCGCGCTGCGGCCCGAACTGGACCTGTACATCCTCGTCGAGAAGGAAAAGGAGGACCAGGTCGTCGACGCCCTGTTCGCCGAGGCCGTCGATGGCTACTTCTATCGCGAGGAGCGCGACTACCGCGGCATGTATCGCATCCTGAACGCACAAATCGCCGAGCGGGTGCGCACGCCTTTCTACGACGCGCTGCGCAGCTACGTGCTGGCGGCCAAGGACGCCTGGCACACACCTGGCCATTCCAGCGGCGACTCGCTGCGCGGCAGCCCATGGGTCAACGAGTTCTACGAGTTCATGGGCGAGCACATCTGGGATGCCGACCTGTCGGTTTCGGTCAAGGCGCTCGACTCGCTGATGGAGCCCACCGGGGTGATTGCAGAGGCGCAGCAGATGGCCGCCAAGGCGTTCGGCGCGCGCAAGACCTTCTTCGCCACCAACGGCACCTCGACCGCCAACAAGGTCATCCTGCAGACGCTGATCGCGCCGGGAGAGAAGCTGCTGCTCGACCGCAATTGCCACAAGAGCGTGCACCACGGCGTGGTGCTGTCGGGCGCGCGGCCGGTGTACCTGGACTCGAGCGTCAACAAGAAGTACGGGGTGTTCGGCCCGGTGCCGAAGAAGACCATCCTGCAGGCGATCGAGGAACACCCGGACGCGCAGCTGCTGGTGCTCACGTCCTGCACCTACGACGGCCTGCGTTACGACCTGAAGTCCATTTGCGAGGCGGCGCACGCGCGCAACATCAAGGTGCTGATCGACGAGGCCTGGTTCAGCCACGCACGCTTCCACCCGGACCTGCGGCCGACCGCGCTGGAGGCCGGCGCCGACTACGTGACGCAATCGGCGCACAAGACCCTGTCGGCGTTCTCGCAGGCCGCCTTCATCCACGTCAATGACCCCGGCTTCAAGGAGCACCTGTTCCGCGAGAACTTCAACATGCACACCTCGACCAGCCCGATGTACAGCCTGATCGCGAGCCTCGACGTGGGCCGCAAGCAGGCCGTGATCGAGGGCTACAAGCTGCTCGAGCGCACCCTGATGCTGGCCGCCGAGCTGCGCCAGCAGATCAATGCGACCGGCGCCTTCCGCGTGCTCGATCTGGACGACCTGCTGCCGGAGGAGGTCAAGGACGACCAGATCCGGCTCGACCCGACCAAGATCACGATCGACATCTCGTCGTGCGGCCTGACGGTCGACGAGCTGCGCAACGAGCTGTTCACCCGCTTCAACATCACGGTGGAGAAGAGCACCTTCAACACCATCACGCTGCTGCTGACCATCGGCACCACGCGCAGCAAGTGCTCGCGCCTGTATGACGCGCTGATGCGCATCGCCCGCGAAAAGCGCGCCCCGCGACGGCTGTACCGTACCCCCGACATTCCGGGCTTCACCGAGCTGGTCTATCTGCCGCGCGACGCCTACTACAGCGCCGGCGAGCTGATCCCGCTGCTCGACGAAAACGACCAGCCGAATGCGCAGCTCACCGGCCGCATCTGCGCCGACCAGATCGTGCCCTACCCGCCCGGCATCCCGGTGCTGGTGCCGGGCCAGCTCATCACCGACGACATCGTCGAGTACCTGATCCGCTACCTGCGGGTGCAGAACAAGGTCGAGCTGCACGGGGTCGTCTACCAGGGCTACTTTCCGAGCATCCGCGTGGTCAGCGGCGAAGACGCGCGGCGCCTGGCCTCGCTGCTGGAGGCCACGCAGCCGTCGGTGGTGCGGCGGGCGGCATAGCGCCGGGCGACCGGTGCCGCCGGTGCACCCGGTGCACCCGGTGCATCCGGTGCATCCGGTGCCACCGGCGCAGCCGTACCCGCACCGCGCTGCGCCGTGCACCTACCTATAATCCCGGCTCCGATCGGGCGGTGCAGGCCGCCCGTTCGTTTTTCTCTGCCACGCTCGCGACGGAGCCCGCCATGGCGCACCTGATGAATACCTATGCCCGCCTGCCGGTGGCGTTCACGCACGGCCGCGGCGCCTGGCTCATCGACGAGGCGGGCAACGAGTATCTCGATGCGCTGGCGGGCATCGCGGTCAACGGCCTGGGCCATGCTCATCCGCGGTTCACGGCTGCCCTGGCCGAGCAGGTCGGCCGGTTGATCCACACCTCCAACATCTACCAGGTGCGCGAGCAGGAGCGTCTGGCCGACCGGCTGTGCGAGCTGTCCGGCATGACCGAGGTGTTCTTCGGCAACTCGGGCTCGGAGGCCAACGAAGGTGCGCTCAAGCTGGTCCGCCTGTACGGCCACCAGCATGGCAATCCCGAGGCTCAGACCGTGGTGATGGAGCGCGCCTGGCACGGTCGCACGCTGGCCACGCTGGCCGCCACCGGCTCGGAGAAGGCGCGCAAGGGCTTCGACCCGCTGCCTTCGGGTTTCATCCGCGTGCCGTACAACGACCTGCAGGCGGTGGAGGCCGCCGCCGCCCGCGACGGCCGCGTGCAGGCGGTGTGGCTCGAAGTGCTGCAGGGCGAAGGCGGCATCCAGGTGGCCGATCGCGACTACGTGCGCGCGCTGCGCCGGCTGTGCGATGAACGCGGCTGGCTGCTGATGATCGACGAGGTGCAGTCGGGCATCGCCCGCACCGGCAGGTGGTTCGGCTACCAATGGGCCGACATCGAGCCGGACGTGATCACGCTGGCCAAGGGCCTCGGTTCGGGCGTGCCGATCGGCTGCGTGCTGGCGCGCGGCCGCGCCGCCGGCGTGTTCGGCCCCGGCAGCCACGGCACGACCTTCGGCGGCGGACCTCTGGCCTGCCGCGCCGGCCTGGAGACGCTGCGGATCATCGAGGACGAGGGCTTGATGGCCAACGCGGCGGCGCGCGGCGCGCAGATCCGCGCCGGCTTCTCGGCCGCGCTGGCGGGCGTGGCGGGCGTCAAGGCGGTCCGCGGCCAGGGGCTGATGATCGGCATCGAGCTGGACCGGCCCTGCGGCGACCTCGTCCGGCAGGCGCTGGCCGCCCGGCTGCTGATCAACGTCACGCAGGACAGCGTGATCCGCCTGCTGCCGCCGCTCGTGCTCAGCGAGCGCGAGGCCGACGCAATCGTCGCGCGGCTGGCGCCGCTGGTGCGCGCCTTCTGCAACGCGCCGGCCGCCTGATGCCGCCATGACGGCGCCGCTTCGCCACTTCCTGCAGCTCGCGGACCTGTCGGGCGACGAGCTGCAGCACGTATTCGAGCGCACGCGGCTCATCAAGGACCGCTTCAAGCGCTACGAGTTCTACCAGCCGCTGCGCGACCGCACGCTGGCCATGGTGTTCGAGAAGGCGAGCACGCGCACGCGCGTCAGCTTCGAGGCCGGCATGTACCAGCTCGGCGGCTCGGTGATCCACATCACCACCGGCGACTCGCAGCTGGGTCGCAGCGAGCCGATCGAGGACAGCGCGCGCGTGATCTCGCGCATGGTCGACATCGTGATGATCCGCACCTACGAGCAGGCCAAGATCGAGCGCTTCGCCCGCTACTCGCGCGTGCCGGTGATCAACGGCCTGACCAACGAGTACCACCCCTGCCAGATCCTGGCCGACGTCTTCACCTTCATCGAGCAGCGCGGCACGATCCGCGGCCGCACGGTGGCCTGGATCGGCGACGCCAACAACATGGCCTACACCTGGGTGCAGGCCGCGGCACTGCTCGGGTTCACGCTGCAGGTGTCGACGCCGCCGGCCTACCCGCTCGACCCGCAGTTGGCCCCGGCGGGCGCGCACCTGAAGGTGTGCGACTCGCCGCTGGCCGCGGCGCAGGGCGCCGACCTCGTCACCACGGACGTATGGACCAGCATGGGGTTCGAGGCGCAGAACGAGGCACGCCGCCGCGCCTTCGCCGACTGGCGCGTCGATGCGCGGGTAATGGCCGCCGCCCGGCCCGATGCCCTGTTCATGCACTGCCTGCCCGCCCACCGCGGCGAGGAGGTGACCGCAGAGGTGCTCGAAGGCCCGCAATCGGTGGTGTGGGACGAAGCTGAGAACCGCCTGCATGTGCAAAAAGCGCTGATGGAGTGCCTGCTGCTCGGGCGCGATGTCGCCTGAGGCGGCGAGCCCGCTCGCCGGGCTCGTCCCGACGCTGGGCGGCGCGGTCATGGTGCTGGCGCTGGCTGCGCCCGCGTTGGTCGTGGCACCGCGCCCCTTTTGCGCCGCGCTGCTGGCCACTGCGGTCGCCCTGCCGCTGGGCCTGTTGCTGCAGGTGACAGGCCCTGCGCTGGGCAGCGCCGCAGCGCTGCTCGCCGCCGTGCTGGCTGGCACCGGCACGCGCGGGCTACGCATCGGGCTGCGCATCGGGCTCACCGTAGTCCTGTCCGTCGCGCTGGCCGCCGGCCTGAAGACGCTGCCAGGCGCCGGCTGGAACGAGGCGGCCGGCGTGGCGCTCGGGCTCTGCGGAGCTGCCGCGGCCGCGTGGCTCGTGCCTCGCATCGACACCGCCGCGCCGCGCGCCCGCCGGGCGCTCGCCGGGCTGATCGCCGCCGCCAGCCTGCTGCTGCTCGTCGATGCGCTCGGACTGCCGCTGCGCGACCGCGTCGCCTTTGCGCTGGCTTTCTGGGGCTTCGGCGGTGCGCTGGCCAGCCTGTGGTTCCTGCCGGAGCGTGCCAGCCGATGAAGCACTGGGCCCAGCGCATCCTGGCGGTGTCGATCACGCTGGCGCTGCTGGGCTGGCTGCTGCTCGATGCGCGCTTCGACGACGTGAGCAGTGCGCTGCAGCGCGTGCCCGCGGCTACGCTGGCGATCGTGCTGGCGGCCCTGTTCGCCAGCTATGCCGTGCGCGCGCTGCGCATCCGCGCCGAGTTCCGCAGCACGGTGGCGGCCCCCTACGCCGAGGTCCTGCGCGTGGTCCTGATGCACAATGCCTGGGTGAATGTGCTGCCCTTCCGGTCGGGAGAACTGGCGTTCCCGCTGCTGATGCGGCGGCAGTTCGGCGTCTCGCTCGAGCGCGCCGCCGCCTCCCTGCTCTGGCTGCGCGCGCAGGATGCCTGCGTGCTGGCGCTGGCTGCCGCTCTGGCCGTGCCGGGCCTGCCCCTGCCCTGGCGGGCAGCGCTACTGGCTGCCGTGCTGGGCGGCACGCTGGCGCTGTGGCGGCTGGCGCGCACGGCGCAGCCGCTGCCATGGCCGCTGGCCGAGCGCCTGCGCAGCGCCCTGGCCGCCGCCAGCGGCTCACCGTGGCAGACCTGGGCCTGGACGCTGGCCAACTGGGTCATCAAGCTGCTCGCGCTCACCGCGCTGCTCGCGGCCTTGCTGCCAGCGCCGGCACGGGTGGCAGCCGCCGGCGCGCTCGGCGCCGAAGCGGCCGCGGTGCTGCCGATCCAGGGCGTGGCCGGCTTCGGCACCTACGAGGCCGGCGCGGCCGCCATGCTGGCGCCGGCCGGCGTTGCGCCGGCGGTTTCCCTGCCGGCCGCATTCGTCATGCACCTCGTGGTCGTTGTCAGCGCGGTGGCGGCCGGTCTGTGGGCCTGGGCCACGGCCCGCCCTCGCTAACGTATCCCCATGTCGCACCCACTCATCGCTTCCGCAGCAGCCGCTGCCGCGCCTACCGCTGCCGCGAGCAGCGCCGCCCTTGGGCTGTCGCCTGTGCAGCCGCTCGCCGCCGCGGTGCTGGCGGCCCTGCCGCCGCACCGGCTGTCGCTCGTGGTGCCCTTGTACAACGAGGAGGAGTCGGTCGGCCCGCTGGTCACCCGCGTGCACGAGGCGCTGGCGCAGTACCCCTGCCCATGGGAACTGCTGCTGGTCGACGACGGCAGTTCGGATGCGACGGTCGAGCGCATCGAGCAGGCGCAGCGCGAGCATGGCGGCCACGTGCGCGCGGTGCGGCTGGTGCGCAACTTCAAGCAGACGGCGGCCATGCAGGCGGGCATGGATCGCGCCCGCGGCGACGTCATCGTCACACTGGACGGCGACCTGCAGAACGACCCGGCCGACATCCCGCGCATGGTGGCACGGCTGTTTGACGAGAACCTCGACCTGGTGGCCGGCTGGCGCAAGAACCGGCAGGATCCGACCCTGCTGCGCAAGATTCCGTCGTGGATCGCCAACCGGCTGATCGCGCGCATCACCGGCGTGCGGCTGCACGACTACGGCTGCAGCCTCAAGGTGTTCCGCGCCTCGCGGCTGCGCAAGATCCGCTTGTACGGCGACATGCACCGCTTCATCCCGGCGTGGATGGCCACGGTCACCACGCCGCGCCGGATTGCCGAAGAGGTGGTGGCGCATCACCCGCGCCGCGCCGGCGTCAGCAAGTACGGCATCTCGCGCACCTTCGTCGTGGTGCTCGACCTGCTGGCGGTCTACTTCTTCCTGCGTTTTCGCAGCAAGCCGGGCCACTTCTTCGGCCTGATCGGCCTGGCGCTCGGCGGTGTCGGCGCGACGATCCTGGCGTACCTGGCCGCCGTGAAGATCCTGTTCGACGAGTCGATCGGCACGCGGCCGCTGCTGTTCGCCGGGTTCTTCATGTGCATTGCCGCGCTGCAAATGCTGTCGACCGGCGTGCTGGCCGAGTTGCTGACGCGCATCTACCACTCCGACACCAATCCGTCCTACGTCGCCGAGGACTCGGCGCCGCTGGCCGACGGGGACGGCTGGCAGCCGTCCGCGCCGCCGGCCTGATCGCCGGAACGCCGCCCTGCCGTTTGCCGATGCGACGCGACGCCTCTCCGCTTGGCTGGCTGCTGGCGCTCGCGCTGGCCATGGCACTGCTGGCCGGCTACCGGGTGTGGATGCTCGGGCACCTGGGCATCGATCTGTTCTTCGACGAGTCGCAGTACTGGTTCTGGTCGACCGAGCTCGCCTGGGGCTACTACTCCAAGCCGCCGGCCATCGCACTGCTGATCGGCTGGAGCACGGCCCTGCTGGGCAACGATCTCCTGGGCGTCAAGGCGCCGGCGATCGTGCTCAACGCGCTGTCGCCGCTGCTCGCCTTCGCCATCGGTGCCCGGCTGGCCGGTGCGCGCACCGGCTTTCTCGCGGCGCTGGTGGTGGCAACGCTGCCGATCGTGGCGGGGCTGGCGCTGTTCGTCACCACCGATTCGCCGCTGATCTTCTTCTGGCTGCTCGGGACCTGGACGCTGCTGCGGGCCATCGCGCACGACCGCTGGCGCGACTGGCTGCTGCTGGGCGCCAGTGTCGGCCTCGGGCTGCTCAGCAAGTACACGATGGTGGCCTTCGGCCTGTCGGCGGCGCTGGCGCTGCTCGTGCTGCCGCGCGGGCGCATGCGGTTGCGCTCGCTGCGACCCTGGGTGGCCGTGCTGCTGGCGCTGGCCCTGTTCGCACCCAACGTGCTGTGGAACGCCGCGCTCGGCTTTCCGACCTTTCACCACGTCGCCGAGATCACGGCCGAAGAAGCGAGCAAGGGAGGGTTGGCCTCGCTCGGCGAGTTTGCCGCTGCGCAGTGGCTGCTGGCCGGTCCGGTGTTCGGCACCGTCGCGCTGCTCGGCTGGCTGCGGTTGCGGCGTCTGTTCGGCGACGAAGGGCTGGTCGTGCTCACGCTGGCAGCGGTGCCGCTCGGCCTGATCGGGCTGGTGCAGGCCTGGCGCGGCGGCGCCAATGCCAACTGGGCGGCGCCGGCGGTGGTGGTGGCGGCGCTGTACGCCGTGGTGCTGCTCGGGCGGGCCGGCCGTTTGCGCCTGATCGTCGGCGGGCTGCTGCTGAACCTCGTGGCGGGCTCGCTGGTGTTGCACTGGCCCGACGTCCTGCATGCCGTCGGCTACGGCATGACCGCGCGCCAGGACCCGTATCGGCGCATGCGCGGCTGGTCCGAACTCATGCAGCCGGTGCAGGCGCTGGCGCAGTCGCGGCCGGGGGCGATGGTGGTGGCCGATGACCGCGAGCTGCTGTCGCAGATCGCCTACTACGTGCAGCCGGCGCGCTTGGCGGCCTGGTTCCCGGGCGGACGTCGACCGGCCAACCACTACCAGCTCACGCGGCCGCTGCCCGCGGACTGGCGCGGCGAGGTCCTGCTGGTACACGCCCACCCGCGGCCCGATATCGTGGCGCGCTTTGCAGGCGCGCAGCCACTGGCGGTCCACGTGGTGCCGGTGCAGCCCGGCCAGGAGCGGCGCATCGAGGTCACGCTGCTGACCGGCTTCAAGGGCTACCGGTGAAGCGCGCACTGCTGCTGCTGGCCCTCAGTGCGCTCGGCTTCGTGGCGCTGTTCGCGCTACTGCCGCGTCTGGACCTGGCGGTCAGCGGCTGGTTCTACGACGCGCAGCGAGGCTTTGCCGCCAACGACAGTGCCCTCGTGCGCGGGATCTACGACGCCGTGCTGTGGGGCTCGCGCGGGCTGCTGTTCGCCCTGGCCGGCGCCTTCGTGGCAGCCTGCGCGGCGCGCGGCGCGCTGGCCGTGCAGCGGCGCGTGCAACTGGGCTTCCTCGCGCTGGCCTTCTTTCTCGGGCCGGGGCTGATCGTCGACGTGGCGCTGAAGGACCACTGGGGCCGAGCCCGGCCGAGCCAGGTGCAGGAGTTCGGCGGCACGCAGCGCTACTCGCCGCCGCTCGTGATCAGCGACCAGTGCGCCAACAACTGCTCGTTCGTGAGCGGCCATGCGTCGGCCGGCTTCGCGCTGCTGGCCTTCGGCCTGCTCGCGCAGGGCAAGGCGCGCCGCCGCTGGGTGCTGGCCGGCATCGCCGTGGGCCTCGTGGCCGGCGCCGTACGCATCATGCAGGGCGGCCACTTCCTGAGCGACGTGATCTTCAGCTTCTACTTCACGACCGCCGGCGTGCTGCTGGCGGCAGCACTGTTTCACCTGCTGCGCTGGCCCTTGGCTGCGCCACCGGCTGCCACGGCGGCCCCCTGAAGAACCCGACCGGAGAGCCGACCTCATGGACCGTCGTCAACTGCTGCAAGCCAGCGCCATCACGGCCGCCGTCGCGGCGGCCATCACCGCCACGCGCGTCCGTGCACAGCCCTGGCCCGCACGGCCACTGCGCATGCTGCTGACGGCGCCGCCGGGCTCCTCGATCGACGTGCTCGGCCGGTTGGTGGCCGAGCGGCTGCGCGAGCGGCTGGGGCAGCCGGTGGTCGCCGAGAACCGGGCGCAGGCCGGCGGCACGGTGGGCACCGACGCCATCGCCAAGGCCGACCGTGATGGCTACACCTTCGGGCTGTCTTTCACCGGTCCGCTGGCCACTGCGCCCTACCTGTACAGCCGGCTGCCCTACGACCCGGCGCGCGACCTGGCGCCGATCGCGCTGGTGGGCACCGCACCCAACCTGCTGGCAGTCAGCAGCGCGCTGCCGGTCAACACGTTCCGCGAATTCATCGAGTACGTGCGCGCGCGTCCGGGGCAGCTCAACTATGCCTCGGTGGGCAATGGCAGCGCCTCGCACCTGGCGATGGAGTTGCTCAAGGCGCAGGGGCGCCTGTACATCGTCCACATTCCGTACAACGGCGCGCCGCCGGCCGCGCAGGCCACCGCGGCCGGCGAGGTGCAGGCAATCATGTCCAACCCGACCTCGCTGCTGCCGCTGATCCAGGCGCGCCGCATCAAGGCGCTGGCGGTCACCAGCCGCGAGCGCTGGCCGCAGATGAAGGAGCTGCCGAGCGTGGCCGAAAGCGGGTTCGCCGGCTTCGAGGCCGTGGCCTGGAACGGCTTCGTGTCTCCCGCCGGTGCGCCGCGCGAGGCGATCGAACGCCTGAACCGCGAGATCAACGCTATCCTGCAGTCGCCCGAGACGCGCGGCCGGATCGAGGCGGCCGGCTGGGATGTGGCCGGCGGCACGCCGGAGGCGTTCGCGCAGTTCATGGCCGCCGAGCGGGCACGCTGGCAGCCGGTCATTCAGCGCAGCGGGGCCCGGCTCGACTAGGTCCAAGTACCTGAGAAGTCATCCGTCATCACCGTTGTGACCACCGAAGACGCCCCGCTTGTCCTTGCACATGCTCGCCGCAGCCCACGGCTGCGACGGCGCTTTGCGACTGGCCTGGGGCCTGGGAGCACCCTGGGGGGTGCGCTGGATGAGCTTCAACTTCTGCGCCATGCGGGGCGCCGCCGCTGCGACGAGCGGCGCGGCTAGCGGTATCAGGCGGCGCTCGCTGCGACGGGCAGCATCGGAGGTTGGTCGCGTTACTTCTACACTCAGGTCGTTTGCCACACAGGACTTTCCATGTTCAGCCTCCGCTTACTTGCCCTGTCGTTTGCCCTTGCAGCGGTGCCTGCTCTTGCACGCGCCCAGATCCAGCTCGGTCCCTCAGTGCAGCAACCCGAGGTCAAGGTCGAGGCCGCGCGCATGGTGGATGCGCGTACGCCCGCCACCGCCGCCACGCTGCCCAGCTTTGCGCCGGGGCAGCTGGTGGTGGCCATCGCCTCGGCCGTCGGCGGGGAAATCAGCCGCGTGATGGCCAAGTTCACGACGGGGAGCAACCTCGACCCCTACGTACGGCAGCGCGAGACGCTGACCGACAGTGCCCTCGATGCGGTCATCATGCGCGGCGTAGACCGCGTGGTGGCGCGCACCTTGCCCGATGCCGAGCGCATCTATCTGAGGCTCAATCCGGTCACGATTGATGGCGTAAGGCCGGAGCAGCGCGATGCGGCCTCGTTCGAGCGCCTGCTCGCCGAGATACGAACCTGGCCGCAGCGCCAGCAGTGGGACCGAATCGTGATCGTGACTCCGCGCTACCTTCACGGCGAGCGCGCCGGTATGGGCGCGAAGCTGCACGGCGTGGGCCTCTACATTCAGAACCTTGAAAATCTCACCGACTACCCGGTGGTGGAGCCCGACGGAACTCCTGGTCAGCAACGGCGGAACCGCTACGTGGCGCTCTACTACTACGCCACACTGACCATCCTCGACGCCAAGACGCTCAGGATCATCGAGCAGAAGCCATGGTTCATGGACGAGAAGATCCATGATTCCAATTCCACGGCGACGCACATGGCCAACATGCTGACCACCGATCAGATCGTGCGCCGCCTGGAGGTCTTCGCCGAGGAAGCCAGCGCCCGCGCCCTATCCAGCACCCTGAGCGGCCGGGTCGAGCCGGGTGAGCTTCAAGTGGTCCCACCCACGGAACCACGGCAGGGGACGTCGCGGCCGTAGCGGCCTACGCTTCGTGCAGACGTCGGCGGCGCGATGCCTTGCGCCGCAGCGGCTGGGCCTGGTCGTTCGAACTCTCGCTCCACAGCGCAGCGCCACGCTGCCGCACCGCGCTCTTCTATACTTCGCGGCGCGTCGGATAGCCGGGCCGGCGCCGTTTTCGATCCCGTCGTGGCTGCTGCCATGCCGGTGACCTGCCCGGCCCGATCTCTTGGCAGCGCGTGCGGTGCAAGCGTTGCGCGGCAACCATGGCAACCATCCTGCAGTCCCTTCCCGCTGGCCAGAAGGTCGGTATCGCGTTCTCCGGCGGCCTCGACACCAGTGCTGCGCTGCTGTGGATGCGCACCAAGGGCGCGGTGCCCTACGCCTACACCGCCAACCTCGGCCAGCCCGACGAGGCCGACT
>Ga0209985_10000893_pt1 | contig 31184 bp, 22 predicted proteins | sample NOAtaG_FD_187305 | JGI IMG/M metagenome (GOLD analysis project Ga0209985, IMG submission 187305) | Freshwater lake microbial communities from Lake Erie, under a cyanobacterial bloom - NOAA_Erie_Diel6S_1000h metaG (SPAdes) (version 2) | ecosystem: Environmental > Aquatic > Freshwater > Lake ...
CGGGTTAAATCCCTGTTTGGTAAGTAGCTCAATCTTAACCCTGTCCTCATAGGTAAGTCTTTTGTATTCTTTCATTTTGCAACAAGTTACTTTTTGTAATTTGTTGCGCTAAACTTTTGAATCGAAGTCATTTTAAAGAGCAACCAATCCGGCTCCATATCATGATCTGCTTTATGGCGTTGGCCGTATCAAAATTCATTGAACTAAAGACCAACACCTCGCTGCGGACATTCCTAACCCAAGGCAAGAAGATAACCGATGCCCGACTGCTCAACAAACTTACCGGAAAAGTTAAAACCCTTCGCAAATCTATACCCGATCACTTGACCAACCTACTAGCCAAACTCAGTCTGCCGCACTAAACCGGACAAGTCAGGAAATGGTCTATTCCTGGAGTGTATCAATGGAATATCCATAAAACAAAAACTCAATCTGGGCGTGGGCTGGCTAAATTTCGAGGGTATTCAGGGCTTCTCGCTTTATGGCGTTGTTCAATATCGGCCCCTGCGTTCCAAACTGACACCGCTGATCGGGGCTAAATTCGGCACCACTCACATCTGGAACCAATATCAGGATGGTCAATCAACCGTATTGGTTGATTTCTCGGCAGGCATAAGTTACAAACTCAACAAAAATATCGGCATCAGCCTGAGTTCCGGAGTTACATTCACCCAACAAGCCTTGCTCCTTCCGCTCCGCCTCGGGTTACAAATACGGTGAATGGAAATTCAAAACCCACCCGGTCTGACCGGTAAGCCGGATCCGTGTATTACCTGTCAATCCATTTCAACCGCTCCACCATCTCCAGCACGGCCGGGCATACCAGGGTGTTTTTATAGGTGAGGTCCATGATCTGTACCATTTTTTTGCGGTCGGTATGCGGGTACTCGCGGCAGGCCTTGGGGCGGTCCTCATAAATGCTGCAATAGTTTTCCGCATCCAGAAACGGGCAGGGTGATGTTTTCAACACCATGTCCTGGTCTTCATCTACCCGCAGGTACCGTTCAATAAAATCGCCCGGCTTTAGGCACAGGGCCCGGGCCGCGCGTTCCACATCCGTTTGGTAAAATATGGGGCTGGTGGTCTTGCAGCAATTGGCACATTGCAGGCAATCCGTTTCGGCAAAAACTTCTTCATGAACGGAATGAAACGCTTCGTCTACCTCCCGGGGATTTTTCTTTTTCAGGCGCTGGAGGAATTTTTTATTTTCGGGAGCGCGGTCAGCCGCGCGTTTATTGAATAAAGAAATATTGGTTTCCATGGCCGTAATCAAAAACAATGTACCACGTTAAAATTTACTCTTGAGTTCGTGGCTTATTTGATGGACAGGAACAACAACCGTGTCGCGGGACAACGAGAAGCGCTCCTTACCCGAATAAACAAAGTACCGCTCAGTCGCCATCACGTCTTCGCAACCGATTAAAAAACCTTTTGTAAGTGCAGGCGCACCTGTGCGCTTAATTTCAATGGCGATTCTCTGTTTGTTTCGTCCTTCGAGAACCAAATCAATTTCGGCTCCGGCAGCCGTTCGGTAAAAGGATGGTGAGACCCAAGGCGGTAAGTCACTTAAAATGGTTTCGATGACAAATCCCTCCCAACTGCTGCCAACCACGGGATGACCTAGCAAATCATCCACGGTTTGGATTTTTAACAACGCATGCAAAATTCCGCTATCACGAATATATACCTTCGGTGACTTAACCAACCGCTTGCCCGTATTGATGGACCAGGGGTGCAGTTTACGCACCAGAAACAAATCTTCGAGCAAATCGAGATAACGAGTGGCAGAAGGAACGCTCATGCTAATACCCATCGCCAGTTTGCTAAGGTTCAATAAACCTCCGTTGGCGTGGGCCAACATCGTCCAAAAGTTTCGCAAAGTCGATGCCGGCACGCGCATTCCGAATTGGGGGACATCACGCTCAAGATAGGTTTGAATAAAATTTTGCCGCCACAGTAGGCTCTTTTCCTCATCGGGTGCCAGAAAGCTATCCGGAAAACCGCCCCGAAGCCAGAGCGAGGGCAGTTCGCCTGGCGAAAGCTCGTCTATCTGCAAGCCGGGCAGGAGGACGTACGCGATTCTGCCTGCCAGCGTCTCAGAAGATTGTCGAAGCAAATCAAGTGAGGCAGAACCTAAAATGATGAACTGACCCGCACGCTGGCCCGCACGCTTTCGTTTGTCAATTACACCGAGCAGAATCGAGAAGAATTCAGGCATTCTTTGTATCTCATCCAGAATGACGGTCCGATCCGTGTGAGACTCAAGATACAATTCAGGCTCACTAAGTTTAGCGACATCGGTGGGAGACTGCAAGTCGAGGTAGGTGGGCGGTGGCGAGAGCGAAGCAGCAATACTCAAGGCAAGCGTGGTTTTACCCACCTGTCGCGGTCCCAGAATGGCAACCGCTGGAAACTGATCCAAGGCAGCCATTATTTCAGCCCTTTTGAATCTGGCAATCATCCTTGCAAATTTAACATGTAATATTAATTTTACAAGGTTAAACGGTTAAAATGGCCTAAAAAACGCTCCTACCTCCGGCACAGCGCCTTGTACGCGCAGAACTCGCAGTGCTTCTCGTGGGTGGTTTGGGTGAAGGGCTGGTTGGGGTCGTACAGCTGGTGAACGGTTTGGCTTAGCTGCTCCGCAAAGGCTGGCCACAAGGCGGTGGCATCGCGCACGGCCACCTTGTTCATCAGCAAGCCAAACAAAAACTCGTCACCGAAAATATTCTTTCGGTTGTAAAGTCCGGGTTGCACCGGTCCGGTGATCTGCTCCACGGTTCCATACAAAAACGAATAGAACAGGGTTTGAAACGCGGCCTTGTTGCGATCACCATCACGCTCAAACAAACTTTCCAGACTTTTGAACTTCAACTCATCCTGCCCGGTTTTGTAGTCAATGACGCGAATGACCGAACCGGTTGTATCCACACGGTCAATCTTACCAGCAATGCGCACCGAGCGTCCATCGGCCAGGCGCAGCGGAAATTCAAATTTTTCTTCCAGTTGCCTGATCGTGAGCGGAGCCAGCGCAGCATCAATCTCCAGAATACGACTGGCAAAGGCTTCCACAACTTCCTTCACCACTACGCGCTGCCCTTCGTGCAGCACGGGTTCGTTCTCGTTGAGATGATAATGCTTTCGGAACGCACGATCCACCAGGCCCGCAATGCGTGAATGCGCCTTTTTAAATTCGTCCGCTGGCACCGGCTGCCCGGCCACCCGCCAGTCATTGTACAGCCACACCATCACATCGTGTAACATGTTACCAAACGTGCGCGCGTCAATGTCTTCTTCTACTTCATCGGCCTCGCGCAGTTCGGCAACGTGCTTGAGGTAAAACCGCAAGCCACATTCGATAAAATCGTTGATGGACGATGGTGACAAATAACGCGCACCATCCGGGCCAAGGCATTTATCCATTTGTGCCAATACCTCGGGTGTTTTAGCAATCTCAATCGGCTTGGCGCGATTGACGTGGATAGTATTGTGTAACACTCTGCGTTCGATGGTGAGCCCGGACTCCAACAGCAACTGCTGCACATAGCGGCTCATCTCGCCATTGCCAACCACATCGGGTTCGGTGTTGTACAGCAAATCAACCTGGCCGGCCCGCTGCAGCACGCGATAAAACAGATACGCATACATGGCATCCTGGTGTTCGTGTGCGGGAAGGCCATAGGCTTTGCGCAACGTGTGCGGAATGTACGAACCTTGTCGCTGTGGGGCAGGCAGCGAGCCTTCGTTCATCGAAAGCAGGATGACGTTATCGAAGTCGAGGTTACGGGTTTCGAGCACGCCCATGATTTGTAACCCCCGCAGCGGCTCGCCCGTGAATGGAATTTTCTGCGATTGAATAACCTGCCGGAAGAGTTTTTGAAAACCACGCCAGTCGGGCCAGCGATCGCTATCCTGAAAAATTAGTTTGAGCCGCGCCAGGTGCTGGTAGAAATGAAACGCATATTCACGATCGAAGCTCTGCTTGTCTGTAAACGAAGCCCCGAGGTATTGCACAATCTCGAGCAGGTAATCCACCGCGCGGGGCGCTTCGGTGGGTGCAAAAAGCAATTGATAGACGGCATGCGACTGCTGAAGTTCTGCGGCCGGTAAACGCACCCGGTTTTTCTGCACAATCTCGTTTTGAATCAGCGTACCTTCCTTTTCGGCCAGCGCCAGCGTGTAGGCGTGGCCGAGCACCGCCAACACTTCCCGGTACGAAAACAGATCGCCCTTCCGCCTCACCTGCATTTCGATCAGCAGGTCGAGCAAGGTGAACAGCGGAGTTGCCCGCAGCGGAAAACCCATGGTGACGTTAATACTTGTGAGCTCTTCGGGTAAGGAGTGCAACACCGGCAGCAGCATGGCTTCGTCCGGCAGCACAATCACGGTGCGGTTCAACTGGCTCTCGCGCTGCTCGGGTGGAATTTGATCAAGAATTTCTTTCACCCGCGCCCCCGCTCGTTTCGCCTGCCCAATTCGTTGAGAGACACCGGTAAGCACGATGCTGCGCGCAGCCGAAAAATGCGCAGGCCATTCGGCCGCAAAAGTTTTGCCGAGCACGGGGTGTTGGCGGTACAGACGGGCAAAGGTGCCCGCCTCCTGCCGTGCATCGTTGACGTAATAGGCATCGTAATCCCAGAATAAGCGGGCGCCTTGCTTGACGTACTCCGCCAACAACGTTTCCTCGGCCCGCGTCAGCGCATTGAAGCCGACAAATACCACCGAAGCGGCCACGGCAGCCTTCGGGGGTTTCTTTTCGAGATGCTCGGCCACTTCGCGGTGAATCAGTCCTTCGTAGGCAACGCCCTCTTTTTTCAAGAATTTAACAAACTCGGTGTACACCTGCGGCAGCTTTCGCCAGAGCTTGAGAAATTCTTCTTTCGTTTGTGAGGGCTGATCTTCAAAATGCAGCCAAAATTCCCTCAGGAAATATTTTTGCTCATCGGTGAGGTAATCAAACGTTTCGTCCAGCTCTTTCAGCTTACTTAAATCCTTGAAAAGCAACGTGGCGTTTACGCGGTATTTGTCCACTTCATCGAAATCACGCAGCAGCATGTCGCCCCAGAAGTAGAATTTATCGAATGGCTCTTCGCGCTTGATCACCCGCATGTAAACCCGATAAAGTTCAAAGATCAGCGTCAGCCGATCGGGTTCGCGCAAATCGGTGTGCTCCCGGAAAAACTCTTCAATGCTCACCAGTTTGGGCGACCACTGCGGCCGCTGGAGACGCTGCGCGAGGTAGTGCTGGAAGAACAATCCTGCCCTGCGGTTGGGAAACACAAACGTCAATTGGTCCAGCGGAGTGCCCCCGGCCAGTACATCATCGGCAAGTTGTTGCAGGAAGGGCATCATGTCAACGTAATTTTTGTCGCTTCAATATAGAAATCCAAACAACCATAATGGGATTTTTTGTAACACTCCAACCTCCAAATCATCCGCCACAACAAAACCCTGATCGGCTGCCTTTTTTTGTTGAATTGACTTGTCGCGGCCTCCTATCTCAAAGGTAAACTGATCATCAGCTAAGAAGTCACCCTTCACAGGAAGCGTTATCCGGTGCCGGGCATGGATAAGCTGATTCATAAAACAAGTCTCCCGCTGCGTGCCACGATTAACTAAAGTTGGCGCTAACGCAAATTGAAGATTCGTGTTTTCCAGATAGATCTTATCGGGTTTCTGCAGTGTACTAATACTCTTTCCCGTGGCCGTGAGTGTGTTGATCAGCCGGGCCTTCTCCAGATGCTGGAGATAACTGACCAACGTGTTGCGGTGTATGCCAATCTTCGCGCTCAATTTTGTCACGTTAGGTTTGAACGGTACGTTGGTGGCGAGTATGTAAAGCAACTGGAATACCTTGCGGCTGTTCGCGGGGTCAAAACCCTCGAGGTATCGTAAGTCAGTCTCGATGATCATTTTCACGACTTGCTCGAGACGAATGTGATATGTGTTAGGGTTCTCCGCGAAAAACGGGTAATAGCCCCGCGCCAAATAATCAGTGAAATATTTCAAGGGTCGAAATTGGCTCACCCATTCGACTGCGATTTCAGCATGCCTTGTTAACAACTCGTTGAGCGCCAGTGGTTGCTGATGGAATACTTTCTGAAACGACAGGTATTCGCGGAAGGAAAGACCCGGCAACTCATACCGAACCGCTCTGCGGCTCAAATCGGCATCGTGTTGCAACAAGTCAGTGATGGATGAGCCGGTGAAAACAATTCGAAGCTCAGGATGCGTGTCATATAAGTTCTTGATTTCGCGCGCCCAGTTAGGGTACTTATGCACTTCATCAGCAAACAACACGTTACCACCTTGTGCAACAAACCAATTACCAAAGTGAACCAGTTTATTCTCCGAAAAGAAGATGTCATCCAGGGAAACATACACGGCCTTTCCTGAAAGGCCATAGTGCTGTTTCAATCGCTGCAGCAATAGGGTGGTTTTACCGGTACCACTCGCACCTAAAAGTCCAATGGCCCGGTCGTTCCAGTCGATCCTGCCTTGCAACGAACGGACAAAATCGAGCGACTGGTTTTGAATGAGAAGGTTCGATTTAGTAAGAATTTCCTCCATTATGCTGTTTTAAAACAGCAATTTAATGAAAAATTGCTGAACACAAATAGCGAAAATTTGGTATTCTTCATCATCCAAACAACGAGCCGGTTGACCCGCTTACTACTTCCACCACCTCATTATTCTGAAGGTACACCAGGTACGCACTCACCTGAGTATAGCCCATCGCCCCCAGCACAGCAACATACTGCTCTACCTGTTCCCGGTCCCCGGCCGACTTCTCCCCGGTTTTGTAATCGACAATTACCGTGCGGGACTTGCCGAACATTACGCGATCCATTCGCTTTTGCCGATCGCCCGGCAGCAGCACCGCGGCTTCAGTCTTCACCTGCCACTGTTTATCAAACCAACCCGAGATCAGCGGATGTTGCATCATGGCCTGAATTCGGTCCGTAACCCACCCCTGCACTTCCTCGTCCATCGGGTTCTCATCAAAAAATATCTTCACCACCTCGGGCCAATCTTTCTGATAGTGGATGCGGGCCAACACCTGATGAAGCAGAATACCCTCGTTGATCTTTGTACGCCTGTCGCTCACCCCGGCATCGAAAAACTCGCGGCCCTGCCGCTTGATCACCATGCGCTTGCGCCAGTCGCAGGACGCATACCCGTTTAACTGAATAGTGCTGACACTGCCTTCACCGGCAGCCGCCTCCAGTCGCGTCATTTCTCCGTTCTCAAAAATCAAACCGTTGAAGTGATTCGAAAATTTCTCATCCGTCATGAGCCCTTGATAAATGAGGTCTGCGGTGTAAGACATTTTTTCCTCGCTATTCTTCTTACTGGCAGGCTTTGGCGCAAACGCCATCATGCCCCACTCGGCCCGGGTAAACGCGACATACAGCAAGTTGAGATTGTCGAGGTACGCTTTTACCCGCTCTGCGCGATAAGCTTCCGCAAAATGAGTGGCCTCCAGGTCTTTCGAATATTTAACGGCCACTGGCCCCAGTGATTGAAGGGGTTCTTCGGCACTCTGCACCCATACCAGTGGAGCGATTTTGTGATTCATCTCCCATTTGCAAAACGGCAGCAGCACAAAACGGAACTGCAATCCTTTCGCGCGGTGGACCGTGAGAATCGTAACGGCATCTACGGAGCCCGACACCTGAATGGATTTCTTGCTCTTATAGATCTCCCACCACTCCAAAAATGCCAGCAGATCTGTTTTCTCCCGCGCGGAAAACTCCAGCACCAAATCCTGAAACGCCTGAAGGTAAGCCAACTCTTCTACCCTATCACCGAGGTGAAAAATCCGGATCAACTCTTCTGTGAGTTCAAATAGCGACAGCTTGGTGAGATAGCGCGCCTGAAGGATGAACTCTTCCGGTATAAATCCCGCCAGTTCATTTTTCTGCGCCTTCAGAAACAAATCGCGCGAAGCATCTCCGCACAGCTCAAACGCCAGTTGGGCCCGCGCAATTTTATCCTCCGGGTTTTTCAAAAACTGAAACGCGGTGATGAGCACATTCACCGACCACGCAGAATCGAGGCGCAGCGATTCGTTGGAGACCACATCGTACCGGAAGCCCGGTTTTGCATCAGGGGATTGCTGATGTTGCAGCAGAAAGTTTGCAATGCGTTGCCCTTCTTTGTTTTCGCGAACGAGAATGGCAATATCTTTTAACGCCATACCTTTTTCCTGCAATTGCTCCAGCCACCCCGGCAACTGTTTCAATACACGCTCTTCCCACTTCTCTTCCTCCTTCTCCAAAAACTCGATGCGCACATAACCGGCTTCCGGCCATTTCGATTTCTGCTGCGCCACATCGCGGTATACCTCGGCCGGTGTTCCATCCTCTACCACCCGCGACACGAGCTGAGCCGCAGCCGCAAAGAAGCGATTGTTGAATTCCACCAGATGGCCCGCACTGCGAAAATTCCGATCGAGCGCCTGCACGTTTACACGGTCGGCACCAAACCGGTGGGCTACATCGCGTTGCAACAGTTGCAAGTCGCCACCGCGCCACCGGTAAATGGATTGCTTCACATCGCCCACGATCAGGTTATCGTAATTCTGGTCAGCCGCTTCCCTGAGCAGCGGAACAAAATTCTCCCATTGAAAGCGGCTGGTGTCCTGAAACTCGTCTATGAGGTAGTGGTTGAACCACGAGCCCACCTTCTCATATATAAAAGGAGTATCGCTGTTGCGGATAACGCCCTGGAGAAATTGGGGAGCATCCGCCAGGAGCATCACATTGTTCTCGCTCTTGTAATGTTGCAGCTTGAGCGTGATATCCGCCAACAGGCCAAAGGCGTAGTAATTTTTCAAAATCACGTGTGCCGTCCGGTAGCTCCCGCCCTGCTGTTCGTCATGCGCGGCCATGTCTTGGAGAATCGGCAGCAACTGGCGTTCTGCCACGGCCTTCATCTTGGCGTGGTTCAAACCCTTTGCCGCCCAGGCTCCGGCACCGGCCAGGTAACTTTGCATCCGCGAACCTTGGGTGCCCATATACTCGCCCACTGAAAACCTCCGGAAATAGGTGTACGCGGTACCGCTGTCTTTATAACTGAAATCCTCCACCGTAAGTCCTTCTGCGGCAATAATGGAAAGCGCTTCATCAGCTTTCTTTTTCATCACCGCTTCAAATTTTTTCACTTCCTCCCACAACGTCTTCAAAGCATCCTCATGATCCTGGCTGGTCTTCTTCAAAACCTGGCCCTCCACCCGTTTGAAATCCTCATTAAAGATCTGCTTCGCAAAGTCCTTTAACGACTGCGTGATATTCCAGGAGGAACCCTCCTTGAGGCGGTCGCGCGAAAAACGCACGACCCAGTTGGTGAGTTGCTGCTGATCCGGGCCCAGCTCGTCCATCAAAGCAGCGATGACCTCGTCCAGCACCAAATCGTTATCCACCTCCAGCCGGAAGTTGCCCAGCAAACCCGCTTCGCGGGTAAACGAGCGGATGACGCGCTGAAAGAACGCATCGATGGTGCTGATGGAAAACTGCGAGTAGCGGTGCAGAATGAGGGAAAGCACATCGCGGCTTTTCTCCTGCAGCTGGCGGTCGGTGAGGCGGAGTTCTTCCTTTATTTCGTGGGTGAGGTTGTTCGCCCGGCCGGCCGCGAAGTCGGCCAGGTACTCCACAATGCGCTGCTTCATCTCCTGGGTGGCCTTGTTGGCGAACGTTACGGCCAGGATATGCCGGAAGGCATCCGCATTCCCCGAAAGGGCCAGCTTGATGTAGGCTTTGGCCAGCGTGCGGGTTTTGCCCGAGCCGGCTGACGAGCGGTAAACGGTGAACGACTTCGTCATTTGAACTGTACAAGTTACCAACGAAAAAATTGTTTGAAGAAGTTAACCTCATATTTTTTTTGCGCCTGTTTTCTTCCCGGAATTCAATACATTCGTGGAGCCATTTCTATGTTTCGTACCCTGTACTTCTTTTTCCCTAAGCTCTACTATTCGTTTCCGGTACAACTGTTGTTCAATAACTTCAGGCGCAACCAGGTGCTGCTATTGTGTTGGATCATCTTATTTGCAATGATCACCGGCAACTTCGGCAAGTACCTGGGTATCCCGTATCTTTTCCTCGATCCGGAGTACCTCAACCAGGTCAACTTTACCAGCTTTTTCATTATGGGTGCGGTGACAGCCGGCTTCACCACGGCCTTTCACATCACCAGCTACATCAACGATGGCCATCGGTTTTCCTTCGTGGGCACGTTGCCCAAGCCTTTCACCAAGTTTGCCGTCAACAACAGCCTGATCCCGTTTGTTTTTCTGGCTGTTTACCTGTACGAAATCATTGTATTTCAGGTAAACAATGAATACCGCAGCCAATACGGCTTGATTACGTCTGTGGCCGGTTTGCTCACGGGGTACGGCACCATGACCCTGGTGTTTTATACCTACTTCCGCCTCACCAACAAAGACATCTTCCGCTATGTCGTTTGCCGGATTGATGAACGCCTGAAATCAAGTATGAAGATGACACGTGCCAGCGCCATCAAGAAGCTGGACATTGCCCGCAAAAAGCAGGTGCGGGTGGACTATTACTGGGACCGCATCAGTTTTAAGCCGGTGGAGAACATCAGCTTTTACGACAAGGCCACCATCCTTCAGGTATTTGACCAAAATCATCTTAACCTCGTGATTATTGAGCTTTTCATATTTGCCCTGGTGCTGGTGCTGGGGTTGTTCAAAGACAACCCTGTTTTTCAGCTGCCGGCTGCCAGCAGCTTCGTCATTTTCCTGACCATCTTCGTCATGCTCTCGGGGGCATTCAAGTATTGGTTCGGTGGTTGGTCGGCCACGGTGGGGCTCATCTTGTTTCTGGTGGTCAACTACCTGGTGGGCGAAGATTTTTTCAGCCGCAAGTATGAAGCCTTTGGTCTGAACTACAAGACGTATGCGGCTGAGTATAATGTAAAATCGCTGCAGCACCTGAATGACAGCGCGCACCAGGAGGGCGACCGGAGAGTGACGCTGGTCGGGCTTGAGAACTGGCGCAAAAAATTTGGCGAGGAAAAACCGAAGATGGTCTTTCTCTGCGTAAGCGGGGGTGGAAAGCGCGCTGCGCTATGGACGCTGAGTGCACTGCAACGATCGGATAGCCTCACCAACGGTGCGCTGATGAAACACAGCATTCTCGTGACGGGTGCCTCGGGCGGACTGATCGGTGCCAGTTATTTCCGCGAACTGAAATTACGAGAACTGCAGGGCGAAAAAATTGAACCGTATGCAGCCATCCACCGCGACCGGATTGCCACGGACAATCTGAATCCCCTCATCTTCAGTCTGATGGCTAACGATTTGTTTGTAGGCTTCACCCAGTTTGAATATGCAGGCCTGACCTACAAACGCGACCGGGCCTATACCTTTGAACAACAACTGAACGAGATCACGGAGGGTTTGATGGACAAACCCGTAAGTGCGTATCGGCATTGGGAGTTGTCCGGGGCTATCCCTACCATTATTTTGACTCCCACCGTGGTGAATGACGGCCGGAAACTCTTCATTGCCTCCCGGCCGGTTTCCTTCATGAACTATGATGTGGAGAACCTGGAGCGCTATTCATCGGCCAAATACAGCGGGGTGGATTTCTATCATTTATTCCGGGAGCAAAACGGGGACAGCCTGCGGTTTCTGTCGGCCCTGCGCATGAGTGCCACGTTTCCGTACATCACGCCCAACACTACGCTGCCTTCGAACCCGCCCATTCAAATCATGGACGCAGGCATCTCCGACAATTTTGGCCTGAGCGATGCGGTGCGTTTTATGTTTGCCTTCAAAGACTGGATCAACGAGAATACCTCGGGCGTGTTACTGATGTCGATCCGGGATTCGCCCAAGCTGGGAACCATTGCTCCGAAAAAAGGACAAACCATCATCGATGGTATCACCCAGCCCATCAGCAGTGTGTACAACAATTTTGAAAACTTTCAGGATATCACCAGCGACCTGTTGATCGGGCAGGCCAGTGCGTGGTTGCACCAGCCCATCGACCGGGTTGATCTGCAATACCAGGCCGAAAGCTATGTACCGATTTTGCGGGGTATGGATAGCATACGCCAAAACAGCACGCGAGCCTCGCTGAGTTGGCGATTGACCACGCGCGAAAAACAGGGGGTGGTAAACACCATCGATTCGGAGGCCAACCAGGAGCAGCTGGCGAAGTTGAAGAAGTTGATTCAGCCATGAGTGGGCCAACTTCAAAGAGCATCGCTTTGGCGAAAAAAAAACTGACCGGTATCACAAACTGTGATACCAACGAAGAGTGCCATCGGATTCAATACCTCATCAAATACGGACTAACATGGACTTCCTACTCACCTCCAAATTTCTCAAAGCCGCTGCCGTTTCGGTGGTTGTTTTCATCCTGCTGGATTACCTGTGGCTGGCGGTAATCGCCAGCAAATGGTATCGGCAAACGCTGGGCCACCTGGCCGAACTGGATGGTGAGGGCAAAATCATCTTCAACATTCCCATGGGCCTCATCGCGCAGGTAATCTTGTCGCTCTGCATCAGTTTTGTGGTGGGGCTCGCCCTGCAACTGGATCAGCGATGGATCGTAGCGATGGGTGTGGGCGCCTTCACCGGCTTTTGCCTGTATGCGGTTTACGACTTCACCAACTTATCGTTCGTCAAAAACTACCCGTTGTGGATAGCCCTGCTCGATGTGGCCTGGGGAACTTTCCAGGGATTGTTGGGCGGCATTTATTTTCACAAACTCTACCATTGGTTTTCCTGAGCTACCGCGGGCCGTTCTATCTTTGCAGCCCCGATGACTGCCCGCGAACAACTGCAACGAACACTCGAACTCACCCGGCTGGAGCGGCAAGCCGATTTGGAATACTATCGCCAAAAGGTGCTGCTGCGCAGCCTCCACCAACGGGTGGAAGAAGGCACCACCTGGTACCCGGTGCGGCTCAAAGAAGATTACATAGGAACGGGGGAACGACTCATCATTGAAGTAGAGCGAACCTCGCGCCTGGAAGCGCCCCATGCGTTCCAGAGCGGCAAGTCGGTTAACGTGTTTTGCAATGCTTCGGGCAAACCCGAGAAAGAGCACGTGGGCGGTGTAATCAATTACGTGCGCGACAACCAGATGGTGATCACGCTCAACAGCGAAGAACTGCCCGACTGGCTGGATGATGGTCAGTTGGGTGTAGACGTGATGTTTGATGAGATGACTTACCGCGAAATGGAATTGGCGCTGCAGAAGGTGATCAAGGCGGAGGAAAACCGGGTGGCTGAGTTGCGGGAAACCTTGCTGGGCGAACGAGCACCCCTCGCCCTGGCAGAAAAACCGGCTGCGCAAAACGAACCACACGCGGGGTTGCTGAATGGCAGCCAGTTGGAGGCCTTGCAAAACGTTGTGCGGGCAGCGGATGTGGCCTTCATTCACGGGCCGCCCGGCACCGGCAAGACAACCACGCTGTCGCGCGCCATTGTGGCCATTGCACGGGCAGAGGGGCAGGTATTGGTGTGCGCCCCGTCCAACGCAGCCGTGGATGTGCTGGTTGAAAAACTGGATGAACTTGGCCTTAACGTGGTGCGCATTGGCCACCCGGCCCGCGTTACCGAGCACACGCTGAGCAAAACGCTGGATGCCCGCATCGCGGCCCATGCGCACTTTCCCGAATTGAAATCGCTGCGCAAGCGCATGGAGCAACTCAAAGGCATGGCGGGCAAATACAAAAAACGATTTGGCCATCACGAAAAAGAGCAACGCAGGTTGTTGTACGAGGAGGCCCGTCTTTTGAAAGCTGACGCTGACCTGTTGGAATTCTACATCACCAACGATTTACTGAATTCGGCACAAGCCATCTGCTGCACGCTGGTGGGTGCCTCACATCCGGTGCTGCGCGGGCGCAAATACAAAACCACTTTTATCGATGAAGCCGGGCAGGCACTGGAAGGAGCCTGTTGGATCCCGATGTTGCGGGCCGAGCGTGTGATCTTTGCCGGTGACCATCAACAACTGCCCCCCACCATCAAATCCGCGGAAGCGGCCAGAGCCGGCCTGGCCCAAACCTTATTCGAAAAAGGAATTGAACGACATACCGACTGGAGTCGCATGCTCAAGGTGCAGTACCGCATGCACGAAAGTATCATGGCGTTTTCCTCGCGCGAGTTCTACCACCACCAGTTAGAAGCCCATGAGGCGGTGAAGAGCTGGCGCCTGCGGCCACACCAGCCTCCGGTTGAATTCATCGATACGGCCGGCTGTGGCTACCAGGAAAAGCAAGACCCGGAAACCCTCAGCCGTTTCAATGAAGAGGAGGCGCAACTGCTCATCCGGCAGGTCGAAAAGCTCATAGACGAGATTGGTCCGGACGCCTGGATGGAAGAAAATATCACCCTCGGCATCATTACGCCTTATCGTGCCCAGGTGGACTACCTGATCAAACTGGCCGAAGCCTCAGCCGTGTTGGAGCCGCTCCACAAGCTGATCACGATCAACACCGTGGATGCCTTTCAGGGACAGGAACGCGATGCGATTGCCATTAGCCTGGTGCGCAGCAACGACAAAGGTGAAGTGGGATTTCTCGCGGACATCCGCAGAACCAATGTGGCCATGACCCGCGCACGAAAAAAACTGATCATGGTGGGCGACAGTGCCACGCTCGGCAGCCATCCTTTTTATACACGCCTGATTGAGTACGTACAGGCAGGAGGCTTTTACATCAGCGCATTTGAATTAAGTACTTGAGATCATGTGGGATGAACGAATCATGGCATTCCTGTCGCAGCTGACCTTTGACGCCCGCCTGCCCAAAGGATTTGCAGTCATGAATCCCTACCAAAACGCGGTTACGCTGGACCTGTGCCGGCAATTCTATGCCCGCTACTATCGCGATGAAAAACCGCGTACCCTTCTGCTGGGCATCAACCCGGGGCGATTTGGCTCGGGCGTCACCGGCATCTCCTTTACCGATCCCGTAAGGCTGAACGACACCCTGGGTATCGCCAACCCGTTTGCCCGAAAGCCCGAACTCTCCTCTGACTTTATTTACCGGATGATCACCGCCTTTGGCGGGCCCGAGCTGTTTTACCAACGCTTTCTCATCTCGGCCGTTTCGCCCCTCGGCTTTTTGCACAACCAGCGCAATGTGAACTACTACGATGACGTGCGCCTGCAAAAAGCAGCTACACCTTTTATTATGCGCTCAATCGATCAACTGGTGGGTATGGGCGTAAACCGCGAAGTGGTGTTTAGCGTGGGCGAGGGTGAGAATTTGAAGTTCCTTCAGAAAATGAACGAGGAAAAAGGCTGGTTTGGTCGCGTGGAAGGTTTGCCCCACCCCCGCTTTATCATGCAATACAGGCGCAAACGGTTAGCCGAGTTTATTGACCGGTACCTCGAAGCGCTCGGCCGCTAGGCCTGCCGCCCGGTGTTCCTGCGAACGTCTGAGTCTTCATAAAAGTACTCGTCAAACGTTCGGCTCGATGGATGTGGATCCTTCAAAATCGTGATCACCATCCAAACGAAAAGGCCGGAAACGATCAGGAAAAGCCCAAACACAAGGGCGAATGGCACCGGCAGCGAGGCAAAGACCACGTAGATCAGCAAAATGCCGGTAGTCCAGGAAATGGCGGTAGTGGCGCGATTCATATCTCTTTAACACCAGACCGGCAGCGCTTGTTCGCCTCGTTTGGCATACAAGCGTTTGTACCGACCGCAACATTTTTTTCCGAAAAACGTGAACAGGATGTTGACTTATTAAATTCTTATTGCATTACTTTTACATAGAAATTGATTCGTCATTACTCAACCGGTAACAACGACATTGAAACACAACTTCACCTCCGCAGCATCTCAAGGGTTTATTGAAACCCCTGTGCGCCCGCAGCGTGCTACCACCTCCCCGGTGATCCGAAGTTTCCGAAGGCAGATTCGTATTTGATACTGACCGAGCCGGTCAGGTAAGGCTTGCTACGCAAAGCCTCCTCCGCCCATTTGAGGCGATTTATTCATTTTTCGTTTTTAACATTTTTTGAATTGGAACAGAACATCATTGTTCGCGTAGCCACCGCGAACGATCAAGGATATGCCGAAACCATCACCACCGAAATGGAGGAGTCGGCCAAAGCACGCGGAACGGGCATTGCCAAGCGCTCTCCCGAGTACATTCGCCAAAAGATGGACGAAGGGAAAGCCGTGATTGCCACGTTGGCCGATGGCACGTGGGTGGGCTTTTGTTATATCGAAGCCTGGGAGCATGACCAGTATGTGGCGAACTCCGGGCTCATTGTGTCACCGGCTTTCCGAAAATCGGGCGTGGCCAAACAAATTAAGCAGCGCATTTTTGAGTTGTCGCGAAAGAAGTACCCCAACGCCAAAATCTTTGGACTGACCACCGGCCTGGCCGTGATGAAAATCAACAGCGACCTCGGCTATGAGCCGGTGACCTACTCGGAACTGACCACCGATGAGGAGTTCTGGAAAGGCTGCCGCAGTTGTGTGAACTACGAAATCCTGATGAGCAAGGAACGGAAGAACTGTATGTGTACGGCCATGCTGTACGATCCGGCAGAAAAGGCGCGGGAGGAGCAGGAGAAGCTGGCCGCGGCCGCAGCACAACAGCCCGTGGAGGACGAGCGCAGGCATTTTGCAGGCAACTTCAAATTGTTCGAGCGCTGGACCCGGTTCAAGCAGTTTGTACTACTCAAAAACGGAAAGAGCAAGGAAACGGAGGGGCGGCCGGAAGAGCGAAAAAATTCGATTCTCAACTTTTTGTTCTTCTGGTAGAATACTCAGTTTAGCGAATGAACAACAAGATGAAAAAAGTGATACTGGCCTTTAGTGGCGGCCTGGATACCTCGTATTGCGCCCTGTACCTCTCCCGCGATTTGGGATACGAAGTGCATACCCTCACCGTGAATACCGGAGGTTTCTCTGCGCAAGAGCTGGCCGATATTGAACAACGGGCTTTGCGCCTGGGTGTGGCTTCGCACAAAACCGTAGATGAAACACGCACCTACTACGAACAGGTCATCCGTTTTTTGGTGTTTGGCAACATCCTAAAAAACGGAACCTACCCGCTTAGCGTTAGTGCCGAGCGCATGTCGCAGGCGCTGGCGGTGGCCCGTTATGCCAACGAACTTGGCGCCCAGGCGGTAGCCCACGGCAGCACGGGTGCCGGCAACGATCAGGTGCGTTTCGATATGGTTATTCAAATCCTGGCGCCCGGCCTGGAAATTATTACGCCCATTCGCGACAAAAAACTGAGCCGCGAAGCGGAAATCGAATACTTGCAGTCAAGCGGTGTGGCATTCAATCCGGAAAAAGCCAGGTATTCGATCAACAAGGGCATTTGGGGTACATCGGTGGGTGGCCGGGAGACGCTAAACTCGCTGGGCATGTTGCCGGAAGAAGCCTGGCCAACAGAAGTGACCAAACAAACCCCTGAGGACGTAACGCTTGGTTTCGAACGAGGTGAGCTCGTGGCGGTAAACCACCACCGGTATACACACCCCGTGGAAGCCATTCAGGCACTGCAGCAACTGGCCGGACCGTACGGCATCGGTCGTGATATCCACGTGGGCGATACCATCATCGGCATTAAAGGCCGCGTGGGTTTCGAGGCGGCTGCTCCCGTGCTGATTATCAAAGCACACCACGCTCTGGAGAAGCACGTGCTCACCAAGTGGCAATTAAGCTGGAAAGATCAGCTGGCCCAGTTCTATGGCAATTGGCTGCACGAAGGCCAATACCTTGACCCCGTCATGCGCGACATGGAAGCATTCCTGACCAATTCGCAACAACACGTGACCGGTGACGTGTCGGCAACGTTATTCCCCTACCGTTTTCAAATCAACGGTATTACTTCGTCTTATGATCTGATGTCGGCTAAATTTGGGAAGTACGGAGAAATGAACCTGGGGTGGACCGGTGATGACGTGAAGGGCTTCACCAAAATTTTTGGTAACCAGGTCAGCATCTATCATCAGGTAAAGAAACAGGCCGGGCAATGAACACGAAAAAGATCACGGCAGGCGTAGTGGGGGCGGCCGGTTACACCGGGGGTGAGACCATTCGTCTGCTGCTTCGGCATCCGCAGGTTGACCTGGTCTTTGCGCAGAGTCGAAGCCAAACCGGCAAACGCCTTACGGAAGTCCACACCGATTTCATCGGGGAAACCGATTTGCACTTCTCCCCCACCGGGCAGGATGTGGATGTAATTTTTCTGTGTCTCAGCCACGGTGAAAGTAAAAAGTTGTTGACGGAGACCTCCTTTGCGGCCTCCACCAGGATTATTGACCTGGGAAATGACTTCCGCCTTGGCGAGCAGGCGCACGGTCGCCCGTTTGTGTATGGGTTGCCGGAGTTTCAACGCGAACGCATAAAGCAGGCGCAAAACGTGGCGAACCCGGGCTGCTTTGCCACCACCATTCAATTGGGGTTGCTGCCGCTGGCCAAAGCGGGGAAACTAAATGAAGTTTTTACCACCGGCATCACCGGCTCAACCGGTGCCGGTCAAAGTCTTCAGGACACCACGCACTTCACCTGGCGCAGTAACAACATCTCGGCTTACAAGACCTTGACGCATCAGCACCTGAATGAAATCCGGCAAACGCTATCGTCCTGGCAGCGTACACCACCGGAAATCAACTTTGTGCCGTGGCGGGGTAATTTCACGCGCGGCATTTTTGTGACGTCCGTGACGGAGAGCGATCTGACGTTAGACGAAGCCTTTGACCTGTACGAGTCATTTTATCAGGCGCAGCCCTTCACGCACGTGTCACGCTCCGCCATTGATCTGAAACTGGTGGTGAATACGAATAAGTGTATCATTCATCTGGAAAAGGTGGGCAGCAAACTGGCTATTCATTCCATTACCGACAATCTGTTGAAAGGCGCCAGCGGTCAGGCGGTTCAGAATATGAACCTGATGTTTGGTTTTGACGAGACGGCAGGCCTGCAACTAAAACCAAGTGTATTTTAACTCGATATGGCATCAGCAAAAATAGCAATCATAGGTGGTGGGAATTTAGGCGTAGCTATTGCTCAGGGATTGGTTGCGGCTAAACAAGCCAAGGCAAGCGATATCTTGATCACCCGCAGAAATCTTTCCAAGATTCAAGAGTTAACAAAGGCCGGGTTCCGCCTCAGCTCAAATAATCCGGAAGCCGTGGCGGGATCGCGTATTGTGTTGCTCTGCGTTCAGCCCAAACAACTTGTGGGTGTTTTAGACGAGATCATGCCGGTACTCGATTCAAAAAAACATGTATTGGTCTCTACTATTACCGGCATATCTATCAGCGAAATTGCCAGCCACATGAAGCAACCAATAGCTATTGTACGCGCTATGCCCAATACGGCAGTGGCTGTCGGGCAAAGCATGACGTGTATCTGCGCACAGAATACCTCTGGCCGACAACTAAAATCGGTTCAAGCCCTTTTTAATGCTTTGGGTAAAACGCTGATCATTGAAGAACGCCTGATGAAAGCGGCAACCGTGTTGGCCGCCAGCGGTATTGCCTTTTTTATGCGGTACGTCCGAGCGGCTACCCAAGGCGGCATCCAATTAGGTTTTGACTCGGAGGAAGCTCAACTCATTGCAATACAAACCGCCAAGGGTGGAGCTTCATTGCTTCTCGAACTCGAGTCGCATCCTGAAATGGAGATTGATCGGGTAACTACACCCGAGGGTTGCACCATCTCCGGCCTTAACGAAATGGAACATCAGGGTTTCAGCTCGGCCCTGATCAAAGGCATCATTAGTTCGTTCGAAAAGATCAATAACATCAGAAAATGATGAAACCGTTCGAGGTTTATACTTTGTTTCCCATCGAACCGGTGAAGGCAAAGGGCTCCTGGTTATGGGATGCCAACGGAACGCGTTATCTCGATCTGTATGGCGGTCATGCCGTCATTTCCATAGGTCACAACCATCCCCACTTCGTGGAGGCACTGAAAAATCAGCTCGACAGCATCAGCTTCTATTCGAACAGCATTCAGAATTCACTCCAGGAAAAGCTTGCCGAAAAACTCGGGCAGGTTTCCGGCTATCCGGACTACACCTTGTTTATGTGTAACTCCGGTGCGGAAGCCAATGAGAATGCGCTGAAACTGGCGTCTTTTGTCACCGGTCGAAAAAAGATCATTGCCTTTCGCAAGGCTTTCCATGGACGCACGTCAGGTGCCGTAGCGGCTACGGACAATCCCCGGATTGTTTCACCTTTCAATGCCGGGCACGAGGTTGTTTTTCTTCCGCTTAACGACTTGGATGCCGTGGCTCAGGCTCTTACGACCGATATCGCAGCTGTCATTATCGAGGGTATTCAAGGGGTGGGCGGCATTCATGTTCCGGACGATTCCTTTCTTCAATTTCTCGCGGAAAAATGCCGGGCGGCTGGTGCGCTTCTCGTTCTGGATGAAATTCAATCGGGTTATGGTCGCACAGGTAAATTTTTTGCCCATCAATTTGCCGGCATCAAACCGGATTTAATCACCGTGGCCAAAGGTATGGGTAATGGTTTTCCGGTGGGCGGAGTGCTGATCCAGCCGGGGATCAAACCCTGGAGCGGAATGCTGGGCACTACCTTTGGTGGCAACTACCTGGCCTGCGCAGCTGCGTTAGCCGTGCTTGAGGTAATCGAGCACGAAAACCTGCTGCAACACGCAGCCGCCATCGGTGCCAACTGGATGAACCAGCTTCGTGCGTTTACACCCATTGAACAGGTGCGTGGCCGTGGGCTCATGATCGGCTTTGACTTGCCTGCGACCTTAAATTCGTTGCGGAACGATCTATTATTCACACACCGGATCTTTACAGGCGAAGCAAAGCCCAACACCATCCGGCTATTACCTTCAATGGCTATCAGCCCGACTGAGGCGAACGTTTTGATTGACGCGCTTGAGAAAGAATTGAAAGAGGAGGCGGTATGAAAAAATTCACTTCCGTCCACGATACACCAGATATTCACGCCCTGATCGAGCGGGCAATCCACTACAAAGCCAAACCGTTGGGCGACCGCCAACTGGGCCAGGGCAAGCGAATGGGCTTACTGTTCATGAACCCCAGCATGCGAACCCGACTGAGCACCCAGGTGGCCGCGCAAAACCTCGGACTGGAAGCCGTGGTGTTCAACACAACCCAGGAAGGCTGGGCTATGGAATTTGCTGACGGGGCGGTAATGAATGGCACCACCGTGGAGCACGTAAAAGATGCCGCACCGGTGCTTGGTCAGTATGTCGATCTATTAGGTGTGCGGACCTTTCCCGGATTAAAAGACCGCACCGAAGATTACAGCGAGTTTATTCTCAATCAGTTCATCCGATATTCCGGGGTGCCCATCGTGAGCCTGGAGAGCGCCACGCTTCATCCGTTACAGAGCCTGGCCGACCTGGTAACGATCACCGAACTCCGGCAAAAGAAAAAACCGAAGGTGGTGCTCACCTGGGCACCCCACATTAAACCGTTGCCCCATTGCGTGGCCAACAGCTTCGCGCAGTGGATCAATGCCTGGGGCGAAGCCGAGTTGGTGATCACCCATCCGGGTGGATATGAACTCGACCAACAGTTTACCCAAAATGCCAGCATTCAAAATGAGCAGCTGGTGGCCCTTCAGGATGCGGATTTTGTGTACGTAAAAAACTGGAGCAGCTACCACCGCTACGGAGAGATGCCGCCCGTGGAGGGCAACTGGATGCTGACACGCGAAAAACTCCGCACAGCGCCCGAAGCGAAGGTGATGCACTGTCTGCCCGTGCGCAGGAATGTCGAGTTGAGTGATGATGTGCTGGATAGCCCGCACAGCATTGTCACCCGCCAGGCCGGCAATCGCGTATGGGCGGCACAAGCCGTGTTGGCCGAAATAATGAAGACTAATTTCTGAACTCCGATATGAATAAGTTGTACATCGTAAAAATTGGTGGCCACGTGCTGGACGATGAGCCGGCCCTTCAAAAGTTTCTGAAAGATTTCGCGTCTATTCAGGCACCCAAGATCCTCATTCACGGTGGAGGAAGCATCGCTACGAAAATCGGGAACTCGTTGGGCATTGAATCGAAGTACGTGGATGGGCGAAGGATCACCGATGGCCCCACGCGCGACCTGGTGACGATGGTGTACGGAGGGCTCATCAACAAACAAATGGTAGCCCGGCTACAGGTGCTTCAATGCAATGCCATGGGCGTTACCGGTGCCGATGGAAATCTGCTTAAAGCGGTGAAACGTCCCGTGAAGCAGATCGACTACGGATTGGTAGGCGACATTACCCCGGAAGATGTGAACTCAACGCTTCTGTATTTTCTGCTTAAGCAAAATACGGTTCCCGTGTTCGCTTCCCTCACGCACGCGCAGGGCGAAATGCTCAATACCAATGCCGACACGATTGCCTCCGTGCTGGCGATCTCGTTGAGCAAACATTTTGACACACGTCTCATTTTCTGCTTTGAAAAGCCAGGTGTACTAAAAGATGTTACGGACGAAACCTCCGTCATCCGCCATCTGAACAAAGACCTGTACGAGCGGTTGCTCGCAGAGGGATCGTTCCATGACGGCATCTTACCTAAACTGGAGAACGCCTTTGCGGCTATCCGCTCCGGTGTGCGCGAAGTGCTGATTGGCGAGCATACGCAGCTGATCGCCAACACCGGATACGAAACCAAAGGAACACTCATTACCCTGCAATGAAGACCGGAACAGCTGCCAGCGCTGTCAGTTTGCTGCAACAGCTGATCGCCACGCCCTCGTTTAGTCGGGAAGAGAACCGGACGGCCGACATCCTCGCTGACTTTCTGTCTTTCCACCAGATTGCGTTTCAGCGCAAAGGGAATAACGTGTGGGCGGTGCAAGCCCATTTTGATTCGCGTAAACCCACCTTGCTGCTCAACTCCCACCACGACACGGTGAAACCCAACCCTGCCTACACCCGCGATCCCTTCTCGCCTGCCCTGGAGGATGGAAAGCTTTTTGGTCTGGGGAGCAACGATGCCGGGGGTGCACTCGTATCGCTCCTGGAGGCGTTTCGTCAGTTGTATCACCGGCAAGACCTCCGGTATAATCTCGTGCTGGCCGCCACAGCTGAAGAAGAAATCTCGGGCACAGGCGGAATCGAGTTGATTTGGAACGACCTGCCCCGGATTGATTGCGCCATCGTGGGCGAACCCACGCTGATGAAAGCCGCCATTGCGGAAAAGGGCTTGATGGTCCTCGACTGTGTAGCCTTGGGCAAAGCCGGGCATGCTGCGCGAAACGAAGGCATAAACGCCATCTACGAGGCACTTCCCGATATCGAATGGTTCCGTACGTTTTCGTTTCCCAAGCATTCGGATGTATTAGGACCGGTGAAGATGTCGGTTACCGTGATTCAGGCGGGCCAGGCCCACAACCAGGTGCCCCCTCAATGCACCTTCACCGTGGATGTGCGCGCCACAGACGCCTATACGTTGGACGACATGCTGGCCATCATCCGGGCCAATGTTCGGTGCCAGGTTACGCCACGCTCACTCCGACTCCGTCCTTCCGCCTTATCGGAAAATCATCCGTTGTACAGAGCCGCCAAACAACTGGGGATACCCCTGTACGGCTCCCCCACCACATCCGATCAGGCGTTGATTCCCGTGCCTTCCCTTAAGATGGGCCCGGGGGATTCGGCCCGCTCTCATTCCGCAGACGAGTATATCTTTGTTGACGAGATTGAGGCCGGCATCAAAAAGTACATCGAATTCATCGAAACACTTTCGTCTACCGGAAACCCGCATTCTCAGGCATCATGAAACTCTGGCAAAAAGACAAAGACTCCCGGAATGAAGTTACGCAATTCACCACGGGAAAGGACCGCGAGTTGGATGTTTACCTCGCGGGTTATGATGTGCTGGGCTCTCTGGCTCACATCACCATGCTGAATTCGATTGGGTTACTGACGCAGGAAGAGTTCACGGTGCTGTCGCGGGAGCTCAAGGCCATTTACCGCGAAATCGAAAAAGGTAATTTCAGGCTTGACGCGTCAGTCGAAGATGTGCACTCCCAAATCGAGTTTTGGCTAACGCAAAAACTGGGCGATGTGGGAAAGAAGATTCACAGCGGCCGAAGCCGGAACGACCAGGTGTTGGTTGACATTAAGCTCTTCCTTCGGGCGGAGATAGAACACGTTGTCGGCCACACCAAAGCGCTGTTTGATTTGCTGATTCAAAAAGCTGAGCAAAACAAACACCATCTGCTGCCGGGCTATACGCACCTTCAACTCGCCATGCCCTCATCGTTCGGATTATGGCTGGGTGCATATGCCGAGAGCTTTGTCGATGATCTGACTACGCTCCAGGCGGCCTACCAGGTGGTGAACAAAAATCCGTTGGGCTCCGCAGCCGGTTATGGGTCTTCCTTCCCGCTGAATCGAAAAATGACTACGGAGCTGCTGGGCTTTGCCGACCTGAACTACAACGTGGTATACGCTCAAATGGGGCGCGGCAAAACAGAACGAGTAACGGCCAGCGCGCTCGCCAACCTGGCGGCAACGCTCGGGAAGCTGGCGATGGATTGTACGCTATACCTGAACCCGAACTTTGCGTTCATTTCCTTCCCGGATGAACTCACCACGGGTTCCTCCATCATGCCGCACAAAAAGAACCCCGATGTATTGGAAATCATTCGCGCCCGGTGCAACGCACTGCAAGCTCTTCCCAATGAAATTTCGCTCATCACCACCAACCTGGCATCCGGCTACCACCGCGACTTCCAGATTCTAAAAGAGAAAATATTCCCGGCCTTTGCTGACCTGACCAGTTGTTTGTCGATGATGCACCTCATGATCGCGAATATGACGGTAAAGGAAGATTTGCTGAAGGACGACAAATACAAATACCTATTCAGCGTGGAAGAAGTTAACCGGTTGGTGTTGCAAGGCATTCCGTTCCGTGACGCCTACCGGCAGGTAGGCCGGCAGATTGAATCCGGCACATTCACAGCTTCGGCCCAGGTAACGCATACGCACGAAGGAAGCATGGGCAACCTCTGCTTGCCGGAGATTCAGGCCATGATGGATAACGTTTTGATGGGTTTTGACTTCGGCACCATCCACCGGGCACTGAAGAACCTGCTTACCGAATAGCGCTGTCGATAGAACCCGGCAGTAGGTTATCAGTTCAAATTTTTATTTAATATTGTGATCGGTCAATCCTTCGCTGAAGCCTGGGAGGTAAATCCTCCTTCGCTAAAGCTTCGGGGGTAAATCCTCCTTCGCTAAAGCTTCGGAGGTAAATCCTCCTTCGCTAAAGCTTCGGAGGATAAATGCGGGAGTAGCTCATCCCGATTTAATCGGGAGGTAGAGCGGCAGCTTCTCCTTTTTATTTTATTATTGTAATGTGTTTGATAGGCGGGAGTAGCTCATCCCGATTTAATCGGGAGGTAGAGCGGCAGCTTCTCCTTTTTATTTTATTATTGTAATGTGTTTGATAGGCGGGAGTAGCTCAGTTGGTAGAGCGGCAGCTTCCCAAGCTGCAGGTCGCGGGTTCGAGACCCGTCTCCCGCTCGGGTGTGATTCACTAAACGCAGTGAGTATGGATTCGTGAGTCCCGGCCCGATAATCCCGACTCGATCGGGACGGGACGAGGATGCTCGGGCAAAGCCCGGCATTGATGATGTGCTGCGGGTGCTGGATCCGAGAAAGAACCTGCTGGAAGTGCCCAACGCGTTAAACTAGGTTTTGTCACAGCCAATATATCACGAATGGAATGACGCCATTGGCGATTCAGCAATTTTTTTAGCAAGATGAAGGACACTCAACCAAATCCGGAACAGGACGTTACCCTGAAGCAAATCCATCCACAGGCCAGGTCGTTCAGTATTGTCCGGTTCGAGGAAAGAGTGACGGCCATTTTTTCGATCATGGCGAAATTATTTGTCATTTCTGTACTGATCGTAGCTGCCGTATTTGTAGCGCGCGAGTTGAGCGACTCCAGTTACTACATCCAGAATATTGAAGTGCCGGAAGCATTTCAACAGGCAGGATTTTCAGGTAATACGATCGCCACACGCATTAGCCGAAAATTAAATGAAATCATTCAGCGCGCCAGTACGGCCGAATCAGCCATTAGTTACGCGAGTGCTTCTGCCAAGTCGGATGTTTCGGTGGATTTGATAGGCGTGGGCGTACCGATTCGGGGCATCATTGAGCTGATTGGCAATGCTGTCGGAATCTACCGGAAGAATAAAATCACCGGAGAGATTACGATCGAAGGCAACACGATGGTGCTGGAGCTAGAAGTGATTGGGGAAAAGCCGGAGCGGTTTGAAGCGCCCCTGGATAGTTCAGGAAACTGGGGTGTGCCGCTCAAAACACTTGTGACGGATGCGGCCGAAACTATTTTGAAATACACGAACGATGACGTGCTTAATGCCTATTATGGCAATGTTTTTCAGAATGGTGAGAAGCTGATCAGGCTTAGCAAGTTCCAGCTGGAGCGATACAAAGGGAACCGCGAAAAGGAGGCATTTGCATATGCGGCCTGGGCGCAAGGCTTATTGCTTCAAAAGCGTTTGGATGAAGCATTAGTGAAAGTGGAAGAAGGCCTGAAATACTCCACCGAAGAGCACCGTTTATACCATGTTTGGGCGAATATTCTTCGCGGTCAGAAAAAGTTTGAGGAGTCGCTGGCCAAAAGAAGACTGGCTTTTGCGAAGCTAAAGCCAACCGATTCGAAGAAGCGCAGAGCGGTGATCATGTCGGGCATGGCCAGCACGATGGGAGCGCTGGGCCACGGTGATTCCGCCATCTATTATTTGGACAAGGCCATCGAGATCGATCCGGATTTCAGCACGGCCTATTATAACCAGTCGCTTCACTACCTCCGCCATAAGCATGACACCACGCGATTTTTCGAGCTTCTGGAAACCTCGTTATTGAAAGGGTTCAGCGCTGCTTTCATTTATCGCGATGATGAAATGGAAGGGATGTTATCCGATCAGCGAATGGTTGCGCTGATCCGCAGGTTTGAGGAGGAGTAGGTTCCTAATGAAGAACCTGACCACAATTCTGGCCATCGCATGCCTGCTCGCTTCGTGCCAGCCAAAACCCATTTGGCAGGACGAGTTTGACTACACCGGCTCACCCGATTCCACGAAATGGAGTTACGATGTAGGTGATGGCTGCCCCAACGTATGCGGCTGGGGTAACAATGAAGCGCAGTACTACACCGGTCAGGAGCGCAATGCGCGAGTCGAAAACGGGCACCTCATCATCGAAGCGCATCGGGATTCCGTAGCTGGTAAAGCCTATACCTCCGCGCGGCTGTTAACCCGGCACAAAGGGGACTGGCGCTACGGCCGAATAGAAGTTCGGGCCAAACTGCCTCGCGGTCGGGGCACGTGGCCGGCTATCTGGATGCTGAGTACCGATTGGAAATACGGAGGCTGGCCGGCCAGCGGTGAGATCGACATTATGGAACACGTGGGATACGACCCCGGAGTAATTCACGGAACGATTCACACAGAGAAATACAACTACATCAAACAAACTCAAAAGGAAGGCAAGACATCCGTAGCCGATGCGCAGGATACCTTTCATGTGTATGCCATTGACTGGCGGGAAGACAAAATTGACTTTTTCGTTGACGACAAACGGTATCATACCGTAACGCGCGAACCCAGCGATGACTTCACCGGGTGGCCTTTCGATCAGCGCTTTTTTCTTATCCTCAACATTGCCGTGGGTGGAAACTGGGGCGGCCGCGAGGGGATTGACGATTCCATCTGGCCCCAGCGCCTGGAGGTTGACTACGTGCGGGTATACCCGTGAATCATTTCTGATCGCGGCTACCCCGCCACCTTGCGCACAATTCGAAGGGCGGTATCCAACTCCTGCTTACTGTTAAAAATATGCGTGCAGTGCCGCACGCAAAATTCGTCACCTTGCGACCGCGGGCGCATGCGGGCCTCGTTCCAGAAGGCATCTTGCAGCTGCGCACCGGTTACGCCTTGCACATTGTAAACCGTAATACTCGCGCACATCGTTTCAGTGGCCGGTGAAAAGACTTTTACCTTCGGCATCTTCCTCAACCCCTCGCGCAGGTAGTTGCCCAGAAACTTGATGCGGTCGTACACCCGCTGCGGCCCGATGTCAAAATGAAAATCGAGGGCGGCCTCGAGTCCGAGCAGAACCGAGTAGTTACCGGTGCCCCGCTGCGTGAAGCGGAAGCCCTCGTCTTCGTGGTTGTTCCATTGGTAGCTCGAAACCGAAGTCCAGAGGTTTTTCAAAATCTCCGGCCGCACCCACATGAACCCGGTGCCGGGCGGGGCACCGATCCACTTGTGGAAGCAGCCGACATACGCATCGCAGCCAATGTCCTGAACATCCAAGGCCACCTGCCCGATGATCTGGGCGCCATCCAGTACGGTCAGGATGCCGCGCTGGCGCGCTTCGGCACAAATCTCTTTTACCGGTAACAGCGCCCCGCTGCCGGTGATCATGTGCGACAACACCAGCACGCGCGTTTCCGGGCGAAAGGATTTCACAATGGTGTCGATCACTTGCTGTGGATCGCGGATGGGTTTGCCCAACTCAAATTCGCGGTAGCGGATGCCTTCGCGCTTTTCGCGCACAATCCAGGAGCTTCGCCCGCCACCGTGCTCCTGGTTGCTGGTGATCACCTCATCGCCCGGCTTCAACGTAAGCCCTTCAGCAATGTAGCTCATGGCCGATGTTACATTGTCGGTAAGCGCAAGGCTTGGCGCATCGGCATGGATGAGGCGCGCAATTTTTTCGCGAATCTCCGGCATATGGTAGTAGCCCGAAATCCAACCTTTGTCGCCCCGGTATTCTCAGTCGGCCACCTCGGTGGCCAGTTTGATCATGTGTTCGTTCACCTTCTCCACTACCACGCGCGGCATGGCACCCACCGTGCCGGGGTTGAAGAACACGCGGTCTTTCGCCAACAAAAACTGGTCGCGGATCTTGCGCCAATAGTCGGGGTCATCAGCAGCCGGCATAGCCGTGGTGGTGCCGGCCAGCGCGCTCACGCCACCCAGGGCCAGCGGGGCCAGGGCAATTGATTTGAGAAGCTTTCTTCGCGTACTCATTTTTTCGAATCGGTTATCTCTTTTATGCCCTTGCCGCTTAACCACGTGTTCAGCGCAGCTCGCGATCACACTCTCCAACTTCGCCAGGTGGCCGTCCAGCTCTTTGCTCAGTTCATCAAACACTTTGTAAGCGCCAGCCGTGGGTTTGTTGTCGCCCGTCTCTAAACTTCTGCGCACGGCCGACAGGCGGTTGCCGAGTTTAATCGGGAAGTTGAGCGGATCCTGGCCGCTGCGGTTCTTCGTCTGGTACAAATCTTCTTCAATGGCGGTGAGTTTGCCGATCCACTCGTTTGCCTGTGCGGTGAACGTGGCATCGTTGGCTTCTTTGATGCGCTCTTCCGCCTGCGCGCGAATCTTGCGGATGCGAATCACCGCCTCGTTGGCGGCACTTTCTTTGTCGCGAATCTTCATGGCCAGGTCAAAGGTCTCTTTCAGATCAGCCTCGGTTACGCCTTTCAGGTTGGGGTTAATCTTTACGTTAAAGGGATACGTTTGCGTAACTCCTCCGGCTGTTAATCGCACCTGGTACTTGCCGATGGGCGCCTTTGGCCCGTTGTGCGGGCGCGCACCCCAGATGATGATGCCATCAAAAACAGTGGCGCCCGGATAGCTCAAATTCCACTTGAAGGTGTTCAGCCCCGCAGCTGTGGTAGGCTTGCCTTCGCCTACGCCCCACCAATCTCCCGCGGTTGGTTTTTCCTCGGCTTTCGTTCCCACAAACGAGCGCACCACGCTGCCACTCGCATCCAGAATATCGAGCTTCAGAGAGTCCACTTTGCTTTTCAGATAATACTGAAACACGGCATCGTACACACCGCGGATGGCATCGCTCGGCTGAAACAACGTTACCGCTTGTTTGGCTACCGCTTCTGTATGTTGGCGCAGCGGGTTGATGTCATCCAAAATCCAAAAACCGCGACCGTGCGTGCCCAGCACTACATCATCATTCTTCACCACCAGATCGCGGATGGGCGTGTCGGGCAAATTCAATTGCAGCGACTGCCAGCTGTCGCCTGCGTTGAACGACACATACGCGCCATGTTCCGTGCCGAGAAAGAGCAACCCCGGCCGCACGTGATCTTCGCGCACGCTGCGCGCAAAGTGGCCGTCTTTAATGCCGTTCACAATCTTCGTCCACGTTTTTCCAAAATCCGTGGTGCGGAAAACATACGGCTGGCGGTCATCCACCTGATACCGGAATGCCGCAACGTAGGCCGTACCAGCGGAGTGACGCGACTCATCGATGATCGCCACTACGGAATGCTTCGGCAGATCTTTGGGTGTGATGTCCGCCCAGTTCTTGCCGCCATTGCGCGTAATGTGAATCTTGCCGTCATCGCTGCCGGCCCAGATCGTATTGATATCATGAAACGAAGGCGCCAGCGCAAACACGGTGGCGTAGATCTCCGGGCCGTTCATGTCTTTGGTGATTTCCCCACCCGTGGGGCCGAGCGTTTCCGGATCGGCATACGTAAGGTCGGGCGAAATTTTTTCACCAGTCTCGTTCCACTTCCAACTGGCCTATCTTTGCGCACAGCCGTTGCTTTTCCGCATCCGTGTCCTTCTCATCTGCGTCTTTTTCAAATGCCGCACTAGCGTTCTGCAAAAAACTACTTCTTCCATTTCGTGAATTGTACTGAATGAACCTTGAAGCGCTTTGACAGCTCGGCTAATATTTCTCTTTCTTGAATAGCGGCCAATGCAACCTGTGCCTTAAATTTTCTCCTCGACTTTTCCATGTTTCCACAAGTTAGTTTCTAGCTTTTTGACTTAACCTATGGTCTGAATTTTGGGGAGTAGGATAAGGCTTCTTTTCTCAGGAGTCTTTCTTTTTAGGGAAAACCATAAAATTTCCAAAAAAAAAGAACTTGGTAAACGACTCCAAATTGTCTTTGCACGCCTGCACATATTGGCTTGGATGCAGCAAGAAAGTTTCTTAACTTTGTTTTCATCGAAGCAAGACAAAAAAGTTTATGAACGACATGATGACCTTCCTCTTAATCGCCATACCCTCGCTTTATTATTTAGTTTTGAGTTTCGTTATGCCATCTCGTGTTGCAGTAGCCACTGCAACGGTTACAATCGAAGCCCCAATCGAGTGGTTGTTTCACATGATTGCGATAGATCGGAGACAAGCGTTTCGT